>Ga0207667_10002777_pt1 | contig 21665 bp, 20 predicted proteins | sample KBSCornC52_FD_184301 | JGI IMG/M metagenome (GOLD analysis project Ga0207667, IMG submission 184301) | Corn rhizosphere microbial communities from Kellogg Biological Station, Michigan, USA - KBS Corn C5-2 (SPAdes) (version 2) | ecosystem: Host-associated > Plants > Roots > Rhizosphere > Soil ...
AGCCGTCGCCAGCGCGCACGTAGTAGTCGAGCACCTGCTCGGGGTTGAGTCGGTATTTCTGCAACACCTGCGGGATGACTTTGTAGGACCGGCCCGCGATCGAGAAATAGTTGACATAGCCGCCGCCTAACGCGGCGCCGAGCGATGCGCCGATATCCTGCTGCGTCAGGCCCATATCGCCTACCATGTCGCGGTCGACCTCCACAGTCGCCTGTGGCTTGTCGAGCTTCAAGTCGGAATCGACGGCCCAGAACATCCCGCTGGCCCTGGCTTTATCCAGCACCCGGTTTGCCACTTCGTACAGGTTCTCGACCGGCTCTGTCGTCGTGATGACGAACTGCAGCGGCAGACCTTGCGCTCCAGGCAGGGCGGGGAATTGAAACGCGAAGAAGCGCGCGCCGGCGATGTGGTTCCACTTTTCCTGCAGGTATTGTTGGATGTCAGTGGAGGAGCGCTTACGCTGATCCCAAGGTTTCAGCAGGACGCCGCCGAAGGCCTGGTTGATCGAACCCTGGCCGATGATCTGGAATGTCGCCTCGTACTCCGGCAACGCCTTCAGGGTCTGGAACATCTGTTCCTGGTAGGTCTGCATCTGCGCGAGGGTGGCGTTCGGCGGACCGATCGTCTGCCCTAGCACGGTGCCTTGGTCCTCCTGAGGCGCGAGCTCCGAGTCCGAGGTCATGAACAGGTAGACGGTGCCGAGCAACATCACTGCGCCCAATGTAACCAACACCTGCCAGGTCTCGAGCCAACGCGACAGACCGCGCTTGTATGCATTACGCACACGAGTGAACTGCCTGTCCAGATAGTGCGTGAAGCGGTTTTCTTCTGCATCGGCGCGGAATATCTTCGAGCACATCATCGGCGACAACGTGAGCGCGATGACCCCGGAAATCACGACCGCGCCGGCCAGGGTAAAGGCGAACTGTGTAAACAGGGCGCCGGTCAGGCCACCTTGGAAACCGATCGGAACATACGCGGCCACCAGCACGATGGTCATGGCAATGATCGGCCCGCCGAGCTCGCGCGCCGCCTGGATAGCCGCCGGGAAAGGCGCCATGCCTTCTTTGAGGTGACGATCGACGTTCTCGACGACGATGATGGCATCATCCACCACCAGGCCGATCGCGAGCACCAGCGCAAGCAGTGTCAACAGGTTGATCGAGTAGCCGAGCGCCAGCATCAGGAAGAATGCGCCCACGAGCGACAAGGGCATCGCGACGACAGGCACGAGAACCGCGCGCGGGCTCCCGAGGAACAGAAAGATCACCGCAGTTACGATGATCAGCGCTTCGACGAGGGTCTTGATGACCTCCGTAATGGCGGTGTTGATGAATTTGGTGGTATCGAACACCAGCTCCTGGGTCATACCCGTGGGCAACTGCGCCGCGATATCGGGAAGCGCGGCCTTCACGAGCTTGACGACTGTGAGGACGTTCGCACGCGGTGCCGTCTGAATGCCAATGAAGACGCCGTGCCTTCCGGAGAATGACACGCTGAAATCGTAGTTTTCCGCTCCCAACACCACCGTGGCCACGTCCTGCAGTCGCACGATGGCGCCGTTCTGCTCCTTGACGACGAGTTGCTTGAAGCCGTCGAGCGAATGCAGGTCCGTCGAGGCGGTGAGATCGACACTGACGGCCTGCCCCTTCGCCGTGCCCACGGCGGTGAGATAATTGTTGGCCGCCAGTGCCGCATTGATGTCGGAGCCGGTCACACCGTGCGCAGCCATGCGCGCAGGGTCGAGCCAGGCGCGCAGGGCATATTGGCGGGCACCGATGACATCGGCCGATTGCACACCCTCGATGGAGTCGAGCTTCGGTTTGATGACCCGCGCCAGGTAGTCCGTCAGCCCGTTCGTGGGCAGAGCGGTACTGAAGTAGCCGATATACATGGTTGCGGTGGTCTGGCCAGTCTGCACCGTCAATACCGGCTGCTGAGCCTGCGGAGGCAGCTGGTTGCGAACGGAGTTCACCTTGGTGCTGATCTCCGTCAGCGCGCGATTGGAGTCGTAGTTCAGGCGCAGCGTCGCCGTAATCACCGAGGTCCCGGTGCTGCTCGAGGAAGACAGGTAGTCGATACCCTGCGCCTGCGCGATCGCTTGCTCGAGCGGCTGCGTGATGAATCCCGCAACTGTCGTGGCATCCGCGCCGTAGTAGGTCGTGGTCACCGTGACAGTGGCGTTCTCCGTTTGCGGATATTGCGTAACCGGCAGGCCAAAAATCGCGCGCAGGCCCAGCACCAGAATCAACAGACTCACCACGGCCGAGAGGACTGGCCGCTCGACAAACAAATCAGTGAATTTCATTGATCGCCCCCTTCCTGTGGCGCCGGATGGGCATCGTCTTTGGGTTGCACGCTGTTGTCCACCTGCAGCGGCGTGCCGTTCTTCAACTTCAACTGCCCACTGGTCACAACCTGATCGCCCTGCTTGATACCACTGACGACCGCTGCTTGATCACCACGTGTAGACCCGACCGTGACAAACACCTGTTGCGCCACGAGCGACTGACCGTCCTTCGACTTGATGGCGACGAACACGGTAGCGCCGTAGGGGTTGTAGGTGATCGCTGTCTGCGGCAATGTCAGATAACGTTGCTTTGCTCCCGACTGCACGGCGACCCGGGCAAACATACCAGGTAACAGCCGCCCGGAAGAGTTGCCGACCGCCGCCTCCACCTGGAAATTGCGGCTCGCGGTATCGACCCGCGGGTCGAGCGCGGTCACTTTACCCTCGAAGGTCTCGCCGGCAAACGCATCCGTCGTCAGGTGTATCGTCTGCCCCGGGGACACGCGCGCGAGCTCCCGTTGCGGCACCCGGAAGTCCACCAGGATCGGGTCGATCGCCTGCAATGTGACGACTTTGTCGCCTGGATTGAGATACTGCCCCGGGTTGAGCGTCGTGATCCCCAAGCGGCCCGCAAAGGGCGCGCGCAATGTTTTCTTTGCAACCAGCGCGGCCTGGGCTTCCGCCTGCGCGCGCCGGTTCTTCAGATCGGCAGCATCCGCGTCCAAGGTCGCCTGACTGATCGCTTGCGCCTCGAATTGCACTTTGTCGCGCTTGTAGGTGGTCTCGGAAAGATCCGCGGCGGCCTGCAGCGCGTGCAGCTGTGCAATGTCGGAGTCTGCATTCAGCTCGACCAGCACCGCGCCGCTCTTCGCATCCTCGCCGGATTTGAAGTTCAATGTCCGCACGAGACCGGCGACCTCCGTGGTGACATCCACGCCGCGGTAGGCGCGCATGCTGCCGACCGCAGCGACCTCCGGCTGCCAATCCGAGTACTCCACGATCATCGTGCTCACGGTCTGCGGCGGCGATGCGTTTTGTGCGCGGGCCTTCGCCATCATGTACTGCTTGAAGAAGTTGAAGCCCACCAATAGAGCCAGCAGGACTCCCGCCCCCAACAACACCACGATCAGCCGCCTACGCATCACTGTTGTCACTGCTTAGCTACCTCGTTCCGATTCCACCAACCGCCGCCCAGCGCCTGGTACAGCGCTGCGGAATCGGCGTAGCGGGCGGCTTCGGCCAACACCCGGCTCTGCCGGGTCTCCGCATACTGTCGTTCGGCAATCAGCAGCTGCACGTGGCTGACGCCGCCGGCCGTGAACTGTTTGCGGGTGATCTCGAGCGACTTGGCGGCAGCCTCTGCCGCCGCCGCCTGGGCGCGCAAGTTGCGCGCGTCCGCTTCCAATGCCCGCAAGGTGTCGGCGACGTCCTGCATCGCGGCCAACACCGTTTCGCGGTACTGCGCGGCGGCGCTGTCGAGGTCGGCCAGCGCGGCGCGACGCTTGTGGAGCAGCTCGCCGCCATGAAAAAGCGGCTGTGTCAGGCTCGTACCAACACTCCACGTCCCCGTGCCGCCGGTGAAGAGTTGGCTCGCCTGCAGCGCGTCCGAGCCGATCGACCCCGATAGGTTGATCTGGGGGAACAGGTTGGCCGTCGCTACACCCACCTGGGCGGTCGCCTGGTGCAAGGTCGCCTCGGCGGCTTGCACGTCCGGCCGTTGCCGAATGAGCTTGGCCGGCACGCTCACAGGCAGATCCACCGGCAGGCGCAGCTGGTCGAGATCGAACGGGGGCGTGTCGGTGTCGGGTGTTTTTCCGGCCAGCACCGCCAGCCGGTGTTGGGCCTGGGCAAGCGCCTTTTCCAGAGCCGGCAGAGTCGCCTGCGTCTGCGCGAGCTGCGCGCTCTGCGTGAGCACATCGGAATTCGCGGCCCCGCCGGCTGCAAACTGCTTCTGCACGACCTCGAGCTGGTCCTGTTGGCTCGCGATGATTTCGTTCGCCGCCGCGATCTGCGCGCGCAAGGATGCAACATTGATCGCGGTTGTCACGACATTTGCCGTGAGGGACAAGTTGGCAGCCTCTACTTGCCAGCGCTGATAGTCGGTCTGCGCGCGCAAGGCCTCGAGCTGCCGCCGAGAGGCACCGAACAGGTCCAGTCGGTAGGTGACGTTCACCGCCGCCGAAAACAACGTGAACTCACTGGAGCCGAATTGCGGCGCGCCAAAGGCGGCGCCGGGAGTTTTCTGACGGGTGCGGGCAAAGCTCCCGTCGGCGCCCGGCAGGAGTAGCGAGCCCCATTGCGCGCGATAATTCTCTTGCGCGGACCGAAGAGTGGCCTTGGCCGCCTGTACGGTCGGGCTATCGCGCAAGGCTGACTTGACGAGCTCGTCCAGCGGCGCGGATTGGAACAACGTCCACCAATCAGCGGGGATGTCGCGGTCCGGGCTGAACGTCTGCACACTGCCCGCCCCGCCGGGAGCCTCTACAGTGCCCTGGGGCTGCGCACCCTGTGTGTAGTGATCCGTAGCGGGGGGCGCGGGCGAATGGAAATCCGGCCCGACGGCACACGCCGATAAAATAGCTGCAAACGCCACACAGCACAGGGCGTTGCGTGCCCGACGGGCACGGCACGAATCGATAGGTGACATCCTCGAACCATAGCAGACTCCTGGCGGCTTGCGGCTCGAGGCGGAGCGCTTTTCTGTGTAATTTCATCGCCTAACGCCAAGCCGTTCTCAGGCACTGCTCTCTTCCTGGGAGGCGGGCTGGCGCGCTACAGTGCCGAGAGCGTTGGCTGGCGGCTGCCGGGCACCGCGGCGGTATTCGCTGGGAGTCACTCCATAAAACCTGCGGAACGCGCGGCCGAAGTGCGTGACGCTGCCGAAACCCAGATCGAGCGCAATCTCCGTCAGCGTACGCTGCGCGGCCGGCATGGATGTCAGGGCCCGGATGCTCTCTTCCAACCTGCGGCGCAGGATATAGCGTGCCACCGTCTCGCCCTCGCTGGCGAACAGGTAATGCAAGTTGCGGGGGGTCATGTGCAGGGCCGTGGCTACCCGCGTGGGCGTCAGGTCCGCAGCGCTCAGATGCGATTCGATATAGGCGAGTATCTGACCCTTGTGAAACGCCGCGGACTGGGAGGGACAGGTAGCAGCCTTTTGAGTGTTGGCGTATGCCACGGAGACCAACTCGAGAATACCGTGGAGCAGGCGCGGCTGCGTCATCTCGGTTGGCTGCTCACGGCAGCCGCGCCAGAAATCGCGCAACAGGTTGGCGACGAGCGCGCCGACGCCGGTGTTGCCCGCGACACGCAGCCCGATGACCCGCTCCGGGCAGGGCAGATAACGCCGCAACGTGTGACTGGGCATCCCTAACAGCAGCTTGCGGACGGGACCCGCGTGCGTCGCCTCGAAGATCTCGCCCGGGGCGCTCGCGTAAATGGCGAAATCACCCGCTTGCAGATGACACTCGCGACCCCATTGGCGGTCCAGGCTCGAGCCCTCGAGCACCAGGTGCAGCGTGTACCTCGAGCCGGCCTGGCTCGGCGCGGCCGCGGTACCGCCGCCCGAACCAGTTATACGAACCGTGCCCGGGGCGGAGGAGACCTCCACGAGCCAGACGTCGCCGATCTTCGTGCGCGTCAACTCGGCGGCGAAGTTGGCCGGATCGAGCGGGGCAAACGTGGCCGCGGTGAATGACTTGCTCATCAGGCGGTTCCAATACGCAGCGCGCAAGCGCGTCGGCTGTTCCGCCGTCGAAAACGTCTCGAATTGACCCATACACATTCTCCTCCTGCGCAAGCATGCTTGCTCACCGTCGATCCAGGGCGCCACTTCCGCGCACACCCGCGACGCATGCGTCGCGTCGCTTCCTTTAATAATCCCCGAGCAGTTCCAGACACGCACCGGCGATGACGGTCAGAGCGTGCTCGGTCAGATCCCGCTCAGCCCTCGTGAGCCGCGCCACCAACGCGTTCTGAAACCGGCGCCAATGCGGGCGGAAGCTCCCGAAATGGGCTTTCCCCGCCGTCGTGAGTGAAAAACGCGGCGAGCGACGGTCGCGCGCGTTGATATGCCGCGCGACGAAACCGCGCTTTTCCAACGAAGCCACCGAGCGGCTCACTTCGGCCGGGTCCACGCAAGCCTGTCTGGCCATTTCCCGCACCGATAGGTTGTGCATCACCCCGAGCTGCGCCACCACCCGCCATTGCGCTACCGACAAGCCGGATTTCTCGGCTAACAATCGGCCGACGTGCAGATCGAGGAGCTTGCCTACCAACAGCACCCGCACGGGCAGGTAGTCGGGACCGCCGCTCATCCACATCGGCTCCAGCATACCGAGTGCTGGTAGCCTGACACTGCCCAGCCGCGGCGCGTGCTTGTTCGCCGCTTTCATGTCAGTAGGGCTCCGGCAGGTCGGGATGCCGTCTGAAGATGTCGCGCTCGCTCTTCACCTCGCTGTACGGGCGGTAAAGCGTAGTCGGCTCATTGGGCGCGACGTTCAGCGGGCCGCGAACCGAGCCGTGGTCCGACGCCCGCGCCCAACTCACTTCGTAGCTATTACGGAACAAGGGCGCGAGGTTCGAATGCGCGATGCGCCAGACACCGTCTTCCTTCACGTAGTCGACATAGTACGGCCCCCAGATCCAGCTCGCCGACGTGGCACTCCCCGCAGCCCCCGGCGAAAGCCAATGGCTGCGTGCCGATTGCCCATCGGCGGCGATCTCGATGTATGGATTGACCGCCATGTGCAGGATGAAAAAGCCGGGGATTCCCTTGGTCGCGTCGAAGGCCGCATAGAGCGCCCGGATCTTGTCGAGTCCGCGGTAGACCCCGCTGTCGGAAAACTCGACGGACACCTCTGGCAACCCCTTGGCGAAGCACTCATCCACGATACGGTCGAAGCGCTGCGTGAAAAGATAATGAGCGTACTTCGCCTGGAGCTTTTGCAGCTCCAGCTGATCCTCGAGACGCTGCAAGCGCGCACTGAGCTCCTCAATGGTCGACATCCGTAAGGCCCTCACTTACATGCGCAACACGGCTTTGACGGTGACCCCGTGCTCGCAGTCCGCGAACGCCCGGGCGATATCCTGGAACGGGTAAAAGCGGATGAGCCGATCAAACGGCAACCGTCCCTGGCGGTAGTATTCGATCAGCAGCGGGATAAAAAGACCGGGTGAGGCATCGCCGCCGAGAATCCCGCGCACGGTACGGCCACCGCTGAGTATCTGAAACATGTCAGGCGTCCAGGATCCCAGCGGAGCGCCGACGAAACCGGCGACTCCCCGCATGGCCAGACACTCCAAGGCTTGCGTGAAAACCGCCGGAGAGCGCGTTGTGTTGAAGCTGAAATCGGCACCGTGACGGGTCCAATCACGGATCGCCTGCACCGGGTTACCCGCGGCGGCGTCGATCGCATGTGTTGCTCCGAGCTGCAACGCGAGCTCCAGTCGAGATGGCACGACATCCACGGCAATGATGCGTGTCGCACCGACGATCTTCGCGGCCATCACCGCACTCAACCCGACGGCGCCGGTACCGAAGATTGCGATGGATTGTCCCGCCCGAACTCCCAACGAGTTGATGACCGATCCCACGCCGGTCATGACGCCACAAGCCAATGGCCCCATGATCTCGAGGGGCATGTCATCAGGCACCTTCACTGCGCTGCGTTCGTCCGCCAACGAGTAGGTGGCGAAGGAGGACTGACCGAAGAAGCGCGCGTTGACGGGAGTGCCGCTCTGCGCGAGAGGTGTGCTCCCATCCGGGCGCCGGCCGCCGAAATTTCTCGGCAAGCATTCGTAACAATAACTCTGCGCGTTCTGGCGGCAACTCGGGCATTCGCCGCAGAAACTCACACTCAAGATGACACGGTCGCCGGGCACGAATCGTGTCACTGCCGCGCCGACGCGCTCGACGACACCGGCGCCCTCGTGTCCAAGTACTATCGGCTTCGGACTGCGATCCCGCTCGTGCACGTTGATGTCGGTGTGGCAGATACCGCTCGCGACGATCCGCACGAGCATTTCGCCATCACGCGGCGCCTCGATGTCGAGAGGCTCCACAGCGGGTGGCCGGCCCGCATCACGCGAGATTGCCGCGAGGATTCTCACGTTTCCTGCCTCCTACCGGGGAACGATCCCGGAGCCGGCAACGCTCCTCGCGCATCCACCTGCATCGGAACTACCCCCTCGAAGCACGGACTGCCAGGCTTGCAGGCATCATTGACGAACTTTGATGATAAATCAACGATCGCGAGGGCCCGGCCTTGCGCGCATAATCGGCCCAGGCGATTGCGGGGGTACGTGACGTGCAGAAGATCTCCGAGCTCTTCAATGTAAATGGCTACGGTGCGGTCGTGACCGGCGGAGCGAGCGGCATAGGGCTGGGTTTCACCGTGGCGCTGGCGGCCAACGGAGTGCGCGTCACCATGCTTGATGTCGATCCGCAACGGATCGAGAGCGAGACCCGGCGGCTGCGCGGCGCTGGATTGGATGTCCGGGGCAAGACAGTCGACGTGACCGACCACAAAGCGCTCGATGCCGCGGTAGACGAAGCAGCGCGCGAATACGGGCGCCTCGATGTAGTGTGCGCTAACGCGGGCATCGATTCGGGCGTTGGGTTCGTTGGATCCTGGGTGGGCGCGCATCGCGATCGGGTCACCGAGGGCGCCCTCGAGAATTACAGCGACGATCGCTGGAATCGGGTCATCGAGGTCAACCTGAACGGCGTTTTCGCGACCGCGCGCGCCGCCGCGCGACATATGAAGCCGCGCAAGTCGGGGCGCATCATCGTCACCACCTCCATGGCGGCGACCCACATCGAAGCCGCGATCGGCTCGGCCTACATGGCGGCGAAGGCCGGAGCGGCACACTTCATGCGCAGCGCAGCCCTGGAGCTCGCGGCTTACAACATTACCGTAAATGCCATCGCGCCCGGATTCATTGTAACCAACATCGGCGGCGGTCACGCCCATAACCCTGATACGCAGAAAGCGGTGGGCAGGATCATTCCCATGCACCGCGTAGGTTTCCCCGCTGACCTGGACGGCCTGGTGCTATTCCTGGCCTCACCCGGCTCAGGTTATATCACCGGCCAGGAAATCATCATCGATGGCGGCTGGGGGCTCGGCACGGCAGACTGAAGGAGACGGCCTAACCAAGCTCCTGCGACCCCCAGACCTCCTGCGCGACCTCCACAACCAGCGCCAGCTTCCGCCACTGATCGTCTTCGGACAGCTTGTTCCCGTGGTGAGTGCTTGCAAACCCGCACTGGGGTGAAATGCAAAGGTTCTCCAAAGGCACGTACTTCGTGGCCACATCGATGCTGCGCTTCAGCGCATCCTTGCTCTCGATCTGGCCCACCTTGGTGGTCACGAGCCCTAACACGACCCTCTTGTTCTTGGGCAGGAAGCGCAGAGGCTCGAAACTACGGGAGGGCTCCGTACCCGCGACGGCATCGAATTCCATGAAGAATCCGTCGACATCGCAGGAGAACATGGCCTCCGCGATCTCCTCGTAGCCACCCTGCGTGGCCGATGAGCTCTTGAAATTGCCGTGACAGGTATGGATGGTGACCGCGAGGTCAGCCGGGCGCCCCTGCAAAGCCGCGTTTATCGTATCGGCGTAACGGCGTGGCAGCGTCTTGGGATCGTCCCCGTTGGCGCGGCAACTCTCGCGGAATTTCTCGTCGCCCAGGTACGCAAACGCCACGTCGTCGAGTTGCAGATACTTGCACCCGGCTGCGCTGAATGACGCCAGCGCCTTCCGATACGTCATGGCTGCATCCGCCCAGAAGGCATCGATGTCAGGATAAACCTCGCTAGACACCCCCTTCCTGCCGGCTCGCATATGCAACATCGACGGCGAAGGGATCGTCTGCTTCGGCGTCCGTTGGGTCTGTGCTTTGAGGTACTTGAAATCCTCGACCATGACGGGCCGCGCGTAGTCCAACTTGCCGATCACCGTTGCGATTGGTGGCTGCTCCTGCGTGCCCACGAACTTCGGGCCGGCCATTTGCTTGATCTCGACTCCTTGCAGTTGCCGCAGAAAGTCGATATGCCAGTAATCGCGGCGGAATTCGCCGTCGGTGATCGATTGCAGACCGACAGACTCCTGGCGCGCGACAGCGGCACGGATCGCTTCGTCCTCGTGCTCGCGTAACTGCGCGGCATCGATCTCGCCTCGCTTGAAGCGGTTGCGCGCTTCGACCAGCTCGGCGGGACGCAATAAGCTGCCAACCTGGTCGGCGCGGTAAGGGGGGCGCATCGTCCCCGACGATTTTGTCATCACTCACTTCTCCAGATTCATCACCGCGACCGTACAGCCGACCGCGAAGATCGGAATGGGCGCGTAAAACCACAACTCACCGGTATGGCCTTCGGCCGCGCCGGCGACAGCAATGAAAGTGCGGATCTCGAAACCGCCCTGCCCCGCCTCGCGCCAGATCTCCTCGTCCTTGTAGGCCAACAGGTCCGCGCGTCGATTGGCGAGAAACTTCTCCAGGAAAGCACGATCCCAGGCCTCGTTGATCTTTCCCGAGTCAGGTGTTGCCGGCCAGTGGGAAATACCCCCCGTCCCGATCAAGGCAATTCGCTCGGGCCGCGCCGCGCAGGCGCGCTGCAAAGCGCGGCCAAACTCGTAACAGCGTTTCAGGGGGATCAGAGGCGGCCCCTGACAGTTGATGTTCACCGGGATGATCGGCAGGTCGGCGCGCGGGGTGAGGAAGTGCAGCGGAACCATGATACCGTGGTCGAACTTCCATTCCTGCGCGTACGCCAGATCCACATCGTTCATCACGTCCTGGATGATCTGCGCGGCGAGCTGCGGCGCGCCGGGGAAGCGCATGCGCTTGATGCCGAGCCACTGCTCGTCCTCGATGGGTCCGTCGTAGTGCTCACCCATACCGACGCAGATGGCCGGCATGTTGTTCATGAAAAAATTTGCAAAGTGCTCTGCGCCGATGACCATTAGTGCATCCGGACGGGCGGCCTCGAGCGCCTGTCGCATTCGGTCGTATGCCGCGTAGAAAGCATCTCGGACGACAGGATCGGCGCGATCCTTCCGACCGGTGATGCCCGGCGCGTGGCTGCAGACCCCCGCAAATACGAGACTCATGTCATCTACCCTCGGCCCGTGTGTAGAGACCGGTCCGAACCGGGCCGTACTTTCGCTCTCCTGCGCGCATCGCCTCGATGTAGTCGTTCCACTCGAAACCGCGCCAGGCGGCGAAATGCATCAGGATCTGCCCGTTCACCCCCATGACATAGAGCAGTCCGATGTCAGGCTCCCGCAAGGCCAGCTGTTCCTCGGCAGTCAGCTCGTATTCCGTCAGCAGGGAATCGAAGTCCTCCTTGAAACGCCTGGCTGTCGCTGGATCGCGATTGAGGTGATAGAGCAGCTTCTGGACCTGATAGAGGCTCATACCGTCATTCTCCACCCGGCCGCAGACCAGCCAGCGAGTCTTCCAACTCCTGCAACAAGGAGAAAAGTTGTGTCACGCGCTCGGTCCCGAAACGCCGTGCTATTTCGGCGTAAATCTGCTCCGACTCCGGCGCGTGCCGGGCGATGAGCCGCAATCCCTTGGGCTCCAGACTGACCACGCTGCGCCGCAGATCGGAGTCCACCTGCTTGCGGCTCACGAGCTGGCGCTTCTCCATATCGGGCAGAATGCGCGACAGGCTGGGACCCAACAGAAAGGTCGCATCCGCCAGCGCGGTCACTTCCAGCGGACCCGAGTGGGCCAGCGCACGCAGGATGCGCCACTGTTGCTCTGTGACTCCGTGAGACCGCAGGCCGGGACGGAAAAGACACATTACCGACTCACGCGCGCGCAATAGCGCCATGGGGAGCGATTCCGAGAAGGCGCGCATGGGCACTTCAGCCGACATCGTCGATTACCGTATTGCGCAGGATCCCCACTCTCGATACCTCGACTTCGACGACATCTCCCGGCACCAGATAGCGCGGTGGCTCGAATCGCGCGCCCGCACCACTGGGTGTACCGCTCAAAATCACATCCCCGGGCTCCAACGAGCAGAACGTCGAGAGATAGCTGATGAGATACGGAATGGGAAACAACATGCGATCGCTCGTATCGTTCTGGCGTTCTTCACCGTTCACACGAGTGGTCACTCGCAGGGCCGCGCCTCCTACTTCATCGGCGGTCACGATGTAAGGGCCGATAGCGCCGGAGCGATCGAAATTCTTTCCTTGCGTCACGTTGAATTTCGAATGCCTGAGCCAATCGCGTACCGATCCCTCGTTGGCGCAGGTATATCCGAGGACGTGCGCCATCGCCTCCTCCTGCTTGATCCGGCGGCCGCCAGTCCCGATGACCACGACAATCTCGCCTTCGTAATCGAGTTGCTGCGACTCACGCGGACGCACGATGGGCTCTTCATGCCCAACCAGGGAAGTATGCGAGCGCATGAAGAGACTTGGATACCGGGGACGCTCGCTCCCGTCTTTGTACTCCTCGTTCCGATCTGGATAATTGACACCTATACAAAAATACCGTGTATCGCGGCCAATCGGCTTCAGGATCCGGACATCCTGCAACGCGTAGTCTGCGTCAATCGACGTCGCGAGACTGCGGGCAGGACCCATGAGACCGGAGCGGATGAATGTCAACGCATCGGTGATGCCGTGTCCAAACCGCGCACCCAGGTCGACGATGCCATTCGGGCCCAGCGCCCCCACGGACTCGCGGCCTGCCGCACGGAAGTTGAGAAGTTTCAAGCCGCCCGCTCCTCGAGCAAGCCCACTCGTTGCAACACGGCATCCAGCCGGCGCTCGAGCTCCGGCGTCGCCGGCACCATGGGCAGACGGTGCTCGTTGGCGGCCAGGATTCCCAATCGCTTCATCATGTACTTCATGGGAATCGGGTTGGTATCGAAGAACACGGCCTGATTGATCTCGAACAGCTGATGGTGCAGAGCCTGTGCCGCGGGCAGATCGTTGCGCCAGATCGCCTCGCACAGGTCCGCCAGAATCCTGGGCTGCAGATTGCCGACGGCGTTCATGAGCCCGCAGGCACCCACCGCCAGCATCGGAAAACTCAACTCCTCGAGCCCGACGAACACCTTGAACTCCGGGCCCAACGCGGCGCGGCACTCGGAAACCAGAGCGAGATCGTTTACCGCGTGCTTCATACCCACGAAGTTGGGTGATTGCGCACGCAACTCCTTCAAGGTGTCGATCGTGACGTTCACGGCCGCGCGTCCCGGGATGTGATAGACCATCCAGGGAAGATTGTTCATGGACGCGAGCTCGAGATAGTACGCAACCAGACCGCGCTGCGGCGGGCGGATGTAGTAGGGCGTCACGATCAACAGAGCATCCACGCCAGCCTTGGCCGCATACTCGGTGAGCTCACGTGTCTCACGTAGCGATTGCGAACCGGTCGCCGCTACCACCGGCACCTTTTTTGCGGCCACTTGCACAGCGACATCGACGAGCCGGTTGCGTTCCTCCACCGACAGTGTGGAAGGCTCCGCGGTGGTGCCATTCACGAGGATGCCATGCGATCCGTTCTTGATCTGGAACGCAACCAGACGCGCATAGGCCTCATAGTCCACCTCGTCATTGCGAAATGGAGTGACCAGTGGCGGGATGGACCCTTTGAGGCGATCGAGCTGCGCAGTCACGGCTGTCTCCTGTTGCGAATTACGCGCCCAACTTCGGCACCCGGTGAGTGCCGTGCGCGATGCAGATGTTCTTCGTCTCCATGTAGAAGTCGAAGCTATAGTCGCCGCCGTCCCGACCGATTCCGCTGGCCTTCATGCCGCCAAAAGGCGTCGGCAGGTGCCGGTTGTTCTCCGAATTGACCCAGACCATGCCGGCCTCCACCGCGTGTGCCATCCGCAAGGCGCGGCCGGAATCGTTCGTCCAGATATACGCGGTGAGCCCATAGGGCGTGTCATTGGCAATCTCGACCGCCTCGGCCTCGGTATCGAACGACAACACCGTCAACACCGGGCCGAAGATTTCCTCGCGCGCCACCCGCATGCCGCGCTTCGCGTTAGCCAGCAGTGTCGGTTGCACATACAAGCCCGGCTCCAGACTCTCGGCGCGCGTGCCACCGACCTTGATCTGCGCGCCCTCCTCCCGGGCGATCCTGAAATAACTCAACACCTTGTCCAGATGGCGGGGATGGATCAGCGGGCCCACCTCGGTGGCCGGATCGAGCGGGTGGCCGACCTTCAGGCGCGCGACTCGCGCAGCGACGCGCTCGACGAAAGCATCGTGGATGGAGGTATGCACCAACAGGCGGCTCGAGGAGGTGCAGCGCTCGCCGTTCAAGCTGTAGATCATGAACACCACGGCGTCCAACGCGCGCTCGAGGTCCGCATCATCGAACACAATGACCGGATTCTTGCCGCCGAGCTCCAAGTGCACGCGCTTCAGCGTGGGAGCACCCTGGCTCATGATGAGGCTGCCCGTGCGCGACTCGCCAATAAACGCTGTCGCGCGTATCGCGGGATGCTCCGTCAGCAACTTGCCGGTGCGTTCGCCGATCCCGTTGACGACGTTGATCACGCCAGCAGGAACTCCCGCCTCTGTCATGATCTCGGCGAGCAGAGTGGCGGTCAAAGGACTCCACTCGGCCGGCTTATGGACGACAGTGCACCCGGCCGCAAGCGCGGGCGCGATCTTCCATGTCGACAGCATGAAAGGGGTGTTCCAAGGCGTGATCACCGCTACCGGCCCAACGGGCTGTCGGGTCGTATAGTTCAGGTGTTGCGCCGCCGGGAGTGCCAGACCGTCCGCCGCGCCCGGCGCCCGGTCAGCAAAGAACCGGAAGTTTTCCGCCGAGCGCAGTGCCGCCCCGCTCATGAAACGCAGAGGTTGGCCGGTGTCCATGCACTCGACGAGCGCGATCTCCTCGCGTCGCGCCTCGATCGCATCGGCTACCCGGTGCAGAATCGCCCGTCGCTCCTCGCCTGTTTTCGCACGCCAGGCCGGGAAAGCGGCTGCCGCTGCAACGGCGGCGGCGTGCACGTCCTGCGCATCACCGGCAACCACCTGGTTGATGACCCGCGCATCGACAGGCGAAATGTTGTCGAAAACCTCCCGACCCGCGCCGCTCTGCGGCTTACCCCCGATGAAATGCCCCAAAGGCGCGCTCTTGAAGCGCTCCAGAAAGGCTTTCGCCTTGGTGAGGTTGGTTTCGAGATTGCCGCTGGGCGGGCTCACGACTGCGCCGTCCGTCGTTTGACATACTCGTGCAGATTGTTCTTCTTGAAGGTGAGCACGGGGTCGATCTCTTGCATCTCCAAAGCGATCCCCAACGGCAGCCGCTCATAGACGGCGGCGAGCTGTTTGCAGGCGGCAGCGAATATGCTTTCGCAAGCGCGCTTGCGCGTGTCGATGTCGCGGCCATGACCTACTTTGAGACTGATGTGCACGAACGAGTTGTCGGGATGCGCATCCGCGATCACATAGTGCTGGGCTTCGTAAGCGCGGGTGCGGATCCCGCCCACCGGAAATACTCCGGTGCTCAAGGCGGCGCCGTGCACCGCGCGCAAGAAGCCGTCCAGGTCGAACTGTCCACGCAGATTGGCGGAATACTCGATCACAATATGCGCCATCGGGCCACCTTGCGCGCAGCAGATACTTAACATCATAATCATCTTCCGAACGAGGGGTGTCAAGCCATGCGATTCAAGCTGGGGACGTTTTCCATGGCTGGTGCGCCGTCGTTTCCCGGACTGATCCTGCAGGGTGACTCTCGAATCGTCCCGTTGCGCCGCGCGGAACCGCTGTGCGCGCGTCTTGGCCTACCGCTGCGCCAGCCTGACTCGCTGCTTTCGCTTTTGAATGAATGGGAAGCCAACTTCGAGGCGCTCGCGATCCTTTGCGAGAGCGTCCCGGATGAGCTGCGGGAAACCTCGCTTGCCGCGGACGAGTTACATACCCGGGCCCCTATCGACCCACCCCGGCAGATCTTCTGCACGATTGCCAACTATCGCAGCCACATCATCGAAACGACTGTGGACATGGGCGTGCCACCGCATACCGACGGCATGGACGAGCAAGCGCGTCTGTCATACGCAAACAAACTCATCGAGGAACGCTTACGGGGGGCGCCCTACGCTTGCATGAAGCTCCCTTCGGCCGTCATCGGGCCAACAGACCCCCTGGAGCTGCCGCGTCACGCGCAGCGAGTGGATTGGGAGCTGGAGCTGGGTGTCGTGATTGGCAAGACCGCGCGGCGGGTGAGCCACGCGCAAGCCATGAATTATGTCGCCGGTTATGTGTTGGCCAACGACATCACCGCGCGCGATCGGGTGCGGCGCGCAGACGTGCCCAGCCTGGGCACCGATTGGCTGCAGTCGAAGAGTGCTCCGGGATTCCTGCCTCTCGGGCCCTACTTCGTGCCAGCCCCTTTCTTACCCGATCCGTACGGTGTGGCGCTCACTCTCTCGGTCAACGACCGGCGCATGCAGGCGGGGCTGACCTCCGACATGCTGTTCGATATTGCCGGCCAGATCGAGTACATCTCCCAGCACGCCCGGTTGTTGCCGGGTGATGTCATCTGTACGGGCACGCCCGCCGGCTGCGGCACGCACTTCAAGCGTTACCTTCAGCCCGGTGACGTCATTCATGCGAGCGCCACCGAACTAGGCAATCAACACACAGCGTGCGTCGCGGAAAACATCCGGTAACTCGCGGGAGCAGCGAATGCGACCCCGCTCTGGTCCCGCGCGATCCGCCCTAACGCACGTGGCCTGAGAAAGTACGCAGCGCCGGGTTGGTCTTGTCGGGCATTGCCAACGCCGCCTTCACTCCTGGCCGCTCCCGCACGCGCTCTGTCCACTCGACCAAGCGAGGCGCGCGTTTCTCGACCGCCATGTCGGGAAACATTCGCACTACTGAAACTGCACAACTGGTGAAGTAGTTGACGTCCGCGAGAGAGTACGTGTCGCCGGCGAGCCAAGGAGTCTGCGCGAGTTGCTCCTCGACCTTGTCGAGTGAAACCTGGATTTTCCGCGTTGCATTGGCAAGCTCACTCTCGCTGAAGCCGGACCGCGCGGTGCGCCACTTCTCGCGCTGCTCATACAGCGGAATGCGCGAGACGAGCTTCTCGAAGTCGCCACTTTCGATGGAACGCGCTATGACTCCGACCATCCGGTGCCAACCATGCATGGACACATAATTCAGCACGTGCTCGTCAATGAACTTGTTCCAGTAGCGCATGCGCGCCTTGCCCAGTGCGTCCGCCGGACGCAGGGATGGTGCGTCAGGGAAAGCATCCTCGAGATATTCATTGATCACGGTGGAGTGCGTGATGACCGCTCCGTCGTGAACGAGCACGGGCACCTGCCCTTCCGGATTGATGGCCACGAACCAGGGCTCATGCTGCTCGAACTTGTGGAGATCGACGTAGATGCTCTCGAAGTTCATTCCTTTCTCGTGCAAAGGGATCAAGGATTTGAGCGAATTCGCCAGCGGCTCGGCATGATAAAGCTTGAGCATAAGTCACCCCCTACACACCCTTGGATTCTATGGCGCAACGGCCCGCCCGGGTCTATCCCGGCAGCGGCCCCCTACGGCATAGTCCACCACGCGAACCATTCAGGAGGTCGCGCGCGTGTTCGGCCGCTGCACGCCGAACTTACGCTATATTCCCGATGATATAGCGCTGTTATCCAAAAGGACCCATCGCCATGATTCGATATCCGGCCATTGTGTTGGTTGCGCTCGCGTGCGCGACACCCGCGCTGGGGGCCGATGCCAACGCAGGGAAGAATACCTTTCGTCGACAGTGCGCTCTGTGCCATAGCGCCGAGCCCGGCGACAATGGGGGCGCCCAGGGTCCCAACCTCAACGGTGTCTTCGGCCGCCCGGCCGCAACCGATCCGCGATTTGGTTACACACAGGCGTTGAAAGGATCGAAACTCACCTGGGACGCGGCAACGTTGAATCGCTTCCTGGCCGCCCCGACGACGGTGGTTCCCGGGTCGGCGATGGTGGTGGCGGTACCGGATGACAACGACCGGGCGAACCTCATCGCCTACTTCCAGGGTGTGAAGGAAGGAACCTTCCAGGCTTCCGGCCCGCCCCCGCAATTCAGTCCGCCACCCTCAACCAACGCAGGTCCGCCGAAAGGCGAGGCGGATTGGAAGAAAGACGTCCCCGGCCGAGTCCATCGGGTCAATGTCAGCACACTGCCGGCACCGTTCGACAGTCCGTCGGCAAGCAACTTCCCGAAGCTCGTCGAGCGCCCGGCCAACGCGCAACTGCACGTTCCCCAGGGCTTCAAAGTCGCTGTCTTCGCGAGTGACCTGGCAGGCCCACGAGCCATGCGCCTCGCCCCCAACGGCGATATCTTCCTGACCGAGACTCGCAGCGGCGTTGTAAAGGTGTTACGACCTTCGGCCGACGGTACCACCGCTGCGAGCGTGACCACGTTCGCCCAAGGGCTCGATCTCCCGTTCGGTATTGCTTTCTATCCCGCTCAGTCCCCCCGTTGGCTCTACGTAGCCGAGACCAACCGAGTGGTCCGTTATCCCTACGCGGCCGGCGACCGGAAAGCCACCGGCCTGCCCGAAATCGTCGTGTCGGAGCTCTCTCGCGTGGGCACGGGCGGACACTTCACTCGGGACATTGCGTTCTCGGCCGACGGTAAGCGGATGTTCGTCTCCGTCGGCTCCGCTTCCAATGTGGCCGAGGAGATGCCGAAGAAGACACCGGCGGAGATCAAAGCGTGGGAAGCCCAGTACGGCCTCGGTGCCACCTGGGGTCCGGAAGAGAAGCGCGCCGACGTTCTCGTCTACGAAGTCGGAAGCAGCGAGCCGGCCAGGATATTCGCGACCGGTATCCGCAACTGCGTGGGTCTGACCATCCAGCCGGCCACGGGAGACCTGTGGTGCACGACCAACGAGCGTGACATGTTGGGTGACGACCTGGTGCCCGATTATTCGACTCGCGTCATGGCGGGGCACTACTACGGATGGCCGTGGTACTACATGGGGAAGTATGAAGATCCGCGCCTCAAGGGAGATCGCCCGGATCTCGCCGGGAAGGCTACGGTGCCGGACGTGCCCTACCAGGCGCATTCGGCTGCGCTCAACCTGGTGTTCTATACGGCGACTTCAGGGAAGTCCGCCTTCCCGAAGGAGTATGTGGGCGATGGCTTCGCCGTGATGCACGGCTCCTGGAACCGCGCTTTCCGCACCGGTCACAAGGTGGTCCGCGTGCGGATGAAGAACAATCTGCCCACTGGTGAATACGACGATTTCCTCGTTGGTTTCATTGCTGATGACGGCAATGCCTGGGCCCGGCCGGTCGGCGCCATCGTGGCGAGCGACGGCTCGCTGCTCATCAGCGAGGATGGGAATAACACGATCTACCGGGTTTCCTACTCTCACTGACCATGGACATTACTACCTTGAAAACTCGCGCGCTCGCGCCGACGCTGCTCGGACTGCTGTTGACTCCGGCGGGTTTGGTTGCTGCCAGCCCACCCGAAACCATCACGATCGCCGGCGAGAAGATCTACCCGGAGAGCCTGACCTCGACCAGCGACGGCTCCGTGATCATTGGTAGCATCGGGCAAAAGGCCATTTACCGCGCCAAGCCCGGTGCCACCACGGCGGAGCTCTGGATACACGCCGGCACGGACGGTTTGAACAGCGTACTTGGCGTATTCGCCGACGATAAAACAAACACCCTGTACGCTTGTTCCAACACGATCGGCCCGCCGACCGCCACGCCGGCCGTCAACGCCACCCTGTACACATTCGACCTGCAGACGGGTGCCCCGCAGGGGCACTACGTATTCCCGACGGAAAAAGGATTCTGTAATGACATCGCGGTGGATGTGGCGGGCAACGTCTATGCAACCGATACCAACAACATGGAAGTCGTTCGGCTGAAGAAAGGCGGCAGCGCCCTGGAAGTGTGGGCTGGCAACGGCGCATTCGGCCCCAGAGTGCCACCGGGGCCACCCAGCCCCAACGGCCCCCGGCCCGGGGTCCTCGACGGCATCTCGGTCCTCGGCCTGCGTGTCGTGGTCAACACTCTGGGAACCAGCAAGCTCTTCAGTGTTCCAATCCAATCCGATGGCTCGGCAGGCGGGGTTGTCGAGATAAAGCTCGATCGTGGGATCCAGAACCCGGATGGGATGCGCAGCTTCGGCAAAAGCGCGGTCCTCGTAGTGGAAGGCGGCAACGGTGGTCGGCTCTCGCGTATCGCCCTGAGCGGGGACACCGGCAAAGTAACGACGCTCAAAGAAGGTTATCCAGACGGTCCGGTTGCCGTGACGGTGGTCGGTACCACTGCTTACGTTTTAGAGGGCCAGCTCGCCGCCATGATGCGGGGCGCGGCGGCAGGCGATAACCCGCCTCAGCCAAAGCCCTTCAAAGCCACCGCCGCGCAGGTCGGCAAGCCCTGAGCTCCAACCTCTGCTGAACTGCCTCGGGGGCCAATCGGCAAAACCCGGCGCCCCGCCCAAACCCCGGGCGGGGCGCCAGCCACCCACCACCGCCGCACCCTGCGGCTTCCTCACCCCGGCTCGTCACCAGTGTCGTCCTCACCAGCGTCGTCACCTCACCAGCATCGTCCTCACCAGTGTCGTCCTCACACCGCCATCACCTGACCAGCACCGTCACTTCCCCGTCGCGTCGTTGACCTTGTCGCGCGCCTTGTCGGCTTCATCCTGAGCCTTGTCCGACAGCGGCTCCGAGCCGCCGTTCTTGATCGTATCCGCGGCGTGATCCACCTTTTCGCCGGCCTTCTCCATGGGACCCTTCTTCTCGCACGCCGTCACGCTCAGCGCGAGCGCGCAAATCATCAGCGGCAGTAGGTTCTTGGCCTTCATAATGGGAATTTCCTTCGTGCGGCAGTGGGATGGCCCGGCTATTCTCCCGCCCGCGCCACGGTAAAGGCGTCGGACAGTTGGCGGAAGTCTTGCAGGACGATTCCGATACTGCACCGCTTGCGAGCTCGCACAGAAGAAGGACGCCGTTCACGCACCATGCAGCCCGAAAGATCGCTCCGGTTTCTCCTGTGGCTCGTCGCGACGGGCTTCTTCATGCAGACGCTGGATACGACCATCGTCAACACGGCGCTGCCCTCGATGGCACTCAGCCTGGGGGAAAAACCCCTGCGGATGCAGTCGGTGGTGATCGCATACGCCCTCACCATGGCGATGTTGATTCCGGCTTCGGGTTGGCTGGCGGATCGATACGGACTGCGGCGCGCTTTCATGACCGCGATCGTGCTGTTCATCGCGGGATCGGCGTTGTGCGCGGCCTCACGCAGTCTGCTGCAGCTCACGGCTTCGCGCGTCGTCCAGGGCGCGGGCGGCGCGATGTTGCTCCCCGTAGGACGTTTGGCTGTGCTGCGCGCATATCCGCGCGAGCGATTGCTT
>Ga0207667_10002779_pt1 | contig 21662 bp, 11 predicted proteins | sample KBSCornC52_FD_184301 | JGI IMG/M metagenome (GOLD analysis project Ga0207667, IMG submission 184301) | Corn rhizosphere microbial communities from Kellogg Biological Station, Michigan, USA - KBS Corn C5-2 (SPAdes) (version 2) | ecosystem: Host-associated > Plants > Roots > Rhizosphere > Soil ...
CGGCGGCAGTTTCCACGTGATCGGGTCCGGGTGGCGACATAGTATGCGGGCTCTGCCATGCCCGAGGTCCACGCGCAGCCATCGCCCGAGCTGGGGCTGGATCTGGTGGGGGATGTGCGCCGGTTGCCGCGCTGGGATCCTCGCTATTGGGGTCACGTGGGCGTCGGAGACGAGCCACGCAGTACGCGAACATTCCTGAAGCTTGGCCTCGCATGGGCCGCTCGATTCGCGAAGCAGCACGCTCGCGCCAGCGGGCTGGCGCTAGCGCGCTGCGACGGCTTGGCGAATTTGCTCGAGCACGCCGGAGAGCTCGCGCTCAACGCGCTCAGCGGAGATGCGGAGGACGCGAAAGCCGAGCGCCTGAATGGATCGGTCACGCCGGGCATCAGCGACAGCGCGGCTGGCGTGATAGCCGCCATCAATTTCAACGACGAGCCGAGCGGTTGGCGCACAGAAATCAGCGATGAAGTTGCCGATGACGAACTGGCGCCGGAAGCCAACGCCGAGCTGACGCGAGCGAATGGCTTGCCAGAGGCGCTGCTCGGAATGGGTGAGCGACGCGCGCATGCTGGCTGCGCGAGCTGCGAGCAGCTGGTTGCGAGCGGGACTGAGCTGAGATTTTTTCAAGAGAGCCTCCGCGTCCCGGTGAAGTGGCCGGGCGCAGCGCCCTTTGGCGCAGGATGCGTGACGCGCGCTGCCGTATCAGGCCGTATTCCGCGCTCGCGCGGCACGCAGCGTGCGCCTCTCCGCGAAGCCCGGCCACTTCACCGGGACGAGGTCCGCGGAAAACAACTCTCGACGAGCGTGCCACGTTGCGTGCGTCCACCAGGCACTCCGCTCGACCGTGCCGAGCTGCTCGACCGCTCGGAATCGACGTGCCAGTTGCCCCTGCACTCAGCCGGTGCTTCGACGCGCCGCGACGACCTTCCCCATTCGCGCGCAGCACGCGCCGGAGCGTTTCGACCTCTCGAACGCACAGCCGCACCGCATGCCGGCGCGTGCGAGCACGAATTTGGGGAAGGTCGAGCGCCCGCAGGCGGCTCCGCCGCCGAGGACGCGCGGGTTGGGGCAGCCCCAGAAGATCTGCGCGTCCCCGAAGAGTGGCCCGCCGGCGCAAAACCCGTCACCCGCAAAGTCGACTACGACGACCTCTACCGCGCCACCAAAGTCAGCTACGAGTACAGCACCGGCGACGACACCTGGATCTCGCCCGACGCCCCAGATCTAGCGGGCCCGACGGATCTGCGGCGCGCCCAGCCGATGCCGCACGTCACCTTCACGACGCGCCCGCGCTGGCAGAGCTACCAATACGACTGGCTCGGTACCATCTCGAACAGCGACGACGACCAGCACGCCTCGTACGACCGCTCGTTGGGGCCAGTGACGACGAATGCGGCGACAGGAAAGCCGTATCAGCTCGCGAGCGCGGCGCAGCCCGTGAGTGGCGCGAACATTACGGGAACGAATGCGCGGGCCGGCACTGTGAGCGCCCTCTACGACCGCGCTGGATTTGCTACACAGATCAACCTGACCCGCGCGACGACCGTGCCCTGCGTGCCGGCTTCGGCGTGTGGGTACCGCGTTGACTTGTCATTTGACGAAGTGGGCCGCTTGCAGTGGGCCAAGCGGTGGAACGGGTCGGCGTATGCGCTGAGTTTGTATTACCAGTACGACGCCAGCGACGAGCGCGTGAGCAAAGTCTCGGTGGACAACGTCGGGAACACGCGGGACACGGAATACGTGTTCGGTTCGCTCGAACTGCATCGGACGACGTACAACACGACGACCGGCGTTTACGGCCTGAAAGATGCGTCGAATGCCAATCTGATTTACGAAGTGCCGTACTTGGAGGCGCACGGCGTGCGCCTGGCGCGGCTCGCGTATGACAGCACCGCGGGGCCGGATCAGCCGCATTTTGCGACGGCGGGGAGTGGGCGGCTGCATGTGTTCTTCGAGCTCGGGGATCACCTTGGGTCGACGAGCGCGGTTTTGGATCAGGCGACGGGGGAGCTCGTTGAGCTCGGGACGTATCAGCCGTATGGGGCGACGGAGAGTGATTATCGGCCGGACCGATGGAAGGGGTTCCGCGAGGATTATCGGTTTACGGGGAAGGAGGAGGATATTGAGGTTGGGCTGGAGTACTTTGGGAAGAGGTATTTGAGTCCTTATTTGGGGGAGTGGGTGAGTGCGGATCCGTTGGCGGTGCATGCGCCGGGGCAGGCGGATTTGAATCTTTATGCGTATGTTAGTGGTCATATTTTAATATTCATCGACGCCGTGGGGATGGAAGAGACTGCTTCTGCTCCTCCGCCTCCGAGTCGCGCTGACTTTCCCTGTCGTACGGATGAGACTGCAGAGGAAAACGAACAGGCATACCAAGGCGCGTTGTTCTATTGGCGCGCGCAAAACGAGAATACTAGCTCGAAGGTTGGGCAATGGGACGGCGTGTATCACGAAGATAAGACTCAGCAGCTCTATGAGAATGTCGGGGCGTCAGGAAGCAATCCAATCTCCGCGCTAGCGAATCTGACGGGGGACCCCGATGGACCAGTAAAGATGTTGCCCGTCGTTGGGGTGCTCTTCTCCGTCGGAGCGGCGGGCGATCGAGTGAGCGACCGGGGACCTCAGGCGCCACCACGCGCCGAGCTGCAACCCGCAACGAAGGCTCAGTACGAGAAGACCATCTCCAAGGAGCTTGATAAGCTCGAGAGCAAGATCGTTTCCGCACTGAAGCCAGTCGAATCGAACGAAGGGGCGTCGACGTTCACTGACCCGAAAGAGCGTGCAGTTGCGGACTATCTAGAGAGCCTTGGAAGGCAAGTCTCCAAGAATCCAATGGAGGGCGTTGCCGGTGCTCGTAGGCAAGGAGATGCATTTGTTGATGGGGTTCTCCACGAGTTCAAGTCGCTTGATCCAGGCGCTGGTCCAGGAACCATCAAAAATGTTGTAAACAACTCGATTCGGAGAGGCGGCCAAGCACGAGAAATTGTGATCGATGCGAGAGGCACTGGCCTGGGCGAGGCCGAAGCCAAGCAGGGGGCGGCCAAAGCCTTCGGCATCTCGCGTGGGAAAGTCGACGGCCTGACGATACTTGGCGACGACTATTTCTTCAGGTGGAGTCCAAAACCGAAATGACCAGACCATTGAGCATATTCCTTGACGTCGCGAAAGGAATCGAAGCGGTGGAAAATGCGGTTGCTGACATAGTTGGACACTCATTCGTTGAACAACACAGTGACAGTGGATCCATCTATCGCCTGGTTGCATTCTATATTGATATGCGACTGTTCGAGGATCATGGTCTTGAGAATGACTGCGGTATTAAGTTTGCCGAATACAAGTACCAGCTTCAGCTAATTCCTTTTCAGGACGGGATGGCGATTCCCGAATTCGACGCGATGTACGAACGCTTGGTCATGTTTCTGGCGGCTAAGCTGTCGAATGCGATGATGTGTAAGTCGATCGTGGTCGCGAATCTCCAGTGCCAACTGGCGGAGTTCGTCCCGTCCTATTAAGTTCCGTTCGTCCGGGGGACCCCCGAAGGTGACGAAGAAAAATTGGTCGAAATTCCGGTGGAGCAGCATCAAAGTCCGCAGGCCATGCCCGGATCCTTTAGCGGCAACGTAGCGTGATGATGGAAATAAATCGGGAGTGCACCCAGTTGGTTTTGTACCACCAACCCCAACAGGCACACCCCGATGAAGTCGAGAGCTACCCGAGTCGCGCAGAAGAATCCAGCAGCAAGAGCTGACGCCGCCAACGCGGTGGAAGGTGCGCTCGGGATTTGACGCACCAGGGGACCCCACCCAGGAAAGCCCTCGAAAAGTGAACAGCGGCCGAGCGCGAGCGTGCTGATGGAGCGAAGGTGACGAAGAAAATGGGTCGGAAATTCTGCCGAAGCCGTATCAAAGTTACTAATGGTCGTCGCTTTGACGGCCTTGGTGCAATTTGACCGAATGGCAGCGACACCGCCGCCGAAGCGCGCATCGAGGGTCGCGCCGTAGTCGTGCGAACAGCGTCTCTGCGAGCGCGTTCGTCCTACGCCGGCACGGCGGGCGCACACGCTACGCGGGCGTAGATCCGGAGCGCATAGGTGCCCATCGGAAAAACGGCAGCGCGGTTTCCGTCGCGGCATTCGCACCACGCAGCTCGATACTGCCGCACGAATTCGAGCATGCGCCGGATCGCCGCGACGCGCGCCGGCGTGGACTTCGCCGCGATACGAGGACTCGGATTCCGTCTGGGAGCCGGCGTTTTCGGCACTGCGCTGAAACTCTGCCGGAGTACCGCGTTGCGCCCAACAAACGGCAATCCGCGCAGCTTCATGTCCTCACGCGCGCGCTTCACGAGTTTGGCAACGGCGTCGTGAAGGCGCGCTTGGAGCTCGGAATCGCTGAGCGCCGGGAAGATCGGCGGCCGGACGAATTCGAGCGCGAGGTCATCGGGCAGCTCGCCTTCGTCGTCAAAGAACAAGTCGGGCATCTCGATGTTGCGCAGCTCCCCGAAGCGGCGCGAAATGACGCCCGGCCACTCGTCGGGCGATTTGACGAGCCCAGCCACGGTGGGATTGGCGAGGGCGTACGCCATCTTCTCGAGCACGTCGCTCTCGGTGACGAGCAAAACGACGCTGGTCTTGTCATTCGACCACAGATTTTCCCAACGCCCGAGCGAGGCGTTTTGGGCCTTCGCGACGAGCTTGTGAAAGATCTCGAGAAACTCGGGCAAACGCGCTTCTGGGTCGGTCAGTACGCCATGCCAGTGGTTGGACATGACGCACACGGCGTGGAGGAGCACGCCCGTGCGCTCGGCCGCGAGCGCCAGGCAATACTCGACATTCTGATTCGTCACCGGCGAAGGGCGGAGTAGGAACTGCCGCTGCGTGCAGCGTCGTGTGATGAGATAGGTTTTGCCCGGCAGGATTTGTCTCGGCAGCGTCACCGAAGCCGATCGGTCAACGTGCAGCGCGGATTGCAGGGGATGGTCGGTTCGCTTGCCGCGCTGGGCCCTGGATGAAGCTGATCTTGCGGGCACGCGATTTTCGGATTGCGGCGACTCGTTTGGGGGGAAACGCGCCGCAATCGGGTCGAGCTGCAATCGCGTCGAAACGACTGCGCAGCCCCGCCCGCCGCGACTCATTGGGGTCGAAATTACCGTGGCGGCGGGACTGGGCGACTCGTTCCGGTCGGAGTTACGGTGCCGGGCGGCACTGGGCGACTCATTTGGGTTGGAATTACGCTGCCAGCGGCACCGGCCGACCCATTTGAGTCAAATTACGCCGGCAGTGCCACGTCTGCGGCTCATTTGAGTCGAAAGAATGCCTCACGACGAGGTACGCGACTCGCTTGAGGCGATTTCCGTCAGGGTCCGGAGCAGCGGTGAACCCAGCGGATTCGATCTGGCGGTTTTCGACGATGCACCGAGCCGACTTTGCGACGGAAGCCGAACAAAAACTGTCGCCATCTGGAGCGTTGAAATCGCAGAATCCGGCTCAGTTACGGGGGGCCGGCAGCGATGCCGGATTTTGAGAAGGGAGATCAAAATGGCCAAAGGGAAACAGACGACTATCAATCCGTCTACGGTCGACGTCAGCGAAGCGCGGAGTGCGTTCGAGGTGAGCCGTAGTGCAATCGATGCCTTACCGCGCGACCAGCTGCTGGCGATTCGCATCGATGTTCAGGCCGCCGCCGCTGTCGCGTACAGCATTGCGCTTCGTGATGCTACGCCGGAGCGGCGTGCCGAGTTCGAGAAGTTGTCGAACGCAGCGCTCTTGGACCCCGCGTCGCTCGATACGTTGAAACAACTTGCGCTTGCCACCTGGCACGCGCGTCAACAACAACAGCTCAGCACCGGCACCGCCTCGGGAGCCACCGTGCCGGCGCCGGTGTTGGTCGAAGCGCAGGACGTTCGCGGTCGGATGTTGCGGGTTTTGGAATACTACTTCGAAGCGCATTTGCAGGTGGGCCCGCAACTGAGCGTCGTGCGCGCCGGGAGCGGGTATCAAGACCTCGCAAACGATCTGCAAGTTCTGGCCGACCTCTACGAAAGCGCCGTCGTGAAGCCCGTGCTCGCCCGCGATCCGATGTTCTACAAAGCGGACGATCCCGCGCGTGCGCGCGAGCTCGCCGGCTCGATCTTCACCTCGCTCGGCCTCGGCAGCGAGGGCGAAGCCCAGCGTTGGAGCAACGCCACGCAGCGCGCCTGGACCTTGCTCTCCAACACCTACGATCAGGTCGCCGCCGCCGGCCGCTTTCTGTTCGCGACTCAAGAAGATGTCGTGCTCACGTATCCATCCCTGATCACCGTCGTGCGCGCATCCCCCGCTCGCCGTCCGGTGCCCGATCCGGGCCCAACCCCCTCGCCCGCCCCGGTTCCGCCCGCGCCGAGCGCGTGAGGGGACCGGCGCTGGTTAGTGAGACTCGGAACTGATTGCTCAGCATTGAAGAAGAACGCGGCGTGGCTGGGCCGGCATGTGTGCTGGCCCGGCCCATGTCGCGGCGGGGCGGGACAGAGGAGCCGATTGGTCATTCGCCACGGCCGCAGCCGGAACTGCTGAATGCAGCGCGAGTGATCAGGTAACGTCGGCCCGCTAACAATGTGTCTGGAGCGGTCACCCAGAGGCATCGGGCGAAGCCCGGCGGCATTTCCATGTGGTCGGCTTTGGGCGTCCGCCAGTTGCCGGGCTGGAAGCCGAGCGCCTGAATGACGCGGTTACGCCGGGCGTCGGCAGCAGCGTGCCCACGTGATCGCCGACATCAACTTCACGACCAGGCGCGCGGTTGACGCACAGAAATCGGCGATGAAGTCTTCACGCTTTTCAAGGGGGTTCCGCGATCACGACGAGCTGGGCCAAGGCCGGCCTCAGCCTGGCCGCAAGTGGCCCGCCCGATGCGCGAGGCAGGTTCCGGGCAAAGGAGCGAGAATGCATAAGGCGACGTCGGACTCGATGCATGCGCTGCCAGTCGCGCCCAACCAGCTCGAACTGATACGCAGTTGAATGGCGACGAGCCAAATTGCCGTCTGCAGCTTGGATCCCGGCGTAAACCGTCAGGTATGTGCTGGCAGCGACAACGGATCGTCAACCTGTGCCTTCCGGCACCCTCAAAACAAATTTGCGAAATTATTTTCGCACATCGTCGAACTTTCTTGACGCGATTCGAGAGCAACCAGCGCGTGCGCTTCGCGGTGCGAGGCGAGCGGACCCGGGTTACCACGAAAGCGAAACACTGTGACTGTACCGACTTCGTGGAGACGCGAGCTCTGTAGTGTGCAGCGCGCGCAAGTGCGCCCAACCTGTCGCCGTGCAAGCTGTGCGTGCGGCCTCAGGAGGTCTGCGGGGAGCTTCGTTAGCTCGCCCATCACTATTTCCTTCAGTTCTGTTGATTGGATTTGACAACCTTCGCGCACGGAGTGAAGGTCGCGCGCGCCGAACCGGGGCGGGCTGAGCTCTTGATGAAAAACGGGAATGCGGGTGACTTCAACGAGCTAGCGGACGATTCGGTGGCGCGGGAGCCTGCCTTGCACCGTAGTGCTGAGCGATCTGAACGAAAGCGAGGGGGAGCGCTCGATGCTCGGACGAGTCAACCGCGTAGCTTGAAAGCCAAACGCGTCTCGGAGAACGTGATGAGTGAGCTGAAACAAGCTGGACATGTTTCTGTCGTGAGGAGCCGAGGTGGAGCGCCAAATGCGCGCACCTTGCGCGGTGTGCTCGCCCTTGCAATGGGCATCGCCTTCTCCGCGATTTCATGCGGCTCCAAGACGTCGGAGCAGCCCGCACCAACCAGTGGTGGGACGGCAGGCGCTGCCGCGGACTGTATGCTCGGTGACACTCGCACTTGCGTCGGGCCAAGCGCCTGCCGCGGCGGACAAGCCTGTGGAGCCAACGCTCGGTGGGGCGCGTGTGACTGCGGAGAGGCGGGACTCGGCGGGCAGGGGGTTGGCGGCGGAGGATCTGCAGGTTCCGCTGGGGCTCTCGTTTCTATTGGCGGCGCAAGTGGCGTTGGCGGAGAAAGTGGGATCGGCGGAACGTCGACCGAGGCGGGAACGGGTGGAGGCGCCGGAGCTGGTAGTCTCAACGCGGGTGACGAGCCCTGCCCGGACAGCTCGATACTCGCCGACTGTTCGGGCCAGTGCGGCGCAAAGCCAGCGGCGTGCGATATGCAGTGCCCAGTTACGGTCGTTTTGGATCATATCAGTGACGGGATGGTGATCGCGCGCACGCCTTCGTCTTCCGGCGGTCTGTGCACCATCTGCACGCCCGCCACCCGCGCGTCGGCGTACTCGGTCTCAATTGTCGATCAAGTCGCGCCCCCGCCAGCCACCGCGTTTCACGTCACTGTGCCGGCGCCCTGGTTTGCCGCAATCCAACGCGGATACTGGTGCACGACAACGGAGGCGGCCTGCGTCCCCTTTGGTAGCGACGGCGTCATCGTCTGGACAGCAGATCCGAACGCTCCTGCGATCAATATTACTGCAGCGGAGGGGCCGTGCCCCGTGACTCCGTGATTCCAAGAAGCAAAGAAATGAACCGGAAATTCGAACTTAGGTTGACGCTTTGGGGGTTGGCACTGCTTGCTTTGCCCGCGCTGGGTTGCGGAGGCGGTGGAAGCGGTGCACCGGCGCCGGCAAAGCCCGCCAAGGTTCAGTCCGACTATGGTATCACCGCCAAAGTCGAGATCGCGGGGCATCCGGAGCAGTCGGGTTGGGTGCGTGTCCCGCCAGCTGATTGGGGCTCATGGAATGCCAAACCACTGCTCGGCTCGAGCGCTGACCCCACCGCTCCGGCCCCAACGAGCTTGTCCTTCACTCCCCCTCCGAGGCACGTCGAAGCTACGGTAGGGAACGGGGCAGGGGGCGCCACTGATACCGATCAACGCGACGCTGAGCTGAACTACGCGCCGGGCTGGTCCCTCCTATATTGGGCGACCAGTGCCTGCTTTTCAGCCAGCCCTGAGCTGGCGAAACTTGAGCCTCAGCTCTACGTTTCGTCCACTCCGTGGCTTGTGCACAATCAACAAGGCGTTGGTCGTGACTATTACGTCTTTGGCGACGCAAACTGCAGCTCCGGCGGTTGTGGCTTTAAAAATCCGGACGATCTGGCTTGCGACGGTTTGTTAGCGATGCAGGAGACCCTGTTGTGTGCGGCGGACCATTTGGCCCAACTTGGTGACTCGCCGGGCACCGTGACTTGGTCGGGCTCAGATGGCAGTCTCGTTCCCGGTCGTCCACCCACGGCCATCACCGTCACCATTCCTCCTCAGCGCTCCGATGACATCTTCATTGCGCGCGATATGGCTCTCAACGCCTTGGCCCACCTTCTGCGGCTGGACACGAAGCCGCGGACATTCACGTTAGAGTCGGTCGGCAATACCCCTCAGACGTTTCAGTCGACCTGCACTGCTCAATACGCGGCTATTGCAAGAGACGGGGACCGATCGGTCGAGAACGTCCTTGTTCGCAATACAAGTACTTACTTCGACCCAATCCCTCTCGGCGCTTCGCCGTCCGTCTCGGATTTCCAGGGCGCGGCGACACTGCGGCTTAACCGGAAAGCAAACCTATTGATCAGCGCCGCGCGCCTGACCAAGGACTTGGTTGAACGGTCAGTCCAAGACGATATTTCTGGCGCGCAGCAACGTCTGAGCTCCTCAGGCGATTACCATGATGGAGCCCGCCTGGCATGGGGCGCTAAGGGCGGACAGAGCCCTTATAATACCCTGAGTCACGCGGTGCGTACGCTATTCGGGCGGCTAGAGATTGGCAACGACGCGAACCCCAACGATTTCTCGCTCTCTCCAACCGGAGCGTTTGAGTACACGGGCGTGCCGGATTGGACTCCGCACGACGTCACTCGAGACGACCCGAGATGCCTACTTACCGCGAGGTCGGATGGCACCCCGTTCACCCTGATCGGGAACGGCACGCCAGAGCTGGGGGAACTGTCGAAAATCCCGGGCATCTCTGCGCGCTGGGACGACGCGCCTCCAACAACCGCGGGACAATCGCTGGCCTTGTCCATGCTCGATCACGCGGGAATCGTGATCCCGCCCGGGCTCGCGGACTCGCCCGCTGCGCTCGCCGCCGACCAGAGCGATGGGCTGTCCGCGCTTCAGCACGCAGTAGCAAACATTATTCTAGACGATGCTGCAATTCAGTCCGACGCGGTTTCTACGAGCGCTTTCTTGGCGACGGACGCAGGCGCTGCGCTCGTCAGTACGCTGAAGGGCATCTCATCTGCTGAATTGTCCTTCGCATTGCAGCGGGTCTACGACGCATTTCGTTTGCTGACCGAAACGGAGCCTGAGGCGGCTTTGGATTCGGTCACCGCGTCTCACGATCTCGCCCTGTCCGCGACTGCCGCCGGGTTGGCAACACGGTCGGAACCTGCGATTGAGAGTCTGGGAGGCATCGCGCTCCTAGCCCCAATTCCTCGCGACAACTTGGCGATCGATCCCATGGCACGCCTCTCTCGACCTCAAGCCATTAGTAATTGCGGTATCTTTCCCGCCATCGGAGATTCGGAAGCAAACAAGCTCAAGTATGCGCTCGGGCCACAAAACACGGATGTTTCTGCGTTTCAGAATCCGTTCTTCCTCGCCGAGGGCTTCCGCCGCGTTTTGGCCAGTATTGCAGGCGGTGTGGCAGGTACCGACGCACTCAAGGGCTTGACAGACTTCTCTAAGCTAGGAGCGGCCGAAGTCAGGACGTGGGCCGGCCCAGGGACGTTCCTCACCACCCGTGCACAGGACACCGGTGCCCAGGTAGTGTACCTCATTAACCTAGCGCCTGAAGATTTGGGGATCACTGCGGCCAACTCTGTGGATGAGCTCACGGAGATAAAGCAACGTCTAGCGCTCGTGTCCACAGCGGGGCCAGTCGCGGTTGCTGCGAACTGCGCTGCGGGTCTGCTTCCGCCCGAGTCATGCGTTGGGGTAAGCAGCGTAATTTCCGTCGCCAATGCGGCTACCGCGGTCTCTCTGGACCCAGATGTCGCTGTAGGTCTCGATAATCCCACTGTGAAGGTCACCTTTCCAGAGAACGACGGGCCCAATCCTGGCGCTCATCTCGTGCTACTGCCGGCTTCTGGCAAACAAGGAAAGGTTTTGGCCTGGCTAAACGGGGGGACGGACTCGAATGAGTGGTTTGCCGAGATGTTCAGTAATGAGCAGCGAACTTTGGCTCAGCGAGTCGTTGGTATCGCACAGAACGCACAGACCACTAGGAGTTGTGCGAACATCGCGCCGCTCGCACTGACGGAGGACTATTGCATCGCTGGGATGAAGCGGGACCAGTTCGTTCCTCTAGCTAACGAGCTCAATTCGACTGGTCTCTCGACAAATGTCGACGATTCCTGGAAGAACTATTTGGATCTCGCGCAGGCCGCCGCTGATAAGGCTGACCAGCTCGGGGAGCAACTCATCAAGGAGGGACTCGAGCAAGACTTGCGCAAGGAGTCGGCCACAGAAGAGCTAGGGGCCCTGTGCGGATCGTACTCGAGTGTTGACGGCGTCGCCACAACAGACGGCAAGGTGACACCTCCTAGCGATGATCAACAGCTAAGCGCATGCGTGAGCGCGCCGACAACTGACATCGTCTTCCTGCGCGACGATCCCTTCGTCAAGTTGAATCCGAGCGATGCTGATAGCGCCATTAGAGGAATCTATTGTGGCGCCAGTGCGTCAAAACCTCCGTTCTGCGCGCGGACAAGTCTGGTCAGCCACGCAGGTCTCGGCTTCCAATCAGCTGCAGCTCAACCGGTATCTCCGGGCATCGCTACCGCATGTGAAGACGTGCTGAACTCGCTGTCGCCTTTGCCTGTCTCTTCTGGTGGGACAGTCGCTGTGCAAGTTCAAAAGGCTCCTTTTGGAAACGCGATCGCTGAGCCGTGGGCAAGCGCAGCGGGTATTGCGAGCGCCCTTCAAGGGCTAAAATTGGAGGAACACGCTGACGGCGAATGGATTCTGAGCGTGGGTTCTCGGATCGTTAGCGGGAGCGACGGACTGATCGCCGCCTTCCTGAGTAGTCCGAGCAACGCTTCCACCGAGCTGGGGGAGGATATCTGGCCACTCTGTCTCCATCTTCCGCCGACCCCTGGGCATCCCTCTACTCCGCGAGTGTGTTCTCCGGTTGGCGCGTTCATCGGAAATCTTTTCCCGGCAGAACTCGCTGCTCTGAATGATCCGACGCATGCTGCTCTGCGGTCCGCCATTGAGGCCACTGTGTTCTACATGGGCGCTTTGGCCGGCGAGTTGCCGGCTGGTGCCATCAGTATGCCAGTCCCTGTCGCGAATCGGGGGAGCTCAGCCATGACGGGGGCTACCATTCCGGCGCCCGCGCTGTATAGCGTGAGCGTTTTTGAGAAGAACGGCGTCGAGACCGCAGGCGACCCTCTCACGCTTGGTACGCCAAAGGACCTGTACACGATCGCCAACCCCGGCGCGAACGGCCAGTACACTGGGCTCGTGCCCTGGGATAACAGCGAATTCGAGGCGATGGGCGGTCCGGCCAAACCGTTCGTTTCTTCCAAGGAACTTGCCTACCTGGCGGCGAGGCAAGGAACGGTGCCCCAGCCGGATTGGCGCAGTCGAGTTTACGAGCAAGCCGCGCAAGTAGCGGGCAGCCAGGGCTTTCTCTATGTGGACACCAAAAATGCCGCCCTCGAATTCGATCCGACCCTGGTTCCAGGTAGTTCGGGTGACCGCACAGCGACGTTGCAGGCATGGTTGACTGCGCGCGCGGACGAGTTCAACTCGGGCTCTTCCACCTTTCTGACCACTGTACAGCAGGCGACCTTCCTAACTGCTCCGGCGAAGACTGCAGACACCGCGACTCCGTCTCCGTATAAGTTTTGCCGCCAGCCGGGGCCGGTCGATGGACGTAGTGTCTGTGGCGGTGCGCTCGTATCACCGCTCTTCTTTTACAACTACGCCCGCTCTTCCGGTTTTGTCGAGCAGTGCGATAAAGATTACGTCAGCACGCCCCTTGACGTGACGGTGAATGCTAGGTGGCACACGAGCTGCTTTCTCGCCGACGGGACAGTGGTGTCGCGTCCGCCTGGCGATTCCTGTAGCGGTACCGAGTCCTTTGCCGTTCCTCCGAGCACGGCTGTGACTTCCCAATTGGTCCACTATGCGTTCACCGACGGCATCGGTTGGTTCTCCCCGGAAGTAGCGGCAGGAGGGACCGAAAAGATACACGGGGAAGGCTACAGTTGGACTTCTCAAGAGAACATTTGTCAAACATCCGCGTCGTCGTGGGCCGTCGACACCTCCTGTCCGAGCTATAACTGGCAGGGCAACAAGGCCTCGTGGGGCGTGGCCACGAGCCGAAGCCTCTGGCAAGATCGGTTGAAACCCTCCGTGTGCTCCCCCCAGCAACGGCTCGAGCTATTTTTAGACAACAGTCTGCAAACTGGGCTCGGTGACGCCCAAGATCGGGTGGCGGCGATGCAGACTCTAGTCCGTGTCCTCGGTTTGTCCTGCATCTCCGGGAACCAGCACCTGGGTATCCGGCTCAAGGATGCGCCTCCGCCGATCAAGACCACGGAGGACATGAATGTGCTCGAATCATGGCTGGATCTGTTCGGCTACGATGTCGACCAAATTGGGAACGTAGTCTATTTGGTAGACGTGCCAAGCGACGTCGTAACCGTCGCAAAGGCAGGGGCGAGCGATGTCGGCGCGGTAACGTCAGGAGATCGCGGCAAGCTGGTGCTCGATCTCGAGACCAAACTAAATTTGCTTGAAAACGGTTTTTCGACTTTGGGCACCACCTTCCAACAGCTTTCCGGAGCGATCGACAAGACGCGCTTGGAGATCACGGCGGCCCAGCTCGCCACCAATGGTCAATCGTTAAGTATTTCAGCTGCGCAAATTGAAAATGATCGGAAGAAGAGCCAGGCGTACCTCCAATTCGCCGCTGGAATCGCAAAGGCGGCAGTTGCCAGCCTAACCTCAGCGAGCGTGAGCTCCGCTTTCAGCAATGGGAGGGATGCTGCGAATGAATTCATCGAGGCAGCAAGCGAGATTCACGGTGCGCAGATTGACCTAGGTGCCCTGGAGAAGTCTGATCAGAACCTATTGGATCAACAAAAGAATGTCTCTGCAACGGGTGCGAATTCAGAGGCTCAAGCTGTTCTTAGCCTGTCGCAAACGACACAGGGGCTCTACCAAACCGTTAATGATACCATCACGGGTATCAAGGACAACAACAACGCGGCGCTTCAAGATATTGACGACCTCAAACAGACAGCGGCCAAAGCCAACATCGCGATGGCGAAAGCGAACGGCGCGGATTTTGAGGAGATAACGGGCAAAAGTGTCCCGAATCACGTGAATACTGTTTACCGGCGGCAATTCGATCTGACGCGACAGCGTTACCAGCTTGCACTTGAAAGTGCCAAACGGACGGCCTACTTGGCTCGGCTTTCAATCGAGCAACGACTCGGCGTTCGATTGGATGAACTCCACGTGAACATCGGGCCCTTGGAGGCGCCTGCTACCTGGGCTGATGACCTTTGCACGGTGCAGGGCGTTGATTACAGCAAGCTGCGCACGGCGACGGTCGGAGCCGATCCGACAAGTCCTAGTGAGGTCGATACTGTCAAGGGCTTCGCGAACCAGTTCGTGGGCAATTATATCGACAAATTGCGGCAGTTCGTGCAGTTCTACAACGTCCAATTCCCCTTCGTAGACTCGACCGACGTGGCCGTGATTTCGCTTCGTGAAGACCTGCCATCAAGCCTCAGCCAGTGTGTTGGGCCTTCGGCTAACTTGCTCTTGTATTCGGATTCTCTCATTGCGAGGTCTCCAGACGCTTCTTCCTCGACAATGACGTCGCACGGCGGGTGGCGAGTGACGCAGTGCGGCCTTGGGGCGTGTCTCCGCGTTCAGGATGGCGGGGTTCTAGTCAATGGTGGAACCGCGCGGGCGCCTCTCATTGCGCAGCCTCCCGGCGATATCGGTCACGCGAGCTTGTTGACCACGGTCGTCGATGTTGCCATTCCGCCAGACGATGCCGGCGTGGCTGACCCGGGCTCACCCCCTGTCCCGTCAGCCGCGCCACCTGCCGCGCTGTTCCAAACGGTCTCGCTCCGAGCGGGAATTCGGTACGTGCTGTCGTGGTGGGATATGGCTCGCAATAGCGACGGAACGCCCCTGGCCGCCAACAGCGGAGCAGCTCCTTATACCGCTACCGTGTTCGATTCGAACTGGGCGGTGATCGGCGGGGGGGAACCCACGATGCCCGCCCAATCCACCAACGGTATCACTTGGAGTGAGCGGCGGGCGGTCGAGATCTTCGCGCCGGCTGACGGAGAGTACCACGTACTATTCAGCGCTGGCCCTGCGGGGATTGTGGGATCAGCTGTGGCGATCGCTAACGTTCAACTCGAGGCTAGCTCAGGGAACGCGGGAGGGGCAACGGCGTACGAATCCAACGGCGCGTCCGCCATGCACGCCACCGGCAATTGCGCCGTAGACACGCCAGATCTCTTCCGTTCACGGTTCGTTCGTAAGTGCGACACTTCAGGTTGCTTTTTCGAGCTCAAGGACGTTTTGGCGATCGACACGCAGCTGCTGAACCAAGGTTCTTCTTCGTTCATTGGAAAGCTGGCACCCGGAAACTTCAACTATCGAAACAACACCATCGCACTAAACGTGGTTGGTACCGGAGTCATCGATTGCAGCCGGTCACCCGATAACAATTGTAACGGGTCGGCCTACGTCCAATACGATCTCGACCACAAGGCGTACGACGTTCCGCTAGAAGACTACGAAGGCGGTACGCGCTGTTTCGATTTCGGTGCTGGCGCCGTTCGGAGCGGAAAAGCGTTGGCGTCCGAGCGATTCATCACTCTGCCCATGAGCTCGACTGATCGGGAGCTGATCGAGCAATCGCCATTTCTCAAGCCGGAATTTTCGGGGCGGCCACTCAGCGGCGCGTATCGATTGCGGATCCACGACGAGCCGCAATTGGTCTGGAAGAACGTGAATGATATCCAGATCGTGATGAACTACGGATATTGGTCCCGCGTGGTGCGGAGCCCCGGGAATTGAATGAAATTGTGTTGTGGGCTTGCCCGAGCAAAGAAAGCTCACTTCTCGCGGAGCGAGCCCATACGTCAACCGTGTATTCGATTGTACCGCCGCCGACCCAGTCACTCCACCCGCACGCTCCGCTCCAACCACGTCACTCCCCCCCGATCATCATGCACCACAAACCAAATCCGTAACTCCTCCCCCCGCGCCGCACTCCGCGCCGCCCACCCCGTCTCCGGACTCTCCGCCAGCCGCACCGCATTCTCGAACAGCCCCTCCGTCGCATAATACTCGACCACCACCTGCTCGCTGAAGCTTTCCCCGAACTCAGTCGTCCCCGATTCGACGCTATCCGGCGTCACCACTGCCGCGATCTGGTGCTTCGTCGAATCGGCGCACTTTGCGTACTCATTGCCGTCCGTATCGCACGCAGTCACGGCCTTCACTTCGCCCTCCGGCCAGTCCGCGCCGTCAAACGTAATCTTAGCGATGCTCGGGTTTTGATTCCGATCCACTGCGCGCACTGAGATGCGTTTGAGGCCGACGACGTATTCGTCCCCGCCGAGCACGCGTCCGCTACTCGGATCGGTGCAGCGAAAGGGCAGATCCGCCGCTCCGGTTTCGACGCTCAGATCGCCGGGGCAGGCGACGCTCAGCACGCCCACGAGCGCACTCGGACGCGCTGCCGCCGGCAGCGCGTCCAGCGCGTCGCTCGGTACGGTGTAGGAAAACCTATCGAGACCTGGGCCTTCTGCCGCAATAGGCGATACGCCAGTTGCTCCGGAGTCCGCGTTGATCTTCGCGAGGCAGCCTTCTACGGTGGAGGCGCTGGGGTTCAGGCAGGTGGCCCAGGCCCAGTTCACGGTGCGGCCCTGCGGATCGTAGCTGAGCGACGTGAGGTGGACGGTGTCTCCGGGTTTCGCGAAGGGCGTGTCGGCTTGGACGGCGAGCACGCGAAAGCTGGTGACGCGGTAGCCCGGGTCGAAGCTTGCGCCGCAAGCGGTGAGCAGCGAAAGGCTCAGGATGGCCCCGTATCGAGCTCTGATGAATCGTCGCATCTGGTGAGGACGCCCGCCGATCTTGGCTTTTGGCTTCGTTTTCTCTCCGCTCCGGTGGGCGTGCGCGACTCCTCGAGCGCGTCGTACGAGAGTACGCTCCGCTCCGGTGCTCGCGAAAGCCTCGCCAAAAGCCAAGCTTGGCGGGCGGGCAACCTGCGATGTGATGAGTGCTGAGTATCGAGCTAGGGTTTTCATAGTTCGCCTCGCAGGCCGATGATCGGCAGGATCGGGAGTCCGGAGACGACCGAGCTTTGCGTGTAGTTGTAGTTGTAGGCGATGCCTTCGGCGTTTTTTCGGTAGTAGACGTTTTGCACGTCGAGGTAGGCGCTGAGTTGCCAGGCGCTAAACTTCCACGCCTTGTCGATACGCAGATCGAGTTGGTTGAAGTCGGGCAGGCGCGCGGAGTTCACGCTCTTCGAGGTGATGGGCGCGTAGGCGCCTGCGTCGTAGTCCATGATGCCGCCGATTTCCGGCGTGTATGGGCTTCCGGTGACGTAGCGAAAGCGCCCGCCCACTTGCCAGCCGCGGCCGAGTTTGTAGCTCGCGAGCGCGGTCAGGATGTGCGTCTGGTCGTAGTCGTAGCGGTGGAGTGGCTCGCCGGGTGCGTCGCGCCGTTCGCTGCGCGAGAGGGTGTAGGCGAGCCAGCCGAAGAACTTGCCTTGCGGTTTGTAGCGCAAGAGGAGCTCACTGCCGTAGGCGCGCCCGGAGCCGATGTTTTGGTAGGATTGGCCATTTTGAGTCGAATCAGCGGCGGCGACCGGCACCACCAAGTGCCGCAGATCTTTGTAAAAGAGCTCGAGCGACAGCTCGACCGGGTGCGCCAGTTCTTGTTCGATGCCGACGCTCGTGTGCAGTGCGCTTGGGCTGCCGACCCCGGGCGTGCCGAACGGCTTGATGCTTTCGTTGGGCTCTGGCGGTTGGTGAAACAAGCCGACTCCACCCTTGAGGGTAGTGCGCGGAAACGCGGCGTGGACGTCGTAGCGCAGGCCGAGTCGCGGATCGGCGGTCCAGGTCTTGGTGTCGCTGCCGTAGTCCGCGCGCACACCGGGGAATAGTTTGAGGCCGGCGCTGGGCGTCACTTCGAGCATGGCGTAGCCCGCAGGGCGGATGAAATTGCCCGTGCCGTGCAGCTCGACCAGCGGTCGCCCGAAGATCGGGCCAGTGTCTTGGCCCGAGTCGAAGTTGGCGGGCGGGACGCGCGTGGTGACATCGTAGTGGTCGCTTTGGATGTCGATGCCGCCGATGGCGGTGAGCCAGGGCGTCACCTGCGCGCGTACGTCCGAGCGGCCGTCGAGGGAATAGAGGTCGACGTCGAAGGCCACGTTGCCTACGCCGACGTGGATGGCATCGTGGCCTACGGAGAGCGTCGTCGTCCAGCGTGCGGTGCTCGATGCGCGCGTGTCGAGCCGGCCCTGAACTCGCCAAAATTTGGTGCTGTCGCTGATCGTGCCGCCCACGGCGGGGTCGCTGTCACTCGGGGTATCGACCAGCAATTTCAGGCGATCGTCCGAGCCGAAGGCGAACACGCGCACGCTGGTGTCGCGCGTGAGATCGTGTTCTAGCATCGCTTGGTAGTCGTAGTAGCGGGGCGCGACGGACACGCTGTTGCCGCCCGAGCGCAAGACCGGACCGAGCCAAGCATCGACCCATGATCGGCGGCCGCCGATCATGAAGCGTGTGTCTTTGCTGATGGGGCCTTCGGCCAGGAAGCGCCCGTCGATCAAGTCGAATTGCAAGAGTCCGCCTAGGCGATCTTTGCGCGGCGAGCGCACGCCCACGTCGACGATGCCGCCCGTTGCGCGGCCGTATTGCGGCCCGAAGTTGCCGGGGTAAAAATCGATCTTCTCCAGCATCTCGCTCGGGATGACCGAGGACAGGCCGCCGAAGTGATAGACAATCGGAATGTTCGTGCCGTCGACGAAGATTTGGGTGTCGTTCGGCGACGAGCCGCGCACGATCAAGACGCCGTCGATCCCGGGTGGTCGCGCTACGCCCGGCAAGTTGCCGATCGAGCGCAAGGCGTCGCCGTTGGTGCCGGGAATGCGCGTGATTTCTTCGGCTGAAATTTGGTGTTTCGTGGGCTCGCGTGGCGGTTTTTGGCCTTGAACGTCGACCTCGAGCGTGTCTTCTGCGGCCACGCTGGCCGCGTCGGACGCCGGTCTCGGAGTCGGCCCGGCGGAGGGCGCGGCGGGCGCCGCGCTCGGAGCAGGCGCGGCAGAGGGCGCAGGCGCGCCACTGGCCGGCACGGGTGGCACAGGCACTGCGGGCGGCGCGACTTTGAAGTCAAAGCGATAGTGAATCTTCGCGACCACCGGCTCACCATTTCTCCGCGCGGGTTCGAATACGAGCCGCTGCGCGGCAGTGGTGGCCGCTTCGTCGAACTCGGGGCCCGCTGATTCGCTGACGACAGCGTCGCTCACGTGGCCCGTGCGATCGATCGTCAACGTGAGCAGGACGCTCGCCGCTTCACCCCTCGCGCGCTTGGCCTCTGGATACGCGGGCTCCACGCTTGAAACGAGCTTCGGTGGGCTGAGCGCGTTCGCGTCGGAGTCTGGGCTCTGTGCGCCGCCTTCGGGGGCTTGCGCGGCCGCGACGCTGGGATAGGCGAGCGCGCAGGCGACCGCGAACAAGTTCAGTTTGAGCATGGTGTCGCCGGCGCCTACAGCAACGTCCGCGCCAAGCGCACTGCCGCCGACGCGGCGCGTACAACTCCCTATAGCGGTAGTTCTCGCGCGTCGCGCAACGCGGGCAGTTGTCCGCGGTGCGGACCGCCGCGGCCTGCGTGAGCCGGACAGTTGTCCGTGCGCTGCTCGGCGATCAACCGCTCGAGTCCGCGATTTATTCGACAATCTCGAGCCTGCGCGCGTTTTTTCGAGACGGCACGGGCCGTGCTTAGAGGGCGGTCGAGCGCGGCGCAGCGCTTGCCCGCGGGCGACTTCGCCCACGCCCCCCCCCCAAAAAAATCTCTGGAGAAGCGATCATGAATATCGTGGAGCGTTCGAAACACTTGCTGCTCGACGTTGGAGCCACTCCGATTCTGTATTTGATGATCGCGCTCAGCGTCATCAGCCTGGCGATCATGATCGAGCGCGCTTGGTTTTTCTTCGCGGTGAGTGAAAACATCGAGCGCTTGGCGGGCGAGCTCGCGGCGCGTTTGAACGCGGACGATTTGAGCGGCGCGCGGGAGCTCGTGGGCGCGTCGAAGTCGGCGGAAGCGGCGATCGTCGCGGCGGGGTTGCAGCAGCTCGGGCGCGGCGCGGACTCGGCACAGGAGGCGATGGCGAGCGCGACTGCGCTGCAGCGCATGCGGCTCGAGCGGCGGCTCGCGTTTCTCGGTACGCTCGGCAATAATGCGCCGTTCATCGGGCTGCTCGGCACGGTGATCGGCATCGTGCAGGCCTTCGAGAAGCTGCAAAATGGCGGCATGGGCGGCGGCGCGACGGGCCCCGCGACGGACGTGATGGGCGCGATCGCCGAAGCGCTCGTGGCGACCGCGATCGGGCTCACGGTGGCGATCCCGGCGGTCGCGGCGTTCAACTATTTTCAACGCCGAATCCGGGCTACGCTCTCGAACGCCGACGCGCTGACGCACATTTTGCTGGCCTATGCCAAGGGTGACACGGCTACGAATGGCGGCGATCAATCGGGCGGAGCGCGTCGCGCTTCGTCGCCGCAAATTCGCGAGCGCGCGGACAACTTCGGCGCGCAACGCGTCAGCTCACTGCCCGCTGAATGATTGGGGAGGGCTTTGAACATGGCAAGTACAAGCAACGACGACGAAGCGATCACCGGCATCAACGTGACGCCGCTCGTGGATGTGACCCTGGTGCTGCTGATCATTTTCATGGTCACCGCGAAGCTCATCGCCGGTCACGGCATTCCGCTGGATTTGCCGAAAGCCGCCAGCGCGAGCGTCACGCAGACGATGCTCACCCTGAGCATCGACGCGCACGGCAAAGTGCTCGCGAATGGCCAGCCCGTGGACGACTCAGCGTTGCGCGCTCAGGCGCGCGCCGCGCTCCGCCAAAACCCGGAGCTGCGCACGGTGATCGCAGCTTCTGCGGACGCCAGTCACGGCAGCGTGATGCACGTGGTCGATCTGGTGCGCGACGCGGGCGCGGTGAAGATCGCATTTGCCGCGGACAAGACCGCCGCGACCTCGAGCGCGCACTAGGAGCCGATCATGAGCGCGAATTCCGCGTCACTGCCGGTCACTGATTTAGAGGCTCTGGTCGGGCAATTGTTTGGGCGCGCGTCGCGCCGGCGCGGGCTCGTGCTGGCCGGCTGGGCGCTGGCGCTGAGCAGCCACGCGGCGATCGCCGTGCTGGCTTTCACGCATCATTCGGCCGCGACCGCAGAGCGCGTGCCGCCGCCGGTCGACGTCGAATTTTTGCCGCCTCCGCCTGTGCCCGATCCGGCTCTGCCCGAACCGGAGACGCCCGTCGACGCGCCCAAGGCGGCTGCGCCGAGCACGGCGCCCGCTGCACCGGCCGCAGCGCGCGCGGGCGCGCTTCATTTAGCGAGCCCGAGCGCTGCACCGGCGCAGCAAAGTGAGGAAGCCGTCGATTTC
>Ga0207667_10002781_pt1 | contig 21661 bp, 21 predicted proteins | sample KBSCornC52_FD_184301 | JGI IMG/M metagenome (GOLD analysis project Ga0207667, IMG submission 184301) | Corn rhizosphere microbial communities from Kellogg Biological Station, Michigan, USA - KBS Corn C5-2 (SPAdes) (version 2) | ecosystem: Host-associated > Plants > Roots > Rhizosphere > Soil ...
CAACCAGAGTCTGAACCTCGTCGAGCAATTGAGCCTGTGCCTGAGAACGACCGACAACGGAGGAGACCATTGCCATGGCGAAGATAACCAGAGGTGAGATAGAGAGGATCGCGTAAAACGCAAGAGCAGCGCCGAGCTGCGGCGCGTCGTGTTCGCACCATTGATTGAAGCTGCGACGGAGTAAATTAATCGGGTTCTTCGGACTGATCATGCGCAACTCGCAACTGGCGAAAAGAGGTTCAGGGCCGTGCCACAGATCTGAACCCTGGAGGCGCTTTAACCTGTTCGGGTAACATCTGTGTCTGGCGACAGTCGAGCTGAACACCTACGTTCGATTCAGCTCCTTTCAGGAATCGCACTCTTGCTCCGACCTACGCCATTTGAGAGATACACCGAGAATAGTCCACTGCCTTACTTCAATGCTGGTCAAAATTGAACATTTCGAGCGTCGCCAACGCACGCGCGGATGACGCGAGAGGCTTGAGATCGCATTGGGTCTCGCGGCGACTGATAGCGGATTGCTTCCAGGCGCCCTTCCGCCATTCGGAGTCGCTTTCGTCCACCATTTTTCGCACCTAAACAATAAATTAGTGTCCCTCCGGCGGTTGTTCTATTCGCTGAACGGAACGCCGAATACGAGGAGAGCAGCATGAGGCGGGCGAAATTGCCGGCCAATGATCGTGGGCAGCTTGCCCATCTTTTCCCAAACGTCGAATGCAGTTCCATTCATATAGAGCAATCGTACCTGCTCTCGACTCTCTCCCCTGAGGCTATATACGCTGATTGTATTCAAGAGTTGGGTTTGGCCGCATTCAATAAGATATGGTGCCATACTGATGGCTGGGGCATTCTGGATGTTCTGCACATCTTCGGCGCTCTGTGCGATGATCCGATAATTGAGACCGGGAAGCCCATCCAGTGCAATAGAGTCGCCTGGAAGATCGTTGGAAGTGCGAACAGAGTCACAGATTGGTTCACTCATTCAGCGCCTCCCGGGGAAAAAGAATAGTAACGACTTGCCTTGCGCTGCTTGATTGCGATTAGGCAATCTCGTGCGGCGCGTCCGGAGCTCGTTTGCCTTCTAGACGCCCGCTCTCGATCCTCACGCTGGCTACTCACCGCCCTGCGCCACTGCTTGCGCCTTGGCGCCTCGGATAGCGTTGAGGAATTTCTTTGCCGCAGCTGGCACTGCCACATCGCCATTCAGGACCGAGCGAGATGTCGCATGACGCCCGTATATGGCCCTCATTGAGTCGTCGTCGCGCCGAATCGAAGCGCCCGTCAAGGTGAGACCGGCAAACGCCCCTCTAGCGCGCGAGTAGGTGAGAATCTCCGTGTCAAGCTTCCAATCCGTATTGGCGGAAGCATGGCGGCCTACTGGTCCGGCTGCCGCAGAGGCATCCCCACCGAGCTGAAAATGACTAGATAGCAACTGCTGCATGCCGCGCTCGTTCTGGATGATCATGACCAGGTCGACGCCTTCGAGGCCGATCTGCAATCCCCAACTTCCCCCTGTGATCGCAAAGAATGCAGGCGCGCTCCATCCGCGGGAGGTGCGGCAGGTAGCTACGCCGCGGCCGTTTTGCCCACCGAATACGAAACCGCCCTTCAGCATATGCGGCACAACCGCGATGCATTTTGCGTGCTCCATCACTTCTTCGGGGATGCCGTTGTCCGGCGCCGCCATGATTTCACCGAGCACTCTGCCCGCGTGATCCATGCGGTCGTTTGTTGCTTCGCGATCTGAACTCGCCCAGCCTGGGAGAGCGAAACCGAGTAGTACAGCGAACACCAATAGTTTCTTCACGTATTTCACCTGTTTCCTTTACTCTGTGCACAATGTCGCCCCACTCAGGCGCTTGGTCCGTGCACGGAGGCATCTCTGACCATAACTGGATTGCGAGGGCATGTCTGAGCAATCATGCTCACGCGCCGTCGTCGTCGAGTGACGTCGAAATGCTTAACGAACTGCCCGGGGCGATAAATGTGATCAATAGTGATCATCCTTAGACTCTGCCCTGGGGGTATACTGCGCTCAGACCGACGGTCCAGCTCATGAATTTCTGGAGCTTTTCAGTCTTCGCGCGGGAGGTTTCCTGTGCCAACTTAATAGATGGCCAAGCCAATGAAATCGCGTAAGGTTCCAGCAGTTCGAAGATCCACCTCAACGCCTGCGGCAAATGGCAAGGCGGCGGCCGCCCGGGATAGTGTCGGCGCGCCATCGGAGAAGATCGATCCGGGTTCTCTGCTATCCAAGGTCGAGTTTGGAAGATCCAAACGTGAGTATGTTGCAGAGGAACGCGTCTTTTCGCAAGGCGATCCGGCCGACGCTGTTTATTACATCCAGACAGGTAAAGTGAAGCTAAACGTTGTATCGGCGAGCGGCAAGGAGGCCGTCATCGCCCTGTTGCCGCAAGATCATTTCTTCGGCGAAGGTTGTCTGGCCGGACAGTCCGTGCGCATGGCAACCGCCAGCGCGGTGCAACACAGCAGCATCGTGCGCGTGGAAAAACAGGTCATGATTGGCCTGCTCCACCGCGAATCGGAATTCGCTCAGCAGTTCCTCACCCATCTGCTATCCCGCAACATCCGCATGGAAGCCGACCTGGTCGATCACCTTTTTAACTCCAGCGAAAAGCGGCTTGCCCGGCTGTTGCTCCTGATGGCCAACTTCGGTCAGGAATCGAAACCAGTCCCCGTGATCGCCAAGATCAGCCAGGAGACCTTGGCCGAGATGATCGGGACCACCCGCTCGCGCGTGAGCTTCTTCCTCAATCGTTTCCGCGATTTGGGATTCATCGATTACGACGGCGGCGCCGGCATGCAGGTCCACAGTTCCCTTGTCAGTGTCGTCCTTCATGACTAGGACTTGAGATGGTTTGAAGCCTTGTCCGCTACAAGTCGCTTTGCGATGGATCGCCTTGATATTTGTTGCTTGGCACCTGCTCCTTTACCGATTCACGGTGCGTGAGCACAATTGAACAGCGCCAGCTTGCACCCTGCTCTATGGTCGACCAATATTCAGCTTTTGGCATTTCAAACAGCGGGGTGTAGGCGATGGGTGCGAACAGCACACACAGCATTCTTGTCGTGGACGACAATGCGACGGTTGGCGAATCATTTTCAATGCTGCTGAAGTACGGCGGCTACAGGGTCGACACAGCGATCCATGGGCTAGATGCGATCAATAAACTCAGATTCTCCGTTCCGGACCTCATCCTCTCAGACCTAGACATGCCGGAGCTGTCTGGATTCGAGTTCCTTTCCATTGTGCGCCATCGCTTCCCGCAAATACCCGTGATCGCGATGAGCGGGATGGCCGGATTCGACAATCAACGTCCGCATGGGGTGATAGCCGACGGGTTCTACCGCAAAGGAAGAAGCAGACCTGACGAACTCTTGCTCATGGCAGCACACCTGATTCGTACACCGCCGAGTAGGCCCGTAGACGATCTTGAGGAGGCGGACGCTTCACAGTAGCCGCATTACGAAGACGTGCCGAACGAGTTAACTTCCATGCTTCTTACTTGTCCCGATTGTCTGCGGGACTTGACGATCGAATTGGTCGACAGGAATCCGCCGGAGCTTTTGGACACGCAGTGCCCGTCCTGCATGACCATGTTCCGCTATGAACGTGGCATTTCTCTTACGCGCATTCACGAACCGCACGCAGTTTCGGTGTCGCCAATTGGGACTGCGAATTCGCCTTCCTGAAAAGCAAACTCCTGCAGCCCTAGAAAAGCATCCCTTTGGACTTCTCATCTCCCCCAGCGCTTGAGCGGTATTGACCAGCGCCCAAGCCGTCAGAACTATAAATTAACTCCTAGGGCGAAGATATTGGCAGTCCCGGAGACTACTATGCCGACCGGCACATATGGTTCACTCACCTCTCTCGATGTCTTCGAGAAGTTCGACACGGGCACCACGACCCGGGAATATCTGGGCAACGAGACTATCTACCTTGAGGGCGACAAATCCGATGCGATGTTCTTTATCAGAACGGGCAATGTGAAGCTCACGGCGAAGTCGAAGGGTGGAAAGAAAGCCGTTATCGCCATATTGCGCTATGGCGACTTCTTTGGTGAAGGATGCCTGTCCAAGAAGTCGCTGCGGACGTCAACCGCGACGGCGCTCGAAATCTCGAGTATCGCCCGAGTCCCAGGGGCCAGTATCTCTCGCAGAATTCATCGGCAGCCTGCGTTCGCGAAGAACTTCGTTTCGCATCTGGTCCTTCGTATTGCACGAATCGAAGAAGCATTCGCGGACCAACTTTTGAGCTCCAGCGAGCGAAGGCTGGCCAGGATACTTTTGGTGATGGCCGGCTTCGGGAGCCAGTTGGAACCGGAGCCCGTGCTCCTCAAGGTGAGCCAGGCGACACTTGCGGAAATGGTAGGCACAACCCGCTCCCGTGTGAGCTTCTTCATGAATCGCTTTCGGGAGCTTGGGTTTATCGATTACAACGGCACCCTGCAGGTCCACCCATCGTTGCTGACATTTCTTAAGGACAGCTAGTTCAGATGGGGAAAGAGTTCGGACTCTGAGGGGATCTGGGGGAAATCCTGAACAAATCACTTCACCCTGATCACAATTGACCAGCCAAGTACTCGGCGCGATGCCACACTCCCTCTTATTCGTCTTTGCATCTCTGTGAATGCTGGCACGAGACTATGCAACAACTTCGACGCTGCTTTTGCCGACAGCGCAGCGTTATGGGCACGTTAATCGCGGGATGCCGCGAATGCACTGTGCTCCTACTGGACGATCGGAGCGGTGACGGTCACGATCAACAATTGCAGAGCATCGCTCACGGCGTAATCATGATGGAAGGCGTGGAGCGGGAGTACGGGATACCGCGCAGCTTCGACGGGCCTAGAACAAATGTTCGATCGGTTGTACAAGATGACTAGCCCGCATGAGCTTCGTGTCCTAGTTGTTGCACCTACCGGAAGAGATGCCTCGCTGATTTGCAATCTTCTGGCGAGCAATGGGATCGCTTGCGCCAGCTATCAAACCGCGGAAATCGCACTCAACCAGTTGGATGGGGAAACAGGTGCGGTGATTCTTGCCGAAGAAGCGCTCAATTCGCCTGACATCGCCCGATGGGGAGAAAAGATGGCTGAACAGCCCTCCTGGTCTGATTTTCCCATCATTCTTCTTACCGTTGCAGGAGCAGTCGACATTCAGAATCAGAGAAATCTGGTTTGTTGGAAGCCCCTTGGAAACGTGGTTTTGGTGGAGCGCCCCCCACGCCCGGAGACGCTAATCAGTACCGTTCTAGCGGCTTTGCGCAGCCGCCGCCGTCAGTACCAGATCAGAGATCATCTAGCCGAGCGCAAGGTGACCGAAGAGGCGCTGCGAAGATCGGAAAAACTGGCCGTAGCGGGGCGCTTGGCTGCAAGCATCGCACATGAGATCAACAACCCGCTTGAATCCGTCACTAATTTGCTCTATCTGATCGAAACAAGTTCTACGTTGCAGGAATCAAGGGAGCACGCACACCAAGCGATGAACGAGTTGGCACGAGTATCTGAAATGGCCACTCAGAGTCTGAGATTTCATCGCCAGCAAACAAAGCCTGCCGTGGTCCAGATCTCTGAAGTCGTGGAATCGGCCCTGGCGCTTTTCGGGAGCCGACTGGTCTCTTCCCGCATCGCGATTCAAAGGGACTTCAGAGAATGCCGGCCAATTTTGGCGATGGCCGGTGAGATACGCCATGTAGTAACGAACATGGTGGGGAATGCCGTGGACGCTATGGGAAGCGGCGGCACGCTGGCAATTCGCATCATGAACGCGCTCGAACACCGCAATGGCGCGCGCCCCGGCGTTCGCTTGACCATTGCCGATACCGGAACAGGGATTGATCCTGAAATCAAGAAAGTATTGTTTCAGCCCTTTGTCAGCACAAAAGGCAATACAGGGTGTGGCCTGGGGCTTTGGGTGAGCTCGGGAATTGTCCAAAAACATGGTGGTTCGATACAGGTAAAAAGCAACGCCATATTCCCGGCTACTGGTTCGGTATTCTCGGTATTTTTGCCGTGCAAGCCGTCCTTCGAGGACGCACTATCGACAATCGCGGCGCGCCTACCGAGCAGCGTTCCCTTGACCTTATCTCGTTCCTGAGTTGACGCCATTGATTCAAGATCGGACGGCGTGAACGATGCGAATCAGCCTTGCGATGTGCATTGGAGATGGCATTTGAATGAGAGACCCGAAGCGGAAAATTGGCTGCCGTCGACTGTGGGGGATTTTGTGGGTGTGCTCTTTCAAAATCGCGAGTAATTGTGGGTAATCCCCACAGTGATGGTCAGGGATGAACTGGTTCTAAACAGTTCAAAATGCGCAACATATAGCGCTAATGAGCAACGCTGAGCTGGACAAATGTCTAGCTGTTAACCGAAGGGTTGTAGGTTCGGCCGAAACGGCCCGCAATTTCGGAACGAGCGACTATCCATTGGGGTTAATCGTAGTTCACGCTGGCGTAATCCGTTTTATCGGCGAATTGCCGAGCGCTGCATTCAACATCGGATACATGGAAAAGCTGATTGCCAAAACTGCCGGAGTACATTTCAAGACTCCTGAGGATCCTCCGAAAGCGAAATGAACTTCCGCTATATCGAAAGTTCTTCGGGATCACATCATTCGGAAACCAACGCTGTCCAGGATTCCATCCGACGTCATCACGATTTGCCATTCAGTTGAGCCGTGTTCGAACTCAATGTCATAAACGTCGGCACCATTCTTCTCGACGCGCTTGAACGTAAATGATTTGATCTTTCCTAAATTGCCGAAGATGGTTTTAAGCTGCGGAAGTTGTTGCCGCGTGACTTCGGCAAGGCCAGGGCTCATGCGCTCGTACTTCGGTTGTCCAGCGATAATATCCGCGATATCCTGCCGTATGGTATCCTCCGCGCCGGGTGCAGGTTTCTGGTCCTTGAAACGTTGCGCCGCCAGCGCGGCACGGGCAGCAGATTCGTCGATGATGCGTTTGCCCTCCGCATCGCTTAACCGGTTCATCGGCGTGTCATGGCCATTCTGGTGTAAGACCAGGGTCGTGACTTTGCCACTTGCATCCTTAACAAATCCAATCTCGGAGTCGACGACCTTTGGAAAGAATCTATCGGTGGCCTCTGCAAAGATCGGGAGGGCATCCTGACCTCCAAGCCTGCTCATCAATTGTTCGCCACTCATCGTAATTGTCATGTATAGTCCAGGTCTCATCTGATAAGCACCGACATATTGTTTCAGGGCCTCAGTTGGCAATTTCACCGAGGTGTGTACCGCTGAATGAAAATCGGGCCAGCCATATTCATTGGCGATACTTCTCATGACTTCCGATGCCAGCCGTGATCCGCCCTGTGCGTTGGTCATCACCACGGCCCCGTCGCCATGTTTTTCATACGCCACGAATAGACTTTCGAAACCGGCATTCACTCCGCCATGAGAGAAGTAAGGATCTGCGGGAGCCCCGCCAATTTCCAGTCCAAGACCCCAGTTGCCTTTTCCGGGAGTGAGCATCTCCTCCGTAAGCTTGGGAGACAGAACGTGATTCGCTTTGCCTTGAAGGGATCGTTCAATTTCGAGGCAGTATTGTGCGATATCTGACGGTGTCGTCCATAGGCCTGCCGCCGTCATTTCCGGATAGGTATGAGCGCCGCCTCGAATAGCGTTTCCGTCGGCATCGTAAGGGGCCGCTGCTGTGGGTTGTAGTTTGGCGGGAAGCGGCTGCTCGTAATTGCTATGTGTCATTCCGATGGGCATGAGCACAGTATCGTGTATCAATTTCGGAAAAGGCTGTCTCGTTATGTCCAGCAACACCTGCAGCATGACTGTATAGCCGCCACCCGAATAATTCCATTTGCTTCCTGGCTCGCTCTCTAAACGAATTGGAGGTGTATTCGCTGGTTTCTCTCCGTTGAGAACCTGCACCACAGTTGGGACCGGATCGCCAGCTGCATAACCAGGAAATCCGTGGACGGTGAAGCCGGCAGTATGCGTCAGCAACTCGCGCAACGTTACCGGCTTTCCATTGGCCACAGGACTCTCCGGCACCTTCCAAGACATCAGCTCCGAATTGATGTCCGCGTCGAGAGACAATTTCTTATTCTCAACTTGCTTGAGTGCTGCCAATGCTGCGACGGGCTTGCTGATCGAGCCAGCCTGAAAAAGAGTATCCGCAGCAACAGGGGCCCCTCCAACTTTCATCACGCCGAACCCCTGTGCCCACTCAATTTCCCCATTGTGAATGACAGCAATGCTGACCCCTGGCACATGGAGTTCGCTCATCCGCTGGCTGAGGCTTGTGCACGATCTATCTTCGCCCTTGATGAGGACGGGAGGAGGCAGACATGAGACTACCTTCTCCAAATGCTGACGCGCGCTTTCCGAATTAGGTTTGGGCTCGGAGACAGTCTGACTGATGATGGGAGCGCAGAGACAAGCTATGGAGGCGATGATCAAGAACTTTGACACGATCATGGTTGATTGCCCCTCCTCGTTTGAAGAACAGAATTAAGTAAACCATGGTTGTCTGTGTTATCGCGGAAATAGTTGAAATTGCTGAATTGCGATTTTTGGGCCACGAACTCGTGCTCTAGATCCGGAAGAAGCATGACTGTGATTTCGTCGAATTTATGGACGCTTGCATTCTCTGGAATTGAGAACTTTATGATCTCAAACACTGGTGCCTGTTTAACCGTGCCAGCGAAGTTGCACCGGCTTTGTTGTCGCTGTTCTCGATTTCGACCTCGATCTCCTGGCATCGCGCAGTGTGAATCGGAGCAGACAAATACTGGTGAGCCTGCATTACCAGTGGAATTTGATTGATTGAAGCAATGCCTACTCCACGAGGCGTTCCGTGTGCCCGGTGGGCGCCTGGGCCCGGCGTTGAATGCGGAGGCTGCACGAACCAGTAAGGCCCGGTAAAACGAATCATGAGCGGATGCATCGTTCCCGGAGCCAGCAGTTCCTTCTGTAAGACGACGGGGGGAATAATCTGTCTCTTTGCCCGATAAGGCCAGAGGATTACACTTTCGTAGCCACCGGTGCTATTTGCGCCAGCTTGTGGCTGCGTATTTTCCAGCTTCATTCTTGCCCGTCGATATGGCAGACAATGCTTCCGCACTGTTCCGGTGGGCTACTCCTTCAAGCAGCGCCCACGTCGTCACCAGCACGACAGGAATCGCGGTTCGCAATAGCCGAAAGACAGCTATTCTGTACTGGCGCTCTTTGTCCTTCGAATCGCCAGTCAATCCGGGATGGGATTACCATTTTCAAGCCGGATGCATAGGCTGTTCAATACCGGCGATATCATCGTCCACAAAAGAGCAGACATGAGCAGGGAACCACGCGCCCGATGGCTCTCATACCCGTCCGCGATACCGTTCAAGTTCGTGAGAAATTGGCACACCGTATGCTTCTTCGCCGCGGCACCCCGAACACCGGGCAGTGATTGAAGGGAGAGGACGTGTTCGCGGTCCATGCCAACATCAACGGCGTAAACGAGATAGGCGATGTCCCCTGAGCTCCGATCGCGGTCATCAATGAGAGCGAACCCGACCTCAACGACTCCTGAGTACCTCAGCTGGATCGCGACAGATCGAACCGGGACATCACTCTACAGCGAGCACTCGGATGAGGCCCGGACTGCCCGCCGCCGTTCGACTTTATCGTTGCGATCGGGCTGGCAATGTGATCCATTGGGTTGTGAGGCCGCTCACTGCCAGACATCTATTTTGGGGTTTCAGATTGGTATCCGGCAGGGATGATCTGTTGGACGCGAACCGCAAACCGACCGACCCCCGGTTATGGCCACGTGGACGAATCCGACCGAATCATTTGCGGCCAGATGAGAGGAATGCGAAAGCCCATGATCAATTCGATTCCTTCGGCCCAAGATTTCCTCGCCGCCTTGCACGGATTATCGGAAGCGGAGGCAGCTGAGAGGCTGAAGGCTGAAGGGCCGAACGAACTGCCCACAGCTAAGCCGCACACCTTCTTTGCGACGGCTTGGGGAGTTTTAAAGGAACCGATGATTCTGCTACTGCTGGGAGCAGGAGCCATATATTTCTTTCTCGGTGAACTTCGAGACTCCATAATCTTGCTTGGCTCGATCTTTGTAGTGGTAGGCATTGACTTATATCAGGAACGCAAGACAGAGCATGCCCTCGAAGCATTGCAGGACCTCTCTAGCCCGCGGGCTGTCGTTCTCCGTGACGAGCAACAGCGACGCATCGCCGGACGCGAAGTGGTTCGTGGAGATATTGTCATTGTTTCCGAGGGAGATCGCGTACCAGCAGACGGCGTGCTAATTTCTGCTGTCAATTTGTCGATCGATGAGTCCCTGCTGACGGGTGAGTCGGTACCGGTGCGGAAGTCTGCTGCCGATCATGCCACTGACGTAATTCGCCGGCCGGGAGGCGATGACCTCCCCTTTGTGTATTCGGGAACTATGGTCGTGCGAGGCCAGGGGTATGCGGAAATCAAAGCGACGGGCACGAGTACTGAGTTGGGGAGAATTGGAAAGGCGCTCCGCGCCATCGAGCCTCAAGTTACGAGCTTACAAAGGGAAGTGAACCACCTGGCTCGGGTGTTGGCTATTCTGGGGCTTTCGCTTTGTGCCATAGTCGTGATCGGATATGGCCTGACCCGACAGGACTGGAATGAGGGCCTGCTCGCGGGGATTACGGCGGCGATGTCTCTGCTGCCGGAAGAGTTCCCAGTAGTGCTCACAGTGTTTCTGGCTTTGGGAGCTTGGCGAATATCTCAGAAAAAGGTCCTGACTCGGCATGGAAAGGCGATCGAAACACTTGGTTCAGCCACAGTTCTGTGCGTAGATAAAACTGGAACGCTTACACAGAACCGGATGCAGGTGAAGAGCCTCTTCGCTGCTGGGCAGAGTCTTGACGTTCCCGATCTGAACTCACTGCCAGAAGCATTCCACGAATTGTTGGAATACAGCATCCTGGCCAGCAAGAGAAACCCGCTTGACCCTATGGAGATCGCTTTTCAGGAGTTCGGGTCGCGCAGCTTGTCGGATACCGAACACTTGCATCACGACTGGGCCCTCGTTCAGGAGTACCCGCTCTCTCCGGTTCTCCCTGCTATGTCACGAGCTTGGAAACCTGCCGATCAGGAGGAATTCATCATCGCTGCCAAGGGTGCTCCGGAGGCGATCATCGAGATGTGCAGAGAGCAAGGAGATCTCGCCAGCAAGATCAAATCGAAAGCTGCCGAGATGGCCGCGATGGGCCTGCGCATATTGGGAGTCGCGAAGTGCCGGATGAAACCCGCACCTTTGCCTGAGAACCAGCGTGATTTGCCGTTCACTTTCGTTGGATTGGTCGGGCTTGCCGATCCCGTACGACCGGGGGTATCAGTGGCGGTTGAGGAATGTTACCGTGCGGGAATCCGAGTCGTGATGATCACCGGTGATTATCCGGGCACCGCTCAGAGCATCGCCAGGCAGGTCGGGATTGCCGCAACCGAGCAGGTGATCACGGGAACTGAGCTCGAAGGCCTAAATCAGGCAGAACTTCGCGAGAGAATTCGAACAACTAACATCTTTGCGCGCGTGGTCCCGGAGCAGAAGCTGCGACTGGTGAATGCTCTCAAAGAAAATGGTGATGTCGTCGCCATGACCGGAGACGGGGTGAATGACGCGCCGGCTCTTAAAGCAGCTGACATCGGCATCGCAATGGGAGCGCGTGGAACTGACGTCGCGCGAGAAGCGGCGGACCTGGTGCTCCTTGACGATTCCTTTTCATCCATCGTCGAGGCAATCCGACTGGGGCGCCGCATTTTCGACAATCTGCGGAAGGCGATGTCGTTTGTGTTCGCTGTTCACGTCCCCATCGCGGGTCTTGCGCTAATCCCGATCTTCGCTGGATGGCCTTTGATATTGATGCCGGTACATATTGTGTTCTTGGAGTTGATCATCGATCCCGCCTGCTCGATCGCTTTCGAGGCAGAACCTGGGGAACCAGGCCTAATGCAGCGTCCGCCACGCGACCCGGGCGATGCGTTACTTTCCCGCCGTCACATCCTCATGAGTATCCTTCAGGGTGCAAGCGTACTTCTGATCGTGATTCTCCTCTACTTGCTGCCATTGCGCCAGGGGGAATCAGAAATGGAAGCACGGACGATGGCATTTGCCACGCTGGTAATTGGCAATCTGATGCTGATTCTGACAAACCGGTCCTGGACTCACATCATCTTGGCCACGTTTGAGGCTCCGAATGCCGCACTATGGTGGGTAGTAAGCGGCGCATTCAGCGTCCTGTCGCTCGCGATTTTTGTGCCCTTTCTGCGCGAGCTCTTTAGATTTGCACCGCTGAGCGTGTTCGATATCACGATCTGCCTCCTGGGCGGGATCGTGAGCCTTTTGTGGTTCGAAGCATGGAAAATTGTGAGAAACAGGATTGCAGCGCTACGAGCCACCTAGCCTTCGTTCCTCCGCCTTCGCTGGGGTCTGAAACCGTCGTGTGGCTGGGGAGCACAATCGGGAGCGGTCGAAAGATATGGAGCCTAATCAATGGCCGGGCACAGTTCCTGAAGACAAACAGGAAGGCGTGCTGGATGAACGGGAGAGAGTAAGGATCTCAGATGTCCGTCACAGAGCGACAGGGGAGCAAACGAACTGGACAACGACGGCCTACTTTCTGCTGACCGTCATTGTGCTTGCCATTAGCGGCCTTATGCTGTATCCCTTTCTCCCGGCGATTACGGGCGCTATTGTCCTTGCCGTCGTTACGCACCGGCCATATCGCTGGCTGGTCGGGAAGATGCGGAATGCCACGGCAGCTGCCTCCAGCGCGTTGGTCTTGGTCACCATCAGCATCATCGCGCCAGTGTTGGTTCTCGGGCAATTCTTCGTTCGGCAGGCCATCGTCAGTGTCCAGATGCTACAGGATGCCGGGGGCAAACGCAGCTTTGATTTTTTGCTGGAGCGCTTCCCGCCGCTTGCGCGTGCAATAGAACACAGCTCGGAATTCATTACGCTCGGGGATGTAGTGCAAAGAGCGGCGCAATTCCTCGGATCTCACCTGATTGCTGTGCTCAGCAACTCCGTGGCAGCGATCAGTCAACTGATCATCATGCTTTTTCTGCTGTTCTTTCTCTATCGAGACGAAGAGACTATGACACGCGTTTTCACGCGCCTCCTACCACTTACGGGGTCAGAGACAAGGGTCTTGATGAAACGTCTCGGGGACACTCTAAACGCAACCGTTGTGGGGAGGATCGTTGTGGCTACGATTCAGGGGATTGTGGCAGGCGCGCTTTTCGCGTTTCTGGGTGTACGCGCCGCCGCTGTCCTCGCGTTGCTCACAACTGTTCTTGGTCTGATTCCCCCCTTTGGACCTTATGTTGTCTGGATTCCAGTCGCTCTGTGGCTCGGGTTGACCGGACACTGGATCAAGATGGTGGTGCTGCTAGGCGCTGGAACCTTAATAATCAGTTCTCTGGACAATTTTCTCTATCCGGCACTGGTGGGAGCCCATCTGCGCCAGCATACAGCCTTTGTATTTCTCTCTATTCTCGGTGGAATTTGGTTGTTTGGTATTTCCGGCGTCGTGATTGGTCCCTTGATGTTTTCGGCTTCAGAGGCTCTGCTTGCAATCTGGCGAAGTAGATTGGGAGGAGATTCAGGCGCGCTTGAGAGCTGATCAACAGCTCTTGGCTTGATCGCTTTCGAGATTGTGTCATCCGGCGCAGAACTACGACCGCATGAAACGACACTGGTGCGAATCCAATTATTTCAACACAAGACTAACGACGATCATCATGGCGGCGACCAACAACGTCCCAGCCAAGAACAGCGAGCTGATTAAGCTTATGTCTTGATCCGAGCGTGACATCGTCTGATTCGCTCTCTGCACTGTGGCTGCGAGACGTCGGCAATGACCTTCCGTGTCGCAGCGGTGAGCTTGTTTTGGCGGTCAATCAGGAGTTGTTCTGTCCCGTCTGGCAAGATGGACTAACATTAGGCCTGCGTCAGTGGCACGACTCGAAAAGTGCATGCCACCGACCTTTAGCCTTTGACCGTTATGCCAAAAGCCGAACGGACTCGCGGCCGACTCTGGCATTTCGTGCGCGCTTCAATTCGTTCCCGAACACGCGGCCGATTCTTCCCGTGGCGCGATCAATGGCAGCAAAGAGATCAGCGTCGTTTTCCTCTACCGCGATGCGGCCCAACGGCGATACCTCGGTGCTGATTCTGCAATTGTTCGCTTCCGGGCCGTCTCCGCAAATACGTACCGCGACCTCGTCCACGCGCCCCCCGAAACGATCGAGGGCAAACTTCAATCGGCGCTCTATGTACAACCTGAGAGCCTCGGCAAGATCGGCATGATAGTTGTGAACCGTAATTCTCATGAATTCCTCCCCATTTACCGCCAGCTGATTCCGTCTGCATCTAGAACGCGATGCATGCGTAAATTCCACATGGATGCTGCTGCTAAGCAGCCATCCTGGCCGCTTCAGGTTGATATTCCACATCCAGGATTCGGAGGCGGCGCATTCCTGAAGGTACTCGCCACTCAACAGAGTTGCCGGCCCGGAATCCCAGCAATGCAGTCCCAATTGGCGCAAGCACGGAGATCCGGTTCTCGGATATGTCCGCGTCTTTCGGTAAGACGATCTGATAGGTAAACTCACGGCCACTATTAAGGTCTTTCATTCGCACCCGCGAATTCATTGTGACCACGTGGGCCGGAACCTTGCTGGATTTCACCACCGTGGCTCGATCCAGTTCGCTTTCCAGTTCGTCGAGTCGCTCGCGATCACATTGTTGGAGCCGTCTCGATGAGTCGATCAGGGAACGCAGGCGCGCATAGTCTGATTCGGTCAACACGATATTCCCATTCCCCATAATGCTTCCTTCCTTCGGCCTGGCCAGAGCTCGAAATCCAGTCCGCGTCCTTCTCAAAAATGACCTGGTCCGGTTGTAACCCTTTGCGCATCGCACGGCGCTGACCCTCCTCTCATCGACATTGCGCTCCAAACCATTTCCAGCAGGACATCGCGGCGAACAGGTTTGGTCAGATAGCCGAGAGCACCAGCATTCATGACCAATTCACGGACCGCCGCATCTCCATGTCCTGTAAGGAAAATGATCGGAACAGAATCGCCCATCTCACAAATGAGGTGCTGCAACTCGATTCCGCTCATACCGGGTAGCCGCACGTCAAGAATCAGACAACTCGCTCCTTGCCGATCAGGAGAAGCTAAAAACTCTTCGGCGGAAGAGAATTTCCCTGAATGAAGTCCAGACGCTTTCAAAACGCCCTCCAGAGCATCGCGCATGGCTTCATCGTCATCAACGATCAAAATCCTAGTATTTGGCGGAATCCCGTCCACTTGGAGTCTCCCGACGCGGGCACTGAATGAGCCACCCGACAGTTAAAGATTAGCAACTCGAAGATCTGAAAACTATCCTGCTTTAGGAGGAGGAGGCTCGTTACTTGTGAAGATAGTTCTTGAGCTTCTCAAACATACGCACGAGATTGGCCAATGAATCAGCCTGCGTCTTCTCCATTACGTGCGCGCGATGCGTCTTGACCGTCAGCTCACTTGTTCCCAATTGATCGGCGATCTGCTTATTGAGAAGTCCGGCTACGACCAAATTGAGGACTTCAGTTTCGCGTGCTGTCAGTGATTCGAAGCGCTTGTGTAGGGAAGCTATTTCCGCCCGTTCTTTGCGCAGAGTGCGGTCACGTTCAATGGCGTTCTGCACGGCATCCAGGAGGTCCTGCCCGCGCACAGGTTTTGTCAGGAACTCCATGGCGCCTTGTTTCATCGCGCGCACCGTCATCGGAATGTCCCCATGACCCGAGATAAAGACTGTGGGAATCTCCGTATTGGCTTGCATGAGCTGGCGATGAAGGTCGAGACCGCTTTGTCCCGGCATGCGAACGTCGAGTACGAGGCACTTTGGAACATCCGGGATGTTTGCGCTCAGGAACTCGGCGGCGGATGCAAAAGTTTGAACTCGCAGGCCAATGGATCGCACCAGGCTCTGGATGCCCTCGCGGACCATCGCGTCATCATCGACAATCAACACGATCGGATCAGTGCTTTTCATCTATCGAAGCCTGTTTTTCCGGTAACGTGAACCGGAAGATCGTTCCTTCATTCAGTTTAGACTCAGCCCACAGCCGGCCGCCATGCGCTTCGATGATCGAGTGGCTGATCGCAAGACCCATCCCAATGCCCTGTGCCCTTGTCGTAAAGAACGGTTCGAAGAGCCGCGAGATGAATTCCTCGCTAATGCCGATTCCTGAGTCCTGCACGGATACGGAGATGCTCTGGGCCTGCACGCGTTGTGATCGGATCTCCAGTGTGCGTTCACGCCCGGTTACATTCGCCATGGCGTCGATCGCATTAGCGATGAGATTCATAAGGACTTGTTGCAACTGAATTCGGTCGCCGGATACGAGAGGTAAAGCCGGATCTAGCAGCAGTGAGAGCGAAATCTTGTTCAACACCACTTGCCCCTTTGCTAGCACAAGTGCCTCTTCGATCAGGCTGTTGATGTCCACTGGCTCTCTCTGCGGAGCCCCTTTGCTGATCAGCGAGCGAATTCGCGCGATGACCTGCGAAGCTCGAGTGGCCCCTTCCACGGCGCGCAAAGCTGCGGACTTTGCTTCACCAAGATCGGGGGTTTGCCGCGTGAGCCATGCGACACAGGCGTCCGCATTCGCGACTACGGCAGCCAGTGGTTGATTCACTTCATGCGCGATGGATGCGGCCATTTCGCCGATAGCTGTAATGCGAACCACCCGTGCCAGCTCGGTTCGAGTTGCCTGCAGAGTCTCTTCAGTACGGCGCTGCTCGGCCATCTGCTCACGTAGGGCCTTGTTCGCGTTCTCCATGTCCGCAGTTCTTTCGGCAACCCGAACTTCCAGCGCATCCCGAGCTTCCCTGAGAGCGTTCTCTGTCCTGACCCGCCACGCGACGATACGATTGGCGACCACCTCGCAAGCGACGAACGAAATGAAGAAAGGAATGTCGCGGGGCTGCAGAATCCACGTTCGAAACGGAGGAACAAAGAAGTACTGTACGGCAAACGTGCTAAGGCAGACGGCAACCCAGCCTGGTCCATTTCCACAGATCCAAGTCGCTGCAAGGACCCCCGTCGGAAAAAGAAACCAGGAAGGGTTACTGAAGGGCTCCTGCAAACCCAGCGACGCAAGCAGCGCCACAAGAACGAAGAGAATCGCAAGGCTATATCGGAGTGGCGCTGTCATATTCCGAAATGTCGCTTGCGAACTGCTCACACTGATCACTTCCCCAAGATGAACAACTTAAGATACATCATGAAGCGCGGTATGGTTTTTCGCTGACCAGTCGCCTTCGGAATCGCGTTTGCTGGGAATTTCCTCAGCTACTTCCACTCCGATTGACGCTTGAAAGCATGGAACGCCTCCAACATGCTCTTCGGCGGTCATTGTATAGCGTGTTGTCATCGCGATCACGATCGGATCATTTACTTTCATTGCAGTGAGAGAGTGGCTCATCTTCGATCGGTTACAGACGTTCTTCGCTCTGATCGAAAATCTGATCATTCCTGTCGCTGGTCGAGCTGTCTTTGCTTGATGATTAAAATGCTCCGACATTTGAGTGTGAAACACCTTGGGATTTGCGGGAGCGATGCGATCACAACAGTAGTGGCGGCGACCTGAGCGGCTGTGATTGTTTGGGCAAAAAACATCTGCAGTCCTCCATGCCTTTATAAGCAGGCGAGGTTGCACTTCAAAAGGGCGGAGACAGCGCGTACTACCGCGACATTATCGGAAGTATGCTGGAGGAGACTAACCGGCTCACGCAACTCGTTGACAGCCTTTTGACTATGTCGCGCGCAAAGCTGGCCGCATCCCGCTGCTCCATTTTTGAAGTGAGGTGGCTGGATTACTGGAGGTGATGGCCGAGGAGAAGGAGCAGACGGTGACCGTCGAAGGCGACAGCACTGTTTTCGTGAATGGAGATCGGACGATCCTTCGCCAGGCAATTGTCAATCTCATCGACAATGCCGTGAAGTTTTCGCCGCGCGGGGGAAAGATCCGGATCCGAGTCTCGGTAAGCGGTCCGAATGCACTGCTCGAAGTTCATGATGACGGTCCGGGCATCTAGGCGGAGCATCAACAAAGGGTCTTTGAGCGGTTTTATCGGGTAGAAAAAGCAAGAACTCGCGGCGAAGGCGGCGCCGGACTTGGGCTTTCAATTTCTCAATGGGCGATAGCACTCCACGGTGGGACGGTCGATCTAGTTTCCGAGCCCGGGCACGGATCGACGTTTCGGATTTGGCTACCGCAACTCACACCAGCAAACACAAACGACATCACTTAATTCGTCCGATTTCGGCACACCTTCCGAACATTCCACGCGTAAGGATTTGGCTCTCGATGAATGTTTTTCTCGTAGCAAGCACCCGGCTGTGCACCGCTCCAGCGTTGCCTTCGGCCAAAGCGGAAAGACGAGCCCGGCGGCGGCGTGCTTAAGCAGATTGCCGAGATACCGCTGCCTGGGCCGGCCGTACGATTTGATTATCAGAGTCTCGATGCGAAGAATGGTCGGCTTTACATAGCGCATATGAATGCGGACCAGTTGGTCGTCTTCGATGTACAGAAGCGGCAGGTCGATGCCCAGACGAATAAGCTCATCGCATCAATTCAATTGGGCGGAGGGGCCGGTAATACCGCCTGCGATGCGGGACCGGGACACATCCTGGTCGCGGTGCATGGCGCTAATGAACTCGTCGCTATCAACCCCGCACAATTGAAGATCATTGGCCGATACAAATTACCCGGTATCGAGAACCCGCATGGCATTGCGCTCGACCAGACAAATCGGCTTGCATTCATCGCTGGCGAGGAAAATCACTCGCTCGCCGTTTTTGATTTGAATTCAATGAAACTGCTGTCCGTTTTTCAGGTAGGCGACGATCCGGATGTACTTGCGTTTGATCCTGGCTTGAGCCGGCTGTATGTTTCAGCCGAATCGGGGACTGTGACGGTTCTGGAGGAAAGCAACCGCACACTTCACATGCTCGGCCAATTTCATATGCCGCACGCCCATACGGTCTCTGTGGATCCTAAGACGCATCTGGTCTATTTCCCACTCGAGAATGTTGCCGGCAAACCTCTTCTTCGGATAATGGAACTGGCGAAACTTCATTAGTCAATTCGCTGTTTGCAATGTTCTTCATTTTGGTGCCTAGTGCCGTTGAGGAAAGTCTGAGACGGTATGCCCCAGGATCTGGCCTCCGACGACTTTTCTAGAATTGGGCCACTGAGATCACCCCGTCCAATTCGTCTGTTTATCCTGGACGTGATCCCACCGCAATCGTGCATTTAGAGTCAATGACTTAGCCGCAAAGTGACCGGCGATGGCATACCTTCGGCGTGAAAGTGCTTTTCCGACCGCCTAACCATGGACGTCCGCTCAGATCGCCGGGACGTGGCGGGTTCGCACCCAAGTTCTCCACCTCCGGGCGACCGAGTTACCGGTCCGCAGTGTTAGCCTTTCAAAACGGGTTGCAGAGTTTGGATTTCGACATTCTTTTTAAGGACGGGCCTCCACATGAAAGGAAATCCGCAGGTTCTTGAGCAGCTGAATCATGCTCTACGCGACGAATTGACAGCGATCAACCAGTATTTCTTGCATGCCGAAATCGCGGAAAACTGGGGCTACAAGAAATATTCGAAATACATCAAGAAGCAGTCGATCGACGAAATGAAGCACGCCGAGATACTGATGGAGCGGATCTTATTTCTTGATGGCACGCCAACGATGGAGCCGATGTCCCTGACCATCGGGAAGTCAGTTAAAGACATGATCGAGTCTGATCTGGACTTGGAACATGGGGCAGTTGCCTCGTACAACGAGTCAATACGTATTTGTGTGGAGAATAAGGACAACGGCTCCCGCGATCTCTTTGTAAAGCTGCTCAAAGATGAAGAGGGCCATGTCGATTGGTTGGAGGCGCAGGTACATCAGATCAAGGAAATGGGTTACGAGCGCTACCTGACTACACAGACCGAAGAAGATTGAAATTCTCCTCCGCTGATTATTAGCGAGCAGTTTGCAGGCCGAGGTGTGCTGAGTGTGATCTCGCGTGGCAAGAAACACATTTAATACGCAGTTCCGCCTCGAGCTCTTCTTAAGGCCCGTTGGTCGCAAATGCTCACCAAGCACATGCTGGGCTTCAGCACGCAAGTCCAATGCGATCTCTAAGGGCGAACAGCACGGACAATATTACATGACGGACACACGGATGGTGGCTGCGGCAGCTTCGCGGCCAACAAGAAGATATTGTGGGCTTGGCTCAGAGCGATTCGAACTGGTTTCGGATCTCGTTTTGGATGATTGCGGCGGGAGTCATTGGGGGATTGTGTGCTGCGATCTTTGGTCTCGTCGACTGAACGGGGATTCCTGCTGATACTCGCGCCAAGAGAATCGGCCTTCTCCATGGTGCAACGAACGTTGTGGTTGTGTCGTTGTTCATTGCCAGCTGGTTCATGCGGCAAGCGGACGGTCAAATGCCCTCCACCGGTGCATTGGCGTTGTCTTTTATCGCAGTCGTGCTCGCTTTGGTAGGCGGCTGGTTGGGTGGAGAACTCGTAGATCGGCTGGGCATTGGAGTAGACCAAGGGGCAAACCCCGACGCACCAAGTTCGCTCTCGCAGCAGTCTGCAGTGAAACCGGCCGATTATCCGATGCACAAGGCGAGCTAAGCGCCAAAGCGGCCCGGAACAAAGATCCTCGTCGACGGAGGAGAGCCGGCAGGGACAACAAGAGTCAAGCAGATTCTGAAGTCCTGAGCTAATTCGCGAACCAGTTACCTGCAAACACGGAATTGAACATTCCTGCGTTAGGTCTGTCTTTACGGACCATCCCACCCTTCCATACGGAACAGACTCAGCGAATGTCCTGAAGCTTCGGTTAGATTGCCTTTTCTCATTTTGCGCTGTCCCAAATCGCCAATAAAAATGGCCGCTCGCTGTGCGAGTGGCCATTTCGGTTCAGTGCCTAGAAAGCGCCGCGGAACAGCTTACGTTAAAAGCGGTATTCCAATGTGCCGGTAAAAACGTGCGCGCGGTAAGACGGCTGATCCGCGCCAAGGAACAAGTAGCGCGCAGCGGCTGTATCGCCCACGACGAAGTATGGATAGTTCGCCGTCGGCGATTTCACTGCTACTGTAGCTCCTACGTTGACGCAAGGTGCTTGAACACTGACGGAACCAGCACCGATGCAGCCCATGTACGGCGTCATCGCAGACGTTTGATAATCGCGGTTGTCGAACTGTTGGAAGCGATACTCAAACTTTGGCATCAGGCTCTTGGTCAGCTTGTACTTGAAAACCATGACACCTTCGTGAATGCGCGTGGTGGTTTCCGGATAATCCTCCGGTGTACTTGTACCGGTCAGAGTGAACGCGTTCGCGCCGCTGGTGATGCCCGGGTTGCCCAACGCGCGTGAGTTGACCAGCCCAGTGCCGGCAGACAACGAATAGTAAGGAGAAATCCAGAAGCGTTTGGCCAGGAAGAAATCCAGGCCTGCGGCGTACGTATCGAATTTATCGTGATAAGTACTCTCCCAGTCGTTGTTCGGCGTATCGCAGCCAGTGCAGGTCAGAATGGTCTGCGTGCCCGACGCTGGAGTGCGG
>Ga0207667_10002789_pt1 | contig 21642 bp, 14 predicted proteins | sample KBSCornC52_FD_184301 | JGI IMG/M metagenome (GOLD analysis project Ga0207667, IMG submission 184301) | Corn rhizosphere microbial communities from Kellogg Biological Station, Michigan, USA - KBS Corn C5-2 (SPAdes) (version 2) | ecosystem: Host-associated > Plants > Roots > Rhizosphere > Soil ...
AATTGGAAATGCGCTGAACATAAAAGAAAAAGTAACAGAAATTGATGGGGAAGGAAAGCATTTATTTCCGGGCGCAATCGATGACCAGGTACATTTTCGTGAACCCGGATTAACGCATAAAGCAACCATATACAGTGAAAGTAAAGCAGCGGTTGCAGGCGGCGTTACTTCTTTTATGGAAATGCCAAACACAATACCAAACGTACTTACAGAAGATTTGCTTGAACAGAAATATAACATTGCAAAGAACAATTCTTTAGCGAATTATTCTTTCTTCATGGGCGCCAGCAATTCAAACGCGGATGAGATATTAAAAATGAATAAAAGGAAAAATGATGTCTGCGGAGTAAAAATTTTCATGGGTTCCAGCACGGGAAATATGTTGGTTGACAGTGAACCGGCTTTGCATAAAATTTTTAGTGAAAGCGAATTATTAATCGCCACACATTGTGAAGATGAAAAAATTATCAAAGAAAATTATAAGAATTTAAAAAGCATTAAGCCAATTCTTTCTCCTTCTGATCATCCGATTATCCGGGATGAAAATGCGTGTTATACTTCTTCTTCGTTTGCCGTTTCTTTGGCAAAAAAATATAACAGCCGTTTGCACATCCTACACATTACCACGGCAAAAGAACTGGAACTTTTTAGAAACGATATTCCTATAAAAGAAAAAAGAATCACAGCGGAAGTTTGCGTTCATCATTTACATTTTACTGCAGATGATTATGCAAGATTGGGTTATTTAATCAAATGCAATCCGGCAATAAAAGAATCAAAAAATAAAGAAGCCTTATGGGAAGGCTTACTGGATAACCGTTTGGATGTAATAGCAACGGATCATGCACCGCATACCATGGAAGAAAAACTGCCGCCTTATGAGCACGCACACTCCGGTTTACCATTGGTTCAACATCCTTTATTGACGATGTTGCATTATTATAAAGAAGGAAAAATTTCTTTGGAGAAAATTGCCGAGAAAATGAGCCATGCAGTTGCAGATTGTTTTAAAATAAAAGATCGCGGTTATATTCGTGAAGGATATTTCGCAGATCTGGTTGTTGTTAATTTAGATAAAAAAACTACTATAACAAAAGAAAACATTTTATACAAATGTGCATGGAGCCCTCTGATGGGTTTTACTTTTCCGGCAGAGATAACTTATACTTTTGTAAATGGAAATTGTGTTTATGCCCGCCTGAGTGACAAAGTCGGGCAGGGAAATACCTCGTTTGATGAATCTATAAAAGGAGAAAGAATGAATTTTGAAAAATGAAAATCAAGAATTAAATACTTATGGAAACAGACAAAACCACTTTACACGACCTTTCCATTTTCAATCATGAAGAAGAATTTTCTGTTTTTGATAAATTAAATTTTACCAGAACAACCGGCGGACGTGAGAAATTAAGACAGATATTCAACAAGTCTTTAAGTGATATTGATTCGATAAAAAATGTACAGAAAACTTTACAACTTATCCTTGCAAACAAAGAGCATTGGCCACTTTTAGTAAGCAATGGAACTGTGATGATGATCTATAAATTCTATGAATCTTCTATAGATGAGCCGCCTGCACGACCAACGCCTATAACGGCATATTTATATAAATTACTTCATGGCCCTGATTTTTCTTTGATAAAATATTCTATTGGCCATGCCTTTGATTTTATAAAAGGCATGCAACAAATTGTAAATGTTTTTTTAAATGAGGACACACCTTTGAATTTGAAAAAGGCTTTACAAAAAGCGCAGGTGCTTATAGAAAGGCATCAATTTCACAGCATATCCAAATTTGAAAAGCCATCAGATCTTTCTAATCACGAAATGCTGGCATTTGCATATTATATCCGTTATCACTACAAACAAAACTTTTTAGAGCTTGTTGATATTTTTTCGCTATTGGATGCCTGGTATGGGATGGCGGTTGCGGTAAACGAACTTAAATTATCATTTCCTGTTTTCATTTCTTCCGAGGAGCCGGTTTTAAAAGCAAAAGAATTGTATCATATTTTACTGCATGAACCGGTGGCTTATGACGTTGAATTAAATCAGAATCATAATTTTATTTTTCTGACCGGTGCAAACATGGCGGGCAAAAGCACTTTTATAAAAGCAGTCGGCAGCGCTGTTTTTTTGGCCCATATTGGGTTGGGCGTTCCAGCAGAAAGCATGGAGCTTTCTTTGTTTGATGGATTACTCAGCAATATCAATGTGGTGGACAATATCGTAAAAGGAGAAAGCTACTTTTATAACGAAGTGCAGCGGATAAAAAACACGATTTTAAAAGTAAATGATGGAAGAAAATGGCTGATACTAATTGACGAATTGTTCAAAGGAACGAATGTGGAAGACGCGATGAAATGCAGTACTGTCGTGATTGAAGGCCTGATTAAAATAAAACGCTCCTTGTTTATCTTATCAACTCACCTTTACCAGATTGGTGAAAATTTGAAAGGTTATCCAAATATAGATTTCAAATATTTTGAAACAGAAGTCACCGATGGAAATTTGATTTTTAATTACCAGCTCAAAGATGGCGTGAGCAACGATCGGCTCGGATATTTAATTCTGAAAAAGGAAAAGGTGATCGAATTACTGGAAGGATTATAGCTATGAAGGCTTACGATAAAATGCTGGAAAAAATAATTGCTAATCCTTTAGCGGCATACACTATTGAAATATTTTGCTATACACGAAATAGTGGAGCAGGATTCAAGGCTTTTCAAAATATCAAATATTATTAAAAAAAATCAACTACCCAAACGGTGAAAAAGCTCTTTCACCTGGGTTTCCCAAAGCTGGCTCTGGTCTTTAATATCTTTCTTTTCTGCAAAGTCTGTAATAACGAGAATCGTTTGACTGGTAACTTCCGACCTATCGATCATGAATTGAAAATACTCATCTTTTGGAGACTCTGTCCAATGAAATTTTATTAATTTATTTTCTTCCATTTCTACAACCTGGGCCTCTTCTGCAGCGCCTGACCATGAAAACCTGAATACACCTGATTCGTCTTCTACTTTGTCTGCAAACCATTCCTGCAACCCCGAAGAAGTAGAAAGGAATTCAAATAATATCGCAGGAGAACATCTCACCGGGTATTCGACAGTATATTTTATTTTCTTACTCATCTTATAAATTGATAAAGTCATTATCTGCAATAATAGAAAATAATTTAACCCACAAGCAACATTTATCTTTTTTTTTGGTAATTTATTTTTTTTAACAGACTTTTTATACTGAAAAGTCAATTTCAGCAAATAAAAACAAGTAATATTTTTTTTAACACATACTTAAAATGATAAAGTTTCGTTTGTTATTGATAAAATAATCCGAAGAGAGAAATACCTCTTCTACCCATTTAAATAACAATCATGAGTATGCGTTCATTAAAGATTTCAAAATCTATTACCAATCGTGAAAGTGAAAGCCTTGAAAAATATTTACAGGAAATAGGAAGGGTTGAAATGATTAGTCCGGAAGAAGAAGTAAGATTAGCCACGCTGATAAAGCAAGGTGATCAAAAGGCACTGGACAAACTTACAAAAGCCAATTTACGTTTTGTGGTTTCCGTTGCCAAGCAGTACCAAAACCAGGGGCTAACGCTTCCGGATCTGATCAATGAGGGAAATCTCGGATTGATAAAAGCAGCGCAACGTTTTGATGAAACGCGCGGATTTAAATTTATTTCTTACGGTGTTTGGTGGATACGCCAGAGCATTATGCAGGCGCTTGCTGAACAATCTAGAATTGTAAGATTACCATTAAATAAAGTAGGCCTCACAAACCGCATTAGTCGCACGTATTCACAGCTGGAACAGGAATTTGAGCGTGCGCCCACAATAGAAGAAATCGCAGAAGTACTGAATATTGATGTTGAAGAAGTATCTGCATCGATGAGGATGACTTCAAGGCACGTAAGTATGGATTCGCCGTTGAGCGATGGTGAAGAAAGTACGCTGATCGATGTATTGGTAAATGGAAATGCAGAAAGTGCTGATCAACAAATAATATTCAATGATTCATTGAAGCAGGAAATTCAACGTTCGCTTACGTTGCTCACGCCGCGTCAGAAAGAGGTGATCTGTTATTTTTATGGAATTGGTGTTGATGAACCGGTAAGCCTCGAAGACCTGGGTTTGAGATATGGCCTTACGAGGGAAAGAGTAAGACAGATAAAAGACAAAGCATTGGAAAAATTGAAATCATTTTCAGGTTCTAATCTTTTGAAAGAATATATGGGCGTTTAAAAAAAATCTTTTCGTCATAGTTGTAAGTTTAAAGTTAGAGTGAATATCTTCAGCGGATATTCACTTTTTGTTTTTGCAACAATCAATCATAAATAATCTATCCTAAAAAAAGTATAAAAAAGAATCGTAAAGTGAAATTCATTTCAGAAAGGCATTAATCTTGTATCAGCGAGTAAAAGTTACTCAAAAAAAAATCATTTTATGAAAGTTTCAAAGATATTTTTGCCATTACTTATTTTAAGTCTTGCATTTACAACAGCAAAAAGCCAAGACAAACAAGACGATAAAATAGAGGCTGCCACAAAAGTCTTAAAAGATTTCACGGAAATGAAGGAAAGCATTCCGCAGGAACTTTTGAAAGTAACACAGGGAATTATCGTAGTGCCTAAATTGATCAATGCGGGTTTTGTATTAGCAGGAAAAAGAGGAAAAGGAATCGCAATGGTAAAATTGGAAGACGGTACCTGGAGCGATCCGGTATTTGTCACCATTACAGGAGGCAGCGTTGGTTTCCAGGCCGGAATTCAATCGGTGGACCTCGTTTTAATTTTTAAAAACCGTGAAACCTTGCAGGATATTGGCAAGGGCAGCTTTACATTAGGTGGAGATATTTCCGTGACTGCCGGCCCGGTTGGCCGCAATTCAACAGCCAGCACAGATTATAAGATGGAAGCAGAAGTTTATTCATATTCCAGGAGCAAAGGATTATTTGCCGGAATTAGTCTAAGTGGTTCTGCAATTTCCGTAGATACAAAGGCTAACGAAGCTTTTTATGGCAATGATGAAGATGCAAAAACAATATTTTCGAACACTGAAAGCGACTCCGAAAACGTCCAGGCGTTGAAAAATGTTTTGAAAGGAATGGGAGAATGATTTATAGAATTAGTCGTTTAAGCCGGTGATGATTGAGCATTTCAATTTGTCGCCCGACTGAATTGACTGTTGGCGGTGGGGTAACCTGCCCAATGGCGCGCTGCTCTTCGTATCGCACAAAACCACAACATTCAGAAATGTACTCTTTACAACTCAAACGCTGTATTCTATTATTTTTTAATAAAGCCCGTTTTTCAACCATTTATTCAGGAATTATAAAATCTTCTCATTCCTTCTTTTACCTGCGTTCACCAATCTGCTTTAGTGATTTTACAGCAAATATTACTTTTAATCACACTGTCTGTTCCTGAAATCACTTTACATATTTCGAACAAAATGTGTAAAATTGGTTAATCATGAATATTCCAAAAAAACAGATGGGAGGATTAGCCATCATTCCGACCGTGGTATCCAGTACTGTTGTGAATTTATGTATCGGTTCTTCAAAATAATAAAATCAATATCAGTATGACACAAACCGGAAGCCCCTATGATAATGCCATTGCTGAAAGGGTAAATGGTATTTTGAAACAGCAGGTGGGACTGAACCAGGTGTTTAAAAATTATCAGGCAGCCGTAACAGCTGTGTGCAAAGCAATAGATGCATGTATAACTGTTTAAGGCCACATATGAGTGTCAGTAATCTTACACCACAAAAAGCTCATTTAACAAAACAACCTTTATTTAAAAAATGGAAATAAAAAATCGAAGCTGTAAAGCTTATTCAGTATTATTGCAAAGACTGTAAGGTCCATCCAGTATTATCACCCTAACCTGTAAAGTTTTTTCAGTATAAGACATATCGTTCTTTGCTTGATGTTATTCGCTTCTTATTCGGTTGTTATTCGGTTGTTATTCGCTTCGTAATACCGAATAATAAGCGCGCTACATCCACAAGAATGCCGTTATTTATGTTAAGCAAACCCTATAACATTACTAACAACGTATTACTAATCTTCAAAATTCATCCCCCGACCGGTGTGCTTACCAGCGGAACATTTAGGAATGTTCTCTTTACGGCTTAAAGGCTATATTATACAATTTAATTAAAATAAATGCTGTATTCATCTGCTGAATCTTAAATTGGGAAATAAAAAAATTGTCGCATGACTTTATTAAAACAAACTATGCCTCTTAATGATTCGCAAGACTTTTTTCAAAAACTGAATAGAAGAAAACGGTTTAACCATTAGAGATGTAAGCAAAATACGATCTTAAAAGCAACCAAAAAAATCAACAGATTTAAATTAATACTTTATCAGGGAACCGCATAATATTGTCTCTATTATCAGAAATCAAAATTTATAACCCATAACTATCGGATTTTTTTATTTACTGAATGCTACTGAGTATCATAAGCCCATTTAACCAAAGTAGCGCCCCAGGTAAATCCGCCGCCAAATGCAGCAAGAACGATTAAATCTCCTTTATGTAACTGCTTTTCCCATTCCCATAAACACAACGGAATGGTTGCTGACGTCGTATTTCCATAACGTTGAATATTGATCATTACTTTATCCATGCTCAATCCCATCCTGTTTGCAGTTGCATCAATAATTCTTTTATTCGCCTGGTGAGGAACCAGCCAGGCAATGTCATTTCCAGTCAAGTGATTTCTTTCCAATAACTCATAAGAAACATCCGCCATCCCTTTTACCGCAAATTTAAAAACTGCAGGTCCTTCCTGGAAGATAAAATGTTCTTTTGCCATCACCGTTTCTACAGAAGCTGGTTTTGCAGAACCGCCTGCCACCATTTTCAAATATTCCACGCCTACGCCATCAGTTTTTAAAAGGCTGTCCTGGATGCCGTAACCTTCTTCATTTGGTTCCAATAAAATGGCTCCAGCAGCATCGCCAAAAAGCACACAGGTTTTACGATCACTGTAATCTACAATACCGCTCATTTTGTCGGTTCCTACCACCACTACTTTTTTATAACGGCCACTTTCAATAATAGAAGCACCGGTAGTAACGCCAAATAAAAATCCGGAACATGCGGCAGAAAGATCAAAGCCAAATGCATTTTTTGCGCCTACTTCATAGGAAATAATCTGGGCCGTTGCCGGGAAAGTCATATCTGGTGTAACGGTGCAGCAAATCAAACAATCTATTTCTATAGGATCAATTCCTCTTTTTTTGCAAAGCTCCAAAACTGCAGGCACTGCCATTTTGGAAACGCCCATATTTTCTCCCTTTAAAATTCTTCTTTCTTCTACGCCGGTGCGGGTTTTTATCCATTCATCGGAAGTTTCAACCATCGTTTCCAGTTCAGCATTTGTAAGACGATACTCTGGCACATAGGCACCAACAGCAGTGATCGCAGCGGAAATTTTATTACTCATGTATGAAAAAAAATATTTTAGATAAGGCGGCAAAAATACAATATCCGGGTCAATCATTTTTCCAAAGAGAAAAATTACATCCGTCTGTGCGTTAAGAATTTTCAGTAAAACAATAAATAAACGATATTTAAATTAAGAATAATCAGTAAATCGATCAATTGAGGAACCAGACTTTTCACTTATAAAGCAATTTTGTTTTAAACAAGCTTTCTCAACGGTACTCTGGCTCATTAGTTGGTATAAAGGATTCTAAAATTCATTTCGATGCCTTTACCGCAACAAATTATCTATCTGTTCATCATGGCTTTGCCGATTGCATGCGTCGCATGGACCGTTACGCATGAGGAAGTATTTCGTGAACCGAGGGAATATTGTGAAAAAAAATCCCGGAACGGTAAAAGTATTGGGGCTCGCAAATTTTTTTATCTTTTTACCTGTGAATATTGTTTCAGCCATTACGTCGTGCTGGTTTTTTTGATCATTACCAAATACCAGCTTCTTTACAGCGGTTGGCGTGGATATTTAATTGCTTTTTTTGGATTGGTATGGATTGCCAATGTATATATGAGTTTGTTTGGATTTATACGCGTTGGAATGAAAAGCGAGAAAATAGAATCAAAAATAAAGGAGGTGAAACTGAAAGAATGTGAGGAAAACATTTAATGCCTGAATTTCAGCAAAAGAACAAATAACACTGATTTCTGTTTTCACATTCCAAGCAAAAAAGAAATTTAGGCTTGCTTCATCCTGCTATTATATATTTTACTGAATAATATGCATCTCATTAAGTTGAATTACTTATTTTTGACCTCTTTTCAAAAAACTATGATCGCCTACTTGTCCGGAAAATTTTCTCATAAAAATCCAGCAGTTGTATATGTCGATGTACAAGGTGTAGGTTATGAAGTAAATATCAGTTTGAATACTTATGCGCAAATTCAAAGTTTACACGAAGGAAAACTTTATACTTATTTACAGATAAAAGAAGACGCGCATACTTTATATGGCTTTTTTGATCCGGTTGAAAAAGAAATGTTTGTGTTGCTGATCAGTGTTTCGGGCGTCGGCGCGGCTACTGCAAGAATGATGTTGTCAGGTATGAAACCTGAGGAAATCAGCAATGCCATTATGATGAAACACACTTCTGTATTGGAAAGTGTAAAAGGAATCGGCAGAAAAACGGCTGAAAGGCTGGTGCTTGAGCTCAAGGATAAAGTGTCAAAATTATCCGGCACTCCTGCCGCAAATTCATTTGGCGGCAATACTTTTGAGCAGGATGCGTTAAATGCATTGGTAGCGCTCGGAATAGCCAGGCCGGTTGCTGAACAAGCGATAAAAAAAATTGTACTTTCGGAGCCATCAATAAATTCCTTAGAAACGTTAATCAAAAAAGCACTAAAATCCATTTGATAGAAATCTACCTAAAATAATTTGCCGGATGTTGTTTACAAAGAAGTTAGCGCCAAATTATATGGGGTTGATATGGAGTTGTATTGTTTCAATAGGATTTTCTATTGTAGTGCCTCAGCATGCAATGGCCCAGGATTCTGCTTTTCTTAAAAAAAATGATACTCTTCCTTTTCCAATTCATGATACAAGAGGCGATTTTATTTCTGCAACACCGAATGTTTATGACTTTCAAAATCCGCCCAATATTACTGATTCGGTAGCATATGATCCGGTTACAAAAACTTATACGGTTTATGAAAAGATCGGTGATCGCTTTTACAGAACTCCCACTACTTACACAGCAGAAGAATTCAGGGCATTGGAGGCAAAAAAGGCAGAAATCAATTATTTCAAAAAAAGAGCCAATACCCTCAGTATTTTAAATCGTGGGGAGGTAAAACCAAAGCTAAACCTGTATGATAATTTATTCAACCGGCTTTTTGGAAATGGGAAAATAGACATTCAGCCGCAGGGTAATGTCGATATCACCGCCGGCTACCAGGGACAAAATGTAAAAAATCCGACACTACCGGAAAGAGCAAGGAAAAACGGTGGCTTTGATTTTAATATGGCGGCTCAATTGAATGTGAATGCCAATATCGGGGATAAAATGAAATTCCCAATCAGCTATAATACGCTTTCTAATTTCGGTTTTGCCAACCAATTAAAATTAGATTATACCGGTACGCAGGATGAAATTTTAAAGCGTTTTGAAGCAGGAAATGTTTCTTTTCCGCTGACCAGTACTTTAATTCCCGGAGCACAATCTCTTTTTGGCGTAAAAGCACAATTGCAATTTGGTAAATTATTTATTACCGGCATTTTAGCCAATCAGACTTCCCAAAGGCAATCTGTGAACCTGCAAGGCGGTAATGCAGCAACTCATTTTGAAATTAAAGGAGATGATTACGAGGAGAACCGCCATTTTTTATTATCGCAGTATTTTAAAGACAATTACAATAAAGTAATGAGCAATGCTCCGGCAATTACCACTCCGGTGCAAATTTTAAAACTGGAAGTTTGGGTTACTAATAAGAACGGCACGACTACAAATGCAAGAGAAGTTGTCGGTTTAATGGATTTGGGCGAAGCAAAACCATTTCACCCTTTTACGGTGACCGGTAGTTTGCCAGACAATAACACGAACAATGAATATGCTTCGATTATCAGCAATCCAAGCAGCAGAAATTCCACATTGATTAATAACCAATTAATGGGAATGGGATTAAGCCCGGTGCAGGATTTTGAAAAAACATTCGCGAGAAAATTAGACTCCTCCCAATACATTTATAATAAAAGAGCTGGTTTTATTTCACTCAGCCAGCCGCTACAGGCGGATGAGGTTTTGGCAGTGGCTTTTCAATATTCTTATAATGGGAAAATATACCAGGTTGGAGAATTTTCACAGGATGTGCCGCCGGATTCCACTTCAAGCAATCAGAAAATTTTATTTTTAAAATTATTAAAAGCTACTTCACAGCGGCCAAATCTTCCGATCTGGCAACTCATGATGAAAAATGTTTATAGTGTAGGTTACGGCACTTTGGACCGCCAGGATTTTAATTTGAATGTATTGTATCAGCAACCGGGCCTCGGAGCTAAACGCTATCTTCCTTTTGGAGATTTAAACAAAGGAACACCGATCCTGACACTTGACAACTTAGACCGGTTAAACGCTCAGAATGACCCACAGCCTGACGGCGTTTTTGATTACATTGAAGGCTATACCGTTTTATCCCAATACAGCAGGATCATTTTCCCGGTTTTAGAACCTTTTGGGCGGGATATCGCTCCAAAAGTTTTTACGAATCCGGCAATAGCGGCAGACAGTTTATATTATCCTTTATACGATTCGATCAAGGCAATCGCTCAACAACAATTTCCAAATCTTGACCGCTTTGTTTTGCAAGGAATGGCAAAAACGACAGGATCTGCAGATATCAGTATCGGTTATAATATTCCCCCTGGATCTGTAACGGTTACAGCCGGAGGAAGACAACTTTTAGAAAATATTGACTATACCATCAACTATGACCTGGGAACGATAAAAGTAATCAACCAGGCGATCATCAATGCCGGCATTCCCGTTCAGGTAAATTATGAAAACAACGCCACATTTGGAATGCAACAAAAGAGCTATATGGGCGTGCGGCTCGATTACATGTTGAAAAATACTGCTAAAGAACAAGTTTCATTAGGCGCAACAATGGTGAGGCTAAGCGAAAGGCCATTTTTCACTAAAGTAGATTACGGAGAAGATCCGATCAGAAATACCATGTATGGCCTGGATGGAAGCTACCGCAGGGATATGCCCCGGCTGACTAAAATTTTAAACAAGCTTCCTTTCTTTTATTCCACCGCTCCTTCATCGATTAATGCGTATGGAGAAGCGGCTTTCCTGAAACCGGGCCACGCCCCCCAAATTGGAAAAGGAAATAATGGCGTTATTTATATAGATAATTTTGAAGGAAGCAAAAGTGATATTGATCTTCGTTTTCCACCAATCAGCTGGGCGCTGGCTTCTACTCCTCATGGTGCGACTGATAAAAATGGAAACATTCTTTTTCCCGAAGCAGATTCCAGTAACAGCCTCGCTTATGGAAAAAACCGTGCGCAAATAGCATGGTACCAGATTGAACCGACTTTACAGGATCCAAAAAATGTGAATAATCCATTGAAGGGAAATACGAAATTCCTTTCAGATCCACGTACCCGTGCCGTTTCGCAAACGGAAATTTTCCCACAACGGACAACAGATTTTGGTCAAAATCAATTGATCACTTTTGATCTTTCATTTTATCCAAAAGACCGCGGTCCTTATAATTATGATGGATCCAGAACTGATATCAATTCAAATGGTAAATTCTTATTTCCAAAAAATAAATGGGGCGGATTGATGCGAAGCCTCGATCAAACAGATTTTGAAACGGCAAATATCGAATATATTGAATGTTGGGTACAGGATCCTTTTATTTTGAATCCAACAAGCAGTGGCGGCCAATTTTATATCAACTTGGGCAACGTTTCCGAAGATGTATTAAAAGATTCGAGGCGTTTTTATGAAAATGGATTGCCTACACCAAATTTGCCTGCGCAGGTTGATACCTCGATTTGGGGTGTAGTGCCGCGTAATCCAATACAGGTTACAAATGCGTTCAGCAACGATCCCCGCGACAGGCCTTACCAGGATGTGGGTTTTGATGGATTAACAGACAGCGCGGAAGCTGCTTTTCGCAGAAGAGATTATCTTGATGTGTTGGCAGTGAATTTTGGCGCCAATTCAAAAGTTTACCAGGATGCTTTGAAAGATCCTTCTTCAGATAATTATCAGTATTACCGTGGAGCAAACCTGGATGCTGAAAACGCAGATATTCTTGCGAGATATAAAAAGTTTAATAATCCGCAGGGTAATTCTCCAATCGCCGATAACAATTCGCAATTTTCATCAGCGGCAACGATGTATCCTGACCAGGAAGATTTGAATCACGACAATACATTGAATGAAACTGAAGAGTATTTCCAATATACTGTGGACCTCAAACCTCCTACTGATCCTGAAATGACGATTGGAAGCAATTACATTGTTGACAAAAAAGTAGTGGGCGTAAGACTCGTCGATGGAAGTACCAGGAATGAAACCTGGTACCAGTTAAGGATTCCGATTGATTCTTATAATAAAAAAGTCGGAAACATTCCGGATTTTAAATCCATTCGTTTTATGCGGATGTTCCTTACCGGTTTTGATGATAGTGTTACGGTTCGTTTCGGTGCACTTAGCCTTGTAAGAAATACCTGGAGAAAATTCGAATATAAACTGGATTCCACGGGAAATTATACGAAGACGTCTGATAATGATTTTAATGTTGGCGCTGTAAATATTGAAGAAAATGATAAACGCCAGCCCTTACCATATCGCACTCCACGTGACATTGTACGGGTGCAAACCTTGAGTAATAATGGAGTAAATCTTTTGGAAAATGAACAATCGTTGACATTGCAATTTGCTAATCTTCAAAAAAATGATGGTAAAGCTGTTTTTCAGACTTACGCCAACCGCGATTTCAGGCAGTTTAAAAAGTTGCAGCTGTATATTCATGCAGAAAGAAATGAAGCATCTACTTTAAACAATAATGACCTCACAGCAGTAATCAGGATCGGAAGTGATTTTGTGAACAATTATTATGAAGTAAGGATTCCTTTAAAATTAACTCCACTCAATACAGGCCTTGACCCAAACAGTGATGCCTACAATGACACTTTATGGATAAACAGTAATAATCTTGATCTTGATCTTGCCGATCTGACCAATCTCAAAACAAAAAGAAATCTATCTAATACTGCGCTGAATGTTTTGTATTCTCAATTGCAATCAAACGGACAAACCTATGCAATCATGGGAAATCCGAATCTCGGGCAGGTTACAGGGATTTTAATGGGAGTCGAAAATACCAACGCAGTCTCTGCTACCGGAGAATTGTGGTTTAATGAATTGCGGCTATCGTCCATGGATGAAAAGGGCGGTTGGGCTTCGCTTGGCCGGGTAGATGCAAACCTTGCCGACCTCGGAACTATTTCTGTATCCGCGAATACACACAGCAATGGGTTTGGAACGCTGGAACAAGGAATTAATGACCGTTTTAAAGATAATTTTGTGCAATTTGATGCTGCTGCTACCTTGGAACTGGGAAAGCTTTTGCCAAAGAAAGCGTTGTTGTCTATTCCATTTTTTGCGAGCATTACCAACAGTATCAGCGCACCGCAATACGATCCTTTTGATATGGATCTGACATTGAAGCAAAAATTACATGCGGCAACTTCACAAAGTGAAAGGGATTCTATCCGCAATAACGCCGTGGATTTTTCGTTCATAAAAACGATCAGTTTTACCAACGTACATAAAAACAGACGCGACAATAAAAAACCCCAGTTATGGGATATTGAAAATTGGGATGTAAGTTATACGTACACAAAAACGGAAGCGCATAATCCATTAATCGAATACAATGACGTAACAAAGCAGCAAGGAAGCCTTGGTTATAATTTTATGCCACAGCCAAAATTTATTTCTCCGTTTAAAAGACTGTTTAAAAAATCAAAGACACATTGGTTTGACCTGATAAAAGATTTCAATTTCAATCCGGTTCCATCGCAACTTACATTCAAGGCAGATGTATTCAGGCAATTCGGTGTTATTAAACCAAGAAGCATCGGTGGAGATGAATATCAAATACCGGAAACGTATGATAAGTACTTTACTTTCAACAGGAATTATATCATGCGATGGGAGCTAACTCATTCGCTCACACTTGATTATTCTGCTTTGAACAACGCGGTAATTGATGAGCCATACGGCCGTTTGAATACGCAGGCAAAAAGAGATACGGTAACAAATAACTTTTTTTCCGGAGGAAGAAATACGGTTTTCAACCAAACTGTAAATCTTTCTTACAATGTCCCTTTAAATAAACTTCCACTTACTGACTGGATCAACCTGCATTTAGATTACACCGCTACCTATAATTGGATCGGCGCTTCCAGACTGGCAGTAAATCTTGGAAATTTCCTGGAAAATGGCCAGCAGGAAAATGCAACACTTCAGATGGATTTTTTGCGCTTATATAATAAATCGAAATGGCTGCGCGCCATTGATCAACCACGGCAACCAAGGCAGGAAACGGATTCTTCCAAAACCAAAAAACCGGCTATTTCTCCTTCTGCTGCAAGCAAAAATGCATTACCTGAAGTAACCGGATTAGCAAGGGTGTTTGGAAAATTATTGACCAGCATCAAATCCGTGAATGCAACAGTTTCACAAATCAGTAATACAAGATTACCGGGCTATACCGACAGTACAAAAATGTTGGGACAAGATTTTAAAAGTATGGCGCCGGGATTTGGATTTATTTTGGGGAAACAACCGGACAGTAACTGGCTTAATAACGCCGCCAAACGTGGTTTGATAACCAAAGATTCGTTATTCAACGATTTGTTTGTTCAAAGTTTTAATCAGAAAATTGCCGTTTCTGCACAACTGGAACCCGTACGTGATTTCACCATTGATTTGAACATTGGTAAAACGTTTACCAAAAATTATTCTGAAACCTTTAAAGACACTACCGGCACCGGCCTTCATTTTTCACATCTTAGTCCTTATATCAACGGCGGATTCGATGTCACGTATATTGCCTTTAATACTTTGTTTGGGAAATATGATCCGAACAGAATATCCGCTACTTTTTTAAAGTTTGAGGATTACCGTAAAGTCTTATCGCAAAGATTGGGCGCACAAAATACGTATAACAAACAGATAGGAAATCCAACCGGCGCTGATGGTTACGCTTTGGGCTACGGCAGATATTCTGTAGATGTTTTAGTGCCGGCTTTTATCGCCGCTTATACGGGGCAAGATCCTACAAAAGTTTCCTTGATCAAACAACAAAATTCCAATATTAAATCAAATCCCTTTAGCGGAATTATTCCAAGACCAAATTGGCGTATTGCTTACAACGGTTTGAGTCGCATTCCGGGGCTTGATAAAATATTTACTAATTTTTCTTTAACGCATGCCTATAATGCAAGTCTTGGAATGAACAGTTTCACTTCTGCATTAAACTACCAGGACGTTTCGCGATATGGTTATCCATCGTTCATCGATACTACCGGCGGCAGTCACAATTATGTTCCGTTTTTCCTGGTACCAAATATCACGATCCAGGAACAATTTGCACCTTTGATTGGATTTGATATGACTTTCACCAATCAACTGAGTTTGAAATTTGATTATACGAAACAACGCCAGCTGAGCATGAGCTTGATAGATTACCAGTTAAGCGAAGTTCGTTCTACAGAAATTACTTTTGGGGGCGGTTTTCGCAAGCGTGGATTAAAGCTTCCATTTAAAGTTCCTTTTACAAAAAAGGATACTAAAAAACTGGATAACGAACTCAGTTTCAATCTCACTTTTTCAATCCGCAACAATGTCGCTTCAAATAGCATCTTGGATCAAAACAGCTCGTTTGCAACGAACGGAAGTAAAGAAATTTCAATCCATCCAACGATAGATTATTATTTGAACAACCGGATAAAACTGACTTTGTACTTTGATCAAAGAAGGGTAAATCCTTACATTTCATCCTCAGCGCCAACAATAGATACACGGGCTGGCATGCAGATAAGGATTTCTTTAGCGCCATAGCAAAGGAACAAATAAGCTACATTTGTATTTTCTTAAGAGAAAAAGAAAGCAGGCACATTTGTAATTTTTTAAAAAAACTTTGCATCCGAAAGCAGTAAACAAACAAATAAACCAGGTTTATCTTTTTTCCAGCTTGATAATTTGGAGGAAATACAATTGATCGCCACCCATTTGGGGTGTGATTTTTTCGCCAGCATTAAAATTTTGATAAGTACCGGAAAATTTTATCCGAAGGCCGTCAATTTTTAATAACGAAGGAACATCACAAACAAGACCAATCATTCTTGAATCAATATTGTTAACAGAATCAACATTCGAATAAAACCGCCCAACGATTATATTTCTGGTAATATCCAATTATTCCTTCTTTGTCAGTTACAGTGGTAAAAGAAGAGCGAGACATTCCACAAAATTGATCTTTTCCTTTGCTGCATTGCAAGCTTGAAAAAGAAACAAATGCAAAAAGCACAACAAAAGATAAATCAGCTCCTAAATATTTTTTCATGACTTTTTTAGTGATGACTATATTTTAAGACTAAATGTTGCATGTATTTTCCAGATCAATCAAGTGCAAGGGAAAGATTTGAAAACAATCTGAAGTAAATCCGAAAAATTACATTGCAGCCAGTTGCACTTTTTGCTGAAGTTCAATAACGCTTTCTTTAAATAAAATGTCGGTATCCATCAGGTCTTTCACAGTTTGGCAACTGTGAATCACAGTAGTATGATCACGGCCCCCGAAATGTTCGCCGATTGTTTTTAAAGAGTTTTTGGTAAATGCTTTTGCAAGAAACATGGTAATCTGTCTTGCCTGAACGATTTCGCGCTTGCGCGTTTTTTGTAATAATTTTTCATAAGGCACATCAAAATAATCGCACACCATTTTTTGAATGGTATCTATCGTAATTTCCTTTGAAGAAGATTTGATAAAGTTTCTTAAAACCTTTTTAGCAAGGTCTAAATCAATTTCTCTTTTATTCAATGAAGATTGCGCCAGCAAAGAAATCAAAGCGCCTTCCAGTTCGCGGATATTATTTTGAATATTATAAGCAATATATTTTACTACTTCCTTTGGCATTTCCAAACCATCATTCTTCATCTTTCTCTCCAGGATTTCAATCTTCGTTTCATAATCCGGAACCTGCAAATCGGCACTCAGTCCCCAGCGAAAACGGCTAAGCAATCTTTCCTGAACACCTTCCAGATCTTTTGGTGGTTTATCTGTAGTTAATATCAGTTGTTTGCCACTTTGATGCAGGTGATTAAATATGGCAAAAAATGCATCTTGTGATTTTTCTGCACGATTGAAAAACTGAACATCATCAATAATTAACACATCAATCAACTGGTAAAAATGGATAAAATCATTGATGGCATTATTTCTTCCGTGATCTACAAACTGGTTGATAAATTTCTCGGAACTTACATATAGGACAACTTTATTATTATGCAGGTTTTTCACTTCATTACCAATCGCCTGCGCGAGATGTGTTTTCCCCAAGCCTACACCACCATAAATTACAAGTGGATTGAAAGAAGTAGTTCCCGGCTTTTCTGCTACAGTTTTACCTGCCCTGCGCGCCACACGATTACAGTTTCCTTCAATGTATGAATCAAAAGTATAAGATGGATTCAGCTGCGGATCGATCTGCATCTTTTTAAGCCCCGGAATTACAAAAGGGTTCTTAACAGGATTCGTTATGACCAATGGAAAATCCATTTCATTATTTGAATAGGTTTTATAACCATGCCCCGGCACGTCCATCATCACGGGTTTATTCTTGCTGTTTCCACTGTCCACCATGATGCGGTATTCAAGCATCGCATTTTTACCCAATTCTCTCTTCAGGGTTTTTGCAAGCAGGTTTACATAATGCTCCTCAATATACTCATAAAAAAACTGGCTGGGCACTTGTATCGTTAAAACATTCTCTTTGAGTAGAACAGGTTTGATTGGCTCGAACCATGTTTTGTAATGTTGCCACTCTACTATATCTTTTATAATATTGAGACAATTATTCCAAACTGTTTCGCAAGCATTATCCATTATTTTCCTTAAGCCGTTTATTATTATAGAAAATGTGTTTTTCTTGTGGGAATGATTAAAGATTTAAGCAAAGTTTCTTTGCTAAAATTTCATCAACAACAAAGCGAATATCAATAGAATTTGTTGAAAAAAAAATTTTTTATTCTCTGATTTTTTACAGTTAAAATTTATTCTGCATACAAAAAATATATTCAAATATATTTTCAAAATTCCCTGGATTTTAAAAGGTATACCTGCATTGAATTCAAAGGAAAGAGACCATTTTTTTAAAAGATTATAAAGAAATATTTTGTTGATTTTTTTGGTAAAAAATATTTTCAATATTTTGTTACAGATGTGTAAAAGATTTTTTGAGAATCTGAATGAATCGATCATCTTTACCGCCATTCGAATTACCTTTAAACAAAATTTTCAATTATTATGAGTTACGAATTAACCGGAAAATTATTAATAAAATTTGATACCACTCAAAGGACAGAAACATTTAAGACACGTGAGTTTGTGGTAGAAAAATCGGAAGATATCAATGGTAAACTAATTACCAACTTTATCAAATTTCAATGTGTACAGGATCGCACCGGCATTGTAGATCGGGTAAACGTTGGTGATGAAATAAAAGTGCATTTCAACATTCGCGGAAGTAAATGGGAAAAAGACGGGAAGGTCTCTTATTTCAATAATCTGGACGCATGGCGTATTGAACAAATTCTACAACCTAATAAGGACGGGAGTCCTGGGAATGATCATCTTGAACCCTTAGATACTTTCTCTTCTTCATCTGATGAAGCAACAGACGATCTTCCGTTTTAAGCAAAATATTTTATACTAATTCTGAACGTTTTTTAAATCAAAAACAAAAAGAATTTCGCATCGTTTTATAAGGGTTTAAAAGTTTTCAGGATAAACACCTGGCACTGAATATGCAACAGAAAATTTCACTCAAACTTCTGCCGTCTGATGCGGCTGATGAGGTGGCAATCATTGAAAAGATCGCGAAAGCTGCAGCTAAAAAAACTACTGAAGTTTCAGGCTATCATTTATTAAAAAGATCCATTGACGCCAGGGGAAAAACTGTGTGGATCAATCTCACATTGAATGCGTTTATAACCGAACCTTTTCATCAAAGAACTCTTGAGAAATTTGATTTCAAAGACGTAAATAATTCTTCCAAAAAAGTCATCATTATTGGTGGTGGTCCGGCAGGAATTTTCGCAGCATTGCAATTAATTGAACTTGGAATAAAACCGATCATCCTCGAAAGAGGAAAAGAGGTAAGAGCGCGCAGAAGAGACCTTGCTATTTTGAATAAAGAAGGAATTATTAATCCCGAAAGTAATTACTGTTTTGGCGAAGGCGGCGCCGGCACATACAGTGACGGAAAATTATATACACGAAGTACCAAGCGCGGCAACATCAACCGCATTTTAAATTTATTCGTCCATTTTGGCGCTGATGAAAATATTTTATCCGATGCGCATCCCCATATCGGGACAAACAAACTTCCTGCCATCATAACGGCGATGCGTACACGAATTTTAGATTGCGGCGGCGAGTTTCATTTTAATAAAAAAGTAACTGATTTTATCATTGAAAAAGATAAATTAAAATCTGTAAAAACTGCTGATGGAGATGTTTTAACTGCAGATTCTTTTATCCTCGCCACCGGGCATTCTGCAAGAGACATTTTTCTTTTATTACACCAAAATAAAATCGAAATAGAAGCAAAAGGTTTTGCCCTTGGAGTGCGTATTGAACATCCACAGGAATTGATCAATACGATTCAATATGGCCGCCAGTACGGCTTAACTGATTTACTTCCACCCGCTTCATACAGCCTGGTAGAACAGGTTGAAGGCAGAGGTGTTTTTTCTTTTTGCATGTGTCCTGGTGGTATCATTGCTCCCGCATCTACGGGTGAAAACGAACTGGTGGTAAATGGATGGAGTCCTTCTAAAAGAAACAATCCTTTTGCAAACAGTGGCATGGTTGTTCAGATAGAAATTGAAGACGTAATTAAATATTATTCTGACAGAAAAAATAAATCAGAAAGTGATTTTCAATCACCTTTATTAATGATGGATTTTCAAAAAGAAGTTGAACAAAAAGCATTTGATATCGGAGGCGGAAAATTTGTAGCGCCGGCGCAAAGAATGGTAGATTTTACTGAGGAAAAATTTTCTTCTTCATTACCAAAATGCTCTTATTTACCTGGAATAGAATCAGCAATATTGAAAGATGTTTTGCCATCATTTATTCACGTCAAATTGAAAAAAGGCTTACAGGCATTTGGCAAAAAAATGCCTGCTAAAAATAAGCATCACGGATATTTTACAAACGAAGCTGTTTTGGTAGCTACCGAAAGCCGTACTTCATCACCGGTGAGAATTCCGCGTGACGAAAATCTTTTACATCATCCCCAAATAAAAAATTTATTTCCCTGTGGTGAAGGCGCCGGATATGCCGGTGGAATTGTAAGCGCGGCAATGGATGGAGAAAGAGTGGCGAATCAATTAGCTCATTTGGTAATGAGCTAATTTGCTAAGAAATCAACAAACAAATAAATACGTTATTTCTCTGTTTTCGGATTAATTGAAGAAGGGAAGTACGCTCATTACTATCACAATCTCCATTCTTTTTTTATTTACAAATGAAAAGATGAAATTTGTAAGATGCAATTTGACAGAAAAGATTTAACAGACATCACACTTACAGAACTTTACAAAGAACTGCTTCTTCCCAGAATGATTGAAGAAAAAATGCTTTTATTGCTCAGACAAGGAAAGGTTTCCAAATGGTTTAGTGGCATCGGCCAGGAAGCAATTGCAGTTGGTGCAACTTATGCGCTTCGTCCCGATGAATGGATCATGCCGCTGCACAGAAACGTCGGTGTTTTTACAACCAGAAAAATGCCTTTAAAAGATTTGATCAAACAATGGCAGGGAGCACTGGATGGATATTCCAAAGGAAGAGAGCGAAGCTTTCATTTTGGAAATAAAGAACATTTCATTTGTGGAATGATCTCACATCTTGGGCCGCAACTTTCTGTTGCTGACGGAACTTCCCTTGCATATAAATTAAAAAATGAAGAAAAAATTTCGCTGGCGTTTACCGGTGAAGGCGGAACAAGTGAGGGTGAATTTCATGAAGCGCTTAATGTCGCTGCAGTTTGGGATTTGCCGGTAATATTTATCATTGAAAATAATGGTTATGCTTTGAGTACGCCGGTAAGTGAACAATATCGTTGTCAGAACTTAGTGGATCGTGCGAAAGCTTATGGAATGGAAGGTGTGCAAATTGATGGCAACAATATTCTCACCGTATATGAAACAGTGAAAGGCGTTCGTGAGTATTGTATTAAGAATCAAAAGCCTTATTTGATAGAATGTATGACTTTCAGGATGCGTGGGCATGAGGAAGCAAGCGGGGTAAAATACGTACCGAAAGAAATGTTTGAACAATGGATTGAAAAAGATCCGATAAA
>Ga0207667_10002791_pt1 | contig 21636 bp, 19 predicted proteins | sample KBSCornC52_FD_184301 | JGI IMG/M metagenome (GOLD analysis project Ga0207667, IMG submission 184301) | Corn rhizosphere microbial communities from Kellogg Biological Station, Michigan, USA - KBS Corn C5-2 (SPAdes) (version 2) | ecosystem: Host-associated > Plants > Roots > Rhizosphere > Soil ...
CGATCAGGTAGCTCTCGAGCTCGCCGCGGTTCCACTCGGCGAACACCTCCGAGATCTCGGCGGGGCTCTTGCCGGTGCCGCGCCGGATCAGGTCGTAGGCCTCGGCGATCAGCTGCATGTCGGCGTACTCGATGCCGTTGTGCACCATCTTGACGAAGTGGCCGGCTCCATCGTGTCCGACATGCGTCACGCAGGGCTCGCCCTCGGCGACGGCGGCGATGGACTTCAGGATCGGCCCGATCGTCGTCCACGCCTCGTCCGATCCGCCGGGCATGATCGACGGCCCGTTGAGCGCGCCTTCCTCGCCGCCCGAGATGCCGGCGCCGACGAAGTTGATGCCGGTCTCGCGCACCGCCTTCTCGCGGCGGATGGTGTCGGTGAACAGGGCGTTGCCGCCGTCGATGATGATGTCGCCGGGTTCGAAGACCTTGACCAGTTCGTCGATGACAGCATCCGTGCCCTTGCCGGCCTGCACCATGATCAGGGCGGTGCGCGGCTTCGAGATGGATGCCGCGAACGCCGCGTAGTCGGGGCTGGGCACGAAACCGGCCTCCGGATGCTCGTCCATCAGCGCCTGGGTCTTCTCGTACGAGCGGTTGAAGATGGCGACCGTGTTGCCGGCCCGGCTGGCGAGGTTGCGGGCCAGGTTGGAGCCCATCACCGCCAATCCGACAACGCCGATGTTCGCCTGGGGGGTCTGCTCAGCCATGGCTCCCAGGCTACCGTTGGCTGGATGCCGTTCTCGCGCCCCGTCGTCGTCATGGGGGTCTCCGGCTCCGGCAAGACGACGGTCGGAGCGGCGCTCGCCGATGCGCTCGGGCTGCGATTCGTGGATGGCGACGCTCTGCATCCGGCGGCCAACGTCGCGAAGATGGCGGCCGGCATCCCGCTCGACGATGCCGACCGCGCGCCCTGGTTGGACGCGATCGGAGCCGTGCTCGCCGCAGGTCCGGTGGTGGTCGCCTGCTCGGCGCTCAAGCGGGCCTATCGCGACCGGCTGCGGGCGGCCGCTCCCGGGCTGCAGCTGGTGTTCCTCGACGGCGATCGCTCGCTGCTCGCATCGCGCATGGCGGCGCGGCCCGGGCACTTCATGCCGACCTCGCTGCTCGATTCGCAGCTGGCGACCCTCGAGCGACCGGAGCCCGACGAGCACGCGTTGACCGCCGACATCGCTCGTCCGGCCGGCGAGATCGTGACCGCCCTCGCAGAAAGGATGACCAGTGCCTGATCCGCTGCGGGTCGTCGTCGCGACCGCCCAGACGCCCGAGAACATCGCATTGCTGCGCAGCCGCGAGCCGCGACTCGAAGTGGTCTACGAGCCGTCCCTGCTCGGCCCCGCCTCGGACAACTGGATGGTGCGCCACCAGCGCACCCCCGACGAGCAGGCGCGCTTCGAGCAGCTGCTCGACACGGCGGAGGTGCTGTTCGGTGTGCCCGACCACTCCGGCGCCGCGCTGGCGCGCACCGTCGCCGCGAATCCCGCTCTGCGCTGGGTGCACACCATCCCGGCCGGGGGCGGCCAGCAGGTGAAGGCGGCGCACCTCGATGACGATGCGCTAGCCCGCATCCTGTTCACCACCTCGGCCGGCGTGCACGCCGAGCCGCTCGCCGAGTTCGCGGTATTCGGCGTGCTGGCCGGCGCCAAGCTGCTGCCGTACCTGCGCACCGCGCAGATCCGGCACGAGTGGGCGCCGCGCAAGGCGATGCCGCTGGCACCCGACCTGACGGTGGCCGTGGTCGGCTTGGGCGCGATCGGGCGGTTGACGGCATCCAAGCTGGCGGGCCTCGGCTACCGGGTCGTCGGCGTGCACCGCAGGCACGTCGAGGTGCCCGGGGTCGCGCAGGTCTACCTGACCCACCAGTTCGCCGAGGTGGCCGCGACGGTCGATGCGATCGTGCTCGCCCTGCCGGGCACCACCCAGACCGAGGGGATGCTGAGCCGCGAGGTGCTCGCGGCGATCAAGCCGGGCGCCTCGGTCGTGAACGTCGGGCGCGGCAGCACGGTCGACGAGCCGGCGCTGATCGAGGCCCTGTCGGAGGGACGCGTCGGGTTCGCCGCCCTCGACGTGACCGCCGTCGAGCCGCTGCCGCACGACAGCCCGTTGTGGGACCTGCCGAACGTGCTGATCAGCCCGCACACCGCCGCGATCAGCGTGCACGAGTCCCGCCTGATCACCGAGCTGTTCGCGCGCAACGCCACCGCGTTCCTCGACGGGAAGCCGCTCGAGAACGTGGTGAACACCGTCGAATTTTATTGACGTAGACTGGCGGGCGAACTTCGGCGAGGGATGCCACGTGGCATCCGTGATCGACGCGGTGGACGGCTTCTGTCTGTTCGACGTGCGTGCTCCCGACCACTCCAGACGAAAGAAGACACCTCATGGCTGACGACAACAAACACGGCGCCAATCAACTGAGTGCGGAACCGCGCGACGTGTTCGGCAAGGGCGCTGCCCGCAAGATCCGCGCCGCCGGCAAGATCCCCGCGGTCATCTACGGCCACGGGTCCGACCCGCAGCACGTGACCCTGCCGGGCCACGAGGTCGCGCTCATCCTGCGCAAGGCCAACCAGGTGCTCGACCTCGACATCTCGGGCAAGAGCCAGCTCGCGCTGGTCAAGGACGTGCAGAAAGACCCGGTGCGCCAGATCATCGAGCACCTCGACCTGATCGTGGTCCGCAAGGGCGAGAAGGTCACCGTCGACGTGCCGGTGCACGTCGAGGGCGAGGCGGCGGCGGGCACGACCGCTGCGCAAGACGCGAACACGATCTCGCTCGAGGCGGAGGCCACGCACATCCCGGAGCGGATCATCGTCAGCATCGAGGGTCTCGAGGCCGGCACGCAGATCCTCGCCAAGGATCTCTCGCTGCCCGAGGGCTCCATTCTCATCAGCGACCCCGACACCCTGGTCATCAACGTCACCGCACAGGCCGAGCAGGACCTGGGCGAGACCGAGACCGCCGAGGAGTCGGCAGCCGAGGGCGAGGCTGCCGAGGGCGGCGCCGAGGCCGAGGCTCCTGCCGACGCCGACGCCGCGGAGTAGCTCGACCCCCTCGTGACCGACGACAGCTGGTTGGTGGTCGGGCTCGGCAATCCCGGGCCCGGCTACGCCGGCCATCGCCACAACGTCGGGCAGATGGCGCTGGCCGAACTCGCGCACCGCACCTCGGCCACCTTCAAGAGTCACAAGGCCAACGCGACGGTCGCCGAGGCGCGCCTGTCGCCGGGCGCCCCGAAGCTGATCCTGGCGAAGCCGAACAGCTTCATGAACCTGTCGGGAGGTCCGGTCGCCGCGCTGCTGCGCTTCTACGACCTGGATGCCTCGCGGATGATCGTGCTGCATGATGAGCTCGACATTCCGTTCGACACGATCCGCCTCAAGAGCGGCGGCGGCCACGGCGGCCACAACGGCATCCGCGATATCGCCTCGGCGATCGGCACCCCGGATTTCGTGCGGGTCAGGATCGGCATCGGCCGACCGCCCGGCCGCCAGGATGCCGCCGACTTCGTGCTCAAGCCCTTCACCGGAGCCGAACGCGAGGTGCTGCCCTCGCTGCTGTCGGACGCCGCGGATGCCACCGAACTCGTCATCAGCGACGGCCTGCTGGCCGCGCAGACCCGCTTCCACGCGCCGCGGGAGTCGGGCGATGGATGACGGCGATGGATGACGGCGATGGATGACTTCGTCGAGGTGGACGCCGGCGCGCCCGCCGCACAGGCGGCGATGACGGCCTACTTCGCCGAGCTCGCGGCGCGGTTCCCGACCGGATTCGACCCCACCGGATACCTCGCGCCGGACGACTACAACCCGCCGCGCGGCCGGTTCTTCCTCGCGATGGACGGCGATGCCGTCGCGGCCTGCGGCGGCGTGGTGTGGATCGACGATTCGGTTGCCGAGATCAAGCGGATGTGGGTGGATCCGGCCGCCCGCGGTCGCGGCCTGGCGACCCGGCTGCTGGCCTTCCTCGAGGCGACGGCCCTGGAGTCCGGCCGCTCGACGGTCCGGCTCGATACCAACCCCGTGCTGCTCGAGGCGATCGCGATGTACCGCAAGAACGGCTACGCCGACATCGAGCGTTACAACGACAACCCCTACGCCGGTCTCTGGTTCGAGAAGCGGCTCGCCCAGTAGCGCCGGTAGCGCGGGCCGGCCCAGTAGCGCAGGCCGGCCCGCTGAGTAGCGCCGGCCGCCTCGCGCAGACGAGGCTGCCGCGGCGCCGCCCCCTAGCCCGGCGTTCCCGTTCCGTCGCCCGTTCTGGGTCCTTCTGGTCCCGTGGAACAACCGGGAACGAAACGGGCGACAGAACGGGAGTGTGCGCTGAGTGACCGCCGATCGACGGGGTCCGCTTGCCGCCGAGGGCGTACCCGCGACCATCACCCGAGGCGAGCGTCACCACCCCGCTGCCGGCCGCTCGGGGCGAACACGACTCCGTCGTCGGGGCGGGCCCGTAGACTTCTGCGAGTGGCACTCGCGCGTTTGATCACCGGGCTGACGCACGCCCGCACGCTCGAGACGGCGTTGCACGAAGCCGGCCACGATGCAGATTTCTCGCTGGTCGACGGCATGCGCGTCCCGCTTCTGGCGGCGCTGCTCGAGGCGCGCGCCGCTCGACCGGGCGCGGCGGGCGGACCGCAGGCGCTGCTCGCGATCACCGCCACATCCCGCGAGTCGGAGGGCGTGCGTGCGGCCTTCCGCAGCTACCTGCCCGGCGCGACGGTGCTCAGCCTGCCGGCCTGGGAGACGCTCCCGCACGAGCGCCTCAGCCCGAGTGCCGAGACCGTCGGGGTGCGCCTGAAGGCCCTGCGCGCGCTCGATGCCTGGCAGACGCAGACGCCGAGCGAGCGACCCGGGCACCTGATCGTGGTGGCGAGCGTGCGGGCGGCGCTCCAACCCCTTGCGGCTGGACTGGCCGCGGTCGAGCCGATCGTGCTGACCGCGAACGGGCGCGGCTACGACCTGGCGAGCCTCAGCATCCGGCTCGTCGAACTGGCGTACGTGCGCGTCGACCTGGTGACCCGGCGCGGCGAGTTCGCGGTGCGCGGCGGCATCCTCGATGTGTTCGCGCCGGACGCCGAGCATCCGGTGCGCGCCGAATTCTTCGGCGACGAACTCGAGCAGCTGCGCGCCTTCTCGGTGGCCGATCAGCGGTCCCTGCCGGGCGAGGTCGCGAGCGCCGAGCTGGCCCCCAGCCGCGAGTTGCTGCTCACCGACGCTGTCCGCCAGCGCGCCCGGGAGATGGAAGGCGAGTTCCCCACCCTGGCGCCGATGCTCGCGAAGGTCGCCGAGGGCATCCCGGTCGAGGGCATGGAGGCGCTCGCGCCCGCCCTGCTCGACAAGCTGGTCCCGCTGACCGACTACCTGCCGGCGGATGCCGCGGTCGCCATCCTCGGCCCCGAGCGCGTCTCGACCCGCGCCGTCAACCTCGCCGAGACCAACCGCGAGTTCCTGGATGCGGCCTGGAACGCCGCGACGGCGGGTGCGCAGGCGCCGATCGATCTCGGCGCGGGCGACTTCCTCACGGTGTCCGGACTGAAGCGCGCCGCGGGCGACCGCGCCTGGTGGACGCTCAGCCCCTTCGACGCGAATGACGACGACATCATCCGGATCGACGCCGACGCCGTGCCGAGCTTCGCCGGTCAGCCGGATGGCGCGGTCGACCACGTCGCCCAGCTGCTGCGCCAGGGTTGGACGGTCGCCATCGCCGCCGCCGGCCCCGGCCTCGTGGAACGCGCCGCCGACGTGCTGGCCGGCCGCGAAGCCGCGGCGCGCCCGGTCGAGGCGTTCCCCGACGACCCGGAGGCGGGCGTCGCCTACCTCGTGATGGGCTCGGTCGAGGCCGGGTTCGAGATCGCAGAGAGCCGGCTGGCGCTGCTCAGCGAGGCCGAGTTCTACGGACGCGCGGCCGGCATCGACTCGCGCCAGGTCAAGCGGCTGGCGAGCCGCCGCAAGAACGTCGTCGACCCGCTGCAACTGCGCGCCGGCGACTACGTGGTGCACCAGACGCACGGCATCGGTCGCTTCGTCGAGCTGGTCCAGCGCGAGGTCGCCAGTGGTCAGCGCACGGCGCGCGGACCGCTCGGCACCACCGTCACCGCCGACAAGGTGCTGCGCGACTACCTGGTGATCGAGTACGCGCCGAGCAAGCGCGGCATGCCCGGCGACAAGCTCTATGTGCCGACCGACCAGCTCGACCTGCTGACCCGCTACGTCGGCGGCGAGAGCCCGGCGCTCAGCAAGATGGGCGGATCCGACTGGGCCGCAGCCAAAGGCAAGGCACGCAAGGCGGTGCGCGACATCGCCGTCGAGCTGGTCAAGCTCTACAGCGCGCGGATGGCCAGCGTCGGGCACGCCTTCCCGCCCGACACTCCGTGGCAGCGCGAGCTCGAAGAGGCGTTCCCGTTCGTCGAGACCCCCGACCAGCTGGTGACCATCGACGAGGTCAAGGCCGACATGGAGCGCCCGATCCCGATGGACCGGCTGATCTCGGGCGACGTCGGCTACGGCAAGACCGAGATCGCGGTGCGCGCCGCGTTCAAGGCAGTTCAGGATGGCAAGCAGGTCGCGCTGCTGGTCCCGACCACCCTGCTGGTCCGCCAGCACATGGAGACCTTCGCCGAGCGGTTCGCCGGATTCCCCGTGCACCTGCGCGCGCTCAGCCGCTTCCAGTCGGCCAAGGAGTCGAAGGAGACGATCGAGGGCCTCGCGCGCGGCGAGGTGGATGTCGTGATCGGGACGCACCGGCTGCTGAGTGAGGGCATCCAGTTCAAGGATCTGGGTCTGCTGATCATCGACGAGGAGCAGCGCTTCGGCGTCGAGCACAAGGACGCCCTCAAGAAGCTGAAGACCAATGTCGACATCCTGGCGATGTCGGCCACGCCGATCCCGCGCACGCTCGAGATGGCGGTCACCGGCATCCGCGAGATGTCGACGCTGGCGACGCCGCCGGAGGACCGGCACCCGATCCTCACCTATGTCGGCCCGTACAGCGACAAGCAGGTGGCCGCGGCCATCCGGCGCGAGCTGCTGCGCGAGGGCCAGGTGTTCTACGTGCACAACCGGGTGGCATCCATCAACCGGATCGCGGCCCAGGTCTCCGAGCTGGTGCCCGAGGCGCGCGTCGCCGTCGCCCACGGCCAGTTGCCCGAGAGCGTGCTCGAGCAGGTCATCGTGGACTTCTGGGAGGGCAAGTTCGACGTGCTCGTCACCACGACGATCATCGAGACCGGCATCGACATCGCCAACGCCAACACGCTGATCATCGACCGGGCCGACAAGTACGGGCTCAGCCAGCTGCACCAGATCCGCGGGCGGGTCGGGCGCGGACGCGAGCGCGCGTACGCCTACTTCCTCTATGACGACGACAAGCCGCTCAGCGAGCTCGCACAGGACCGGCTGCAGACCATCGCGGCCAACAACGAGCTCGGCGGCGGGATGCAGATCGCGCTGAAGGATCTCGAGATCCGCGGGGCGGGCAACCTGCTCGGCGGCGAGCAGTCGGGGCACATCGCCGGCGTCGGATTCGACCTGTACCTGCGGATGATCGGCGAAGCGGTCAGCGCCTTCCGCGGCGACGTGGCCGAGGGCCAGACCGAGCTGCGCCTGGAGCTTCCGGTGGATGCGCACATCCCCGAGGAGTACGTCGAGAGCGAGCGGCTGCGGCTCGAGGCCTACCAGAAGCTGTCGACCGCCGCCGCGCCGTCGAGCCCCGAGGATGCCATCGACTCGGTGGTCGAGGAGCTCACCGACCGCTACGGCGAACCACCCGAGCAGGTGCGCAACCTGGTCGCCATCTCGCGGCTGCGCCGCATTGCGCAGAAGGCCGGGCTCAGCGACGTCGTCGCGATGGGCGGCAACCTGCGCGTTGCTCCGGCCGAGCTGCCCGACTCGATCCAGGTGCGGCTGCAGCGGCTCTATCCCGGAGCGCGCCTGTTCGCGCAGGCCAACGCGATGAGCGTGCCGCTGTTCGCCGGTCTCGCGAATACCGACCACACCGACGCCGAGCTGATCGACTGGGTCGCCGGCCTGCTGGCCGCGATCTTCCCAGCGAAGGAGCCGGTCGCCCCGAAAGAGCCGGTCGAGCCGAAAGAGCCGGTCGAGCCGAAACAGCCGGTCGAGTAGCGCCGAAGGCGCGTATCGAGACCCACCCCGAGACCATGCCCGCCCGCATCCGTTCGTCGCTCGCCCAGGCGGTCGTGACGATGCTGGCCATCCTCGCGACGATCGCGATCTGCCTCGTGATCGCGCCCGAGCCCGGCCCGGCCGTGCTCGGCGCGATGCTCTGCCTGACCCTGTCGCGCAGCCAGCTGGAACGCGACTGGCGGGGGCGCCTCGAGGCGGGCATCGCCCTCCCGTTCATCGGACTGCTCTCGGCCGGCGTCGGACTCCTACTGCTCGACCTGCCGATCGTGGGCGCGATCGTCTACGTGCTCGGCATGTTCCTCTCGATCTTCCTGCGCCGCTTCGGACCTGTGCCGCGCCGCATCGGCGCCCTGCTCGCGATCCCGTTCATCGCGCTGCTGGTGGCGCCGAACCCGGTGCCGATGTCGCCGAATGCAGCGATCCACGGGCCGCTCGCGGTGCTGGTGCCCGCGCTCGTGGCTCTGGTGGCGTTCGCGTTCGTGACGCTGTTCCAGGTGGCCGCCATGGGCATCCGGATGCTGCCGCGCCCGCTGCCCGAGGCGCCGGAGCCCGCGCGTTCCGAGACCCCGGTCGGCGACCCGGCCGAGCCGAAACCGCGGGTCATTCTGGATGCCACCACGAAGCTCGCGCTGCAGATGGCCGTCTCGCTGGCGGCGGCCTTCGCGATCGGGTTCGTGTTCTTCCCGACCCGCTGGGCCTGGATCGTGCTGACCGTCGTGGTGGTCGCGGTCGGCAATGCGGGCCGAGCCGATGTGCTGTACAAGGGGATCCAGCGCGTGTTCGGCGCGGCGGTCGGCACCGTGGTCGCCTTGCTGGGCCTTGCCCTGCCGACCCTCGGCGGACCGAACCTGCCCACGGTGATCGTGCTGCTGGTGATCGTCTTCGTGGCTGTGTTCTTGCGGCCGTTCGGCTACCTGTGGTGGGCGCTGTTCTTCACGCTCGCTCTAACGCTGCTGCAGAGCTTCGGCGCCCCATCGAAGGCGGCTGTCGGTCCGTTGCTCGGTGAGCGGCTCGAAGAGATCCTCCTCGGTACGGCACTCGCCCTCCTGGTCGCCTGGTTCGTCGTGCCACTGCGCTCCGAGAACACCGTGCGACGACGGATCGGACTCGTGCTCGCCGCCCTGCAGACTCGACTGGCCGAGCAGACGCCCGAGACCGAACGTGCGCTCGCCGACGCCGACAAGGGCCTCGCGAAGGTGGCACCGCCCTACGACGCGTGGCGTCGGCTCTTCCGCCGCTCGACCCGCCCCCGCGCGGCGCGCTGGATCGCGACCACTCGCGAGAGCGTGAGCCTCGGTCGCGTGGGCGGCAGCCCCGCCGCGCGCGCGGCCCTGGGGGAGGCGCGGCGAGCCCTGCGCGACCCGGACACCCTGCAGCCGGCGCTGGAGCGACTCCGCGCGACGTTAGCCGGCGAGCCCCAGTGACGACCGGCGATCAGCCCAGCGGCGCCACCAGGCAGATCACGTGCCCGTCGACATCGTGCAGCACCGACTGCCGCTCGCCCCAGGCCTGATCGGCCGGTTCGTCGATGATGGTCGCGCCGGCCAGCAGAGCGTCGGCGGTGGCGGCGTCGACATCGTCGACCCGGAAGGTCGGCGCGATACCGGCGTCGCCCGGGGTGGGCGGCCGCTCGTGCAGCAGCACCTCGACGTCGTTCGCGGTGGCGAGCATGACGAGGCCGGGCAACGCGTAGCGGCGGGTCAGCCCCAGCACGTTCTCATAGAGCGGAAGCGAGCGGTCGAGTTCGGCGACCGAGATGGTGAAACGCGAGACGGAGGAGGTCACGTCATCCAGGCTATGACGCCGGCGCGGCCGGTTCCACGGTCGGAGCCGGGCGCGGGGCGCTCCACACGCCACCCACCACGACCGGGATGAGCACCAGGGTGCGCAGATCCACGAGAGCGTGCAGCACGATGGGCGCGGCGATCGAGCCGGTCAGCACGTACAGGGCCGCGAACACCACCCCGAGCAGGGTGGCGAACAGGATGCCGAGCAGGCCCTGGTAGAGGTGCAGCATCCCGAAGATGACGGCCGCGATCGCGAACGACAGCGCTGCGAGCCCGGTGATGCCGAACAGCAGGGCCGGGATGCCGAGCCGGAACAGCAGTTCTTCGAAGATCCCGGCCGACAGCCCGAGGCCGACGCCGTACTTGAGTTCGGCCCGCACCCGCGGCAGCAGCGAGCGGATGTCGCCGACCGCCGGGATCGCGTCCACCCCGCCGTCGCCGACCGTGCGCCGCAGCAGCAGGACGGGCGCGATGAGCGCGGCCGCCACGATCATCACCGCGACGACGGAGACCGCGGCTCCGGTCGGTGTTCCGAGGAACTCGCGCATCGCCGCGACCGGCGCCCAGCTCTGCGTCCCGGTCAGCACGCGCGGCACGTCCGGGAACGCCGCGAGCAGCACCGCCGCCCCCAACCCGCCCATCACGAGCGCCGATTCGAGCAGCCAGCGGCCGTAGACCTTCTGCCGCGCGCGGGTCGAGGTCAGCCGCTTGAACCGGCGGAAGGTGTCGCGGCTGCGCGTCGCGGCCCGCCAGACGAGCAGGCCGAGCACGACCAGCAGGAGGGCAAGCAGAGCGAGTCGCATCCGGCCATTCTGCCCGGGTCGGGAATGCCGCGCCGCGAAACGGTCTTAGGGTCCAATGTGACGAATGCCGAGGCGACTCATGCGAATGGGATGAGCGCGGTCGGGCTCCGCTCGGAGCGCGGGCCGGTGCTGCTGGCCATCATGGTGAGCACCGGACTGGTGGCGATCGACGCGACGATCCTCGCGACGGCTGTCCCCTCGGTCGTCAAGGACATCGGCGGCTTCTCGGCATTCCCCTGGTTGTTCTCGATCTACCTGCTCGCGCAGGCGGTCACCGTGCCGATCTATTCGAAGCTGTCGGATGTGATCGGCCGCAAGCCGATCATCATCATCGGCATCGGCCTGTTCCTGCTCGGCTCGGTGCTGAGCGGATTCGCCTGGAGCATGCCGGCGCTGATCGCGTTCCGCGCCGTGCAGGGGCTCGGCGCCGGTGCGGTGCAGCCGATGTCGATCACGATCATCGGCGACATCTACACGGTCGCCGAGCGGGCGCGCGTGCAAGGTTACGTCGCCGGGGTCTGGGCGGTCTCGTCGGTGGTCGGGCCGACTCTCGGCGGGGTGTTCTCGCAGTTCATCTCGTGGCGCTGGATCTTCTACGTGAACGTGCCGATCTGCATCCTTGCCGTCGTGCTGCTGGTGCGCGGCTTCCACGAGAACGTCGAGAAGCGCTCGCACCGCATCGACTACGCCGGGGTGGCGCTGCTCGCCGTCTCGACGTCGCTCATCGTGCTGGGGATTCTGGAGGGCGGGGTCGCCTGGGCCTGGAACTCGGCCACCAGCATCCTGATCTTCGCGATCGGTGCGGTGGCTCTCGCGGCGTTCATTCTGGTCGAACGCCGGGCCGCCGAACCGGTGCTTCCGCTGTGGGTGTTCGGCAGGCGCCTGCTGCTGACCACCTCGCTCGTCGGCTTCGGCGTGGGCGGCGCGCTGATCGGACTGAGCAGCTTCGTCCCGACCTACCTCGAGGGCTCGATCGGGGCGACCCCGCTGATCGCCGGCCTGGCTCTGGCGGCCCTGACCCTGGGCTGGCCGGTGGCGGCGACCTTCGCGGGGCGGCTCTACCTGCGCATCGGATTCCGCCTCACCGCCGTGATCGGCACCGCCTTCGTCGTGGTCGGCACCCTCGTGCTCGCGATCTTCGGGCTGTCGCCGTCGCTGATCATCGTGGCCGTCGCGTGCTTCGTGATCGGCTTCGGATTCGGCTGGTCGGCGGTGCCGAGCCTCATCGCGGCACAGGCGAGCGTCGGCTGGGGCGAGCGCGGCGTCGTCACCGGCGCCAACATGTTCGCCCGCTCGATTGGCAGCGCGGTCGGCGCGGCGATCTTCGGAGCGGTCGCCAATGGCGTGATCGCGGCGCACGGCGGCAACGAGAAGGATCCCTCGACGGTGGCGTTCGCGTCCACGGGGGTGTTCATCGGGATCGCCATCACGGCCGTCCTCATCGTGCTGGCGGTGCTCGCCATGCCCAAGACGCCGGTGGCGGCATCCACCGCTGCGCCGCCGGCGACCGACGCGACGGATGCCGTCATCGTGGGCTGATCCGGCCACCGCTCCGGGCCCAGGCCAGGATGGGCGCATGACCGCCTACATCGCCCCGCCCCGCCGCATCCCGCTTCTGCTTCGGTTCGGGCTGTGGATCTCGCGGCGCGTCACCGGAGATGACGTGCTGGCCGCTCGACTGCTCACCTGGTACCCGCGGTCTGCGGTCGGGATCGGAGTTCTCGAGTCGCTCGTGGCCCGCGGCGAGGGACGCGTCGACGACCGGATGCTGCAGTTCGTGCGCATGGCCGCCTCGTTCGCCGTCGAGTGCCCGTTCTGCATCGGCTTCAACTCGCGCGGCTGGGAGCAGCGGATGACGGAACCCGAGCTGCACGCGCTGCAGGGCCTGACCGAGCTCGACCAGGTCGAGACCCTCACGGGGCCCGAGCGCCTGGTGATCGAGTACGCCCGCAAGGTGAGCGAGACCCCCCTGTCGTTCACCCCCGAGTTCGGGCAACGGCTGACCGCGGTCTTCGGCGAGCGCGAGATCGTCATGCTCGCGACGACGGCGGCGCAGGTGAACCTGTGGGCACGCACCATTCAGGCGCTCGGCTGCCCGCCACTCGGCTAACCCTCCGCGAAAGTACGCATTTCCGCGTACTTTCGACGACCAGAGCGGCGCCGGGCCCGTACTTTCGCGGATCATGGGGGGATGACCGACCCCCTCGTGCCGACCACCCCGCATCCCGAGCTCGACGAGCTGATCGCGGTGCTCGAGAAGTTGCGCGCACCCGGCGGCTGCGTCTGGGACCGCGAGCAGACGCACGCCAGCCTGGTGCAGTACCTGGTCGAGGAGACCTTCGAGCTGGTCGAGGCGATCGAGGCGGGCGATGGTCCGAGCCGCCGCGACGAATTGATCGAGGAACTCGGCGACGTGCTGTACCAGGTGATCTTCCACGCCGATATCGCCGCGGAGGCGGGCGAGTTCACGCTCGAGGATGTCGCCCGCCACATGCGCGAGAAGATGGTCGCCCGGCATCCGCACGTCTTCGGCGATGTCACCGTCACCACCTCGGATGACGTGGTCGCCACCTGGGAGAGCGTGAAGGCCGTCGAGAAGGCGCACCGCACGAGCGTGCTCGAGGGCATCCCGCAGGGGATGCCGAGCCTCGCCCTCGCCGACAAGACCCTGGGCCGCGCGGCCAAGGTGGGGGTCGTGCGCGAGGCGGCTGTCATCCCGAGCTCCGAGGCGGAGTTGGGGGAGCAGCTGCTCGCCATGGTGGCCGCCGCGAAAGGTGCGGGCCTCGACGCCGAACGGGCGCTGCGCGGGGCGCTGAGGACCCTCCAACGGGATATTCAAATGGCTGAGCGCTAACTGCTAACGTGTGGCCGTGGGACACCCGAACCTTCTGCGCGCCCTGGGCGTCGTTTCTCTTGCATGCGGCGCGCTGCTGCTGACCGGCACCCTCCCGGCGATAGCCATCCCCGGGCTTACGGCGTCGGGGACGGGCAGTGTCATCAGTGCCGCGCCGTCGCTGGTCAACCCGTCGGCAAATCAGCCCCAGGGCGTCGCGGTCGCCAACGGGATCACCTACGTATCCAACGCGTCCGGCCATTCGATCGACCTCTACAACGCGTCCGGTGCATTCGTCAGCGCGATCTCGCTCTCCAGTCTCGCCGTGCCCTCCCCCTATCCGGTCGCGATCGCCGCCTCGTCAGACGGCTCCCACCTCTACGTCGCCGACGACAACGCCAGCGGCTCGGTCTTCGTCATCTCTACGGCGACGAACACGCTGGTGAGCACGTTCTCGGTCGTCGGGCAGCCGATCACGATCGCGCTCTCGCCCGATGACGCGACCTTCTACGTGATCAGCAACAGCGACGCGCTCGTTTACGCGTATGCGGCCTCAGACGGTTCCGCACTCGGTCACTCGGTCAGCGACGGCCTGTATGAGACGGCATTCCACGTGATGGTGTCCGCTGACGGCACGAAGGTCTACGAGACCATGCGCGACCCGGTGCCGGTGCCACCGAACACGACCGGCGGGTTGCGCATCCTTCAGGCCTCCGACCTCAGCGAGATCGGCCATGTCGATCTTCCGAATGCCAGCGGGCTCGGCCAGTCACCCGACGGATCGAAGATCTGGGTCGGCAGCACCGACGCGGCGTTCCAGTCGGTCATCGCCGAGTTCACGCCGGATGGCACGGCCACCGGCCGCGATGTGGCGGTCCAATCCGAGCCCGAAGAGTTCATCGTGTCCGCCGACGGCAAGTGGATCTACGCCGTATCGCGCTCGTCCGCCCTTCTCGATGTGGTCGACACGACCGCCTTCACCGCCGACTTCACCGGTCTGAGCACGGGAGACACCGACCAGCTCGCGCTCTCGGCCGATGGGCTCAGGCTCTACTCGACCGACGCTGTCGGCGCAGACGTGAAGGTGCTCTCGATCGCAAAGCTGACGCTCAGCTCGCTCGCCGGGGTCGCCCCCGGAACGGGAGCGACCACCTTCTCCGCGCAGATCACCGACGGCACCTCGCCGATCGCCGACTACACGACCAATACCGTGAAGTTCGACATCCTGAACTCGTCGAACACCGTCGTCGCCACGGCGACCGTGTCACCGAACGCGGCCGGAGCGGCCTCAGCGTCCATCGACCTCTCGGCCCTCCCGGTCGGTACCTATTCCGTTCGAGCCACCCTCGATCCGATCGCGGGCACGGTCGTGGTGACGGCGGCAGGGTTCCGGGTGTCGGCCTCCGCGGGCTTGGCGGCTACGGGTGTCGACGCCACGGTGCCGACCGTCACCGGCGCGCTGCTGCTGGTCGCAGGCGCGGTGCTGGTGCTGGTGCGCCGCCGGGTCGCCCGCCGCGGCGCCTGAACTCGAGCGGCTGGCAGACTGGGGCGCATGGCTTCCCAGGTCAACCCTCCGCGCGGCATGCGCGACTTCCTCCCGGTTGAGAAGGCGCGGCGCGAGATGCTGCTGTCGGTGATCCGCCGCAGTTTCCGCGCGCACGGCTTCGACGAGATCGAGACGCCGGTGATGGAGGACAGCGACCGGCTGCACGCCGGCCTCGGCGGCGACAACGAGAAGCTCGCGTTCGGCGTGCTGAAGCGCGGACTAACCCGCGACGATCTGCAGGCCGCCGACGAACCGCTCGACCTGGTCGACCTCGGCCTGCGATTCGATCTGACCGTGCCGCTGGCGCGTTTCTATGCGACGCACCGGGCCGAGCTGCCGACCGTGTTCCGGGCCATCCAGATGGCGCCGGTCTGGCGCGCCGAGCGCCCGCAGAAGGGCCGCTACCGGCAGTTCGTGCAGTGCGACATCGACATCATCGGAGAGCCGGGCATGCAGGCCGAGGCGGAATTGCTGGTCGCCACGCTCGCGACGGTCGATGCGCTGGGGCTGCGCGACAGCGTCATCCGGATCAATGATCGCCGCCTGCTGACCGGCATGCTCGACGCGCTCGGCTTCGCGGCCGGCGAGCGGGATGCCGTGCTCATCACGGTCGACAAGCTCGACAAGATCGGCCAGGACGGTGTCGTCGCCGAACTGCGCGAACGCGGGGTCACAGCCGCCGCGGTGGACGCCCTCGAATCCTTCTTCCGCCGCCCGATGACCATGGAGTACCTGCCGTTCGGCGACCGGGCGATCCGACGAGCGCTTCCGGAGGGGGCCGACGAGGCCGTGATCGCCGAGCTCGCGGCTTTGGGCGACGCCGTCCGGGCCGCCCGACGCGCGCCCGATCTCGGAGCCGAAGAGCTGGACATGCAGTCGGTGCTGCTCGAGTTCGATCCCTTCCTGGTGCGCGGCATGGGCTACTACACCGGTCCGATCTTCGAGCTGGCGCACCCGAGCGTGCCGTACTCGCTGGGCGGAGGCGGCCGCTACGACGGGATGATCGGCCGCTTCCTCGGCACCGACATGCCGGCGACCGGCTTCTCCCTGGGCTTCGAACGCCTGGTCGACCTGCTCGAGATGGATGCCGAAGACGGCGCGCCCGCGACCGCCCTGCTCTACGACGACGACGTGCCGCTCGCGACGCTGCTCACGCTCAAGACCGAGCTGCTCGCCGGTGGGGGCCGCGTGCGCCTGGTCGGCCGCCCGAAGAACACCAAGAGCCTGCTCGAGGTGCTGGAGGCCGAGGGGTTCACCCGCTTCGCGTTCGTCGATGCGCAGGTCGACGGCGTGGCCGGCCTCGAGCTGCGCCCGCTCGGATCGCGACCGGGCGCCTGACCGCATCCCACTAGAATTTCGATCACACCACCACGCTGTTCTGAACCGTTCTGAAGGAGACCCCATGTCGGCCATCGAGGCAGTCGGCGCCCGCGAAATCCTGGATTCCCGGGGCAACCCCACGGTCGAGGTCGAGGTGCTGCTCGAAGACGGAACGGTGTCGCGCGCCGCGGTGCCGTCGGGCGCATCCACCGGGGCCTTCGAGGCCTACGAACTGCGCGACGGCGACAAGGGCCGCTACCTCGGCAAGGGCGTGCTGAAGGCGGTCGACAGCGTGCTCGACGTGCTCGGTCCGGCGGTCGAGGGCTTCGAGGCCAGCGATCAGCGACTGGTGGATGCCGAACTCATCGCCGCGGACGGTACAGACAACAAGTCCAAGCTCGGCGCCAACGCGATCCTCGGCGTCTCGCTCGCCGTGGCGCGGGCCGCGGCCGACTCGGCCGACCTGCCGCTGTTCCGCTACCTGGGCGGACCGAACGCGCACACTCTGCCCGTGCCGCTGATGAACATCATCAACGGTGGTGCGCATGCCGACAATGGAATCGACGTGCAGGAGTTCATGATCCTGCCGATCGGCGCCGAGAGCTTCGCCGAGGCGCTGCGCTGGGGTGCCGAGACCTACCACGCGCTCAAGGCCGACCTCCACAAGAAGGGCTTCTCGACCGGCCTCGGTGACGAGGGCGGCTTCGCGCCCGACCTGAAGTCTGCGCGGGAGGCGCTCGACTTCATCGTGGAGTCGATCGGCCAGGCCGGCTTCGAGGTCGGCAAGGACATCGCCCTCGGCATGGATGTCGCATCCACCGAGTTCTTCACGGACGGCGTCTACAAGTACGAGGGCAAGGACTACAACTCGGCCGAGCTCACCGCGTACTTCGAGGGTCTGGTCGCCGACTACCCGCTGATCACGATCGAAGACCCGTTGGCCGAAGACGACTGGGACGGCTACGTCGCGCTGACCGAGTCGCTCGGCTCGAAGATCCAGATCGTGGGCGATGACCTGTTCGTGACCAACCCGACCCGCCTGCAGAAGGGGCTCGATCTGGGCGCCGCGAACTCGATCCTGGTCAAGGTCAACCAGATCGGCACGCTCACCGAGACCCTGGATGCCGTGGCCAAGGCCCAGCGCCACGGCTACACGGCGATCCTGTCGCACCGTTCGGGCGAGACCGAGGACACCACGATCGCCGACCTGGCGGTCGCCGTGGACGGCGGCCAGATCAAGACCGGCGCCCCGGCTCGCTCGGAGCGCGTCGCCAAGTACAACCAGCTGCTGCGCATCGAAGAGGAACTGGGCGAGGCCGCGGTCTACGCCGGTCGGAGCGCGTTCCCGCGGCACTCTGCTAGTTAGCGCGCCGCCGCTCCTGCGGCGCGCAGTGCGCGGAACGGCTACGAGCGCGGTCGCAGCCGTACCGCGGGTTGCTCAACGCGCGTCGATCTGACTCACTCGCGCGGCCCGACTCGCGTGAGTCGAGGAGTGCGTCAGCCGCTCGGCGGGGGTGCCGCCATTTCTCATTTCACTTCGCGCTCAATTCAGCGCGAAGTGAAATGGCGAATGAGGGCTCTCACCCGCGAGGTTGCGTCGACCGCCCCGCCCGAGCCGCTCGCCGACTCGGCGCGCGTGCCCGCTCGTGCTACCCCGCGTCGATCGCCGCGACGATCTGCTGCGCGACCTCGGGGTCGACGGGGTAGCTGAACGCGAAGGCCAGCCGCGTCGCGATGCCGGTGAAGCGAGAGCGCAGCTGCGCGGCGACCTCGGCCGGTGAGCCGACCGCGCTGAACTCGGCGAGCATCTCGTCGGTGATCAACTCGGTCATCGCATCCCATTCGCCGCGGCGGGAGCCGGCGTTGAGCTGTTCGGCCACTCCACCCCAGCCGTGGAGCTCGAGCACACTCGCGTAGGCGGGCGTGCTGCCGTAGAAGGCGATCTGCTTCTTGGTGGCGCGGATCGCGGCATCCAGTTCTGACGGCGACGTACCGACCGCCACGAACGCGGGCAGGCTGACGTCAAACGCGGAGGCGTCGCGTCCCGCCTTCTCCAGCCCGCGGTGCAGGGCGGGCAGGCTGACCTCGCGAAGGAACAGCGGCGTCGTGAAGGTGTGAGCGAGCCAGCCGTCGGCGACCTCGCCGGCCACCTCGGTCATCAGCGGGCCGACGCCGGCGATGGCGATCCGCGGGGCGCCGTGCGGGTTCGGCCCCGGCGCGAACATCGGCGTCATCAGGCTGTGCTGGTAGAACTCGCCGCGGTAGTCGAGCTTCTCGCCGGTCTGCCAGGCGTGCTGGATCGCGCGCACCGCGAGCACGAAGTCGCGCATCCGGGCTGCGGGCGACGACCACGGCATCGAGAACCGGCGTTCGATGTGCGGCTTGATCTGCGATCCGAGTCCAAGCGTGAACCGCCCACTCGAGAGCAACTGCAGATCGTTGGCCGTCTCGGCCACCGACATCGGGTTGCGCGCGAAGGCGACCGCGATCGAGGTGCCGAGCTCGATGCGGGTCGTGCTGCGCGCCGCGACCGCGATCGAGATGAACGGGTCGTGCTGCAGCTCGGTCGCGCCGATGCCGTCGTACCCGTCCGCCTCGGCGCGCACGGCGGTCGCCTCGAACTCGACCGGGCCGTCGTGCACGTCGCCCGCGGTCTCGAGGGCGAACGGGCGGTTCGGGTGGCTCAGGTGAGCGGCGGGCGCAGACGGCGGTGTCATGGCTCCAGGCTACGGCGAGAATCTCGCCTACCCTGAATCCATGGCGAGCAGAACGCAGCGGCAGAAGACCGTCAAGGTCCCCGTCGCCATGCCCGAGGAGTCGCGACCCGCCGCCTGGCTGCGCAGCTTCCGTCTCTCGGGTTTCGCCCTGTCGCTGCTGCTGCTGATCGTCGCGGCGCTCGTCGTGCTCGCACCCGGGCTCAAGACCCTGGTCGAGCAGCGTCAGCAGATCGCCGAGCTCCAGACCGAGCTCGACCAGGCCAAGGGTGCCGTGAAAGACCTGAAGGGCGAGGTCGACCGCTGGAAGGATCCGGCCTACATCGAGTCGCAGGCGCGCAACCGGCTCTACTATGTGTTCCCCGGCGATATCAGCTATCTCGTGATCGGCGAAGGCGGCGGCACCACGACCGCTGACGGGCAGCCGATCAGCGACCAGATCCAGACCACCAAGGTCGACTGGATGCGCTCCCTGCTCTCGTCGGTGTACACCGCCGGCCTCACCGAGCAGACCCCGAGCCAGCTGCAGGCGCCGACGCAGGGCACGGGAGGCACACCCGCGCCGACGCCCACCGCGTCCGCGACTCCGGGAGCCGGCGGATGACGCGCCCGCCCTTCGATCCGCCCCGGGACATCGACGTGGCGGTGGTCACCTCACAGCTGGGCCGGCCCGCGCGGGGCGTCGTGGGGATCGCGGCGCGCTGCATCTGCGGCAACCCCACCGTCGTGGCCACCGCTCCGCGCCTGGATGACGGAACGCCCTTCCCCACGCTCTACTACCTGAGCCATCCGGCGGCGACCTCCGCGGTCTCGACACTCGAGGCGACCGGCGTGATGGCCGAGCTCAGCGAACTGCTGGTCGACGAGGCCGGCGCGCCGACCGAGTTGGGCCGGGCATACCGGGCGGCGCATGACAGCTATCTGGCCGACCGCGAGAGCCTCGAGGTCGTCGAAGAGATCGCCGGATACTCGGCCGGCGGCATGCCCGATCGCATCAAGTGCCTGCATGCGCTCGTCGCGCACGCGCTGGCGGCCGGACCCGGGGTCAACCCGATCGGCGACCTCGCCCTGGCGCGCGCCGACTGGACACCGGACCGCTGCGAGTGCGCGCAACCGGGGCCCGGAGCCCCGGAGTGAAACACCGAGCACGCGCGGCCGCCGCGGCCGCGGTGGCGGCAGTGCTGGCGGGGGCCTTGCTCGCTCCGGCGGGAGCGGCCGTCGGGGCGCCGCGTGCCACGGGCGACCTGGTGCGCAGCAAGGAGTACTGGCTCGACAGCTACGGCATCCGCTCGGCCTGGAACGTCACCAAGGGCGCAGGCGTGACGATCGCGATCATCGACACCGGCGTCGACGGCTCGGTCGCCGAACTGCGTGGCGCCGTCACCGCCGGTGCGGACTTCTCGGGGGCCGGCACCGCAGGGGCTCCGGAGGGCGGCGACGGCGACGAGCACGGCACGATGGTCGCGTCGCTCGCGGCCGGTCGTGGCACCGGCACCAATGCGGGGGTGCTCGGGGTCGCGCCCGCGGCATCCCTGATCTCGGCCTCGGTCGGTTTCGGGGCGAGCGACGAGAACTCCGACCAGGAGATCGCGGATGCCGTCACCTGGTCGGTCGACCACGGTGCGAAGGTGATCAACCTGTCCCTGACGCGCAACACCCTCGACTGGCCCGAGAGCTGGGACACGGCCTTCCTCTACGCCCAGGACCACGACGTGGTCGTGGTCGCCGCGGCGGGCAACCGCGGCAGCGGAACCGACGAGGTCGGCGCTCCGGCCACCATGCCCGGCGTGCTCGGTGTCGGCGGCGTCACGCAGAACGGCACCTCGAGCACCGATGCCTCGGCCCAAGGCATCACCCTCGGCATCTCGGCGCCCAGCGAGAACCTGGTCGGGGTGATCCCGGGCGGCAGCTATGTGCTGTGGGACGGTACCAGCGGCGCCGCCCCGATCGTGGCGGGCGTGGTCGCCCTGGTGCGCGCGGCACATCCCGAGCTGAACGCGGCCAACGTGATCAACCGGATCGTCGCGACCGCCCACGACAAGGGCGCGCCCGGCCCCGACGACCTCTACGGCTACGGACTGGTGGATGCGGCCGCCGCGGTTCGCACCGATGTTCCGGCCGTCACCGCGAACCCGCTGGGCGACCTGCACGAGTGGGTGCGCGTGAACCGCCGGGCGGCCGCCACGCCGGCCCCCGCGGCATCCGGGGGCACCATCCTCGCGCCCGCCCCGGTGGCCGCCGCCCAGCCTGCCGACCCGGTCGGCACGCTGCTGCCGAGCCCCGTACTCTTGCAGGTGGTGGGACTGCCGGCGCTGGTGGTGCTGCTCATGCTGTTCGTGCTCGGCGGGCTGATCGTCGGAGCCGTGCTGCAGTTCAGGGGGCTGCGCGAGAGGGATCGCCGCACCCGGTAGATTGGTCCCGCCACTTTCCGAGCGAGGAGACCCTTCAACGTGCGCAAGATCCTGATCGTCGGCGGCGGCTACGCCGGTTTCT
>Ga0207667_10002792_pt1 | contig 21632 bp, 16 predicted proteins | sample KBSCornC52_FD_184301 | JGI IMG/M metagenome (GOLD analysis project Ga0207667, IMG submission 184301) | Corn rhizosphere microbial communities from Kellogg Biological Station, Michigan, USA - KBS Corn C5-2 (SPAdes) (version 2) | ecosystem: Host-associated > Plants > Roots > Rhizosphere > Soil ...
GATCCTCCTGGGCGTCGTCGCCGCCGCCATCATCGGCGCGGGCGTCGGCTCGCGCAACGAGCCCCTGAACCGCCCGCCGCTGGACTACGAGATCAACGTCTCGAAGATGAACGGCGGCATCTCGCCGGAGTCGGTGCAGGTCTACCCGAACGAGTACTTCAAGTACAAGCACATCGTCCACCAGGCCTACGACTACAGCTGCGGCTCGGCGGCGCTCACCACGGTCCTGAAGTTCCACCTCGGCCTGAACATCAGCGAGCAGGACGCGATGAAGGGCATGCTGGAACACGGCGAGCAGGACAAGATCATTGCCCGCCGCGGCTTCTCGCTGCTGGACATGAAGCGCTACGTCGCGACGCTGGGCAGCGATTCGGGGGGCTTTCGCGCCGACATGAACGACCTGGCCAAGCTGGGGGAGCCGGCCATCGTGCCGATCGACTACGCCGGCTTCAAGCACTTCGTGGTGGTCAAGGGCATTCGCGACGGCAAGGTGTTCATCGCCGATCCGGCGGCCGGCAACATCGCGTTCTCGACCCATGAATTCGCCGGGCTGTGGGACAAGGGCACCCTGTTCGTCATCTACCCGTCCAAGACCCATCCCGTCGTGCAATCGAGCCTGACGATGACCGACCAGGAACTGGGCGTGATCTCGCCCGACCTGGTGCGCGAGGATGTGGCGCTGCGGCCGGTGGACAATCGCGACGCGCTGGAGCACGCCGTGCAGTCCGGCCTGGGCACCCTCAATTTCAAGCACCAATGAACATGACATCGGCAAACTGGAACGGCGCGGCCCTGGCGCTCGCGTGCGGGCTCCTCACGAGCGTCGCCGCCCAGGCACAACCGGACACCTCGCCGGGCACCAGCAGCCCGGCCGCCCCGGACGCGCCTGCACCCGCCCCCGCGCCCGGCGCGCAGCCGGCCGCCCCTGCGGGCGCCGCGGCGGACGCGCTCAAGAAGCAGGCCGGCGACGTCGACCAGTCCACGCTGCTCAAGGACACGCTGTCCAAGACGGACCGCCAGTACTCGCTGCTGCGCGCGGGCCGCGTCGCGGCCAACTACGACCTCACCTACAGCTACGTCGGCAGCCAGTCGATCGACGTCGGATTCGCCTCGAGCACGGGCAACATCGACCTGCTGCGCATCGAGACGATGCGCGCCCACACGATCACGAACACGCTGTCGGTGGACTACGGCCTGATGGACAACCTGACCATCAACGGCACCTTCCCGTTCGTCAGCAAGTTCACGCAGGGGACGCAATTCAGCGGCACCGCCTACGGCATCGGCGACATCGGCCTGGGCGCGCGCTACCAGCCCTTCGTGCAGAACCCGGCCGGCCCGACGTTCACGGTGACCGGCAGCCTGTCGCTGCCCACCGGCCGCAGCCCGTACGACCAGATCATCGGCCAGAACACGTCGACGGGCAATGGCTATGCGCAGGCCAACGTCGGCATCAACGCGTCGCAGGTGTTCGACCCGGTCGTGCTGTTCGGCTCGCTGAGCTTCGGTGCGGGCAAGTCGGTCAGCAACCTGCACCAGTACAACCCGGCGGACGGCAGCATCCTGACCGGCCTGCGCCCGGGCAAGACGATCGGCTTCGGTGCCGGCTTCACGTACGCGCTGTCGTACAACGTGTCGACCAGCGTGTCGTTCCAGGAGAACGTCACGACGGCCTCGCGCATCACGATCGTCGACGCCAACAACAACCCGGTCGCCGCGCGCTCGACGGCGATGCAGACCGGCGCGGTGATGAACTTCGGCCTGGGCCTGCGGATCAACCCGAAGACGACGATCAACCTGACCGCGGGCATGGGCCTGACGGTCGATTCGCCGGACTTCACCCTCGGGTTGAACGTGCCGCTGACCTTCTCGCTGTTCAACCCGAGGGTGAGTGCCACCGACGACGCGCCCCGCGCGCCCGCGGCCGACCACGCGGCATTGCCCGCCGGCCCGCACGCTTCTGGCCACCTGCATCGCCGCCGGCGTGCTGTGGACTCCGGGCGCCCGGGCGGCGCTGACCGAGAACCTGGCCGTGAGCCCCGTGGCGATGTCGCTGGGCAACGCCGTGACGGCCGATCCGCCGGGCCTGGATTCCATCCACTTCAACCCCGCCGGCCTGGCCAGGATCAAGTCCGACACACGCTCGGACACCCTCTTTGGCGCCGTGCTGCGCACCACCGCCGAGTTCCACCAGCCCGCCGACTTCGACGTCGGCGGCTTCACGGAGGATCCGCTCAACGGCACGCACTCCGACCACAACAAGCAGGCGATCTTCATCCCGATCGCCGGCGTGCCCAGCCCGCGCCTTCCGCTCGCGGCGGCCGCGGGCCTGGCCCTGTCGTGGCACAACGAGGGCTCGCCCTGGACGTTCGCCACGGGCACCTACGTCCCGCAGGCCGTGGGCATCGACCGCACCAAGAATCCGGACGACCCGGCGCGCTTCGACGGCAAGCAGGTGGTGATCCAGCGCCTGGTCTACCTGTCGCCCTCGGTGGGCTACAAGGTCAACGACCGGTTCCAGGTGGGCCTGGCGATCCCGATCGCGCACCAGGGCTTCGCGCTCGACACCGAGATGCGCTTTCCCAACAAGCTGCTGGGCATCATCGGCAAGCTGCAGGATGCCTGGTGCGGCCCCAACGGCAACCCGCTCGACGAGCTCGGCTTCGGCCTGTGCGGCACCGATGCCAAGGGCAAGCAGAGCGGCCGCCTGCGCCCGTTCGACAGCATCGGCGAGATGCGCTTTGCCGGCACGTCGCCGGCCGACGTCACGTTCAACATCGGCGCGCTGTGGCAGCCGACGGACAGCCTGGGCTTCGGCGCCGTCTACCAGTCCGGCTCGAAGACGGTCCTCACCGGCGACTACAACTTCCACGCGAACCCGATGCTGCCCGAGTTCGTGCGGCACATGTACAACTCGCTGTGGGGCCCCGTGGTGGCCGCGATGTTCGGCTTCCCGACGTCGATCCCGACCGACCAGGGTGGCAACTTCACGCTGATCATGCCCTACCCGGCCCACGTGCAGCTGGGGCTGAAGGCGAAGCCGATCGAGGGCGTGCAGTTCAACATGGACGCCGGCTGGACCGACTGGGCCAAGTGGAACCAGATGACGTTCCAGTTCGACCGCAGCGTCAACCTGCTGGAGATGGCGCGCCTGTTCGGCCAGGCCGACTCCACCAAGCTGGTGATCCCGCGCGGCTACCGCAGCGTCTGGAGCTACGGCTACGGCGTGCAGCTCGACGTGTGGGACGGCCTCAAGCTGCGCCTGGGCTACGAGCCCCGCAAGAGCTCGGTGCCCACCAGCAAGATCGACCTGATCGCGCCGATGCCCGACCTGCCCGTCAAGAGCATCGGCTTCAGCTACGAGACCAAGGACGGCATGAAGCTGGAGACCGGTTTCAGCTACGCTCGAGGCCACTACAACGTGCCTGCCAATACCGACTGCAACCTCAACTGCACCGATTTCTTCAACGTGATCTACAACCCGTACGCGGGGCTCGACGTGTCGGGCACGCTCGTGCTGCGCTACTTCGGCCTGAAGATCACGCAACCCTTCTGACGTCCCCTCCGATCCGACCATGACCGCTCCCCTCCGCACCTGCCTGCACCTCGCCGTCGCCGCCGCGCTGTCCGTGGCCTGCGCCGCCCATGCCCAGACCAAGGCTGCCGCGCCGGCCAACCTGCCCGCCCCCGACGCCGAGAAGCAGAAGGCCATCGACAGAATCCTCGCCAACGTGCACCCCGAGAACGGCGTCATCCAGGCACTCCAGCGCCCCGCCATCGAGGCGATGCAGAAGTCGATGATCGCGATGCAGACCCAGCACGTGCCCAAGGAGCGCATGGACAAGGCGATGAAGGACATCGCCGCCGACGTGCAGCACTACGTCGAGATCTCGACGCCGGTGGTCACGGCCAGCGCGAAGAAGCTCACCAACCAGACGGTCGGCCCCCTGCTCGCGCAGAACTTCAGTGCCGACGAGCTGCGCCAGCTCGCCGCGATCTTCGAGTCGCCCGTGAAGGCCAAGTTCGACAAGCTGATCCCGCAGCTGGAGGTCGCCGTCGGCGACAAGGTCACGGCCGACGTCGGGCCCGCCATCAACAAGAACATCCAGGCGCTGACCGAGTCGGTGGGCACGAAGCTGCGCATCGCCACCACGGCGCAGTGATCATGACGTCGCCCCGCTCGCTCACCGCGCTCGGCGCCCTGTTCGCGCTCGCCGCGTGCGGCGGGGGCGGCGGGGGCAGCGCGCCGCCACCCCCGCCCGCGTCGTCGTCGGACGCCGTGCTCAGCGTCGCGCTGGCCGGCGGCGCCACGCCGGGCATCGACCACCTGTGGGTCACCGTCACCGGCCTGGCGATGCACGCCGACGCCACGCGTGTCTATGGCGACGGCGATGCCGGCTGGGTGGTGCAGACCTTGCCCACGCCGGTGACGCTCGACCTGTCCGACGCGTCCCTGGCCAACGGCGCCTCGGTCTCGCTGTTCAAGGCGAGCGTCCCGACGCTGGGCACCTACGCGCAGCTGCGGCTGCTGCTGGCGTCGTCGGATCCCGCGATTCCGCCGCTGGCCCAGGCCACCGCCAAGGGCCTGCTGTTCAACGAGCAAGTGCAGTACACCGACGCCGGCGGCGTGCACATCGTGCCGCTGGAGGTGCCCAACGGCCAGGGCGGCCTGCGCGTGACGACCCCATTCAACCTCAGCGCCGACACCACCACGCCGCTGTCGATCGAGTGGAGCGCCGAGCAGACGCTGGTGCGCCGGACGGCCACCGGCGGCGGCGCGGACCGCTTCACGCTGCGCAACGAGCTGCAGCTGTACAACCAGACGCTGCTGACCGCGCTGAGCGACGGCAACCTGCAGATCGACGGCAGCATCTTCGACTCCATCTCGGGCCAGCTGGACACCACCCATTTCTGCACCGGCGCGAACCACGCGGGCTGCATCCACGACGTCGTCGCGACGGCCACCAGCCTGTCTTCCGACGGCCGGTTCCACGCCGAGGCGCGCACGGTCAGCGTGGCCCCCGACGGCAGCTTCGAGCTCTATCCGCTGCCCAGCCAGTTCGCCTACGACGTCGTGATCCGCGGCGGCAACATGGAGACCATCGTCGTGCATGGCGTGGTGGTCGATCCCACCGGCATCCTGCGGCCGGCGCCGACCGCGCTGAGCAGCAAGGCCACGCCGCTCGTGCCGGTGCTCGATACCGGCGAGCGCGCCGTGACGGTCACCAACGCGCTGGCGCCGACCTCCGGCAAGGTGTTCTTCGGCCAGACGATCGCCGGCAGCGGTGGCGCGTCCGCCGACGTGCCTTACGCAATCGTCGCGGGCCTGTCCGACCCGGCCACGGGCCGGCTGCTCCAGCCCGTCACGCTGCCGGGCGGTCCGCTGCATTACGCGACGTTCAACACCACCACCGACGGCAACGGCACGCCGCCGACGTTCACCACGGTGACGCCGGTCGAAGGAGCCGGCGTGTTCTCGATCTGGTCGCAGGGCACGCTCGCCAGCACCACCAGCGCGCTGTCCACGGTCGCCGCGGGGGCGACCAGCGTTGCGGCGCCCCAGCCGGGGGCGGCCGCGGGCTTCGCCACGGGCACATTGACGGTGACGCTGTCGGGCACATCCAGCAACGGTGCCGACCATGCGGAGCTGATCGTGGCCAACGACGGCGGCGTGGTGAGCGTGGCCGACGTGGCGGCACAGATCGCGTCGCACGGCGGCAGCACCACGATCAACGTGCCCAGCGGCAGTTCGGCCTCGGCGCCGGCCGCGGCGAAGTACGCCGTGTCGTTGCGGACGTGGATCGGCAGCACGGAAGGCACCAGCGCGCGCTGGTCGCGCGCCGGCGCGCCGATCGACCTGTCGGCGACGGCGAGCGCCAGCGTCAATCTCGTCCTGCCCTGAACGACGGGCCGCCCAAGGGCGGCTCGCCGGCGGCTTTCAGTGCTTGTTCTGGAGCGCTTCCAGGCTGGCGAGCGGCAGCGGGAACAGGAACGGCATGCCCATCATCGGCAGCGCAAGGTTGCTGGCGATCGGCGCCAGCGCCTTGTCCACGGCGAACATGGTCTGCGTGATCCTGAGCGAGGTCTGCATGCCCTGCGCGGCGTTCTGCAGGCGCTGCTGCTGCAGCTGGCGATCGATGTTCTGCGCGTCGCTGGTGAGCGCCGCCACGCCGGCCAGCGCGTCGGCGGCCGACGCGGACACGGCGCTGTTGGCCTGGTCCTTCGCGGACATGGCGCCCAGCACGTTCAGCGCCGGATCGCCCAGTCCCTGCCCGTAGACCGCGGACATCTCCGTCTCGCTCAGCGCCCGCAGCTCGGTCGCCGAAGCGCCCGAGGACGCCAGCACGAGGGCGACGGCCACGACCAGGCCATGGGGGATGCAGCTCGACTTCATTCGCTTCTCCGGCGGTTGGGGGCGGCTGTGCCGGAACCGGACGGCCCAGGCAGCGCATGCCATCCATATCGACTGCGCCGGCGCGCCGATGAGTGGGCGCGATGTGCGCTGCGAGAACTACTTCACGGCGGCCGCGAAGGCGCGGAAGGACAGCGGAATGCCTCGTGCACGCGTGCCACGCCCGCGCGGTTCCGCGATGCGTGTGCGCCAGAAACGGCGTCATCCTGCGCGCAGTCGCACGATCCACGCGTGTGCGCCAGAAACGGCGTCATCCTGCGCGCAGTCGCAGGATCCACGCGGGCCGGCTGACGACGCCCACCGCGTCGCTGGCATGGATGTGTGTGCGCTGCTGCTGGCGGATGATCGTTCGCAGCACCATGCGACATGGATACGGCCAACTGCATCCTTGCCAATGGGAGCTTCAGCGGGCCGCCGTGGATCCTGCGACTGCGCGCAGGATGACACGCCTTGGCATGGCGGCGCGCGCCGTCGTGCCCGCGTCAATCCGCGCCTGGCCGGTTCCACCAGAGGGCGCCGCACAACGCGATGCCCACGCCGTACAGCAGCCAGGTGGGGCCCGTGGCGTACGAATGGAACATCAGGCCCACGCCCAGCCAGCGGATGCGCGGGCGCTGCACGACCTTGCCCCAGCGCCAGGCGGCCAGGCCGACCAGGCTGAACAGGATGCAGCCGAAGATCCAGGCCGGGCTGGGCATGACCAGGCCGGATGACCTGGCGAGTTCGAGGGCGTCCTGGGGATCCATGGGCGCCAGTGTGCCCGCAGCGGGTGAAGCGCGGATGTCGCCGGCGTCCGCCCGCGCGTCACCGGGTCGCGGCATGAGGCATCCGGTTTGCCCGCAAGCGTCGCGCCGACCAGGGCGTGCCACCCGGAGCCTCCCCATGCCGTCCGCCCTCGAGAATCCCAGCGCCCATGACCCTGCCCTGTCGCGCGACCACGCGGCCGGCCCGCGGCGCGACCGGCTCAGCCCGTCCGAGCGCGCCCTCGCGCCCGAAGGCGACGCCCCGATGCAGAGCCCCAACGCGACCGCCGACGACGGCACCTACGTGGGCCAGGCGGGCGGCTACATGGGCGGCGAATCGCCCGCGGTGGACAGCGGGCGGGCCCAGGTCAACGACGCCAACCGGCGCGGCGACGGCGCCTACGGGTTCCCGTCCGGCCCGGGCGTGGGCGTGCCCGGCGGCGAGCACCAGCCAGCGGCACAGAAGCCCGACGTGCTGCCGCCCCAGTACCCGGAACGCTGACCCGCCGTCGAGGCAGAAGAGCAGCCCGGCGCAGAGGCCGGGCTGCGAAGCCGGCAGCCAGGGAGGAAAGAGGAAGGTCGCGCTGCCGGAGTACCCATCGCGGGTACGCAGGCAGTAGAACGCCGTCGCGTGTCGGCGGTTTGGCCACTTTGCATCACCGCGGACACAACTGTCGCGTCGCAACTTCTCACCGAACAGGGGCCGGACTGCCCGGTCAAGCGTGAAATCCGGCCGGTTTCGACCTCGTTGGTCGCTGGATATCGCTCCCATTGCAGCGGCGCGTCCGTCAGCCACGAATAATGCGGACATGGAGACGACAACGAGATCGGGGCCGGAGGGTGGCCATCCGAACCGACGCCGTGCGGCGGGCGGGTTCACGATCATCGAGTTGATGATCGTCGTCCTGCTGATCGGCATCCTGACGGCGATCGCCATGCCCTACTACGGCGACTGGCGCAACCGCGTCAAGACGGCCCAGGCCACCAGCGAGATCATCGGCAACGAGGCGATCGTCGAGACCTACTTCGCCGTCAACAAGACGCTGCCCAACTCGTGGGCCGACATGCCCCAGGCCAAGACGGTCGATCCGTGGGGCCGGGCCTACGTCTACTACAACATCCAGGCCAACGGCAAGGGCGGCGCGCGCAAGGACCACGCGCTCAATCCGCTGAACACCGACTACGACATGTACAGCCTGGGCGCGGACGGCGTCAGCCAGTCGCAGATCACCCAGAGGGACAGCGTCGACGACGTGATACGCGCCAGCGACGGCGGCTACGTCGGCCTTGCGTCGGGCTTCTGACGCCATGCTGCTGCGTCGCGTGCGAGCGCTGCTGGATCGACGCCTCGAATGGCGCCTGACGGCCGTGTTCCTCGCGGCGGCGCTGGTGCCGCTGGCCACGTCGGACTGGATCGCGACCTCCGTCCTGGACGGCATCGTCCAGCGCATGGCGCACGACCGCGACAACCTGGCGGCACGCACCGTCGCCCGCCAGGTGCTCGACCGCCTGCTCGTCTCGCGCACCCTGCTGGTGGCCGTCGATGAAGCGCCGACGTCGGCGCGCGCGCGGCTGGCGGCCAGCGTCACGGGCCCGCAGGGCGCGTTCTCGCGCCTCGCCTGCGTCGACTCCGACGACGCCGGCTGGAACGAGCTGAAGCGCCAGTGGGCCGACGCGCGCAGCGGCGCCGCGGCGACCGCTCGCGCGAGCCTGGGGGCGGGCCTGGGCGCCACTCTGCGCATGGCCACGGGCACCAACCACCACGCCACCCTGCTCCTGGCCACGGGGCCGCACGGCCAGCCGCGCTGCGTGGCGGTGTTGAACCGCGACAACGTCTGGGAAGCCGTGCACGACCAGCCCGACGACAGCGCCTGGCTGGTGCGCAGCGACGACGGCGACACCGTGCTGGCGTGGTTCGGGGCCGAGGCCCCGACCGCCGATGCGGCCCATGCGGCCCGCTTCAGCGCGCACCTGTTCCTCGCTTCCGAGTTCGGCGCCGGCAACTGGACGCTGGAGCAACGCACGCCGCCGCCCTCGGTCGGCTGGCACGGCATGCCCGTGGGCGTGTGGCTGGCCTGCGTCGCGGCGGCCACGCTCCTGCTGATCGGCCTGCTGGCGCGGCGCACCATCCGGCGCGCCCTGGCGCCGCTCGCCAGCCTGGCCGCCGGCGCGCGGCGCCTGGCCGCGGGCGTCGAGCCGGCGCGCGTGGAGATCGGCCGCGGCGACGAACTCGGCAAGCTCGCGGCCTCGTTCAACGACATGGCCTCGCAGCTCGAACAGCGCATCGCGTCGCTGCGCGCGCTGGGCCGGATCGACGCCGGCATCCTGCACGGCACGCCGTTCACGGACCTGGCGTGCGGCGTGCTGGAGCGCCTCGCGCAGAAGCAGCCGCAGGCGCGCATCGCGGTCGCGTGGCCGGTGTCGGCGACCTGGATGGCCGCCGTGCGCCATCCGGCGTCCGACGGCCCGGCATCGGCGCAGGACGAGATCTGCGAGCTGCGCCCCGAGGCGATGGCGCGCTTCACCGACCTCGATGACGGCGTGCTGCCCGCGTCGGCGCTGCAGGGCCTGGAGGCCGTGGTCGCGTGCGATCCGGCCGACCGCAGCGCCGGCCCATGCCTGGTGCTGGGCGTGCGCGACGGCGAGATCAACCGCGGGCTGATCACGATCCACGGCGTCGACCTCGAGGCGGTGCGCGACGAGGCGCAGTCGCTGCGCGACCGGCTGGCCGTGGCCGTGGTCGCGCGCGATCGCCAGGACCGGCTGGAGCACCGCGCCACGCACGACCCGCTCACCGGCCTGCACAACACCGACGGCCTGCAGCGCGCGCTGGCGCCGCTGCTGGAGGGCGACGACGAGGTCGCCGTGCTGTTCATCGACCTCGACCACTTCAAGGACGTCAACGACTGCTACGGCCACGCCACCGGCGACCGGCTGCTGCAGGCCGCCGCGCGCCGGCTGCGGCGCAGCACCATGGAGGGCGCCCTGATCGGGCGCAGCGGCGGCGACGAGTTCGTGGTGGTGCTGCCCGCCAGCGATGCGGAACGCGCCCGCGCGACGGCCGAGCGCATCCTCGAATCGCTGAACCAGCCCTTCATCATCGCGGCAACCGAGCACCGCACCGGCGCCAGCATCGGCATCGCGATGTACCCGGAGCACGCGCTCGACCGCGAGGACCTGCTGCGCTGCGCCGACATCGCGATGTACGAAGCCAAACGCCTGGGTCGCAACCGCGCCACGGTGTTCGCGGCCGCCCTCGACACCCAGGTGCGCGAGCGCAACGAGCTGCTGTCGGCCCTGGCGCGGGCACTGGATCGCTCGGAATTCGTCCTGTACTACCAGCCGCGCCTGGACGCCGCCACCGGCCGCGTGGTGGCCGCCGAGGCGCTGGTGCGCTGGCAGCACCCGGAGCGCGGCCTGCTGCTGCCCAGCGTGTTCATCGACCTCGCGGAAGGCTCCGGCCACATCGACGCGCTGGGCCGCATCGTGATGGCCAGCGCCATCGCCCGCATCGCCCAGTGGCACAGCGACGGCCGCGGCATCGAGCGGGTGTCGGTCAACGTCTCGCAGCACCAGTTCGCGAGCGGCCTGCTCGTCGAGCACGTCCAGGCCCTGCTGCGCCAGCACGGCGTACCCGGCAGCCGGCTCGAGATCGAGGTCACCGAGAGCGTGCTGGGCGGCGACGTCGACAGCGTGCGGCGCCAGCTGCACCAGCTGCGCGAGCTGGGCGTCACGGTGGCGATGGACGACTTCGGCACGGGCTACTCGTCGCTGGCGCAGCTGCGCACGCTGCCCATCGACGTCATGAAGGTCGACCGCGCGTTCGTCAAGGACCTGGAGGACGACCCCGCCGCCGTGGCCATCGTGCGCACCATCGTGACGCTGGCGCGCGCACTGGGCCTGCAGATCGTGGCCGAGGGCATCGAGACGCCGGCCCAGGCCGTGCTGCTGGCAGCCATCGGCTGCGACCAGTTCCAGGGCTTCCTGTACTCCGTGCCGGTGCCGCCCGACCAGTGCGCCGCCATGGGCCCGTTCGAGATCGCCCCGCTCGCCGCCGCCTGAGGCCGCGCCGCACGGGCGGCGCCTCCACACACGGATACAACGGACATCGAAATCCCACCATACTCCCGGCTGGCGCCCGCGACGCGGCGGCGAGGAGCGAGATGGTGAAGGGCAAGTGGATGCGGCGGCTGGCCATCGCGACGGCCAGCGTGCTGGGGCTGTGGGTGCTGACCTGGCTGGTCGTGCCGCCGCTGGTGAAGTGGCAGGCGCCCAGGCAGCTGTCGTCCGCGCTGGGCCGCGAGGTGACCCTGGGCAGCGTCGACTTCCATCCCTGGGCGCTCGAGATCGTGCTGCACGACCTGGCCGTCGCTGCAGCGCCGGCCGCCTCGGGCGCCTCGGGCGCCGCGTTGCCGGCCAGCGGGGCCTCCGCCGCCCCGCTGCTGCAGGTGTCGCGCGTGCGGGCCAACGTGGCGCTCTCGTCGATCTTCCGGCGTGCGCCCGTCATCGAGGCGATCGACGTCGACCAGGCCCGCATCCGCCTGGCCCGCACGGCGCCAGGCCACTACGACATCGACGACCTGATCAGGCGCTTCGCGCCCAGGCCCGATGCCAAGCCGTCGGAGCCGGCACGCTTCGCGCTGTACAACCTGCAGGTGCACGACCTGGGCCTGGTCTTCGACGACGGACCCGCCAAGAAGGTGCACAGGATCGACCAGTTCGAACTGTCCCTGCCCTTCCTGTCGAACCTGCCGGCCAACGTCGACATCACCGTCCAGCCGCACCTGGCGTTCCGCCTGAACGGCGCGCCGTTCGACAGCGCCGCCCAGGCCACGCCCTTCGCCGCCACCGACCACGGCACGCTCAAGCTGACGCTGGCCGACCTCGACGTCCGGCCCTACCTGGGCTACCTGCCCGAGTCGCTGCCGCTGCGCCTGACCGGCGGCGCGCTGTCGGCCGACCTGTCGATCGCCTTCACGCAGCCGGCACAGGGGGCGACGAGCCTGACGCTCACGGGCTGGGTCGCCGCGCATGACGTCGCGGCCCGCAGCGTGGGCGGCCAGCCCCTCCTGGCGTGGAAGCAGGTGCGCGTGGTGCTGGCCGACGTGCAGCCGCTTGCCCACAAGGTGGCCCTGGGCAGCGTGAAGCTGCAGGGCGTGCAGTGGACGCTGGATCGCGACGCGAGCGGCGCGGTCGACCCGCTGCGCGAAGGCACGTCGGCCAAGGCCGCGCCGGCGCCCGCGAAGTCCGCCTCCGCGGCCAGCGCGCCCGCGAGCGCGGCCGAGGCGGCGCCCCCGCAGCCGTGGCAGGTGCGCATCGCGGCGCTGGCCATCACCGACAGCCGCATCGCCTGGAACGACGCGTCGACGAAGCCCGCGGCGTCGCTGGTGCTCGATGGCCTGGCACTGGATGCGAAGGACCTGGCCTGGCCGTCGACGGCACCGGCCGCGTTCACGGCGTCGGCCCGCGTCGCGACGACCGTGGCCGCCGCTGCCTCGGCGCCCGGCACGGCGCGGCTCGCGCTCCAGGGAAAGACCGGCGCGTCCGACGCGCAAGTCGCGATCACGCTGTCCGACCTCCCGCTGCAGGCGCTGTCGCCCTACCTCGCGCAGGCGCTGGTGCCGCGCATCGACGGCAAGCTCGATGCGAAGGCGTCCGTCACGTGGTCGGGCAGGACGGACGCGCCCGTGCTGAAGATCGCGCTCGCCGAGGCCTCGCTGGCCGCGCTGCGCGTGCAGCCGCCCGGTGCGGCACCGGCCGCGAGCTGGGACAGGCTGGCCGTCAGCGACCTGCAGGTCGACGTGAATGCGCGCACCGTGGCCCTGGCCAGCGTGCGGCTCGTGCATCCGAACCTGGCCGTGGCGCGCGACGCCAGCGGCCAGCTCGACGCCACGCACTGGCTGCGCACGAGCGAGGCCGCGTCGGGGCCCGCGCCGGCGGCATCGTCGGCGGCGGCCCCGCCCTGGCACGTGCATGTGCGCAGCGCGCTCCTGGACGACGGCCTCGTGCAGTTCTCCGACGCATCGCTGCACCCCGAGCAGCACCTGCCGCCGCTGCGCGCCGAGCTGCGGCAACTGCAACTGCACGTCGACGACTTTGCCTGGTTCGGCGACCATCCCGTGCCCGCCGCCAGGGTCACCCTCGACGCGCGCGTCGGCCGGCCGCCCAAGCCGGGCAAGCCTGCCAATCCGGCGCGCGGCGGCGAGCTGCACTGGAAGGGCACGCTCGGCGCGAGTCCGCTGCAGGCGCGCGGCGACCTGCGCGTCGCGCGCTTTCCCGTCACCCTCGTCACGCCGTGGGTGGCCGACAAGCTGCCCGTGGCGCTGCTGCGCGCCGAGGCCGGCTACACGGGCCACGTCGACCTGCAAGCGGCGTCGGCAGGCCTGGCGGTGGCCGCCAGCGGCGACGCGCTGCTGGGGGACGTGCACCTGACGACGCTGTCGGCCGCCCGGCCCGCGGCCGCGGCATCGTCGGCGGCGGCGGCCGGCGGGCCGCCGGACGAGCTGATCGGCTGGGAGTCGCTGTCGCTCAAGGGCGTGAAGTTCGCGATGACGCCGGCGACGCGCCCGCGGCTGGACATCGGCCAGGTGGAGCTCGACGACCTGTTCGCACGCGTGCTCGTCACCGAGCAGGGGCGGCTGAACCTGCAGGACATCGGGGGCAACGACGCCGCCGCGGCCCCGCCGGACGCGGCCTCCGCACCGGCGGCGGTCGCGGCGGCCTCGGCGCCCGCGCCGGCGGCGTCGGCGCCGCTGCCCATCGACATCGCCATCGGCGGCATCAAGCTCGTCGACGCGCGTGTCGACTACGCCGACCATTTCGTCAAGCCCAACTACAGCGCCGCGCTGACCGAGCTGAACGGTTCGCTGGGCGCCTTCAGCACGCTCGCGCGCGACATGGCGCCGCTGCAACTGCACGGCCGCGCCGAAGGCACCGCCATCCTGGACATCACGGGCCAGGTGAATCCGCTCGCGCGCCCGCTGGCGCTCGACATCCAGGCCAAGGCCACCGACCTGGAGCTCGCGCCGCTGACGCCATACGCCGGCAAGTACGCGGGCTACGCCATCGAGCGCGGCAAGCTGAGCATGGACGTCGCGTACAGGATCGATGCCGACGGCCACCTCGAGGCACGCAACCAGGTGATCCTCAACCAGCTGACCTTCGGCAGTCCGATCGCCTCGCCCGACGCCACCAAGCTGCCCGTGCGCCTGGCCGTCGCGCTGCTGAAGGACCGCAACGGCGTCATCGACATCAACCTGCCGATCAGCGGCAGCCTCAACGACCCGCAGTTCAGCGTGGGCGGCATCGTGGTCAAGTTGATCGGCAACCTCCTGCTCAAGGCCGTGACCTCGCCGTTCGCGCTGATCGCCGGCGCGGCCGGCGGTGGCGGCAGCCCCGACCTGAGCGCGGTCGAGTTCAGGCCCGGCACGACGGTGATGACCGACGCGAGCGCGGCCGGGCTCGACAAGGTGGCCAAGGCGCTGGCCGACCGCCCCGCCCTGCAGATGACGATCACGGGCAGCGCCGATCCACAGGCCGAGCACGACGCGTGGCAGCACGAGCAGGTCGAGGCGCAGCTGCGCACGATGGCGCGCGACGACGCGCTGCACGCCGGAGCACCGGGCGCCGCCGCGGCGAGCGCGCCGGCGTCGCTGCCGCCGGACACCCGCTCGGCGCTGCTCAGGAAGCTCTATGCGCAGACCCGGATGCCGGGCAAGCCGCGCAACGCCCTCGGCCTGGCCAAGGACCTGCCGGACGCCGAGATGGAGGCGTTGCTGGGCAGGAACATGACCGTCAGCGACGAGGCGATGCGGCAGGAAGCGCTGGCGCGCGCGATCGCCGTGCGCGATGCGCTGGTGGCCAAGGGGATCTCCAGCGACCGCCTGTTCCTGGCCGCACCCTCGCTGCACGCGCCCGGCGCCGACGCGTGGACGCCGCGGGCATCGCTCTCGCTGGCCATGCCGTGAGCCCGGCCACGCGCTACGACCTCGTCACGCTGCTGCACGTGACGGCGGACATCGTCTTCGTCGCCGGCCTGCTGGCAGCGGCGCTGTTGCTGGCCGCGCTCAGCACGCACGACGCGGCCCAGCTGGGGCGCGAGCATCGCCTCGTCGCCGCGATGCGTCGCCTGCACCGCGCGGTGACCGCGCCGGCGCTGGTGATCGCCTGGGCGTGCGGCGTGTGGCTCGCACTGCAGGCGGGCTGGTTCCACAGCAACTGGCTGCACGTGAAGCTGGCGCTCGTGCTGGCGCTCAGCGCGCTGCATGGCGTGCTGTCGGCCGCGCTGCGGCGCGCGGGCACGGCCGCCCCCGTGCCGCCCGCGCGCGCGTGGCGCGCGGTGCCGCTGCTGGCCCTGGGCGCGATCGCTGGCGTCGCCTGGCTGGCGTTGCTGAAACCGTTCTGAGCCGCGGCGCTGGCGGCCGGCGAACTCGGCGGCCCACGCGATCCAGGCCCGGCCGCGCACGGCGCGCACGAACGAAAGGCGGGTCGAAGCGACCCGCCTTCCGGGCCGCGGCGACGCGCAGGCGCCGAACCGCCGGGTTCAGGACGCCAGGTCGATCAGTTGCGATCGGCCTTGGGCGCCAGGGCCGGCGCGGTGTCGACCGGGGCGGCGGCCGTCGACGTGTCGGTGCTCGTTTCCGTGTTGCTGGTGTCGCTGGCGGCGGGCATCGTGGTCGTCACGGCGTCGTTGTTGGTCGTCGTGTTCTGGGCCACGGTGGTCGTGGTCGTGGTCTCGGCCACCGGCACCATCTCGGCCTGGTGCTTGATCAGCATCAGGTGGGCCGCGGGATCCGTCTCGGGCGAGTTGCCCTGGTCACGGAAGAAATAGATCTCCTGGCCCGAGCCCGAGCCGTTGACCTCGACCTTCTGCGCCTGGTTCTGCGCGTCGGTTTCGGTGGGGTCGTTGCTCTGCGCAACGGAGGCGCCGATGGCGCCCGCCAGGGCGGTCGCCGTCGCGACGATCGCGAGCTTCTTGTTGAGATGACGCATGGTGTGCTCTCCTTGGGGTGTGGGTTCCGTACTTCGTGGAGTCGAAGCTTGGTAGCAACCCTGAGCCAGCAACACCGGTGCCCTGTCGAGCACCCGTCCTGTCGGACAACGCCTCGACGTGAGCTCGACGATCGTTCGCGCCAGCCCGTTCATCCCTCGAACTGCACGAGCCGCAACCCCATCCGCTCGACGTACAGGTCGACCGTGAAGCGGTAGAGCGCGTCGCTGCCATCGGCCGCGGGCAACTGCGAGAAGCGCTTGAAGCCGACGTTGCCGAGCACGATCTCGCCCAGCGGCGTCTGCAGGTCGGGCGTGAGCAGCGTGATGACGCCGTCCACCTCGTCACTGTCCTCGTGGCGGCCGTCGATGAACCACGCTCGGGCGGCCTGCGCCCAGGCGTCGTAGTCGGCCAGCGAGACCGAGATGCGCAAGTCGGGCACCACGGCGGCCACCGGGTGCTGCGTCGGCGGCGACACGACGCCCATCGAATCGGCCGTGGCCGCGCAGCGCCACGTGAACGACTCGATGCTGGCCACCCGCGCGCACGGCAGCGTACCGAGCGAGAAGCGGAAGTTGGAGCATGTCCAGGGCTGCTGCTTGCTGCCATGCGCGTGGCGGATGTCCGAGCCGTCACCCTGGGCGAGGCGCACGCGCGCCGGCGCGAACTCGATGTCGAACGCGCCGGACTCCTTGCTGGCCGCGTCGAGCCGCGGCAGGGTGACTGCGGTCAGCAGCGCGTCCTCGAAGGCCAGCAGCGAGCGCTGCCTGAAGTTGACGTCGGCTGTCGCGAGGGTGCCATCCGCCCGCGAGGCGCCCTGCGCGAACGCGTTCTTCAGCCACGCGTACATCCCCTGGCCCATGCCCATGCCGATGCTCGCGCGGCCGGGCGTCCACGAGACGCCCGCCACGTGCTTCCTGGGCGCGAGCCCCGCGCCGGGCAGGTCGGTGGCGATGTCGGCCTGCAGGTCCAGGCCGCTGATGGTGCGAAGCGATTCGACGGGCAGGCCGTCGACGTCGAGCGCGTAGTGCGCGCCGGCGTGGTTGTTCTGGACGATGGGCATGCGAGACCTCCACGGTGCGTTGTCGGGTGCAGCGGACATGCTAGGTCGAGCGCCCCGCCCCGGATCGCCGTCCCCCCAGTTCTTGGATTTGCCCTATCCTCGCGCCACCATGCAGCGCACCACCCTCGCCTTCGCCTTCGTGTTCGCCGCCACGCTCGCGCAGGCCGCGGCTCCCACGTTCAAGTGGCCGCACGGCGAGAAGGCCGCGGTCAGCCTGGCCTACGACGATGCCCTCGACAGCCAGCTCGACAACGCCATCCCGGCGCTCGACCGCGCCGGACTGCATGGCAGCTTCTACCTGACGCTGTCGAACGCGTCGATCGCCAGGCGCCTGCCGGAATGGCGTGCGGCGGCCGTGCACGGCCACGAGCTGGGCAACCACACGCTGTTCCACGACTGCTCGGCCAAGGCCGCCGGCCACGAATGGGTCACGCCCGAGCTCGACCTGGACACCGTGAGCGCCGCACGCATGGTGGCGCAGGTCAAGCTGGCCAACACGATGCTGCACGCCATCGACGGCCGGACGGCGCGCACGTTCACGGTGCCCTGCGGCGACCGCCTGGCCCAGGGCGGCGTCGACTACGTCGACCTCGTCAAGGGCGAGTTCGTCGCGATCAAGTCGGGCGACGCCGGCGTCATCCCCGACATGGCCGCGCTCGACCCGCTGGCCGTGGGCGTCACGGTGCCCGAGGGCCTGAACGGCGCGCAGTTGATCCAGCGTGTCAAGGACGCCGCGGCCCGGGGCACGATGATCAACTTCACCTTCCACGGCATCGGCGGCGACTACATCACCACGTCCAGGCAGGCGCACGAGGAGCTGCTGGCCTTCCTCGCCACGCACCGCGACGTCTACTGGACCGACACGTTCCTGAACATCATGACCTACGTGAAGGCGCAGCAGGCGGCACGCTGACAGCGCGGCGCATGACCGCGCAATGTCCGGTGCCGGCAGATCAGGTTGACCGTCCTGCGAAGCGCATCCGGTACGCGAAAACCGTCATCCTGCGACTGCGCGCAGGATGACATCCAGGCCGGCCGGACGGGCGACCCGGCGATCGCGGCGGTGGTGCGCGCAACAGCACGCGCTCAGTCCATGTGCTGCCCGCCGTTGATGGCGAGGTTCGCGCCGTTGACGTAGCCGCCGCCGTCCGACACCAGGTACGCGACCAGGCGCGCGACCTCGTCGGGCTCGCCCAGCCGGCCGGAGGGGATCTGCGGCAGGATGCGGGTGCGCAGGATCTCCTCGGGCACCTTCTCCACCATCGACGTGCGCAGGTAGCCCGGGGACACGGTGTTGATGGTGATGCCCTTGCTCGCGAACTCGATGGCCAGCGACTTCGTGAACCCGTGGATGCCCGCCTTGGACGCCGCGTAGTTCGCCTGTCCGAACGCGCCGCGCTGGCCGTTGACCGACGAGATGTTGACGACGCGGCCCCAGCCGGCGGCGAGCATGTCCTCGATCACCGGCTTGGTCATGTTGAACATGGCGTCGAGGTTGACGCGCAGCACCTGCTGCCATTGCGCGACGCTCATCTTGCGAAAGCTCGCGTCCTGCGTGATGCCCGCGTTGTTGACCAGCACGGCGACCGGCCCGTAGAGCCCGCGGATCTTCGCGACGACCCGCGCGCAGGCGTCGAAATCCCCGACATCCACGGCCTCGGCCGCGAATGCGTGGCCCTCGCGCTCGCACTCGGCGAGCCACGCGCCGACGCGGGCGTTGCCCGGCGTGTGCAGCGCGACGACCGCGAAGCCGTCGCTGGAAAGGCGCTTGCAGATGGCCTGGCCGAGGCCGCCGGTACCGCCCGTGACGAGGGCGAGACGCTTGTCATTGCTCATCCGTGGACTCCTTCGCAGCATGCGTGGCGTCCGGCGAGCCGCGATCCGCGAGGCGGAGTCGCCCGTGCCGCCGGGCGGCCCACTGTCGCTCCAAGGACGGCAAACGCCAAGGCCCTCCTGCGATACAGGTCTGGGCAGGACGGCGGACGGCTGCTCAGCCGGCGCCGGCGGGCGCCTGCACGAGGAGCACCGGCGAGGGCGACCGCCGCACCAGGTGCTCGGCCTCGCCGGCGAGCGCCCGCCACCGCACGCCATGCCGGCCATGCGTGCGCATCGCCACAGGGCCGCTGCGCCGTCGCACGCGACCTGGTCAGCGTCGACGCATGGACATCGCCGCCGACGGCAGCAGGCGCTGCGCGTTCGAATGGGCCGAGAGGGCGCCCGACAGGGTGCCGGGGATCGGGACGACCATGAAGTTCGCGTTGCCGACCCAGAACAGCGTCATGCCGAGCGCGTCGATCTGCAGTCGCCCCTCCTCGTCGCAACTGTACGCGCCGGCAGCGCACACCGATGCGCGGGTCGGCACGGGAATGCTGCCGATCTGGACGAACTGGCTGGTGCCCGGCTGCAGTTGCGTCGTGTCGAACACGTCGATGTGGTCAGGCCTGAAATAGTACGCCGAGTAGGGCGCCGCCAAGCGGTAGATGCGTTTGCCATCGGGCGAGAGGACCGATTCGTAGCTCGACTCCGTGGCGGGCACGGTGGCAACGCCGGCGAGCGTCCAGGTGCCGGTGTGATAGAGCGTGTCCCAGTTGAACAGGCCCAGGTCGCCCTGGAGGTCGAAGCTCGCGCGGTAGTTGAACTGGAGCGTCGTTCCCGGCAGCGCCGTGCTGGTCTGCGTCGCGGCCGAATACCAGTTGTCCGGCGGAGCCGGGCTGTAGCGGCCTTCGACACCGTACATGTGCAGGCCGTCCGGCGTGGCCTGCAGGTCGTCGGACCCGCCGACGAATGTGCCCGGCGGCGTGGCCACCAGCGTGCGCGTGCGCAGGTCGAAATAATGCGAGCTCGTGTCAGGCAGCCACAGGCGCAGGTCGCTGGTGATGGACAGCGGCTCCTGCGGCGCCGTGCTGGCTGGCGACAGTCCAACGTGCGTCGCGCGCGTCGCGAGCGTGTCGGGGTCGACTTCGCTGAGCGAGCTGTTGTCCACCACGAACAGCGTCTGCCGGTCGGGCGACATGCCCACGCGCACGATGCCGGCCCAGGGCAGCGCGGTCACGTTCCAGGTCGTGCCGTCGAACTTCCAGCGCAGCAGCGTGGCACCGGTGTAGCTGAGACCATAGACGGCCTGGCGCGACGGGTCGTAGAGGATGCCGGCCTTGTCGTCGGTCGTCGGCACGGCGGCGTACGTGAAGCTGCCGGCCGTCACCGCGAGGTTGGCCTGGGCGGTGACGACGTTCAACGGATTGGGAATGTTCACCTGCACGGAGGCGGCCGGGCGCGCAGCGAGCTGCAGCGTCGCCTGGGTGTCGGAATCGAGCGTGCCGCCGTCGGCTGCGACGCCGCCGACCCGGATCTGGCCGATGGCACCCAGTTGCGACAGGCCGCGGCCGGTCACCCGCACGGTGGCGGCCTGGCCGGCCTGGATCTGCGCGGGCGCGATCAACGCGATCTCCGGCAGTTGCCGGCGATACGTGACGGTGCCCGTGGCGTCGCTCAGCCCGGCGGACGTGAGCCTGATGGTCGCGGTCGCCGTCGCCCAGTTGCCGACGACGGCGTCGGCGGCGGCCTGGTCGACGTGGTAGCGCAGCGTGCCGGCGCCGTTACCCGCAGGGGTATCCACCACGAGCCAGGCCGTGTCGCTGGTGGCCGTCCATGCTCCCGGCGCAGCGGCGAACGCGACGCTGCCGCTGCCCTGCAGCGACGCCGAGGTGGAGTCGACGCGTTCGGACACGTCGGCCAGTGCCGACACACTCATGTCCAGGCCCACGTTGAAGGCGACGGGGATGAACAATGCGCCGGACGCCAGCGGCGTGCCGATGCTCAGGGTGTCGGTGTAGCTCAGGCCGGCGTGCAGACCCACGCCCGAGGCGGTCACGAGCAGGTTGCCCGCACCATCGTGCGACGTGGTGAGCCAGGTGCCAGGCAGGGCACTGTTGGACGTGGCCTGGCCGGCCAGCAGGTTGCCGGTATCCGGCGGCGTCACGGCGATCGTGGCGGTCGCCGTGCCGCCTTCGCGGCCCGTCAGCGTCAGGGGCGTGGCGTCGACCTGGAAGCGCGCGGAGGTGACGGCGTAATCGTGCGTCCACGCGACGTGCGCGCAGTTCTGGTCGCTGCAAAGCTTGAACGTGACCGAGCCGGTGCGCACGCCGGTGGTGTTGACGTCCGCGGTATCGGCCAGGGTCACGGTGGCCGAGCCGTCGCCGTTGGTCACCAGTTGCGCGGTCAGTCCGCTCATCTGGCTGACGGCCTCGGCGTAGTAGGTGTTCGAACCGCCACCGCTGAGCGTGAACTGCAGCGAGCTCGAGACCGAGGGACGCGGCACCACGCCGATGAGCTGGAAAGACGTGCCGTTGGCGGTGACCGTCACCCCGCCACCTCCCCCGCCGCCGCTGCCACCGCCACCGCCGCAGCCGGCCAGCACGCAGGTCA
>Ga0207667_10002796_pt1 | contig 21611 bp, 21 predicted proteins | sample KBSCornC52_FD_184301 | JGI IMG/M metagenome (GOLD analysis project Ga0207667, IMG submission 184301) | Corn rhizosphere microbial communities from Kellogg Biological Station, Michigan, USA - KBS Corn C5-2 (SPAdes) (version 2) | ecosystem: Host-associated > Plants > Roots > Rhizosphere > Soil ...
ATTCGATGAGCGCCCGGGTGATGCCGTGGCGCACGGCGCCCGCCTGGCCCGACTCGCCGCCGCCGAAGACGTTCACCTTGATGTCGAACGTCTGTGCGTGGTTCGTGAGCTCGAGGGGCTGGCGCACGATCATGCGGCCGGTCTCGCGCGAGAAGAAGACGTCCACGGGCTTCTCGTTCACGGTGATCTCGCCCTTGCCCGGCTTGATGAAGACGCGCGCCACCGCGTTCTTGCGGCGGCCCGTTCCGTAATTGTACTTGCCGATCATGCTGGCTCCTTAGATCTCGAGGGACTTCGGCTGCTGCGCCGTGTGGGGATGCGCGGGACCCGCGTAGATCTTGAGCTTCTTGATCATCGCGTAGCCGAGCCGGCCCTTGGGCAGCATGCCCTTCACGGCGAGCTTGAGGACCCGGTCCGGATGGCGGGCCTGGAGCTTCGCGAAGGTGGTCTCGTAGATTCCGCCCGGGTACGTCGAGTGGCGGTAGTACTTCTTGTCCGTGGTCTTGGCGCCCGTCACGCGGAGCTTCTCCACGTTCACGACGACGATGTAGTCGCCGGTGTCGACGTGGGGCGTGAACTCGGGCTTGTGCTTGCCGCGCAGGCGCCGCGACACCTCCGCCGCGAGCCGCCCCAGGACCTTGTCCGTGGCGTCCACGACGAACCAGTCGCGCCGCACCGTTTCCGGCTTGGCGGAGAACGTTCTCATCGAATTCCTTTCGTTCGCGACCCTGGGTGCTGCCGGGCGGCCCCGGCAATACTTTGGCCGCTTTGTTTTGGGTGAAGCGGTAAAGGGTGGAATTATAAGGGAAATCAGAGTTTTGTGTCAAACCCGCTGTCGGCTAGAATCCCATACTCCGCCCCGGCCCCGCCTTGACCCCTCCTCCCGACACCCGCCTCGAGCAGTTCGCGCGCCTCGCCGCCGCGGCGCTGCTGGGGGTGGGCTGCTTTCTCATCCTGCGTCCGTTCCTGGGGGCGATCCTCTTCGCCGGGGTGCTCGCGTTCTCCACCTGGCCGCTTTTCGTGCGCCTGCGGCGCCGGGTGGGCGGGCGGTCATGGCTGGCCGCGTTCCTCCTCGTGACGGCGATGGTGGTCGCGATCGCGCTTCCGCTGGGGCTCGCCGCGCAGAGCCTCGTCGTCCACGCCGCGGACGTGGTCGAGGCGGCGCGGAACTTCCTGGACGAGCGGAGCGCCCTCACCCTTCCCGCCTTCATCCGCGACCTGCCGCTCGTCGGTCCCTGGCTGGACCAGTACTGGCAGGTATTGATGCAGAGCCAGGCGGAAGTCGTGGAGCTCGCGAAGCGCTTCGCCGATCCGGCGAAGGCGCTCCTCGTCGCCGCCGGGACGGCGATCGGCCAGGGGCTCGTGCAGATCCTCATCGCGATCTTCGTGGCCTATTTCTTCTACCGCGACGGCGAACGCGTTCAAGGCCTCGTCTCCCGCGCCATGGCGCGCCTCGCGGGGCCGGATTTCGGCGGCGCGCTCATGGTGACGGCGCAGAACGCGGTGCGCGGCGTGGTCTACGGCCTTCTCGGGACCGCGCTCGCGCAGGCCGCGGTCGCCTTCGTGGGCTTCCTCATCGCCGGGGTCCCCGGAGTGATGGTCCTCTCGGCGCTCACGTTCGTCCTCTCGCTGGTCCCCATGGGCACCGTCGTCGTGTGGGGCGGCGCGGCGGTGTGGCTCTACGTGAACGACGGCCTCGGCTGGGCGATCTTCATGGTGATCTACGGCACCGCCGTCATCAGCTCGGTCGACAACTTCGTCAAACCCATCCTCATGAGCCGCGCGGGCGGGCTGTCGATGCTGCTGGTCGTCCTGGGCGTCTTCGGCGGTGCGCTCGCTTTCGGGTTCATCGGCCTCTTCGTGGGCCCCGCGCTCCTCGCGGTCGCCTGGAGCCTCGTGCAGCTGTGGCTCGACAAGCCCGAAACCCCGCCGCAAGATCATCTCCCCTCCCGAACGGAACCCGAATGAAAGCGCGCATCCAGCTGGCCGATGGAATGACCTTCGTCGCCGAGAGCGGCAGCGGGCACGCGGTGGTGGTCGACGCCGCGCCCGATGTCGGAGGCCGCGACCTGGGGCCCCGCCCCATGGAGCTGGTCCTCATGGGCGCGGGCGCGTGCACGGCGATCGACGTGATGCACATCCTGCGCAAGTCGCGCCAGGCGGTCACCGACTGCGTGGTGGAGCTCGAGGCCGAGCGCGCGGCGGAAGACCCGAAGGTCTTCACCCGGATCCGCATGCGCTACGTGGTGACGGGCAAGGCGCTCGCGGCCGCGCAGGTGGAGCGCGCGATCCAGCTCTCGAAGGAGAAGTACTGCTCCGCGACGATCATGCTGGCGAAGACGGCGGACATCGAGGTCGGCTATGAAATTCGCGAGGCGTAGCCGGCCCTAGACCCAGTAGGTCGTCCCCGTCATCACGCGCGCCGCGGCGCGCATCGCCGCCTTCACCGGCGCCGGCAGCTCCCGGGCGCCCAGCGCGCGTCCCGTGGCCCCGTGGCGGCTCTCGTCGTCGCGCATCTTCAGCACGATCGCGCGGCTGGCGAGGTCGTCCTCCGGGAGGCGGTCGAGGTGGCGGTCGAGGTGGCGCTCGACCTGGTCCTCGGTCTCGGCGAGGAAGCCCAGGCTCCAGCGGTCGCCGGCGAGTCCCGAGGCGACGCCCCACGCGAACGATCCCGCGTACCACAGCGGATCGAGCATGCTCGCGCGCGATCCCAGCTCGCCCAGGCGCTCCCGGCACCACGCGAGGTGGTCGCGCTCCTCCGAGGCGGCGCCCTGCAGCGCCGCGCGGACGTTGCCGTCGCGCGCGACGAGCGCCTGGCCGCTGTAGAGCGCCTGCGCGCACACCTCGCCCGTGTGGTTCACCCGCATGAGGCGGCCCGAAAGCTCGCGGTCCTGCGCCCGTGCGGGACCGGGCGCGCCGGCGGCGTCCCGGGCGGGCGAAGGCCGGGCGGCGCTGGTCGCGCCGGACAAGGCGCGCAGCGCCTCGTCCGCCGCGACGAGCAGCGAATCGACCACGCGCGGGAAGAAAGGAGGCGGCAAGGGGCAGGGCTCCCCGGAAAGAGAAAGGGCGCGGCTCGCGCCGCGCCCTTCATTGTGCCGCAACCGCCGTCAGGCGATCAGAACACGTGCTGCAGGCCCACCGCGGCCGCGCGCACGTCCTGTCCGGGCTTTACCGGGAAGGTCGCCGTGGTCGCGAAGCTGCAAGTGCCGGCCTCCTTGTTGTCCGTCTTCATGTATTCCGCGATGAAGAACGTCCGCTTGGAGAAGTTGTACTTGTACCCGAGGGTGTCGCTCTTGCAATCGACGTCCTTCGAGTCCTGGTGCTGGTAGATGAACTGGTTGTTCGCCAGCGTGTAGACGACGCTCGCGAGCCACTCCTTGCGCTTCGTGGGATCCGGACCCGTGACGGCGTTCCGCTTGATCTCCTCGTACTCCGCGCCGATCTTGATCGGACCGAAGGTGAAGGCACCGCCGCCGCTCCAGGCCTTTTCCTTCTTCACCGTGGCGGACGGATCCTTGTGGTCTTCGTACGCGACGAACGCGTAGACCGGGCCGGCCGTGTACGTCACGTTGGCGCTGGTGTCGTGCGGGTTGGTCGTGGCGGTCTTCGCCTCGTTCACCTGGTACATGCCCTTGAACGCGAAGCCGGCGAAGTTCGGGGACCAGTACTGGATCATGTTCTGGTCGCGACGGTCGAAGTTGCCCTGGTCGTGGCCGAGGCCGCTGATGCCGGCCATCGTGAGGTCGCCGAAGGCGTCGACGGGATACGTGGAGACTTTGTACGGCGTGTCCCAGCGGCCGATGATGAAGCTGCCCCAGCCGCCTTGCAGGCCGACGCCGCTGTTACGCGCGGCGAAGGTGGTGTCGTTCTGGTCCGGCTTGAACGCCGTTTCCAATTGGAAGAACGCGGAGAGGCCGGGAGCGAGCTCCTCCGTGCCACGCACGCCCAGGAGCGAAGCCTGGTCGTCGATGCGGGTGCGCCGGTCGATCGCCGGATTGCCGCCGCCCGCCTTTCCCTCGACGGATACGACCGTCTCGTACACCCGGCCATACAACGTCACCGGGCCGGCGGTCTGCGCCATGGCAGCCGGCGCCACGCACGCGCCAAACACCGCCAAAGCGATCAGTTTCTTGTTCATCAGAATCTCCTTTGTTGAGATGAGGCCGTGTATTTACTTCTGTGATTCTTGGAACCTCGTGGGGATTGTGTCGCCCCGATTAGGAACTTCCTTGAATTCTTTTTGAGAAGCCACCCGCATCATGCCAAAGGCGATGCGATCGCTCAAGGGGTTTTTCGCCAATCACGCAACAAACCCGGCCCCTTGTTGTGCGGGAACAACAGGGACTTCAGCCCCCGAAAAACAACTCGGAAAGCCTCCGGCCGGGGTCTTCGGCAGACATGAAGGCGCTTCCTACTAAGTAAGCGCTCACTCCCGAATCGCGGAGCCGCGTGACGTCCCGCGGCTCGCCGATCCCGCTTTCCGCGACCACCAGCCGGTCCGCGGGCACCCCCGGAAGGAGCTCCAGGGTGGTCTCCAACCGTGTCTCGAAGGTGCGCAGGTCCCGGTTGTTGATGCCCACGAGCGGGGTCGGCAGGGCGAGCGCGCGCGCGAGCTGCGCCGCGTCGTGGCATTCGACCAGGACGTCCATACCGAGCCCCCGGGCGAGGTTCGCCAGGGCGAGGAGCTCCGCGTCCGGGGCGGCGTCCATGATGAGGAGGACGCAGTCCGCCCCCCAGGAGCGCGCCTCGTGGACCTGGTACGGGTCGATCATGAAGTCCTTCCGCAGCACCGGGAGCGCACACGCCGCCCGGGCCGCCCGGAGGTCCCCGGCCGAGCCGCCGAAGAATGCCCGGTCGGTGAGGACGGAAAGGCAGGCCGCCCCGTTCGACTCGTAGGATCGCGCGATGCGGGCGGGATCGAAATCCGCCCGGATGAGGCCGCGGCTGGGGCTCGCCCGCTTGATCTCGGCGATCACGGCCGGCTTGCCTTCCGCCAGGCGCCGGCGCAGCGACGCCTCGAAGCCGCGGGGCGGATCGGCGGCCGCCGCCCGGCGCTCCATCTCGGCCGGCGGGACCGCGGCCCGGGCCTCGTCCACCTCGCGACGCTTGGCGGCGAGGATCCGCCGCATCACGTCCGACATCAGCCCGCCTTCGCGAAGGTGCGGGTGAACCGGACGAGCTGGTCCAGCTTCGCCTTCGCGGCGCCGCTCGCGAGCGCGTCCCGGGCGGCCGCCACACCGTCCCAGAGGCTTTCCACGACGCCCGAGACGTAGAGCGCGGCCGCGGCGTTGAGGATCACGATGTCGCGCGAGGGCCCCGGCTCGTCCGCGAGGACGGAGAGGACCCGCGCCTTCGACTCGGCCGCGTCCTTCACCTGGATCGCCTCGATCGGCGCCACGTCGATCCCGAACTGGCCGGGCTCGATCGTGTACTCGGTGATGAAATCGTGCTTGAGCTCCGCGACGAACGTGGGGCCCGTGATCGTGATCTCGTCCAACCCCTCGTTCCCGTGCACGGTCATCACGTGCCGGCTCCCCAGCATCTTGAGGACCCGCGCCTGGATGCCCACGAGGTCCGGGTGGAAGACGCCCATCACCTGGTTCGGCGCCCCGGCCGGGTTGGTGAGGGGCCCCAGGATGTTGAGGATCGTGCGCATCCCCAGCTCCTTTCGCACTGGGGCCGCGTGCTTCATCGCCGGGTGGTGGCTGGGCGCGAACATGAAGCCCAGTCCCACCTCGCGAAGGCACAGGCCCACCTGCTCCGGCGTGAGCGCGAGGTTCACGCCGAGGGACTCCAGCACGTCGGCGCTGCCCGATTGCGAAGACACCGCACGCCCGCCGTGCTTCGCCACGCGCGCGCCCGCCCCCGCGGAGACGAACGCCGCGGTGGTCGAGATGTTGAACGTGTGCGCCTTGTCCCCGCCCGTTCCGCAGGTGTCGACCAGGTGCTCGAGGCCGGCCGAGTCGACCTTGGTCGAGAACTCGCGCATGACGGAGGCGGCCGCCGCGATCTCGGAGACCGACTCCGTCTTCACGTGCAGCCCCATGAGGATCGCCGCGAGCTGGACGGGCACGACCTTGCCCTCCATCACCTGGCGCATGAGGTCCACCATCTCGTCGTAGAAGATCTCGCGCTTGTCGCAGAGGCGGTTGATCGCTTCCTGGGCCGTGAACATTTTCGGGTGCCTCTATCGCTGGAGGAAGTTGGCGAGCAGGGCGTGGCCGTGCTCGGTGAGGATCGACTCCGGATGGAACTGCACGCCTTCCACCGGGAGCGAGCGGTGCCGCACGCCCATGATCTCGCCGTCCTCGGTCCATGCCGTGATCTCGAGCTCCGGCGGGCAGCTCGCGCGCTCGATCGCGAGCGAATGGTAGCGGGTCGCCTGGAAGGGCGTGGGGAGCCCCCGGAAGACGCCCGCGCCGGCATGGTGGACCTGCGATACCTTGCCGTGCATGAGCGCTCTTGCGTGCACGACCTTGCCGCCGAAGGCCTGCCCGATCGCCTGGTGACCGAGGCACACGCCCAGGATCGGCACGCGCCCCGCGAAGCGATGGACGACCTCCAGCGAGATCCCCGCCTCGTTGGGCGTGCACGGACCGGGCGAGAGGACGATCCGCGCGGGGGCGAGGCGCTGGACCTCGTCCGCCGTCATCTCGTCGTTCCTCACCACCTTCACGTCCTGGCCCAGCTCGCCCAGGTACTGCACGAGGTTGTAGGTGAACGAGTCGTAGTTGTCGATCATGAGGAGCATGGCGGTCTCCTCATTCGATCGGGGCGTCGAGCCCCGCATGGACCTGCTCCGCGGCGGCCAAGAGCGCGCGCGCCTTGTTGCGGGTCTCCAGCCACTCGTTCTCCGGGATCGAGTCCGCGACGATGCCCGCGGCGGCCTGGACGTAGAGCGTGCCGTCCTTCACGACGCCGGTGCGGATCGCGATCGCGAGGTCGACGTTGCCGTTGAACCCGAGGTAGCCCGCCGCGCCCGCGTAGACGCCGCGCTTCTCGGGCTCGAGCTCCTCGATGATCTCCATCGCCCGCACCTTGGGCGCTCCCGTGACCGTTCCCGCCGGAAAGGTCGCGCGGAGGAGCTCCATGGGCGTCAACGCCGCGTCGACCGTGCCCTCCACGTTGGAGACCATGTGCATCACGTGGGAGTAGCGCTCGACCACCATGGTCTCGGTCACCTTGACGCTCCCGACCTTCGCGATGCGGCCCACGTCGTTCCGACCGAGGTCGATCAGCATGAGGTGCTCGGCGCGCTCCTTGGGGTCGCCCAGGAGCTCGCGCTCCATCTCGAGGTCCTTCTCGGGCGTGGCACCGCGCCGGCGGGTGCCCGCGATCGGACGCAGCGTCACCTTGTCGCCCTCGCGGCGCACGAGGATCTCCGGCGAGGCGCCCACGAGCTGGCAATCGCCGAAATCGAAGTAGAACATGTAGGGTGAGGGGTTGATCGAGCGCAGCGACCGGTAGAGGTTCACCGGCGAGTGCGGGAAGGGCTGCGCGATCCGCTGCGAGATCTGCACCTGCATTATGTCGCCGTCCTCGATGTAGCGCTTGCAGCGGGCGACCGACGCGTAGAACGCTTCCTCCGTGACGTTCGAGCGCGCGGCGGATAGCGCCTTGCCCGCGTCGTGCGGCGGAAGTCCCGCGGGCTTCCTCAGCTGCGCGCGCAGCTCCTGCAGGCGCGCGAGCGACCGGCGGTGGGCTCCGGGCGCGGCCGGATCCGCGTACACGATGAGGTGGAGCTTTCCGGAGAGGTTGTCCACGACCGCGAGCTCGTCCGAGAGGAGGAGCCGGATGTCCGGAAGGCCCAGCGGATCCGGCTTCGCCGCGCGGCCCAGCCGCGGCTCCACGTAGCGCACGGTCTCGTAGCCGAAGTACCCCGCGAGGCCGCCGGCGAAACGCAGGCCCGAGGCGAAGGGCGCCGCGCGGAACGAGCGCAGGTACTCGTCGATGTGCGCGAGCGGATCGTCCACCTCGCGCGCCTGCGCCGCCTCGCCCGCGCGCGTGCGCGTCACGCGCCGGCCGGAGACCTCGAGGCGCTCGCGCGCCGGGAGCCCCACGATCGAATAGCGGCCGAAGCGCTCGCCGCCGATCACCGACTCGAGGAGGTAGGACCCCGGGCGGTTCGCGAGCTTGAGGTAGATGGAAAGCGGCGTGTCGAGATCCGCGAGGGTCTCGAGCTGCAGGGGGATCCGGTTGTAGCCGGCGCGTCCCAGCGCCAGGAATTCGTCTTCAGTCATGGTTCACCACGCGGTTCGTACGAAAGGAAATGTGAGGCCGAGCGCCGCTAGCGCCAGCTCTGCCATCGCCAATCGAAACGGGTTCCGCGCAGTGCCATGATGAGTTCGGGGGAGGATCTTCTCGGGACTAGGCGTCCATTGTAGCCCGCTTGAGCTCGGAGCGCATCCGCGCGATCGCGGCCTTGCGGTCGCGCTCGCCGAACACGGCCGAGCCCGCGACGAAGGTGTCCGCGCCCGCGCGCGCGATCGCGGCGATGTTCTCCGCCTTCACGCCGCCGTCGACCTCCAGCCAGATGTCGCGCCCGGCGGCGTCGATGCGCTTCCTCGCTTCCGCGATCTTCGGGAGCGCCGAGGCGATGAACGACTGCCCGCCGAAGCCGGGGTTAACGGACATGATGAGGATCAAGTCGACCTTGTCCATCACGTAGTCGAGGTAGTCGAGCGGTGTCGCGGGATTGAACACGAGCCCCGCCTTGCAGCCGTGCTCGCGGATGAGGGAGAGCGTGCGGTCGACGTGCTCGCTCGCCTCCGGGTGGAAGCTCACGATGGAGGCGCCCGCCTTCGCGAAATCCGGGACGATGCGGTCCACCGGCTTCACCATCAGGTGCACGTCGATCGGGACGCCCGCGTGCGGCGCGATCGCCTCGCACACGAGCGGGCCCACGGTGAGGTTCGGAACGTAATGGTTGTCCATCACGTCGAAGTGGATGAGGTCCGCGCCGGCCGCGACCACCTCGCGGACCTCTTCGCCCAAGCGCGCGAAGTCGGCCGAGAGGAGGCTCGGGGCGATGCGGAAATCCGGTCGGGACATGGCGCTTTTCCGAGGGCGGCGAGGCGCACCGATTCTACTTGGAATCTCTGCTACCATCATTTCAATGCGGCAAACCACCACCACGAATTCCATGCCGGACGCCAAGAAGTACAGTGTCGGGGTGACCGCCCATTCCACCTACCTTCCGGATCAGTCGGACGAGGAAGAGGACCGTTACGTCTTCGCGTACACGATCCGCATCACGAACAACGGCAACGTCTCGGCGCAGCTCGTGAGCCGCCACTGGATCATCACGGACGCGGACAACCAGGTGCAGGAAGTGCGCGGGATGGGCGTGGTGGGCGAGCAGCCGGTGTTGAAGCCCGGCGACACGTTCGAGTACTCGAGCGGCTCGTCGATCCCGACGGCCGTGGGCACGATGCGCGGAAGCTACCAGCTGGTGGCGGAGGACGGCACCCGCTTCGAGGCGAGCATCCCGGAATTCACGCTGAGCGTCCCGCGCGTCCTGCATTGACGGGGAATCACGCGCCCGGCTTCCCCGGGCGGTCGCGCGGCGCCGCCCCCTCGTCGCTCCGGGCCTTCTTCGGAAAAGTCCACCAGACGATCGCGATGGCAACCGCCAGCGCCGCCAGCACTTCCAGCAACACCCAACCCACCATGGCCTCCTTGCGTCTGCCTCCGACGACGCCATTATGGGCGCTTTGCGCGCTGGCGATCGCCGCGCTCGCCGCCGGCTGCGCCGCACCGGAAAAGGTTGCCGAGGCGAAGCCGCCCGGCCCGGCCGTGGCGCCGCTCGCCTGTCCGCCCGCGCCGAAGCCCGTGTGCCCCGCGCCGCCCGCGCCCGCGCCGCCCCCGGTGGACTACCGCGGGAAGCTCGAGCCGGCCGTGTGGAGCGAGATCCCCGATTGGGGCCGCGAGGCGCTGCGCCCCGCGCTCGACGCTTTCGTGCGCGGCTGCGCCGTGCTGGCGCGGCAGGAGGCGTGGAAGGGCGCCTGCGACGCGGCGCTCGCGATTCCCGCGACCGCGCCGGAAGGCGAGCTCGCGCAGTGGTTCCAGGGCGCCTTCGATCCGTACCGGGTCGTGAACGCCGACGATACGGCGACGGGAATGATCACGGGCTACTACGAGCCGCTCCTCCATGGGAGCCGCACGCGCACCGCGCGCTTCCGCGTGCCCATCTTCGCCGCGCCTCCGGACCTCCTCACGATCGACCTCTCGTCGCTCTATCCGGAGCTCAAGCATCGAAGGCTCCGCGGGCGCCTGGAGGGGAACCGCGTCGTGCCGTACTTCTCGCGCGAGGACATCGACTCGGACCCGGCGCTCCTGAAGGGCCTCGAGATCGCCTGGGTCGACGACCCGATCGACGTCTTCTTCCTGCACATCCAGGGATCGGGACAGATCGAGCTCCCGACGGGGGAGCGCATCCGCGTGGGATACGCGGACCAGAACGGGCACCCGTTCCGCTCGCTGGGCGCGCTCCTCATCCGCCGCGGCGAGATCCCGCCGGAGCGCGCGTCGATGCAGGGCATCAAGGAGTGGGCGAAGCGCCACAAGCGCAAGGTCCGCGAGTTCCTCGACGCGAACCCGAGCTACGTGTTCTTCCGGGAGCTCCCGAACGACCTGCCGGGACCCATCGGGGCGCTGGGCGTCCCGCTCACGCCGGAGCGCTCGATCGCGGTCGACCCGCGCGTGATCCCGCTGGGCGTGCCGGTCTACCTGGCGACCACGCGGCCCAACACGGACGAGCCGCTCGAGCGGCTGGTGGTGGCCCAGGACACGGGCGGCGCCATCAACGGCGGCGTGCGCGCGGACTTCTTCTGGGGATTCGGCGATGCGGCCGGAGCCGAGGCGGGAAAGATGCGCCAGGCCGGCCGGATGTGGGTGCTCCTCCCGAAGGGGATGAGCCCGCCCGCCCCCGCGGGGACGGGCGGAACGCCCTAGGCTATTTCGCGGAAGCGACGGGCTGCTTCACCTCGGCGAAGCGCTTCTCCAGGTCCGCGATCGAGATCGCGCCGGGCAGGCGCTCGCCGTTCTCGAACACGAGCGTGGGCGTCCCGTGGATGCGCTTGTCGCGGCCGAAGGCGAGGTTCTTGTCGAGCGGCGCCTGGCAGCGCCCCTCCACCGCCGGCAGCTTGTCGTGGACCATCGCGTCGATCCACGCCTTGCCCCGGTCCGGCGAGCACCAGATGGCCTTCGACTTGTCCACGGAGTCGGGCGCGAGGATCGGGTACAGGAAGACGTACACCGTGATGTCGCTGACACCCTGCAGGTCGCGCTCGAAGCGCTTGCAGTAGCCGCAGTTCGGGTCCTCGAAGAGCGCGATCTTGCGCGAGCCGTTGCCGCGCACGATCTTGATCGCCGCGTCGAACGGCAGCGCGTTGAAGTTGATCGCGTTCACCTGCCGCAGGCGCGCCTCGGTCACGTTCTCGTGCGTGTTCAGGTCCACGATGGGGCCCAGCGAGAGGAACGACGCCTTCTCGTCCGTGTAGAAGATCTCGCCGTTGGCGACGACTTCCCAGAGACCGTTGTAGGAGGTCTTGCGCACGCTGTCGATCTGCGCCTCCGGGATCTTCTTCTTGAGATCCGCCTTGAGGGCGTCGGGCGTGACCTGCGCATGGAGCGGCAGGGAGGCGGCCACGGCGAGCGCGGCCAGGAGCTTCGTGAGTTTCATGCGTAGGGCTCGAGAATGACCCGTTTGGGCCGCGCGCCGGAGCGCGGCGGGCCGGGGGGCGAACCCCGATTATCGCATTGCGCGGCTCGCAAGTGCGGATTTGGCCCAGCCCTGGCTCTGCACGAGCCCCAGGCCCAGGTTCCGGAGCGCGTAGGCGCCGGGCTTGCCCGTGGCGAAAAGGCGGTCCAGGCCGTCCGTCACGAACTGCATCGCGGTCACGTCCTCGCGGCGGGAGCGCGCGTGGCGGCGCAGCACGCGCAGGTCGCCGGGCGCCTCGAGCGGGGAGCGGGCGGCGATCGCCTCCGCGAGCGAGCGCGCATCCTGGAAGCCCAGGTTCACGCCCTGCCCGGCGAGGGGGTGGACCGCGTGGGCCGCGTCGCCGATGAGGGCCACGCCCGGCGCGACCGGGTCCGGCACGCGGATGAGGCGCAGGGGAAACCGGGCGACGGGCGAGATGCGGCGCAGGTCGCCCAGCGCGGCGCCCCCGGCTTCGCGCACCCGCCGCTCGAACGCACGCTCGTCGAGCTGCTCGAGCGCCTCCGCGTTCGCCGTGGGCGTCGACCACACGATCGAGATGCGGCGGCCGGGAAGCGGGAGCCAGGCGAGCACCCCGTCCGCGCCGAACCATTGGCGCGCGGTCTCGCCGTGCGGGCGCTCCGTCTCGAAATTGGCGACGATCGCGGATTCCCCGTACGGGCGCTCGTCGAAGGCGATGGCGAGCTTCGCGCGCACCGCGGAGTCCGGGCCGTCCGCGCCCACGAGGAGGTCCGCCTCGATCCGCTCGCCGCCCGCGAGCTCCGCCCAGGCGATGCGCCCCTCGACGCCGAACGCCCGCGCCTCGGCGCCGCGCGTGATCGTCACGTGGGGCGAAGACGCGGCCTGGCGCTCGATCGCCCGCGAGAGCCGCCCTGCCTCCACCACCCACGCGAGCGCCGCGCCGGGGCGCGCGGAGAACGCGAGCCGCGTCCCGGAGTCGCCGAAGATCTCCATCCGGCGCACCGCCGCCATGCGACCGGGCTCGAGCTCGTCCCACGCGCCCGAATCCCGCAGCATCGCGCGCGTGCCCGGGCTCAACGCGAGGATCCGCACGTCGTATTCGTCCGGCCACGGCGCGGTGCGCGCGGCCGCGGCCTCGAGCACGCGGACGTCGCACGTGCCGCACGCGCACGCGAACGCGAGCCCCACCGGGCCGCCGCCCGCCACGACGACGCGCGGCCTCACGAGGGCGACCCGTGGATCATCCGCTCGGCGAGAAGGCGCCGTGCGGGAGGAAAGAGGTCCAGCGCCGCGAGTGCCAGCCCCCGGCCCCAGGTGGGAACGCGCCGGCCGTCCGCGAACGCGCCCACGAGAAAGTCGGTGAACGCGACGCCGCGGGAAGCGTCGCGGCGCCGCGCCGCGCGATAGGCGTCGAGCATGCGCGCGCTTCCCACCTCCGCCGGCTCGGAGGCGCGCAGGAGATCCGCGAGCGCGGCGGCGTCGCGGAGCCCCAGGTTCAACCCCTGGCCCGCGACCGGATGCAACGCCTGGGCGGCATTCCCCACGATCGCGGTCCGCAGCGCCACGGGCGTGTTGATCGTGCGCAGCTTGAGCGGGAACGCCCCGCGCCCCTCGATGCGCGTGAAGCGCCCGGCGCGATCGCCGAAGGCCTCCTGCAGGGCGGCGAGGAACGCCCCGTCCCCGAGCGCCAGCAGCTCCTCCGCTTTCGCGGGCGCCGCCGTCCACACGAGCGCGTAGCCCTCGCCCACGGGAAGGAGTGCCAGCGGGCCCTCGGGCGTGAAGCGCTCGTAGGCGCGGCCCGCGTGCGGGCGGTCGACGTGGACCGCGCCCACGATCGCCTGCTGCCCGTAGTCCTTCCCGGCGAACGCGATCCCGGGTATGCGGGAGGCGCTCGTTCCGCCGTCCGCGATCACGACGAGGCGCGCCGAGACCCCCTCCCCGCCCGAAAGCGCGATATGCGCGGCTTCCGGCTCGAGGCGGAGCGACGCGCACGCGGCCCCGTATCGCACGGCGATGCCGGCATCCCCCAGGCGCGCCCCGAGCGCCGCCTCGAGCGCGGCGTAAGGAACCGTGTAGCCCAGCGCGGGAAGGCCCTGCTCGCGCGCCTCGAGAAGCGTGCGTCCCGGTCCGCCGCGTTGCGAGATGTGGATCGAGAGGATCGGCGTGGCACTCGCCGCGGGCCACGCGAGCGCCTCCTCGAGCCGCTCGCGGCTCGCGTGGGAGAGCGCCAAGATCCGGCGGTCGCCCGAGGGCGCCGCGCGCGCCTCGAAGACGCCCACGGAAAGCCCGGCGGGCGCGGTGAGCGCGGCGACGGTGGCACCCACCGGGCCGCCGCCCACGATGGCGACGTCGAGCACGGCGTCAGCGGCGCAGGACCGCTTCCTCCACGTCCTGCACGCGCTTCGGGCAATCCGCCGTGAGGATCTCGCGGCCTTTCGCGGTCACGAGCACGTCGTCCTCGATCCGCACGCCGATGTTCCAGAACGCCCTGGGCACGTTCTGCGCGGGACGGATGTAGAGCCCGGGCTCCACCGTGAGGACCATGCCGGGCTTCAACTTGCGCCACTTGCCCTTGCGCATGTAGTCGCCCGCGTCGTGCACGTCCAGGCCCAGCCAGTGGCCGGTGCGGTGCATGTAGAACTGCTTGTACGACTCGTCCTCGAGCACCTTGTCGACGCTGCCCTTGCAGAGCTTGAAGTCGATGAGCCCCTGCACGAGCACGCGCGTCGCGGCATCGTGGTAGTCGATGAAGTCGGCGCCCGGCTTCACGGCCCTGATCCCGGCCTCCTGGGAGGCGAGGACCAGCTCGTAGACGTCGCGCTGCACGGCGCCGAAGCGGCCCGCGACGGGGAAGGTGCGCGTGATGTCCGAGGCGTAGCTGTCCAGCTCGCAGCCCGCATCGATGAGGAGGAGGTCGCCGCGGCGCAGCTCCGAAGCGTTCTCGCGGTAGTGCAGCACGCACGCGTTGGCACCCGCCGCGACGATCGAGCCGTAGGCGGGAGCGCGCGCGCCGTTCTTCAGGAACTCGTGCAGGAGCTCCGCCTCGACCTCGTACTCGCGCATGCCGGGGGCGGCGAAGCCCATCGCGCGCACGTGCGCCGCGCTCGAGATCGCCGCCGCGCGCCGCATGACCGCGAGCTCGGTCTCGTCCTTCACCAGCCGCAATTCGTTCACGGCCGCCCGCACGTCGCGGATCTGCGCGGGGGCGGTCACGCCCGTGCGCACTTTCGCCCGGACGGCGTTGAGCCAGCCGGCCACCCGCTGGTCCCACGCCGCGTCCGAGCCCACGGGCGTGTGCACCACGTCGCGGTTGGCGATGAGCTCCGGCATGCGCGCGTCGAGCTCGCCGTACGGGTGCGCCTCGTCGAACGCGAAGAGCTCGCGCGCCTGCCCGGGCCCGTGGCGGTAGCCGTCCCAGATCTCGCGCTCGAGGTTCTTCTCGCGGCAAAAGAGGATCGAGCGGGGCTTGGCGCCCAGCGTCATCACGAGGACGGCTTCCGGCTCGCGGAAGCCGGTGAGGTAGTAGAAGGCGCTGTCCCACCGGTAGTCGTAGTGGGTGTCGGCGTTGCGCGCGCGCTCCGGCGCGGTGGGCAGCACCACGATGCCGTCGGCGAGCTCCCGCGCCAGGCGGGCGCGGCGAGCCTTGAACGGCTTCACTTGCAGGGGATTTTCGAGCTTCATGGTGGAATCTTACCCCCGGGACGGCGCAGGATGCGCGCGCATGAGCCGGGCCACGTCCTCCGCGCCCTCGGCCTCCAGCGCCTCGGCCACGCGCTGGGCGTCGCGCCCCGGGCGGTTCTGCGAGAGCTTGAACTTGCCCTCGAGGCGCTCGACCTCGATCGCGAAGCCCACGACCGCGCGCACCATCGTCGCGACGTAGTCCTCCGCGAGGTCCTCCATCCGCCACGGCTTCGGCCGGCCGCGCTCGTAGTGCGCGGAGAGCCGCGCGAGGGCCCCGCGCAGCTCCGGCTCGCCGATGGGCCGCGCCTTCCCGTGCGCGTGGACCACCGCGTAGTTCCAGGTGGGCACCGCCGGCCCGCCCTCGTACCAGCCGGGCGACACGTACGCGTGCGGTCCCTGGAAAATCGCGATCACCCGCTTCGCGCGCTCGAGCGCCTTCCAGTGGTCGTTCGCGCGGGCGACGTGTGCCACGAGGCGGAGCGCGCCCGCGTCGCTCACCTCCGTGAGGAACGGGATGTGGCTCACGTGGAGGTCGTCCCCGTCGGTCGACACGAGCGTCCCGAAGGCGTTCGCCTCGATGAAGCGGACGAGCTCGCGCCGGTCCTCGACGCGGAAAGCGGGTGGAACGTACAGCGTCATCGGCGAAGCCTCCGGTCGAGTTGCGCGAGCTGCTCGGCGGTTCCCACGTTGTCCCACGGGCCGGCGTAGCGCTCCCCGGTCACCCGCCCTTCCTCCACGAACCGGTACATCCACGGGAAGAGCTTCAGCCGGGTCTCCGGCGGGATGGCGAGGAACGGGCGCGGGTCGAAAACGCCGATGTTGCCATAGGTGAGGCGGACGCCCCCCTCGACGCGGACGCGACCGTCCACGAGCCCCATGTCGCCCTGCGCGTGCCACGGCGGATTGTCCACGAGCACGAAGTGCGCGACGCACGATTCCGGGTCGCGCCCGATCGCGTCGATGCGCGCGGCGAGGGAGGCGAAATCGTAGTCGGTGTGGATGTCGCCGCTCACCACCACGAAGGGCGCGGAGCCCAGGAGCGGCAGCGCCTTCGCGATGCCGCCCGCGGTCTCGAGCGCCGGCCACTCGGGCGAGTAGCGGATGCGCGCGCCGAAGCGCGTCCCGTCCCCCAGCGCCTGCTCGATCATCGCGCCCAGGTGCGCGTGGTTCACCACGAGGTCGCGGAAGCCCGCGGCGGCGAGGCGCTCGACCTGCCATTCGACGAGCGGACGGCCGCCCGCCGGCAGCAGCGGCTTGGGGATCGTGTCCGTGAGCGGGCGCAGGCGCTCGCCGCGGCCCGCCGCGAGGATCAACGCGCGGCGCGCCGTCAAGACGTGTAGCCCGCGCGCGGCGCGCGGCCCTGCGCCTCGTCCAGCACGCGGGCGAGCGGCGAGAGCTCGGGGTAGCGGGCGAGCGCGTGCCGCACGTAACCCTCGAAGCGCGGCGCGTCCTCGAGGTAGCCCTTCTTCCCGTCGCGGTAGTGGAGGCGCGCGAAGATGCCCAGCACCTTCAGGTGGCGCTGCAGGCCCATCCACTCGACGTCGCGCCAGAACTCGGCGAAATCCGCGCGCACGGGAAGCGCCGCGCGCCGCGCCTTCTCCCAGTAGCGGATCGTGCCGTCCAGCACGCGGTCCTCCTCCCAGCTGATGAACGCGTCGCGGAAGAGCGACGCCACGTCGTAGCTGATGGGCCCGTGGACCGCGTCCTGGAAATCGAGGATGCCGGGGTTGGGCTCGGCCACCATGAGGTTGCGCGGCATGTAGTCGCGATGCACGTACACCCGCGGCTCGGCGAGGTTCCGCTCGAGGATGCGGCGGAAGGCCGCGTCCAGCGCCTCGCGCTGCGCGGGCGTGGGAGCCGCGCCCAGGTGCCGGGCGAGGTACCACTCGGGAAAGAGCTCGAGCTCGCGGCGGAGCAGCGCCTCGCCGTACTCGGGCAGCACGCCCGCGCGGCTCGCGGATTGCCAGTGCACGAGCGCGGTCGTGGCATCGCCGAAGAGGCGGTCCGCGTCGCCTTCGCGCAGCGCCGCGAGGTAGGAGCGCGTGCCCAGGTCGGTTACGAGGAGGAAGCCCTGGTCGAGGTCGTGGGCGAGGACCTCCGGGGCGTTGAGGCCGGCCTCGCGCAGGAGCCGCGCCACCTTCACGAACGGGCGCGAGTCCTCGCGACCCGGCGGCGCGTCCATCGCGATCAACGTCCGGTGGGCGAGGAAGACCCGGAAATAGCGGCGGAAGCTCGCGTCGGCCGAGGCCGTCTCGAGGCGGAATTGCGCGCCGGGCAGGGCTGCGCCCAGCCACGCCTCGAGCGCGCGGATTCGATCGTCCATCGGGCGAAGCGGGGCGGGGATCCGCGTAGGTTTTTGCGTGTATCCTTCGGCCATTCATTCTAGCATCGACCCCGACGCTGCCTTGAGGCCGAGACGCACCCGGACGCTCGCGCTGCTCCTCGCGTGCGCGATGGCGCCCCAGCTCGCCGCTGCGCAGATTCCCGACGGATTGCGCCTGAAGCTCGAGCGGCAACTGCACATGGCGCCCTCGCGCCTCGAGCGCGAGAGCGCCAAGTTCCTCGAGGCGGACGAGCTCCAGTCCGAACAGGGCCGGAAGGTGGTCGCCACCGGGAACGTGGTGCTGCGCCAGCTGGGCGCCACCATCCGCGCGGACCGGCTCGAGTACGACGCGGACGGCCAGACCGCGGTCGCGACGGGGAGCGTCCGCCTCGAGCGCTCCGGCGACACGGCGACGGGCCCCACGCTGGTCTATCACCTGGACGACGACACCGGGCAGATGGACTCGCCCGTGTTCGAGTTCGCGAAGACCCCCGAGCGGCGCATCCCCACGCGCGGCCATGCCCTGCGGGCGGAGCTGGCGGAGCAGCAGCAGAGCCGCCTCTTCCGCGCGGAGTACACCTCCTGCCCCGTGCCGCGCAACGACTGGTACCTGCGCGTGAGCGAGCTCGACGTCGACGGCGCGAGGAACGTCGGCATCGCCCACGGCTCGACGCTCTGGTTCCTCGGCGTGCCGATCCTCTACTCGCCGTACATCTCCTTCCCGCTCGACAACAAGCGCAAGTCCGGCTTCCTCGCGCCCACCTTCGGGAGCTCCGGCAAGAGCGGCTTCGAGGCGTCGCTCCCGTACTACTGGAACATCGCGGAGAACATGGACGCGACGGTGACGCCCAAGATCTTCACCAAGCGGGGCGTGCAGCTGGGGACCGAGTTCCGCTACCTGGAGCCCAAGCTCGCGGGCGAGATCGACACCGAGTACCTTCCCTCGGACCACATCGCGCGGCGCGACCGCTACTTCGCGGGCATCCGCCACACGCAGCAGCTCTGGCCCGGGTGGAGCGCCGCCGTGAACGCGCAGGAGGTCTCGGACAACAACTACTTCCGCGACCTCTCGACCAAGATCGCGCTCACCTCCCAGACGAACCTGCCGCACGAGGCGATCGTCGCCTACAACGACGAGACGTGGTCCTTCTCCACGCGCGTCCTCTCGTACCAGACGCTGCAGGACCCGCTGGGACCGCCCGTGCCGATCCCGTACCGCATCGTTCCGCAGGTCCTCCTTTCCGGAGGCAGGCAGAACGTCTCCGGCTTCGACTGGCAGCTGGGAAGCGAGCTTTCGAACTTCCGGCACCCCACGCTCGCGGACGGGCAGCGCTTCGTCCTCTACCCCTCGCTTTCGTACCCGCTGCGGCGCAGCTACGGCTACGTGCTCCCGAAGGTGGGCTACCACTTCACGCACTACAATCTCCAGGACAACGCGCAGGGGCTCGAAGGCGGCTCCGTGGGGCTTCCCATCTCGAGCGTGGACGCGGGCCTCTTCTTCGACCGCCCGTTCCAATGGGGCACGCGGACCTTCCAGCAGACGCTCGAGCCGCGCCTCTTCTACCTCTACGTGCCGTTTCGGGACCAGAGCCGGCTCCCCAACTTCACGACCGCCGAGAAGGACTTCAGCTTCTCGCAGATCTTCACGGAGAACCGCTTCGTGGGAGGCGACCGCGTGGGCGACGCGAACCAGCTCACGATCGGGCTCACCTCGCGCCTCATCGAGTCCTCCACCGGCCTCGAGCGCCTCACCGCGTCGCTGGGGCAGGTCTACTACTTCACGCCGCCGCGCGTGACGCTCAGCGACACGGTGAGCAGCGCCAAGTCCTCGGACATCCTCGCCGGCATCGCGAGCCAGATGTCGCCCTCGGTCACGGTCGGCGCGGCGTTCCAGTACACGCCCACGGTGAACCGCTCCGAGAAGTTCACGCTCGAGGGGCATTACTCGCCCGTGCCGGGGAGCGTCGTGAACGCCGCCTACCGCTACGCCCGCGGCACCGTCGACCCGAGGGCGGACCCGTCGCTGCAGGCCGGCATCGCCCAGGTCGACCTTTCGAGCCAATGGCCCATCACGAGCACGATCTCGGCGGTGGGCCGCTGGAACTGGAGCACGAAGGACCGCAAGCTCCTCGAGGGACTCGCGGGCTTCGAGTACAATGCAGGCTGCTGGCAGGTGCGTGCGGTGGCCCACCGATTCATCACGGCGACCCAGACGTATTCGACGTCCTTCCAGATCCAGCTCGAGCTCTCCGGCCTCTCGAGGATCGGGATCAATCCCCTGGAGACCCTGCGGCAGAACATCGCCGGATACCGCCGGACGGACGAGATTTCCCCATGATTCCCGGATCGCCGCTCACACGCTTCCTCGCCGCCTGCGCCGCGGCCGCCGCGCTCTGCGCCCAGGCCCAGGCGCCCGCGCCTGACGCGGCCGCGGGCAAGCTCGACACGCGCCTTTCCGCCTCGCCCTCCCGCATCGTCCCCGTCGACCGCATCGTCGCGGTGGTGAACGAGGACGTGATCACGCAGAACGACCTGAACGAGCGCGTGGCGCTGGTCGTCCGCCAGCTCCAGCGCCAGGGAGCCCAGCTCCCGCCGGCCGACGCGCTCGCGCGCCAGATCCTGGAGCGGATGATCAACGACCGCATCCAGCTGCAGCTCGCCAAGGAGAACGGCATCAAGGTGGACGACGTGACGCTCGACCGCACCATAGAGCGCATCGCCGCGGAGAACAACATGCCCCTCGCGGACTTCCGCGCCGCGCTCGAGCGCGACGGCGTCAAGTACTCGCGCTTCCGGGAGGACATCCGGAACGAGATCCTCATCGCGCGCCTGCGCGAGCACGAGGTGGACAACACGGTGGTCGTCACGGACGCGGAGGTGGAGACGGAGCTCGCGCGCGCGGCGAAGCAGTCGACGGGCGACTCGGAGTACCAGCTCTCGCACATCCTCGTCGCCGTCCCGCCGCAGGCCACCGCGGACCAGATCGAGGCGCGGCGCCGGCGCGCGATCCAGGCGCTCGAGGCCCTGCGCCGCGGCGCCAACTTCGCGCAGATCGCGGCGCAGTACTCGGACGCGCCGGACGCGCTCCAGGGCGGCAGCCTCGGATGGCGCGCCGCCGGGCGCCTTCCCACGCTCTTCCTGGAGGTGTTGGAGCGCATGAAGCCGGGCGACGTGAGCGACATCCTCAAGAGCCCGAACGGCTTCCACATCGTGAAGCTCGTGGAGAAGCGGGGCGCCTCGCCGGCGGCCGGGGTCGAGCAGACCCACGCGCGGCACATCCTGCTGCGCGCCCGCGAGGGGCTCTCGGAATCCGAGGCCCGCGACAAGCTGGCACGCCTTCGGAGCCGCATCCTCGCCGGCGCGGATTTCGGCGAGATGGCCCGCGAGAACTCGGAGGACTCGAGCGCGGCGAAGGGCGGCGACCTGGGCTGGGTGGCACCGGGCGACACCGTGCCGGAATTCGAGCGCGTGATGAACTCGCTGAAACCCGGCGAGGTGAGCGAGCCGTTCCAGACGCCCTTCGGCTGGCACCTCGTGCAGGTGATCGAGCGCCGCTCGGAGGCGCTCTCGGAGGAGCGCAAGAAGGCGGCGGCCAAGCAGGCGATCCGCGCCCGCAAGGCGGACGAGGCCTACCAGGACTGGCTGCGCCAGCAGCGCGACCGCGCGTTCGTCGAGAACCGCTACGACGAGCGTTGATCGCGCCGCGGCCCCGCCGCGAGACTCCCGTGCCCGCATCCGCGCCCCTCGTCGCCCTCACCGCCGGTGAGCCCGCCGGCATCGGCCCGGATCTCTGCGCCTCGATCGTGGGGCAGCCCTTCCGCGGCCGCGTCGTGATCCTGGGCGACCGGCGCGTGATCGAGGAACGCGCGCGCATTCGCGGCATCTCCGTCGACCTGCCCGACTATCCCGGCCGGGATAGTCGGGCAG
>Ga0207667_10002798_pt1 | contig 21602 bp, 14 predicted proteins | sample KBSCornC52_FD_184301 | JGI IMG/M metagenome (GOLD analysis project Ga0207667, IMG submission 184301) | Corn rhizosphere microbial communities from Kellogg Biological Station, Michigan, USA - KBS Corn C5-2 (SPAdes) (version 2) | ecosystem: Host-associated > Plants > Roots > Rhizosphere > Soil ...
CGGCGGACGCAGTGTCTTACCTCGACCTGAACGTGCGCACGGGGGTGACGGAGCGGTGCGTATTCCGCTCGCTGCACGCGGCCGACGTCGTCAAGGTCAACGAAGATGAATTGCAGGACCTGTTCGGCTGGTACACCCATCTGCGCCCGGTCACCGACGACATGAGCGACACCGAGGTGCAGAACGCCTGCACGACCTTGCTGCGGATCTTCAACCTGCAAGGCATGATCGTCACACTGGGCGCGCGCGGTGCCGTGTACTTCGGCGCCGACGGCACCTTCGCCGAAGCGCCGCCAGCTCCCATGCCCGGCGCCCTCGTCGACACGGTCGGCGCCGGCGACGCCTTCTCCGCCGTCTTCCTCGTCGGCCGCGCGCACGGCTGGCCGCTGGCGCAGACGCTCGCGCGCGCGAACGAATTCGCCGGCGCCGTGTGCTGCATCGCAGGTGCGGTACCGTCCAGCCTGGACTTCTATCGGCCCTTCATCGAGCGCTGGCTGGCCTGAGCCGACGAGACTTCCTCAGCGTGGCCTGGCACTTGCGCAGTAACGCGCAATGAACGCCGCGTGCGTCGGCATCGCCGCCGCCGCACGCACCATCGCCTCGCGCTGGCGCGCCAGCATCGCGGCGCCGTCGACGCCGCGCAGGTCCGCCAGCGGATCGTGGCGCTGCGGCCAGTTCAACTGTCCCACGTGCACCGCGAGCCAGCTGGCGTTCCCGAACAGTTCCGGTCCTTCGCTCACCAGGCGCCCGTAACGCCTGAAGTGCTCGATCTTGCGCGCCAGCGTGTCCGGGATGTCCATCGCCGCGCAGGCCCGCCACAGCGGCGTGTCCGTCCGTTCCGTCAGCCTGTAATGCAGGATCAGAAAATCGCGGATGCGCTCGCACTCGTTGACGCCGATCCGGTTGTATTCGTCGATGACGAGCGGGTCGAAGTCGCGGTCGGGGAACAGCGCGAGCAGGCGCGAGATCCCCGACTGCACGAGGTGCAGGCTCGTGGACTCCAGCGGCTCCATGAACCCGCTCGCCAACCCCAGCGCCACGACGTTGCGGTTCCAGAAGCGCTTGCGCCGTCCCGTGACGAAGCGCAGCGCACGCGGCTCCGCCAGCGCCGGGCCGTCCAGGTTCGCGAGCAGGGTGGCGGCCGCCTCGTCGTCGGATACATGTTTGCTGGCATACACGTAGCCGTTGCCGACCCGGTGCTGCAACGGAATCTTCCATTGCCAGCCGGCCCCGCGCGCCGTCGAGCGCGTGTAGGGCATTGGATCGCCGTCCGACGCGCTGGGCACGGCCATGGCGCGGTCGCATGGCAACCAATGGGTCCAGTCCTCGTACCCCGTGTGCAGCGCGCCTTCGATCAGAAGGCCGCGGAAGCCCGAGCAATCGATGAACAGGTCGCCCGCGACGGACCGCCCGTCCGCCAGCCGCACCGCTTCGACGAAGCCGTCCGCGCCGCGCAGGTCCACGCCGACGATCCGGCCTTCCAGCCGCCGCACGCCGCGGTCCTCCGCGACTTCGCGCAGGTAGGCCGCATACAGCGCGGCATCGAAATGGTAGGCGTAGTCGAACGTCGACGCGATCTGGCGCGGGTCGCGCGACGGCTTGTCGAACCGTCCGCGGCTGGCGGCCGCCCATGCCATCGCGTATTCGTCCAGCGCCAAAGCGCCCGGCGCGGTGCGGCCCTGCAGCCAGTACTGGTGCAGCGGCACGGCGTCGAACTGCATGCCGTGCGGGCCGAACGGGTGGAAGTAGCGGCGTCCGGCCTGCGCCCAGTCGACGAACTCGATGCCCAGCTTGAACGTGCCCTGCGTACGGCGCAGGAATTCCGCTTCGTCCAGGCCCAGCGTCTGGTTGAAAATCTTGATGGGCGGGATGGTGGCCTCGCCGACGCCGACTGCCCCGATCTCTTCCGACTCTATCAGCGTGATGGTGCAGCCGCCGCCGACCACCGTGGACAGCGCGGCCGCCGCCATCCAGCCGGCCGAGCCGCCGCCGACGATGACGATGCTGCGCAAGCGACGATCATGGTCCGTCATTGTGCATTCTCCCGTTGCAGGCGCACGATCCACGCCGTTTCCGCCTGGCCGCGCGGTACCGCCAGGCCCGCATGGGCAAGCCAGGCGCCGTCGAACGAGGCGCCGTCGGCGCTGCCGATGGCATCCAGCAGGGGCGCGCGGTGGCTGGCATCGTACGCTCCCTCCGGCCGGATTTCGGTGACGCGATAGTGCGCGGCCGCGTCCAGCATGTCCAGCCGCAGCGGCGGCGTGTAGCGGTGCGTGCTCGGCGCGCGGCGGTATACGAACAGCAGCAGGTCGTCGGCGTCGCCGTGCGCCTGCCACAGCAGACCGTCCTGGCCCTCTCCCAGCCATACGCGTCCCGCATGCAGGCGGTCGCGCAAGCGCTTGTACAGCGCGATCCAGGCCGCGAGTTCGGCCTTCTGCGCCGCGTCCAGCGCGCGCACGTCGAGCTCCACGCCCAGGTGGCCCGGCAGCGCGACGGCCGCGCGGAAGGCCATCGCCTGGCTGCGGCCCGTCGTATGGGCGGGCGCCGTGCCCACGTGCGCGCCCATGATCTCGGGCGGGAAGAATTGCAGGAAGCCGCGCTGGATATCCGTGCGCGACACGGCGTCGATGCAGTCGCTCGTCCAGACGCGATGCGCGTGGCGCAGCACGGCGAAGTCGATGCGCCCGCCGCCGCCGGAACAGCTTTCGATTTCCACGTCCGGGTGCGCGGCACGCAGGCGCGCGAGCAATGCGTAGAACGCGAGGACCTGCGCGCGATAGCCCGGCCGGCCGTCTGCCAGGCCGGCCGTCGTGAGATCGCGGTTGTGGTCCCACTTGATGTAGCGGATGGGATGTGCGCCCAGCAGGCCGGAGATCCTGTCGAACAGGTAATCGGCCACCTCGGGCCGCGACATGTCCAGCACGAGCTGGTTGCGCGCCGTGAGCATCGGCCGGCCGGCGAGTTGCAGTGCCCAGTCGGGATGCGCGCGGTGCAGGTCGCTGTCGGGGTTGATCATCTCCGGTTCGAACCACAGGCCGAACTCCATGCCCAGGTCCGTCACGTGCGCGACCAGGTCGCCCAGTCCCTGTGGGAATTTGGTTTCGTCGGGCCACCAGTCGCCCAAAGCGGCACGGTCGTGGTGGCGGCCGTGGAACCAGCCGTCGTCCAGGACGAAGCGTTCGATGCCGACTCCCGCCGCCGCGGTGGCGAGCTCCTTGACGGGTTCCGGATGCACGTCGAAATAAAAACCTTCCCACGTGTTCAGGTGCACGGGCCGCGGGCGCATGCGGCCGCCCGGCCAGTCCAGGCGCGCCCGCAGCTCGGCGTGGAAGTTCGCGGCCAGGCCGTTCCAGCCCGCGCGCGAGAACGACGCCACCACTTCGGGCGTCTCCAGCGTGCGGCCCGGTGCCAGCCAGCCCTCGCCCGGCGCCAGCCATTCCCCCAGCTGCCACTGATACTGGCCGTCGTGCAGCCATTCGATGGTCTGCTGGTGATTGCCGGACCACGCCAGGTGGGCGCCGTAGACCGCGCCGTTGTCCGCACCCGCGCCCGGCGCGCACACGACGGCGCCGGGAAAGCAGTCGTGCGACGTGCGGCCGCGCCGGTTCTCGCGCCGCCACAGGCTGCGCGCCAGCGGGTCGACCTGCAGCATGAATTCGTGCAGGTGCTGGCCGGCGTAGGAGCGCACCGTCGCGCAATCGCCGGGCAGCGGCAAGGTGAACGCCGCGAGCCACTGCACGTCCAGCGGCGTCGTGCCGAGATTCGTCAGCGCCGTGCGCGCAACCAGCACGTCGCTGTCCGGATCCATGCGCAACGCGATGTCGGCACGCAGCTGCGCCGCTTCATCCGTCAGGTGCAGCACGACGGCGCGTCCCGGCTCGGTCCACTCGGCCGTGCAGGCCGTGACCGCCTGTGCGAACGCGCTGCCGGCGCGGTGGGCGAGCAGCGCGCTTTGACCGAACCAGCCGATGCCGAACGTCGGCAGCACGGTCAATGGCTGGTCGAAGTCGAGCATGAAGCTGGGCAGCGGCCGGCCGGCACGCATTGGCGCGGCAGGCAGCGCGCCGGCCGGCAGGCGCGGGCCCCAGTAGCGCCACAGTGGCGCTTCGTCCGCATGCAGTTCCAGCACGAGCGAGCTGTGGGTGCCGTGCAGGACGAGATAGTCGGCTTGTGAGTCGGGTGTCTTCGCGTACATGATTGACCGTTCCAGAAATGGAAATGCCGCCCAGGTCGGATAACCGACGGCGGGCGGCTGATGCAGTGGCTACTCCGCCTAGAAAGCGTAGCGTACCGAGATGCTGGCCGTGCGGCCCGCTTCCGGACGCGACGACACGACGCCCTGCGCGCCGATCGCCGCGCCCAGCGCCCGGATCTGCGCCAGCGAACCCTGGTCCACGTTACCCGAAAACGCGACCTTGTTGAACAGGTTGTTCACGTTCAGGCTCAACGTCATGTTCGGCGCCACGTTGTAGTTGGCGAAGGCGTTGACGAGGCTGCGGCCTTCCACCTGGAAGGTATCGGCATCGTCCGACCACACCTTGGTCTGGCCGACGATGGTGAAACCGGCCTGTGCGGGGCCGAAATCGTAGCGCGGCGAGATCGAATACAGCCAGTGCGGCGTGCTGTGCGGCGTTTTGCCGACCGTGCTGTTGCCCGTCGCCTGGCCCACCAGGTCGGACGTGACCTTCAGGTCGGTGTAGGTCGCGTTGGCGTTCAGCGCGAAGCCGCCGATGCGCAGCACGGATTCCAGTTCGACGCCGTTGGACCGGTAACCGATCTGGTTCAGCTTCGGACCGACGGTGCGGGTCTGGTCGTAGTCGAATTCGCTGACCGTCGTGTGGAACAGCGTGGAAAACAGGCCGAACGAACCCCAGTCGCGGCGGCCGCGGTATTTCAGGCCGAGTTCCATCTGCTTGACCTGGGCGACGGCGGCGGCATCGGCGCCGGCGGCCAATCCACCGGTCGCCGGATCGATATTGTTCGAGAACAGCAGGCGGTCCGCGATCGCGCGGCCGCCGCGGCTGACGCGGACGAACGAGCTGACGTCCTTGTCGAACTGGTAGTTGGCGCCCAGCGAGTACGAGTTGTAGCCGACCTTGTAGTTGATCGGATGCGGATGCGCGGTGTCGATCACGTAGACGTTGCGTTCGGCGCCCGTGATGCTGCCGTCGCCGTTGGTGTCCACGCCGCCCGCCACCTGCGTCGGTCCCGCGTAGCTGCCGCTGGCCTTGACGCTGTCGTGGCGCACGCTGGCGTCGATGTCGAGCGGACCGTTCGCGTACGTCAGCCCCAGGTATGGCGCGTCCGTCATGTAGTGCGCGTCATAGTTGCGCGCGCAGCAGCCGCCCCACTGGTCGTTGTAGCCGGTCAGGCCCATCGTGGTGAGCGCGGCGCCGCCGGCATCGCGGATGTCGATCAGCGCGCCGTCGCGGCCCACTTCCATCAGGCGGCCGCTGATCGACCACTGCTCGACGATGTTCTGCTTCGAGTGGTAGTAGCCGGCCTTGGCGCCCACGGTGGCACCGGCGACTTTCCAGTTGCGCCCGACGGACAGGTCGTTCGCGTAGTGGCCGATGTCCGGCGTGTGCACGTCGATGGCGGCGCCGTTCGAGATATAGCCGGTGGCGAGGTTCGCCTGCGTCACCGCCTGGCCGGCCTTCGGGCCGTTCGCATAGACGGCCGTGGCGCCCGTGCCGAAGCCGGCCAGCGTGCCGCCCAACGTGTCGAGACCCCAGAACTGCGTCTGGAACGCGCCGCTCTGCGACGTGTAGCGGAATTTGTCGTCGACCGTGTAGCCGTTGTCGAACTGGTTGTGGAATTCGAAGCCGATCGCGTTCGACTTGACCGAGATGCCTTTCGTGAGGTCGGCCACGCCGGCCGCGGTGCCGGCCGGGCCGACGCGGGGCGCGCTCGTGTTGTAGATCGAATTCTGCGAATCGCGCAGCACGTCGAAGCCGGGGATGCTGGAAAAGCCGGACAGCGTGTTGCCGCTGATGTCCGCCTTCGCGGGCATGCTCGTGTAGGTGGGCGCGTGGTCGTCCAGTGCCTTGAAGTTGACGCGGAAATAACCCTTGTCGTTATTGAAGGTCTTGGTGATGTTGCCCTTGATCTGGTAGCCGCGCTCCGTGTTGTACGAACTTGCGCGCGGGCCTTCGCCGGCGCGGTAGAAACCGCCGATGTGGAAGCGCAGGTCGGGCTGGATATGGCCGCCGTATTCGAGGTCCGTGCGGTCTTCCTTGTAGTTCAGGCCATGCGACAGCGAGACGGTGCCGCCGTCCTCCTCGCCCGTCTTGCTGATGAAGTTGATGATGGCGCCCGGCGCGTGCGACGCGAACGTGGAGGCGGAACCGCCACGCACCGTCTCGACGCGATCGACGTTGGCATCGTAGCGCAGCCAGTAGTCGTTGTTGGCGAAGTTCATGTCGCCGAATTCGACCACCGGCAGGCCGTCTTCCTGCAGTTGCACGTACTTCGAACCGCCGGACGCCAGCGGCAGGCCGCGCACCGTGATGTTGGCGTTGCCGCCGGGGCCGGCCGAGCTTTCGGCGCGGATGCCGGGGATTAGGTGCAGCACCTCCGCTTCGGAACGCGGCGCGAAATCCTTGATCTGTTCATGGTCGACGTCGGTCACGGAGATCGAGCTGCGCATCTTGCTCTTGCCGCCGGAGACGCCCGTCACCACCACCGTATTCAGGCCCAGCGTGTCGCCCTGCTTCGCGCTTGGCGCGGCCGGTGCCGCCGCAGCCGGCTCGCTCGCGGCTTCCTGCGCATGCGCCACCGGGACCGTCAGCGCCGCCACGGCGGACGCGGCGAAGATGGATTGGACGGCGGCGCACAGCGCACGCTTGTTGTAGTGCTTCATGAGGTCTCCTTCGTTCTCTTGTTCGGGATATGGACGCCTGCGATGCTTCAGCGCTGAAACCATAGTAATCAAGACCGCAAGCAATTGCAATCGATTGTAATGAAACTTTTTTTCATACCCGAGACCCGGAAACTGATTTCGCTCCGGCAAAGATGATCTCCGCAATATAGAGGAAGAACCGATATGGCCGCCATCGTTATCCGGCCTGCAGGCACGCGCGTCGACACGACAAAATTACAACACTTCCACGTCGATCCATCTCCGCAAAACCATTGCAACGGAAACGGTTGCAAACGTTTGCATTCAAAGCTATCCTGATCGGCATAACAGGCGCGACGCGCCAGGGAGACACCACATGCACGACATACCGCCGGCATTCCGCCCCGGCTACCATTTCACGCCCCGCCGCAACTGGATCAACGATCCGAACGGCCTCCTCTGGTTCGACGGCGAATACCACCTGTTCTACCAATACAATCCGAACGGCGACGTGTGGGGCGACATCGGCTGGGGCCATGCCGTCAGCACCGACCTGCAGCATTGGGAGGAACTCCCCGTCGCGTTGCAGGCGGACGAACACGCGATGATCTTTTCCGGCAGCGCGGTGGTCGACAAGCACAACACGAGCGGCTTCGCCGGCCCCGGCGAGACGGCCCTCGTCGCGATCTACACGGCTGCCCGGCGCCAGCCCGGCCTGCAGAACCAGCACATCGCGTACAGCACGGACCGCGGCCGCACGTGGACGAAGTACGCGGGTAATCCCGTGCTCGATCACGGCATGGCCGAATTCCGCGACCCGAAGGTCCAGTGGTACGCGCCCGGCGGGTTCTGGCTGATGTCCGTCGTATTGCCGGAACTGCACCGCGTCCAGTTCCATGCATCGAGCGACCTGAAGTCGTGGCGCCACCTGAGCGACTTCGGTCCGGCCGGCGCCACCCGCGGCATCTGGGAATGCCCCGACCTCTTCCCGGTCGCCTGGGCCGGCGGCACGGCCTGGGTGCTGAAGGTCGACGTGTTCGACGGCCACGTGAACGGCAGCATGGGTGGCCAGTACTTCGTCGGCGACTTCGACGGCGTGCGTTTTACGCCCTACCCCGGCCAGGCCGCGCGCTGGAGCGACCATGGCGCCGACTTCTACGCGGCGCTGTCGTGGAACGGCCTGCCCGCAGGCAGCGAGGGCCCCGTCTGGATCGGCTGGATGAACAATCACCGCTACGCGAAGGACACGCCCACGCAGCCATGGCGCGGCGCGATGTCGCAGCCGCGCCGGCTGGCCCTGCGCGCAGACGCGGATGGCCTGCTGCTCGTGCAGCAACCGCTGGCGCAGCTGGCCGCGCGGCGCAGGAGTCTACGGCAGGTCGCCGGCATGCGGCTGGACAGCGGCGAGCAGGCCTGGCCGCTCCCCGGCATGCAGTGCGATATCGACGTCCGCTTCGCCCTGCGCGACGCCCGCGAATTCGGCCTGCGCCTGGGCGACGCCGACGGCGACCACACGCTGATCGGGTATGATGCCGGGACGGCGACCGTGTTCGTCGACCGCACGCACTCCGGCCTCATGGCGAACCACCCGGATTTCCCGGGCCGCCGCGCGGCGAAGGTCGAACCGTCGACCGGACTGCACCTGCGCATCCTCGTCGACAACTGCTCGGTGGAGGTGTTCGTGAACGACGGCGCGGCCGTGATCACGGAACTCGTCTTCCCGGCCACCCCCGCCGCCACCCTGGCGCTGTACACCGTCGACGGCGGCGTCGACCTCCTGTCCCTCGATCTCTGGCAACTCGCATGAATACCGTCACCACCAAACCGCGCCTCAGCCTGCGCCAGATCCTCGAGATGAACCTGGGCTTCTTCGGCCTGCAGTTCAGTTTCGGTCTCCAGCAAAGCAATGTCAGCGCCATCTACAGCTACCTCGGCGCCGACGAAGCGAGCATGCCGCTGCTGTGGCTCGCGGGGCCGATCACGGGCCTGCTCGTGCAGCCGCTGATCGGTGCCATGAGCGACCGCACCCATTCCCGGCTGGGCCGGCGCACGCCGTATTTCCTCATCGGCGCGATCATCTGCAGCCTCGGCCTGCTGGCCATGCCGTACAGCCCCACGCTGTGGGCCGCGGCCGCGCTGCTGTGGATGCTCGACGCCGGCAACAACATCACGATGGAGCCGTACCGCGCCTACGTCAGCGACCGCCTCGACAGCCGCCAGCACTCGCTCGGCTTCCTCACGCAGAGCGCATTCACGGGCCTCGCGCAGATGCTGTCGTACCTGACACCATCGATCATGGTCTATTTCGGCATGAGCCAGTACGCGGTCGACGGCAACCACATTCCCGTGATCACGCGCATCACGTTCCTGATCGGCGCCGTGCTGTCGCTGACGACCATCGCGTGGTCGATCCTGCGCGTGCCGGAACTACCGCTGACGCCACAGGAGCGCGACGAGCTCGCGGCCAGGCCGATGTCGTTCGGCGCCAGTGTGCGCGAGGTATGGGACGCCATCGTCGAGATGCCGCGCGCGATGCGGCAGCTCGCGCTGATGAAACTGCTGCAGTGGTATGGCATGGCCTGCTACTGGCAATTCCTCACGCTGATGATCGGCCGCACGCTGTTCCACACGTCGAACCCGAATTCGGACGGCTTCCGCGACGCCGTCCTCGTCAACGGCCAGATCGGCGGCTTCTCGAACACGATCGCTTTCGTCGGCGCCTTCGCCATGATTCCGCTGACCCGGCGCCTCAAGCCGAAGATATTGCACTGCATCTGCCTAAGCGCGGCCGGCGTCGCGATGCTGGCGCTGCCGGCCATCACGACGAAGTCCATGTTGTTCCTGCCGATGATCGGCGTCGGCCTGGGTTGGGCCAGCATCATGGGCAACCCGTACGTGATGCTGGCGGGCTCGATTCCGCCCGAACGCACGGGCGTCTACATGGGGATCTTCAATATGTTCATCGTGATCCCGATGCTGATCCAGGGCGTGACCCTGCCCTTCATCTACCACGGCTGGCTGAACGGCGATCCGGGCCACGTGGTGGCGCTGGCCGGCGTGCTGCTGCTCGGCGCGGCCGTGGCGACGCTGTTCGTGGGGATGCCGGCCAAGACGCCGTCTGCGAACGGCGCGCTGGCCGGCGACAAGATGTCCTGACGCAGCCCCGGCCTGTCTCAGGCAGCGTTCGCGCCGAGCTCGACGCCGGCGACGGCCACCGGCACGGCCGCGAACATGCGCTGCCTCATGAAGCATCTGACCCAATTGCCGGCGTTCGCCGGCGCTCCCCCTTCCCTCTCCGCAGTCTGACGCCGCCGCCGTCATCCGCGTGCGATTGATTCAATCTGTGAATCACTCAACATAATCTTTGGTTTGTTGGCGCATAGATCAAGGCATATGATGAATTGAACACACACCCAACCGCGCCGCTCGAGCACGGACATCAAACGCAACAACGACGGAGACGACCTTGAAGAAATCGGCAGCCCTCATGCTGGCGCTGGGCACCACCGCAGCCCACGCCCAGACCAACGTCACCATCTACGGCATCGTCGACGCCGCCCTCGTCGGCGAGCGCGGCGGCAGCGCCGGCAACCTCACCAGGATCACGAGCGGGGCCGCCTCGGCCTCGCGCATCGGCTTCAAGGGCGAAGAAGCCCTCGGCAATGGCCTGTCGGCATTCTTCACCCTCGAAACGGGCAGCAAGATCGACACGGGCGAAGTGGACGCGGCCGGTACCATCTTCAACCGCCAGGCCCTCGTCGGCCTGAAAAGCAAGGATGTCGGCACCGTCGCACTCGGCCGCCAGTACACCCCGTATCACACGATGCTGGCCGGCCTCGTCGATCCGTTCGGCACCGGCTATGCCGGCACGTCGAAGAACCTGTTCCCGGACTGGAGCACCAACATCCGCACGAGTAACACCGTCACATACGCATCGCCGGTCGTGCACGGCATCGATGCGCAACTGGCCTACAGCGTGGGCGAGCAGACTGTCGCCTCGGCCGGGCGCCAGTTCGGCGGCGCGATCGGCTACACGAACGGTCCGCTGACGGTGCGCGTAGCGTTCAACAGCAAGAACTCCGACGTCGCCGCCACGGGCACGACGGCCGCCGTCAACCACGACATCGGCCGCAACACCCTGCTGGGCGGCACGTACAACTTCGGCCGGTTCAAGCTGCACGCCGGGTACGGCATCGACAAGGGCTATAACAGCGCACCGTTGGGCAATGCCAACAATCCCTACGGTGGCGTGAAGCCGACGCCGTCGACGGATGGCCGCGACATGCTGCTCGGCTTCTCGGCGCCGGTGGGCCCGGGTACGCTGATGTTCTCGGTGATGCACAAGGACGACCGCACGACATTCAATCAGGATGCCAGCGCGTGGGGCATCGGCTATTCGTACGGCCTGTCGAAGCGGACCAACCTGTACGCGGCCTATGCCCACATCGATAACAAGAACGGCGCCGGCTACACGGTTGCAAACAACACCGAAGCGGGCAGCGGCAATACCGGCTACAACCTCGGCATGCGTCATACCTTCTGAACAGCCTGATACCTACCGGAGACAATCGTGGAACAAGCACACACCATCCAGGCCGCGAGCGCGGCAAAGGTCGCGACCCGCAAACGCTGGCTGATCCTCGCCATGCTGTTCGCCGTCACGACGATCAACTACGCCGACCGTGCGACGATCTCGATCGCCGGGCCGGAAATCAAGAAGGAACTCGGCCTGTCCGCGGTGCAGATGGGCTTCATCTTCTCTGCGTTTGCCTGGTCGTACGTGGTCGCGCAGCTGCCGGGCGGCTGGCTGCTCGACCGCTTCGGCTCGAAGATCACCTACTTCTTCAGCATCTTCCTATGGTCGACGTTCACGCTGTTCACCGGTGCCGCGGGCTTCGTCGCGGGCGGTGCGGCCGTCGGCGTCCTGTTCATGCTGCGCCTGCTGGTCGGTGCGGCCGAGGCGCCCTCCTTCCCTGGCAACAGCCGCATCGCATCGTCCTGGTTTCCGACCAATGAACGCGGCCGGGCGGCCGCAATCTTCAACTCCGCGCAGTATTTCGCAACCGTGCTGTTCGCCCCGATCATGGGCTGGCTCGTGCACAGCTACGGCTGGCACAGCGTGTTCTACGTGATGGGCGGCCTCGGCATCCTGGTGGCCTTCCTGTGGTTGAAGACGATCCACGGCCCCAAGGAACACCCGTCCATCAGCGCCAGCGAACTGAAATACATCCAGGAAGGCGGCGCCCTCGTCGACCTCGAGAGCCAGAATCGCGCCGCACTGAAGAGTGAAGTCGACACGTTCGCCTGCATCAAGGAATTGCTGGGCAACCGCATGCTGCTGGGCATCTACGTGGGCCAGTACTGCATTACCACGCTGACCTACTTCTTCCTCACGTGGTTCCCCGTCTACCTCGTGCAGGAACGCCATATGACGATCCTGAAAGCCGGCTTCGTCGCTTCGCTGCCCGCCATCGCCGGCTTCCTCGGCGGCATCGCCGGCGGCTGGCTGTCCGACCGTCTCGCGAAGGCCGGCTATTCGCTGTCCGTGTCGCGCAAGACGCCGATCGTGCTCGGCATGCTGATGTCGATGAGCATGATCGCCTGCAATTACATCGACACCGATGCACTCGTCGTCGCCGTGATGTCGCTCGCCTTCTTCGGCAAGGGCGTCGGCGCGCTCGGCTGGGCCGTCGTGTCGGACACGTCGCCGAAGGAAGCGGGCGGCCTGTCCGGCGCCCTGTTCAACACTTTCGGCAACACTGCCGGCATCACGACGCCCATCGCCATCGGCTACATCGTCGAAGCGACCGGCTCGTTCGCCGGTGCCCTGGTCTTCGTCGGTGTCAACGCGGCGCTGGCCATTGCCTGCTACCTGTTCGTCGTCGGCGACATCAAGCGCGTCAAGCTCGTGAAGTCGCTGGTCAGCCAATAACCCGATCAATCTGAACGAGTCCTTCATCATGAACACCACCGCACCCCGCGCCCCCGTCGTCACCGAACTGCGCGTCGTCCCCGTCGCCGGCCAGGACAGCATGCTGCTGAACCTCTCCGGCGCCCACGGCCCCTGGTTCACCCGCAACATCGTCATCCTCAAGGACAGTGCCGGCAATACCGGTCTCGGCGAAGTGCCGGGCGGCGAAAAGATCCGTCGAACGATCGAGGACGCCCGCCCGCTCGTCGTCGGCAGGACGCTGGGCGAGTACAACAACGTGCTGAACGCCATGCGCACCGCCTTCGCCGACCGCGACGCCGGCGGTCGCGGCCAGCAGACGTTCGACCTGCGCACGACGATCCACGCCGTCACGGCGGTGGAATCCGCCCTGCTCGACCTGCTGGGCCAGTTCATGAACGTGCCGGTCGCCGCGCTGCTGGGCGAAGGCATGCAGCGCAACGCCGTCGAGATGCTGGGCTATCTGTTCTACGTGGGCGACCGCAACAGGACGGACCTCGCCTACCGCGCCGAGCCCGACGCCGGCGACGCCTGGTTCCGCCTGCGTAACGAGGCAGCGTTGACGCCGGAATCCATCGTGCGCCTGGCCGAGGCGACCCGCGAGCGCTACGGCTTCAACGATTTCAAGCTGAAGGGCGGCGTGCTGTCGGCCGATGAGGAGATGGAAGCCATCGTCGCCATGCACGAGCGCTTTCCGGATGCGCGCATCACGCTGGACCCGAACGGTGCCTGGTCGCTGGACGAGGCGATCCGCGTGTGCCGCGACCAGCACGGCATCCTGGCCTATGCCGAAGACCCGTGCGGCGCCGAGAACGGCTTTTCCGGCCGCGAAGTGATGGCCGAGTTCCGCCGCGCCACCGGCCTGCCGACCGCGACCAACATGATCGCGACCGACTGGCGCCAGATGGCCCATTCGATCCAGCTGCAATCCGTCGACATTCCGCTCGCGGACCCGCATTTCTGGACCATGCAGGGTTCCGTGCGCGTGGCCCAGCTTTGCCAGATGTTCGGCCTGACCTGGGGTTCGCACTCGAACAACCACTTCGACATCTCGCTCGCCATGTTCACGCACGTTGGCGCGGCGGCGCCCGGCAAGGTCACCGCGATCGACACGCACTGGATCTGGCAGGACGGCCAGCGCCTGACGAAGGAACCGCTGAAGATCGAGGGTGGCCTCGTGCACGTCCCGGCAAAACCGGGCCTGGGCATCGAGCTGGACGAAGCCGAGCTGGACAAAGCGCACCAGGCCTATAAGAACATGGGATTGGGCGCGCGCGACGACGCGGCCGCGATGCAATTCCTCGTCCCCGGCTGGAAGTTCGACAACAAGCGCCCGTGCCTGGTGCGCTAAGAACAGCGAGTCCGCCATGCCTTACGACACTCCCTACCGCGGCATCCCGAACCGCTTCAAACGCGACCTGCGCGAAGGCAAGCTGCAGGTTGGCTGCTGGTCGTCGCTGGCCAGCCCGTTGTCGACCGAAGTGCTCGGCCTCGCCGGCTTCGACTGGCTCCTGCTGGACGGCGAGCACTCGCCGAACGACCTGAATACCTTCATCCTGCAGCTGATGGCGCTGAAGGACAGCGTCAGCGCACCGGTCGTGCGGACGTCCGAGAACGACCCGGTACAGATCAAGCGCCTGCTCGACGCCGGCTTCTACAACTTCCTGGTGCCGTTCGTCGAGACGGCGGAAGAAGCCGCGCGCGCCGTCGCGGCCACGCGTTATCCGCCCGAAGGCATCCGGGGCGTGTCGGTGGCCATGCGCGGCAACCGCTATGGCACCGTGCCCGACTATTTCGCGGCCAGCAACCAGAACGTCATGGTCGCGGTACAGATCGAAAGCCGCGCCGGTGTCGAGAACATCGGCACGATCTGCGCGGTGCCCGGCGTCGACGCCGTTTTCATCGGCCCGTCCGACCTGGCGGCAGGCCTCGGCCATATCGGCAACCCGGCGCATCCCGACGTACAGGCGGCGATGCAAGGCGTGTTCGCCGCGGCGCTCGCGGCCGGGATGCCGGTCGGGATCCTCGCGCCGGCGGAAGCCGATGCACGCCGCTACATCCAGATGGGCGCCACGATGGTGGCCGTCGGCAGCGACCAGGGCCTGTTCCGCGCCGCGACGCAAGCCTTGCGCGACAGGTTCGCGGCCTGAACCAACATTCGACAGCATGGAGAACACAATGAGCAAAGTAGGATTCATCGGCCTGGGCATCATGGGCAACCCGATGGCGGGCCAGTTGATCAAGGGCGGGCACGACGTGTACCTGTACAGCCGCAGCGGCGTGCCGGCCACGCTGGTCGAGGCCGGCGGCACCGCCTGCGCGTCGTCGCGCGACGTCGCGGAACGGGCCGACATCATCATCACGATGGTGCCGGACACGCCGCACGTGGCATCCGTCCTGTTCGACGCCGACGGCGTGGCCGCAGGCCTGGCGCCCGGCAAGATCGTGGTTGACATGAGTTCGATCTCGCCGGTCGAGACCAAGGTCTTCGCGGCCCGCATCAAGGCGCTGGGCTGCGAGTACGTCGACGCCCCCGTGTCCGGCGGCGAAGTCGGCGCGAGGGCCGCCACGCTGACCATCATGGCGGGCGGTTCCGAAGCGGCCTTCGCCCGCGTGAAACCGCTGTTCGAACTGATGGGCAAGAACATCACCCTCGTCGGCGACAATGGCGCGGGCCAGACGTGCAAGGTAGCGAACCAGATCATCGTCGCGCTGAACATCGAAGCGGTCGGCGAAGCGCTGCTGTTCGCCTCCAGAATGGGCGCCGATCCCGCGAAGGTGCGCCAGGCGCTGATGGGCGGCTTCGCATCGTCGCGCATCCTGGAGGTGCACGGCGAACGCATGGTCAAGCGCACGTTCGATCCGGGCTTCCGCATCGAACTGCACCAGAAGGACCTGAACCTGGCGCTGTCGAGCGCGCGCGCGGTCGGCGTGGCACTGCCGAATACGGCCACCGCGCAGGAACTGTTCAACAGCTGCGCGGCCCACGGGGGCAGCGGCTGGGACCATTCCGCGATGGTGCGCGCCCTCGAGAAGATGGCCAATTTCGAGGTCGGCCAGAAGCCGGCCTGAACCTCGCCGGGAAGCGGCCGCCCAGGTGGGTCAGGCAGGCTTGATGTCGGCCGCGAACAACCGCTGTTTCATGAAACACTTGACCCAGATCGCCGCCACGAGGCCGAAGATCCCGCATGGCACGCGGCAGGTCGCGGCGGGCATCGCGCGCCGCTTCCACCATCGGCGTGACGTATTCGCAGCCGATCAGCGTCCAGGAGCACAGCACGGCGACGGGAGCGATCGCGGTGTGCACGGTGAAGCCCTGCCATACCTGCGCGGCGGGCCGCGCGCCGGTGTGGAAACGGCCCGTCACATACAGGCCGACGACGAGGAAGAACGAGATGATCACGAACGTGAGGATCTGCTGCGTCGTCGCGAACACGTCGGTGCCGGCGAGATCCAGGACGACCAGGATGCCGAGCAGCGACAGTGCCCACCCCATGTTGGGCATCAGGCCGGGGAACAGCTGGTTGATGACGCTGTCGAACAGCATCAGCTCGGCCGGCAGGCCGAAGATCGCCGGCACCACGTAGCCGGCGAACACGGCGAGGATCGCCGGGAACCGGCTGACGGTGGCTTCCGCATACGCGCCGCGCCGGCCGCGCATCGGCTTCGGCGAGGCGTCGGGTACCGTGCTGCCGGCGCGCAGACCACGGGCGGCCTCGCCCGGATGGCTGGCCGGCGTCGCCACCGTTCGGCGGCTACAATGAATCCGGCTTCGGCGGCCGCGACAAATCCCGGTGGGCGCACGACCAGTACCCCCGGATCAAGACCATCTGGATCGACGCAGAATGAAAAACACGAACAAGGCAACCCTGATCGGACTGCTGGCTGTCTTGCTGTGGAGTTCCCTCGTGGGCCTGATCCGCAGCGTCAGCGACCACCTGGGCGCCACCGGCGGGGCCGCGATGATGTACAGCGTGGCGTCGGTGATCCTGCTGCTGTCCGTTGGGCGCCCCAGGTTGCGCGGCTTCCCGTGCCGCTACCTCGTCTGGGGCAGCCTGCTGTTCGTGACCTACGAGCTGTGCCTCGCGCTCTCGATCGGCTATGCGAACACGGCCCGGCAGGCCATCGAGGTCGGGATGGTCAACTACCTGTGGCCGACGTTCACCATCGTCGCCGCCATCCTGTTCAACCGCCAGAAGGCCAGTTTCCTGATCGTACCGGGCTTCGTGCTGTCCATCGTCGGCATCTGCTGGGTGCTGGGCGGCGCGCAGGGCTTCGATCCGGCCGGCATGCTGGCCAATGTGCGCGACAACCCGCTCAGCTACGGCCTGGCCTTCGCCGGGGCGCTGATCTGGGCGGCCTACTGCACCGTGACGGCCCGCATCGCCGAGGGCAGCAATGGCGTCGCGCTGTTCTTCATCCTCGTCGCCCTGACGCTGTGGATCAAGTATGTCCTGCAGGGCGGCGGCCATATGACGTTCAGCGCCGACGCCGTCGTCTACCTGCTGCTGGCCGCCGCCGCGATGGGCTTCGGCTACGGCGCGTGGAACGTGGGCATCCTGCACGGCAACGTGACGATCCTGGCCGGCGCCTCATACTTCATCCCCGTGCTGTCCGCGGCATTGTCCTCGCTGCTGCTGCATGCGCCGCTGTCCCTCGCGTTCTGGCAGGGCGCGGCGATGGTGTGCGGCGGCGCCATCCTCTGCTGGCTGGCCACGCGCACCCGCAGAGTCAAGCAGATCGCCGCCTAGCGCGGCGCCGATCATTCGGCGCCGCGTGTCATCGTACGACGATCCTTCCTTCGACAATCGGACGCCCTGCCGATCCATGTGGTCCGGCCTGGCTATCGTAGTCAATGACCTGGGCCCTGGTCTTCGGATCGGCGTGCCATATTGTCACGCCAAACTGTCCGCTCTCACGACGCCTTGCGTGCGCTGTTTCATGTTCCACTCCATCGGAAAAGAAGCCCAGGCCCGTCATCGTCCAGCGTCGGATCGGGGCAATGGAGGAGATCCAGAAGGCTCGACTCGCAGCGGCAGGTCCCCGCTCAATCCCGATGCCGGTTGCCGCCCGAGTCGTCTCGTCCGGAGACGGCGTACGGACCGATGACGACGCCCACGAATCCGCCCGCTTTCTGCGTCGACAGGAAACGGATGTCGACGTGGTCGGCCAGGGCCGTGGTCACATCCCCGTCGCGATAGCGGTAGCTGGCCTGCCCGCCATTCATGTCCATGACGAGCTCGACCCGCCTGGACGCGGCCGGCCTGCTTGCCACCAACGTCTCCCGGCCGCCCTCGGTCTTGTACAGCGCCACGACATCCTTCCCATCGACGCGCGCCAGGCCGAGGAACATGTGGTTGTCGTCGTTCTGCATGGCCACGAGGCCCGCACGGTCGCCATCGCGCTTTGGCGCGAAGTTGACCACGGTCGACACGGTGGCGACGTGATGCTGCTGGCGCCGGCCGACGAAAGCGGGCACGCCGCGCAGGTCGCCCAGCGGTCCGCCAGCGCGCAACACCAGTTCACCGCGTTCGACGGTGTACAACGGTGCGCGCGGAATGCGAATGCCGATCCAGGCGGCGGACAGGGGGGCGTCGAATTCGTCGACATACGCAAAGCTGCCGCTGGTGGGAACCGGCGCCGGCGCTTGCGGCGGCAACGCCGGCTTGCGGACGGCAAACGGTACCGTCCTGCCCTGCTCCAGGATCAGCGGCCAGCCCGCCTTCCAATCGACGGGAAGCAAAAAGGTTTCGCGCCCAATATTGTAGAAATTGCCTGGATAAGGCCGTGTCGCCAGGAACACGGCCCACCATTGCCCGTTCTGCGTCTGGACGAAGTCGGCGTGGCCGGCCGTGGTGACGGGATTGGGACGCTTCGGGTCCAGGTCGCGCTGCGTCAGGATCGGATTGACGGGTCCCGGCATGTAGGGTCCCGTGATGGCGTTGGCGCGGAACACGACTTCGGAGTGGTTGTCGGCCGTGCCGCCTTCGGCGCAGGTGAGATAGTAGTAGCCGTCCTTCCTGAAGATATGCGGTCCCTCGATCCAGATCGGCCGCTTCGCGGGCACCACGCCGCCATCGACGAGCACCCTGGACGTGCCGGCGAACTGCAGCGTGCGCGGGTCCAGCTCCGCAATCCAGATCGCGCGATGGCCTTCGTAGCGCGGCTGGCCTTCCGGGGCATTGTTGTACACGACATAGACCTTGTCGCCATCCCAGACGAGGGACGGATCGATCCCCTGCAGGCCCCGGATCGTGACCGGCTGCGACCACGGGCCGGCCGGATCGGTCGCCGTGATGACGAAATTCCCCGTGCCGCCCGGGCAGCTGGAACACGTGGTGACGATATAGAACGTGCCGTCGTGATACGAGATGTCCGGGGCATAAATACCCTGCGATGCGCGCACGCCGGTGAAATCGACCTGGCCGGGCCGATCGAGCGCATTGCCGATCTGCGTCCAGTTGACGAGATCCCTGGAGTGGAAGACCGGCAGGCCCGGGAAATTCGTGAACGAGGAATTCACCAGGTAATAATCGTCGCCGACGCGTGTGATCGACGGGTCCGGATAATAGCCGCTCAATATCGGGTTGACGAACTCGCCGTCACGCGGCCGGACGTTTTCCTGGGGCCGTCCCTGATAGGAAAACCGGTCGAAGCGCGCAACGGTCGCCCTGGTATCGTCTGCCGCCTCGGCTACCGCCATCGAAGTAACAGCACACAGGGCCAGTACGCCCGACATGATCACGGCCCGCATGGAATACAGGTTCATTTGAAATTCGCGCTCCCGGTTCTTGATCAGCTTGTAGTTTTGGTGCCGCTTTTTTGCGTGGCAACCACTCTATGCCAAGAAATTTTCCAAAACCAATGTTTTATTTATATCGATCGATTCACGAAAGGTATCGATCGCGCGTTTTGGAAAGGTCACCGATAAAGGCAGGAACAGGCGACCAGCGCGTCGGGTGGATCCTGCCCATCCATCGGTGGAAAATGAGCCTGGGCCCTACGAGGACACCGTTTCCTGGATCGGTCCGGACAGTTGATCCGTCTGGTCTGCCACCGTGCGGAAGGCTTTCGGCGTACAGCGGTACGCTTCCTTGAAAAGCTTGCTGAAGTAAGAGGCGTTGGCATACCCGACTGCAAACGCAACCTCCGCCACGGTCATCCCGCTTTTTTCAGTGAGCATCCGGGCCGCTTCCGTCAGGCGCAGCTTGTTGAGATAACCGGTGAACGTCATGCCGACTTCCGATTTCAGGACTTCGTTGATCTTGGTGCGCAAATCGGCGGACACGTTGAGATCCGAGCCGTCCGCCGGCAGGTTCAGGTCAAACCGCAGACCGTCGTGTGCAGTCTCGTCGACACGGATGAAACGTGGGTTCCATGGAATCGACGTCAACGCTCGACGCCAGTGCACCGCCCGGTCATTGCTCTCCTGCGACGGTAGCAGCGACTGCGACAGAAAGCTGCGCTCGACGAGTACGGCAGCCAGGAACGCGTCCGCGAGCAGAATAAGGACGAACGCGTACAGCGCCCTCCTATAAAACTCTTGCATATTGCGACATCGGTGATTATCTCGTTTGGCCGTTATCAATTTTCGAAAGAACGAAAAGCAATCGCCTAACTTGCCGGTCTCAACGTTGTGACCGGTCAACGTATCGGCGTTACTAGCCGCTAGGATTCGTCTTGGAAGCTGCCTCGACACATTTCGAGTCATCAGGAGGATCGATCCGTGCCCATCGAAAGCATCAGGCGGATGTCACCTTCCGCATTCAGACACGACAGAATGCGCCCCAAGGGATCGGAAGACGGCGCCATCGCCATCATGACGCCGTTTGTCCTCATCGTCATGCTCGGCATGTTGGGCATGGCTCTTGACCTCAGCCAAAGTTACAACAGGAAAACGGAACTACAAAGCGTCGCCGATGCCATCGCACTGGCTGCGGCTACCGCCCTTGACGGGACACCCGCAGGTATCGACAGGGCCATCACGGCGGCTGGACAGGCTGCGGTGGGCTTTAACGTGTCATACAACAAACTCAGCGTTTCCTGGTCGAGCGCCGCGCTGACGTTTGGCACGGCCGCCAATGGTGGTTCGGGCGGTTGGATGGACGGGGCAACCGCGAAGGCAAGCGCCTCGAAGATTTTTTTTGCCCGGATCGACACATCGGCCCTCGATCCTGCGTATGGACAAGTCGACAACTACTTCATCCCTATCCTGTCATCAGCGCTTGCGACGACGAATGTGGCGTCCTCGGCGGTGGCTGGCCGGGATTCGATGAACGTATTGCCGCTCGCAATCTGCGCGAACTCGAATACGCAAGCGGCCTCGCTCGCATCGGGAGAACTCGTGGAGTATGGCTTCAGGCGGGGCGTCAGCTATGACCTGATGAAGCTGAACCCTGGCGGAACCACGCCCGAAAACTTCCTCGTGAATCCGATCGCGCCGCCCGGGACGGTTGGCACGACAATGATGAACAGGATGGATGTCGTCGCGCCGTTCGTCTGCACCGGGAGAATGGCAATACCCACGTTGGGCGGTGGTGACATCACGGTCGAGCGTGGCTTCCCGATCAGCTCACTTTACGTACATCTGAATTCCCGGTTCGGTTCGTATGCCACGCCATGCCAGTCGGCGACCGCACCAGCGGACCCGAGCGTCAAGAGCTTCGACCTGAACAACGTACCGTGGATGAAATACAAGCCCGACGGTCAATCCGCCAACTCGTTGGCGACCCCACTGTTGACGGTCGCTGAACAGCCCGCCACGGCGACGCAGACTGCGTATGGGCCGGTGTGGTCGTATGCGAAGGCGGT
>Ga0207667_10002799_pt1 | contig 21597 bp, 10 predicted proteins | sample KBSCornC52_FD_184301 | JGI IMG/M metagenome (GOLD analysis project Ga0207667, IMG submission 184301) | Corn rhizosphere microbial communities from Kellogg Biological Station, Michigan, USA - KBS Corn C5-2 (SPAdes) (version 2) | ecosystem: Host-associated > Plants > Roots > Rhizosphere > Soil ...
GATGAATCCGTGCCTGCGCGCCTGATCGTAAGGATGGCCGCGGCGCACCGTTACTCCCTCTGCCGCAAATGCCGCCACTACTCCCACTTCCATTGTTGACTGCGCGGGCCAGCACATTACGTTGGCTTCCTCGCGCAGATCCCCACTCGCTATGAGAATCACCTCACCATTTTGAACCGGCTCCGCCACAATTCCCCTTCCATCGAACGACATAAACTCACCTTTCTGGTCAACCCATCCCTACTTGCTTCAAAAAATTGCTTTTATATAGCGCGTAGAACACGTGCCGCATCGCGACTCCGTGGAACGATCAGTGTTCCCGCACGGTTGCATTCTGTCCAGCATCTTTGATTGCCTGTCGCATCCTGGCTTCCGACTCCGCGCTCCAATAACTGCAATCCAGCTGAAGAAACACGGACGAATAGGGAATCGTCATCGTGGTCTTCAGGATCAGCACATGGAATCCTTGGCTGGTTGCATTTAAGCCATCAATCAGAGACTGGTGCGGCACAGAATCGGTGGGCACGCCGGCGAGGCGCGTTTTCAGATCTCCCCGTAACCGCGTGACACCGGGAGCATTGGCTTCGGCAACAAATTTCAGTTCCATATCGGTATGCGCCAAAGCGCGAACATGTCGCGAACTCTTGATTTCTTTGAGCACGTAGTCGAGCACCGCGAGATGGTCTTCATTCGTCTCGATGGTCTCGATACCACTGGAACTCTGTAGCGGATAGGCAGAATCAACCACTGCAATCCAGTTCCGATGCCCCATGAGCGACATCTCGCTATGCACCTTCTTTTGCCAGTCGCTTTGCGCGTGCGATATGAGACTTGCACAGATCATCATGAAGAGCACCATAACGGTTTTGATTTTCATCTTGGGTTCACCTTCCAGCTACCGCGTTCTTTCTTTTGATAGACCCAATCCAGGTGACGCTACAGGTACGGGCGCACTGAATCAACATCTCCGGAGTTATGGGTTGATTGGAACTTATCAACTGAACCTACTCTGCGCTCCGGCTTTGGCAGAGCTGGACTGAAGCAATCGAGCAGAATGTCGCTTGTATTACCATTTAGTTCCCGTAACTGCTCCGCGACGATCCGTCGGACTAGATCAGGGTCGCCTTTTGCCCGAAGGTTTACGAGCAGTTCATAACGCCTGGTCGGCGATGCATCAAGTTGGCCGTCGACCCTCGGTTCTTCTCCATTCTTACAAATGGCTGCCTTGAGCCAGCCAGCTGCTGAGTTGCAGAAGATCTTCAGATGCACAATTTGAATTCCAGCCGTCGTAAGGGCCTGATCCAGACCATCGAGAAACGGACCCATCACATCGGGAGAAGCAATACTGATTGTCGGCTCAAAGACGAAGCTTAGATTGAGCCACGCCAGAGCCGCCTCTGCTTCTGCGTAGCGTGTGTAGTCGATGTCGAGAATGGTTTTTCCGGATTCGAGTGCTCCAAAGAGAATTTCGTGGAGCCATTGTTCCACGCCGCTGCCGGTTACTGCGCTAAGGCAGTGCGCTTTCACTCCGGGAATACCTGGCAAGTCCGGATAAAGATCGGCCTTGCTCATGCAAACCACGTCGGCTTCCTGCAACTGCTTCTCAAAAAGAAACACGAGATCAGTGTTTGCATCATTTCGGAGCAGTGCGGCAGCTCGCTCCGGATCTACAAGCACAGTAAAAGGCGCTATCCGGTACTGGTCGAAGTCTTCCTTGAGTGGTCCCAGAACCGTGGCCGAGATATCTGTACAAGAGCCGACAGGCTCGGCAAAAATGACATCCGGCGAGAAGTCCCGCAGCGCTTCAATCTCCCCCATCAGATCAGAAAACCTGCAGCAAAAGCACCCGCCCGTTACCTCACGGGCGGGCACGCCCTGCATGGCGGCGTAGCGAGTATCCACAAGGTCCACACCCTGATCGTTGAGGATCACCGCGCTGCGCAAGCCGCGATGCTCAAGCAGATGAGCCGCAGCCATGATCAAAGTCGTCTTCCCCGATCCCAGAAAACCTCCAACGACGACTATGGTAGGTCTCTGCTGCGAAAGCTGAGTCAACTCCGCACCTCGATCTTGATCTCGCTTTTTGCTGCCGGGCGTAGACTCTCGTTAAATGTCACGATCATCCGGTCTCCGCGGTGGCTTACCTGGCTTTCAATTTTCCTCCCGTCACTTTGTACAAGGGCCTTTGTGCCGGATGCGGGAATCTCGCAGGAACGGCAGAATAATGTTCCAGACAGCACCTTGATTGCAAAGAACGTGCTGCCACCTTGATGCCGCAAGGAGAAAGTGCCCCAAGCCGTACCTGTCGCCCAGAAGCTTTCGAAATCAGGATGAGCAACTTTAGGCGCCGCGATCACCGAACCGGCGACGCCGTCGTAGCAGAAGCCGCACAGAGCGAGAAGGGTCGACCACGACGACATCGCGCGCGCATAGTGATGCCCGCACTCTGCTTCATCCCAGGGATTTCGCTTTTCGCCGTCAAAGCGCATTCGTACATCGTTGACAATATCAATGCCCTCTTTCACCATGCCCCACGACATAAATAGGGTGGCTATTAGGTACTCGAGTCCTGTCCACGCCTCTGCGTAATAGGGGAACGGAATGTGCGGTCGTTCACCTTTTCCATAGTCACAAACCAGTACCGCGGCCTCGTCGTTCAGGGCGTAAGTTCGCTGGACGTTGTCGTGCGCGGCCAAGCTCGCTCTGTGGTTGTAGCTAAAGATAGATTTCAACGCAGTTCGAATGTTCTTGCTTGATACCAATTGCCCGAGTCCTCCCAAATCAGCAAAGTATTGACCGATAAGTTGATCGACCAAACACCCGTTGCCAACCTGATACTCCGGAGACTCGGGATTGTCAGCTCCCGAACCACTCCGCAGGCTAGTGGCAATTTCGTCTCTACGGTACCCCCTTACCTTCTGGACATAGAATTCGCCATTAAACAGATTTGTATCGATCCAATGACTGCCCTTTTCGAACAGCTCTCGGTAAGTCTTCGCGGAAGCGTCATCGCCTGCTGCGCGCGCCATCTCTTCGCCAGCCCTCAGGGCGCCAAGATAATAGATCCCGCACATTGGATTCGGGCCATAGAACTCCACATCGTAGGTGTTATGCTGCACACCTTCCATGACTCCATCTTTATCGGCGTCCCATCCGCCGGGAATCCAGGCAAACTCTATTGCCTTCTTTACTCGCGGCCAGAATGTACGAAGCAATTCGTCATCACCTGAGTTCTTCCAATCCAGCCAGGCATGAATGATCTGCCCCATTTGACCGTCAGCCGCGGCAACTCCCAAGCGCTCTTTGCCGTCGGGCAGCAACTGGCGGAAACGCATTCCTCCCAATTCGTCCATCGAATATCCGAAGGAGCTTCGCCGCAGCGACCTAGCAAAGGAAGGAAATAAATATGGAGTTACCATTTCGTAGTTCCACACATGGGTGCAGTTACCAAAGCAGCAGCCGCGCTCATCGTCACTGCCCTCAAAACCATGAAATTCGCCGTCTGCCGTGCGGAAGCATGTTGTTGTCGCCAGTGTAGAGAGATTCGCACTTGCTGCCTCTTTCACTGCGGCCGGCAGCGTGCTGGAGCGCAAGGCGTTCGTGAACATCCGTGTGCGCCCTTCGAGGCTTTCGAGATGTCCCGCAGTGTAATTCACAGCTTCCCACGCGTCTTTGAAGCGAGTCGCATAGTGATTGCCAATGATTGTCTTTTCCTCTCCCTTCGGCGCCGACCAGCCACACCACTCTGGCGTGCGATTGGGGAATCGCCATCCCAGCAGAAACTGGAAGTTCGCGGATTGCCCCGGGGGGATTGTGCGCTGCAAGCAAAGCACACCAACCACGTTGTGTGCCTCAGGCTCCGCTCCCATATCCCCACTCTTCGAAAACTGATCCCAAAAAAGCATGGGAGAATTCCACCACCGTCCCAGCGGCCATCCCGCCCAGCGCGAGACCAGAACATTAGAATCCACCGTCGCAGCCAACACGAATTCTCCGGCCATAGGATCGTCAGTTGCCAAGCCTGGGTTAGTCATCACAAGCCCGGCAACTCCGTTGCTGGTGCGATACTCGTTTTGCCGCCCACCATTCGACCTCTGGGCCGCAGCTCCGCGGCGATCTGCTTTCGCACCCACGGGATTGTCGATTGAAAACGCAATACTCACTTTGGCTGATACATGACCAGGATTAGTCACGCGATAGCGCAGAATAGCGACCGGCAACCCAGAATCGTCCGGCTCGTGAGGTATGAAGGGCGAAAAGGCATCGACTTCCACCTTCACCGGCAGGCTACGATCTTGAAAATCGATGTGTGCCAGCGGATATTCCCCTGTAAACGTTGCCGACTCAAGCCGGCTCAGCCCGGGTGCATTAAATACATCAAGACCATTCTGGCCTTCATAGGGCGGTAAAATGGCTGATTCAAGAACTCGCGCAACCGGTTTTCCAGCACCAGCCTGAACCCATAGGGAAGGGAACGAATAATTAGGGCGGTTTCCCTTATTCGGTTTGTTAAATATCTCCCAGTTGATCAGCTGCCCACGACCGCCAAACCCGATGCTGCCCGCGCCTACTCCACCCAGAGGAAAAGAAACCATCTTCAACTGCCGTCCTCGAAACTTGCGAGGATAATTGAGGTCTACGCTCTTCTTACTCTGCTCTTTTGCGGCGTAAGACTCTTCCGCCCCAGCCGGCTTAGTCCATTGCTGAGCCTGAGTAGCCATACCTACCGCACCTGCCGCCTGCTTGAGGAAATCTCTGCGGTCCAGCGAAAGCTTCTCTGTCATTTCTGCCTCCTTCGGCGGTGACACAAAATCAGGTTGTACGTAGGGCATTTAACGCCTGGGGACGATAAATTTCCCTTAAACGTTATTGATGAGAACTGAAATAACCAACCTACTGCGCTACTCCCCAAAGCGGCAAAGTCGGAAATATTCGGTGCAGCGACTTACCCGGCGCGGCCGGTTCCACTGTGAGTTTGCCTAGTCCTGATTCAGCCACAAAATGCCGTCTGGACAGCATTTTGTGGCTTTTCTTTCGTTTTGTACGGTGTCAGAACTTCAGACGTGCACCGAATTGCATGGTTCTCGGGCTGTTTTGCTGCCCGCTGACTGCGCCAAAAGCCGTTGAATTGATGTTGGTGTTAGGGGGCGAGAACTGCACCCGATTAAACGTATTGAATGCTTCTGCGCGGAGCTCTACCTTTATGTTCTCGAAAATCGTTGTATTTTTGATCATAGACATTGCCCAATCATCGATTCCCGGCTCAAACAGCGTGGGCACGAGCCTTGGTGCGCTTCCGAATGTGAAGGGCGCATTGAAACTAAATTGGCTGGTGTCAAAGAATTTGTTGAGCCGCTTAGTCACAGGTCCACTCAGAGTCGGGTTCTTGCCGGTCCAATTCGGCCGCCCAGTTCCGTCGAAGCTGCCGCTACCATTGCCGCCTGAAATTTGAAGAGGTGTGCCCGTTTGGAAGGTCGTCAGCCCGTTCAGTTGCCAGCCACCGATGATTCTCCCCAGTGCGCCACCGGTATTCGCGAGGCGCTTGCCCGGCCCAAATGGCAGTTCATAAATATAGGAGATTACGAGCATGTGCGGGGTATCGAAGCTCGACACCGCTCGCTCTGCGCGAGGATTGTAGTAGTTCTGGAGGTTAGAGCCCGAGAATGAAGATCCTGGGAAGTTGTTCGGAGCGGGCGGGATGTTATCAATCTCCTTGGACCAGGTCCAGGATGCTGACAGGGAGAAGCCTTTGGCCATGCGCTTTTGAAGAGTTAAGAACATGGCATGATAGGATGACTGGCCGAAGGTCTCCATTCTGCTGGAGACGTCGGTATATTGCGGATACGGACGCAGGGACTGTCCATAGGTAATGGTGGGTCCTGCAAGGGGTCCTGTAGTGATTCGTCCGTAGTAGGGATTAGGCACCTGTCTATTCAGATCAGTTCCCAGGCTGAAGTATTTCGGATCTAGCTGGTTGTATTCTCGAATTGCTGACAGGTGAAGGCCAGTAGAACCGGAGTAGGCTATTTGGACAACGGTGTTCCATGGTAACGTCCTCTGAACGTCAAGATTCCAAGCCTGCAGATACGGCGTGCGGTAATTGCGATTGATAAAAACGACCGTCTGACCGAGACCTGTCGCCAGGCCAGCCGAATTGCCGCTCGCCTTGCAGAGACCGGTTGGAAATGGATCCGAAAGTTTGGCAGCCGGCGTCAGACCGTTGTCGTTGCTTGTATTAACGGTCGTTGAGCAGAAGAAGCCATACTGAGGCATCGAGTTATTGTTACGTCCGTTGCCCCAGCTGTTGCCGAAGAAGATTCCATATCCGGCCCTGACAACCGTGGAAGAGTTGAGGCTGTAAGCGAATCCTACGCGAGGTGCGAAGTTCTTATTATTGGCCTGCCAGTCGCCATTCGAAACGCCATTGACGCCTGGAAATGCCATCCCGCCCCTAATAGCAGTGCCGTTGGACAAAGTCGATGCAGTCGTGAAGTCGAAGTTCGACATCCTGTTGCTTTCTTCAGTCCGTGGGGATTCTCTGTCCCAGCGCAGACCAAAATTCGCAGTAAGACCTCGAGTGACCTTCACGTCGTCCTCAACGTACAGACCCCAATAGGGCTGTCTATAGTTTCCGATAATTCGGGTTGGGTCCTGCGTGCCTGAACTCAATGTTCCAAGGAGGAAAGATGCAAAGCCAAAACCGGAGGTCGTGCTGGCAGCAAGGGGATTTGGTCCCTGGGTAAAGGCATTGTTCGATGAATAAGAACCAGTGGTGTTATCTACTGTGTGAACCGGATAAAGGCCGAGCCCGTACATTCCACCGAATTTCAGAGTATGTTTTGTCCACACCTTAGAGATATTGGCTCCGAATTCAAATCGATTCGTGCTGTCATTCTCGTTGAAGTATCCACCTAAGTTCGACATTTCACCAGGGGTGACCGATGGGAATCCGAGATTGTCTGCGCTGTTTGACGACAAATACGACGGAAATCCGAGTTTCGATGGATCAAAACCATTGGACAAGCCGCGAGACATGTAGAACCAGCGTGCCCATGAACCATGGAAATCTCCAAAAAGAGTTGGTGAGAAGGTGTGAATCAGCTTTCCAATTGCATAATAGTGGTGTTGCGGTTTTGTCACGTATCCGGGGCTTGCAATGTTGGACGATCCAAATGTGGCAGGAACAGTCCAGGGACTAAGCAACTCAGTGGAGTAGCGGCCCATGAGCTGGTTGTTGGCGTTCAATTGGTAATCGACCCTGCCCGAGTAGTTGTTCACGGCTTGTCTGTTACCGCCGGAGAAGATGAAGTTATTTAGTCCGCTTCCAGGAAGACCTTGCTGATCAGCATCAGGGAAATACTTCACCAAGGCCAGCGCAACGGGATCGAGGCGCGCCTGGGGAATCTTGTTCCCTGGGAAGGCCGTGCGCATGTAGCTCCCAGGTTTGCTGGGATCCGGAGCTGTCGTAGTCGGGTCGTAAATCGTCAACAGTTGTCCCGAGCCGTTAAAGGTCTGCGAGAAGTCGCCAGCTTTTTGCAGCGCTGTAGGCACACTCGTGGTCACGACTGCAGGTGTGACTTGCCGCAGTCCTTCGTATGAGAAGAAAAAGAAAGCCTTGTTCCTTAGGATCGGTCCACCGACAGTTCCACCGAACTGGTTATAACGAAGTTTTGCCCGCGGGACGCCAGCCCGATTAGAGAAGAAGTTATTTGCGGAGAATATATCGTTCCGCACGTATTCGAAGGCGACACCATGAAATTTATTGGTTCCAGATTTGGTGGAAATGTTGATGACGCCGCCTGCAGAGTTGCCATATTCGGCGCTGAAATTGCTGGTCTGGATGCGGTATTCATCCACTTCTTCCACGCCCGGCGTGTACTCGGGACCGTTGAAGGCAAGATTCGAGTCGTTACCGCCATCGAGGAGGAACTGGCTTTGATTTGGCCGTGAGCCGTTGATTGCGAAGAATTGATAGTGGCTTTCAAGCACGGGGTTCGCGAGTGTCTGTCTTGTAGCAACTACACCGGGCTCAAGCACCATGAGCGAGTTTGAGTTTCTCCCGAGCATGGGGAGGTTCTCAACTTGCGCAGGAGCAACAACACCGCCGATTGCACCCGTCGAGGTATCCAAAAGAGGAACTTCTTCTGTGACACTGACTGTTTCCACATTAGAACCAACCTGCAATTCGAAGTCGATGATCGCAGACTGCGCCACGTGCAACATGACGCCAGTCCGAGTCAGTGGACGAAATCCGGCTGCATCGATACTGATCTTGTATGTCCCAGGCTGCAGGAGGCCGACGGTGAAGGCGCCCGTCGCGTTCGAAGTAGTACTGCGCTGAATCCCGGTGGAATCATTAGTTATTACTACTCTCGCCCCTGAAATAGCGGCGTGCTGCGGGTCTTCAATGGTTCCCGCGACCTCCGCGGTTACTTGAGCATGCAGCGGTCTCAATTGAATCGAGAACCCCAGAACCGTAATTAGCGAGATGTAGACCAATCTCCTCATCATCCAACCCTCCCAAGTGATTGAAGTCCGTGAATAGCAGCAAAGTCGACAAGATGAGCAACGCTTTGTTTAAACGTTTCACCGACGAGAGACATTGAAGTCTAGGACGACCGCAATTGTCAAGGGGAAAATGAAATGGAAATTTCGTTGTTTTTTCATCGGCTGACTAGATTTCGCCCGGAATGGCTTCGTGCGGGTGACACCGGCCTCTACTCGATATCTGAACCGGAAACGCGCACCATTTCTAGGTATGGGAGGAACAACATGGGACAAAAGCGCCGAAGCAAATGGAAACCGGGCGCACCGTCAAAAAATAAATGATCGTGCAGACTCACGTAGCAACGTGAAAAGGTAAACTGTTTTAGTTAAGCGTTTCACCAAGGAGAACGCAGGGTCAATGGCGACCATAGTTGAAGTGGCAAAGCGGGCCTCGGTATCGATCGCGACGGTTTCTAACGTGATCCGGGGTACAAAGCGTGTCAGCGCTGGAGTGCAGGCGCGCGTAGAAGCCGCAATTAAGGAACTGGACTACTCGCCCAATGCCATCGCCCGCGGCCTCAAGGTCAAGCAGACGCGGATGCTGGGAATGGTCCTTCCTGACATCACCAATCCCTTCTTTCCTGGGATTATTCGCGGTGCTGAGGATACCGCGTTTGACCGTGATTACTTCCTCGTCACCGCCAACACTGACGAGCAGATTGGCCGTGAACGCCGCCTACTTTCCGCTTTGCGCTCCTATCGCGCCGACGGCATTTTGCTCGCTTCGGCTCCCGGATCAGATATAAATCACATCCGCAGCACCATTGCCTCAGGTATCTCAATCGTCTTTCTTGATCGCCCCGTCGCCGGAGTCGAAGCCGATGCTGTTCTGCTCGATAATGTACGGGGAGCGCGCGAGTGTGTGCGCCATCTGTTGCAACTCGGTCATCGGCGCATCGCCGTTATCACAGGCCCATTGAAGTTGCAAAATGCCCGCGAACGCCTTCAAGGATACAAAGAGGCGCTTCGAGCGTCGGACGTACCCATCAATCCTAAGCTTATCCTCGAAGGCGACTATCGCCTCGAATCTGGCCGCCGGCTCGCCCAAGCGTTTCTGAAAGGCAACACCGGTGCGACCGCCATCTTCGTCTGCAATGGCGTAATGACCCTCGGAGTCTTGAATGCCTTCGAAGAAGCCGGTGTCCAGTGTCCGCGACAGATGTCGTTAGCCACTTTTGATGACCTTACTCTCGACCACTCGGCGCATACGCACCTCACATCGGTCGTGCAACCAAGTTATGAGATGGGCGCGCGTGCCGCCACGCTTCTCATGGACCGCATCGAAGGCCGTCTCACCGGTGAGCCCGTTGTTCTGCGTGTCGTTCCAACACTAGTCATTCGGGAGTCCTCCGCTCGGCCGGATGTTATCGAGATGAAGGAGACTCTCCCTTCGCGGAAGCGCGCTCGAGTTTGATGCTTGCTTTCAATCGGCATACCTCGACAGCCTACTGCGAATTTCCGTCTCGAATGCCTGTTGCTCCAAGTCGAAATAGATCTCGTAGTCAGGATTTTCCGGCTGGCAGTAAGGTCGTGCTCGACCGCAAGATCGTGGGGGGCAGCAATGACCTTGAGCTTCTTTTTTCTTGCGGTCGACTGAGATCGCATTGGCCATGACGGCACCGTGGCGCCATCTCTATCCGCACCTGTTCTTCGCGCCAATTGCAGCGGAGCGTGCCGCCTCGTTGCTACGCCCGGATCGGCACAGCAAAGCTGAATGGACTTGATTCTTCGTTCTGCGGTTCACATCGTCTTGGCGTGCATTGCTAACCATCAATCGGTGAGCCTTTGCCCTGGTGCGTCGCTGCCACACTCCGATCCGTGCCTGCAGAATCCGCTTACAGCTTAGAACAAGAATAGGTGTCCACCTAAATTAAGCGGGCACTCTTCTAGAAATCCTCTGCCGCGGTCAAGAGAGGACCTCCGCGCTCACCATGCGTCGGTTCCTCTACGGATTTTTCGGGAGCACATAGCAATAGGCAACGTACCTGATTTCGCTCCAGGCGCGATCGCCGACAGGATTGCCAGGGAATAATGGCCGGTTGACTGGTGTGAACTTGACGCGAACCCAGATGTCCTTTTTGCCCTTAGTGAGGCCGCGTGGAATCAGGAACTCGTCATCCCGAAATCTGCGATTTGAAGTTTGGATGTTGTGTTGAGTTGCGCCGAGTTCGTCCTTAGGGTTGGAGTACACGACCGTATTGGCCCCGGCAAGATACCAAACACCTGCGGATTTCCACTGCGATGTTGGAGTGTCGGCAATATACACTTCAGCGCGTTGATCAGGGTAGGAATAGTCGAGCTTGCGGCGGAGCATGACGCCGAGGTTATCGGAACGGAGACGAAGGCGAAATTCCGACGTCCCTTGGGTCGTGCGGCCCTTGTCCTCCGCGGCCGGATAAATTTCCTGGCCTTTGAACGTATCCACACCCCACTCATACCTTGAGGTGATCGAATATGGCTCAGAGGCGTCTGGTGAGGAGTAGGAGTGCGCTTTCTCGTCGGCTGTATCGCCGACCTTCAAAACGTCGGTCTGCACTAGAGACGCCGAGGGAAGACCATACCAATAGGCTACGGTCTCATAGTGCTCGGTGGATTCATTGATTCCTCCATGCTCTAGATGAATCACGGCATTTTTGCCGAACGGCATCATGTCGCCAAGCAAGAACCTATATGCGGATTCAATGCGTGTGTCCGGGTTCGTCTCCGAGGTTGAGTCCGCGACAGAGCACTCGCCGCTGGGAATAAGTGCGGAACACGGCATTGGCGGCCCGACGGGATGGCCGGCAAAGGGCAGGCTCATCGTCAAGCCATGTCCCCAATAATCGCCGCCGCCTCCCCACTCTTCTGTCCCGGTGCCCTGGGCTTGCGGCGTGAGACTGTCATCGAAGAAAAAGCGCGGATCACCTTCAAGCGTGCGCAAATTGGCGTTGTGCGAAAAGATGAACGAGGTCCCTACAAAGCTTCCTGACCATTCAGATGAAGATTCTTCTTTTCGCGTGTCCAAAAGAACCAGGTCTTCGCCTGCTTTGGGATGAGGATGATCGCGATAGGAAGCATGGAAATAGGAGAGCTGATTCGGACGTTGATTGGAAGGCAGAGTGCGCATTGACCACTCAACACCTCCGACTGCCTGACCGGCACTTACAATTTCAATCTTCGCGGATTTGAAGAACGGCATTGGAAAGTAGCATGAAAGCTTAATTCTGCCGTCCGCGAATCGAATACTGACTGGAAAGGCCTTTACGAGATACTCCCGACCTTCGCGATTGTAGAGCGTTCCGGCTCCAAAGAAAAGCGCCAGTGGTGCGTCTACGGATGGAAGCGATCTTTCGTCCCATGTGATCCGCAGATGGGCATTCTCAAAGGCGGATGCCTGATTATTGGGAATGGAAAAACTAAGAGCTCGAATTGCGCCTTTACCCCTAAAGTTTGCAACTGTCACCGCACCGCTTTGCGGAACATTCACTTTGCCCGATAGCTGTCGAGTCTTCGCAGTCGGCGCGACGTCGGTTCCGGACTTCGATAGAAGTTCAAGCACATCTGCGCTCGGAATAACACTGTCGTTCCAGGATTTGAGTGGGTGAGAGAGCGGTGTTCCAGGCACGAACTTGTTGTAGATGTAATAGCCGGTCCCATAGCGCGTTCGAGAGTATGCCATTTTGAAGCTATTCTCGAATTCGATGGGGCTCCAGATAAGATCTGCCCCCTTGGTTTTAGCCCAGGTCTCATTCATTGGGCTGGGAAAAGGTTTGGAAGGAAGAAATGTGGAATTGGGATCGGGACGCAGCGGATCGGCGGTACTACCCTCACGGATAATGTTGTCTTTGCCGTCCACAACATAGTGCCAGGGGCTTCCGTGCCAGTGATTGTAGCGGGTGAACATGAGTACTCCAGATCCCTCCACATCAAGAGCGACATTGAAATCGTCGGCAAGCTGATAGAGAAAATGAGATGCGTCTGCACCCTCATTGCCGCCCGTGCGATCGTAAGTACTGCGCATGTAGGTCCGCATCCCTATTCGCTGATCGGGCCATTGATCCCACATCCGGTAAGCGTCGATACCTACCGGAAGAGGCTTGGGCGGCTCGGCCGAGCGTGAGATCACGGAAAACGAAATGATTGCAAAGCAGCAGGCAAAGTCGCGAACCAACTTCGAAGCACGGGTCATCTTTCCTCATCCTCCATTTATCGCTGAGTGCAATTACGCACCCAGCGAAGCAGATCGTTTTTTGTTCTCACGCTGTTAGTCCGCACTTTAGAAGACGTACTTCATCGAAAACTGCATGATGCGCGGGTCAGCGGAAGTACTTGTAATCTTGCCGAACTGAGCTGATGAGAGTGTGGTGCTTGGACTGCCCATCTGAGGATGGTTAACGGCATTGAACGCCTCAGCACGCAATTCCACGGCTTGCGGCTTGTCGAATAAGGTGTATGGGAAGTTGCGGACCATGGATAGATCTGGTTGCCACCTACCCGGGACAACGATTGAATCGCGGCGCGCGTTCCCGTAATTGCCTGGTGTGTTCTTCGTATACATCGAGGTGTCGAACCACTTAGTAATCGAGCGGCCCGAAAGGTTGTTTGAGTTCCCACTGACGTTTGGACGGTCCGCTCCCACGCCGGTCAATGATACGTCTGATCCAGAAGTAGGGCTAATCCACCATCCAGAGCGACCGCTCAAGATACCGGAGAATCGCCAGTCGGAGATGAGGAATCTGGCGAAGCTTCCTTTCATGTGCGGTACGCCAGCAACCAGTGAGACATTGTAAATTTTGCGGAGATCAGAGGCGCAGTTCCCGCGATCACCTCGAATGTTATTGGGATCCTGGGTAGTATCCGTAATTTCGGTAAAGACGCCCTGCTCGTTGATGCAATGTGCCCAGGTGTAATTGGCCAGCAGGCTAAAGTTTTTAGTCATGCGCCGATTCACCGAAAAAATGGCTCCGTTGTAGGAAGACGTGGCACCGTCGTTGATAGTGTTCATAGCGGCAAACGAGTTAGTGTATTTCGGATTGAGGTTGTTAAAAATTCTTCTGCTGTTTGTATTACCGGTGGTCGAGCAGTCGCTCGATCCGCACTTGCCTGGGATGTATACGGCTGGGTTCTGCTGGTAGTTGATCCAGGCGTGAACGGATTCGTTGCCCATGTAGCTAACGGTGACCAGCCAGTTGGGGCCGAGTTGTTGCTGCACACTAAGATTCCACTCCTCGTAGTAGGTGGGCTTGATCCGAATAGGCATGTTGACATAAGTTCCCGAAGTAACAAAGGTCGCGTCGGACTTTGGAGGAACCGGCATGGGAAATGGATTCCCGCCTGGGTAAGCCTGAAACGGATTATCCCAACCACCGGCGGGATTGTTCAGCGTCACCAAGCTTGCCCACGGGGGCTGGAATCCAAAGCGGTCAAATGCTTCCAGGTCGGTACGTGAGTTTTCGAGAATTCCAAAACCTGCACGCACAACAGTCTTCGCATCGCCACGAACATCCCACACCACTCCCAGACGCGGGTCAACTCGCGTGAGAGTACGTGCTGTGCCGCCGACGGGGAAGCCCTTATCAAGGGGGTAAGTGAATCCCGCTGGCGCGTTCGTAAAGACACTACTAACCTGACCTGCAGCTAAAGCACCCGGATCAAAGTGCGACGCGCGATTCATGGTATCGTGTTGAGGGTAAAAAGGCTCCCAGCGCACTCCCGCAGTAATGTTTAGGTTTTTGGAGAGCCGCACCAGGTCGGAAAAATAAAGAGCGTGGTAATAGGAAATTGGATCCCAAATTGTAATGTTACCTTCCTGGAAAGTCGAGGGAGCCCCAATGAGAAAGTCAGCTATTGCATTTCCACTCACGGTTCCATTGAAGGTAATGGCCGCATTCTGCTGGCTTGATGTTACGTAGTGGAGGTACTTTCTTATCCACTCGCCACCAAAGGAGATTTGGTGACGGCCATTAATGTAATTGACGTCGTCTGCGACCTGAGTGGCTCCGGAATAGACCTGAGCAACTGAACAGGTTCCGCACATCGTGGAGAAGTAACTTGAGACAGTAAGCTGCGGTGAGTTTTTCGGCGACAAGGCAACATTCAGGCCAAGATCCTGAGCCGTTGGCAACCCAGGGGCGCCGCCACGATCAACGTTCTCTTTACTCCAGGTGTAGTGGAGGGTATTAATAGCCTTTTGCGAAATGGTGAAATTGTCACCAACAGTCAGCGCCTGAACACTATCCACGATGCCGGCCATGGTCGTAAGCAATAGGTTGGCCTTGCCGGCACTTGGCGCAGGATTACTGATCTTCGTCAAGTAGTAGCGGCCAAAAACCCGGTTGCGCTGGGATTGATCCCAATCGACGCGCGCCAGAAATTGATTCTCGTTGGATTTGTTCGGAATACTGTACTGTACCAACCCATCGGCAGGCGCTCCAACGGGAACGTATTTCATCGTATTCAGAGATGCCGGACTGAAACTTGCTACTGGAATCTGGTTATTTAGAAATTTCATACCGGTTGAGTCGTGGAGTTGCTGTGAAGACGTTGTGCACAAGCCGGCATTGAACCCGGTCTTACAAAGACCTGAAAAATCTCCCTTAAGTTGCGCGGCAGTTGGTGTATACGACTTGCTCGTCGGAGGCGCCTGCCTCAGGACAGTTTCCTGCCATCCACCAAAGAAGAAGAGATTGTCGTGCTTAATCGGCCCCCCGAATGTAGCGCCGAATTGGTTGCGCTTTTGCATGTCTACTGAGGTCGCGAAGTAATTCTTAGCGTTAACGGCTCCGTTACGCACGAACTCGAAAAGTGATCCGTGGAACTGATTCGTGCCGGATTTTGTAACGGCGTTGACGACGCCGCCCGCGCGCTCACCGAAACTGGCGGGAATCGAACTCGTCTGAACGCTGAATTCCTGCAATACATCGGGGAATGGCATCGGCAGATTGACGGAGCTGAAAACATCGTTGAAGTAGCCGCCGTCCATCTTGTATGTCGTCCCGTTTGTGTCGCCGCCGGCGACTGCAATCGTTACCGAAGACGGGTAGTTCTTGCTGCTTGTAAAGCCGCCGATCTGGGCTGCGCCACCTGACAAAAGGACGAGCTGAGTTGCGTTCCTTCCGTTCAATGGGAGATTAATAACGCTCTGCGAATTGATAACTTGGCCGACCGATGCGTTTTGAGTTTCGGCCATGGTCGCCGCGGCCTCAACTACAACCTGCTGTTCGATGGATCCCACCTGAAGCGAGATATTTACAGTCGGGTTCACACTTACCTGAAGTACAACCCTCTGCACAGTGCTTTTGAAGCCGGGGGCCGAAACCGTAATCTCATACGGACCGATTGGGAGGCTGACAAGCTGGTAGAATCCGCTACCGTTTGTTGTGGTGGTTCGATTGAAGCCAGTGTCTGTCTTCATGGCTTTCACCTGACCTCCAACAACGGAAGCGCCGGTAGAATCTACGATCGTCCCTGAGATTTGGTCGGTTGCTTGCGACCAACATGGTAGTGAAACGTTTAAAGAACCCCACAAAATTGCAACACCAATTAACTTTGAGCGAACCATTCTGCACCTCTCCGAAATTTGCTTTCCGTCATGCGAAGGCGCAAGCTTACGCATCTACAATTGATCGGCGTAAATATACACGGGCTCTTTGAAACAAGTCAACCAAAATACAAAACGTTACATACTTGTACGTATATGGCCTTCATAAGATCATATATCTCATTTATTTTAAGTGGCTTATACATTATTTATTATTTTGAAACGATTCGATAATTTGATACCCCAGAGCGTGTTTCCTAATACCCTCGGGAATACTGTTGGAACCCAAAATGCGGCTGGATCCGGCACCACCTACAACGCGGATCACGCACATTTCGTCCCTGGGGACCCTTGGTGCGCCCTTTCGTTACCACTGTGAGTTCATGGCGATCCCGGTAGGTCTAAGGGGAATAGCTGCAATTGGATAACAAGCCATCATCGGCGGATAAATTGATTAGCTTCTGTGCCGATGTCCCGTATGCCCGATCTGAGATGTATGAATCTCGATCTTATCCTCCGCCCGCATTGGGCTTTGGCAGAATCGCCCCCTAGCAGCGCTTCATCAACACTCGCATGATAGAAGGCGAGTTGCCGATTGATAAGCTGCATCTCTCCATAGGATCAGAAGTAAATTCGATCGAATGGGAAGTCACAACCCGACCGAACGCCGCCGCAGTTTTACCCAGCTAATCCCGGCCGTAATTTGGACGCACATTGAGTCACGTATTTTCGCGCGTTGCGAGCGCTCTATCAAACAGCGTGCACTATTTAGGCGCCCACTTCAACTTCGCGACTTCAATGCCCTTCAGATTTGGCAGCAGCACAGCGATATAAGCCTGCCCCTCATACTCAACAATCTCTGGCGCGGCGTACGGCATCGTCTCAACAAGATCTTTATCGGTGTCTTTGCCAAAGTCCAATGGGTCCTTCGATCGATACACCGTGAACTTCCCGTTTTGGCCGTAGAATTGATTGCGCAGCAGGTAGTAGTAGCCCGAATCCTTGTGGTAGTAGACAAACGGGCACTCGGCCGAATAAGGCCCGTCTCCCGGTGAGCCCGCGAAGGATACTTTGGTGGGGCGCTCCAGTGCACCAGATCCTTCGACGTGCGCACAAAGTCGACGCCGTGACGATTTGGGTACGCGGTGTAATAGAGATAGTAGAGGCTTTTGATCTTGATCACTTGCGGATCGCGCGTGTTCGCCCCCACCTCTTCCCCAAATATCCCCGACGTTCCGTCCGGCATCAACTGCCGTGCGAACGTCTTCCCATCCTTGCTCTTCGCAATCGCGATGTGATCCCACGTACCGTAGAACATCACGTAATCCGAACCCACTTTCAAAACGAAAGGTGCCTGCAGCCCTCCCTCCGTCTCTCCGAAATTCGGATCCGCCATCATTGCTATGCCCATCGGCGTCCAGTTACTGTCAGTAATCTTGTTAGCCTGCCAGCGATAGAAAAGCCTGGTCTTGCCGTCCAATTTCGTTGACCGGATGCACGACCACAGCTGCCATGTGCCGTCCGCTGCCTGCCAAATACCAAAATCGACAGGCTGCTGTTTAGGCGACGTGTACTGACCCAAATCTGGATCGCCCGCAATCCGCCAAAAGTCACCATCAATCTTTGGCACCAGCACTTGGTCCTGCGCGGACGCGCTTCGAGACAAGCTGCCGGCAATGAGAAGGAACATGAACAAGCCGAAAAACTTCTTACGCATAGAGTCTCCTGTTCGAAAAAACGTAGTTGGGCCCTTCGGGCGTGCTTGGAAGCTTGGCTCGGTAACGAAGGAGTTCACAATTTCCAGGAATTTTCTGGCACGCAAGCTGCAAACTCGCTCCGTTACTTGCCCAATGATTGATGAATTTAGGTTAGAAATTAAGCTTCCCTCCCAATCGGAACATCCGCTGGTCGGTACCCGATCGGCCTAGATAGCTCGCATCTGTGGTTGTGATGATTCCGAAGCTGCTTGCGGAAGAAACGTTGGAACCTGGCAACCCCCAATGAGGCGTGTTCGACACGTTGAAAACCTCGGCGCGGAACTGAAACTGGATATGATCGTTTACCGACATGCTGCGGAAAAGACTGGCGTCAAGATTTAGCAGTCCCGGCCCCCGCATCGAATTGGTGTTCGCACTGCCAAAACGTGCGTCGGTTACGGCAGCAAAGGCTGTGGTATCAAAATAAGGATGGCCGACCCGATGGCCACCAAGGATCTTAATCGGCTTCACCTGATCTGCAAGCTGAGTGTTGTTCGGCATGTTGAGAGAGGTTCCGGACGCGGTCACGGTAAAAGGAAGTCCCGTCATACCCGTGAGTAGCGCATTCCCTTGCCAACCGCCGACAATCTTCGAGGCAAGACCTTGCTGCAACCACTGTTTTCCCGTACCGAAGGGCAATTCCCACGTGCCCATTACAGTGAGGATCTGAGTGCGGTCATAGCTGAGAACTCCGCGGTTCTTGGCGAAATAGGCACTCGCGATAACAAGTGGAGTAGTCTCTACATCAGACGTATTGCCGATTGCTTTCGACCATGAATACCCAACGCCGAATGAATATCCCTTCGCGAAGCTTCGCCGCAACCTCACCTGGAGTGCGTTGTAGTTCGTAGTCCCTAGGGGTACGTACTCGGGCGAGGTCGCAGTTCGTCCAAATCGTTGATACAGCGGCTCACCAGCTATCCCTGCTCCAGGTATTTGTCCGGCGTTGAGATCGGTCTTTAGAATTTGATGGATGACCAGCGTGCCCACATAGCCGACCTCAAGCGAGACGCTGTCCTTGAACTGTTTCTGAATTGTAAGGTTCCGCGTTTCAATGTAGCCGCGATGAAAATCCTTCGGAATCACATGGACAACAACACTGGATGGTACGGAGAGAATTCCATTTCCCCAATCCGGCGGAGTAATTGAAGGAATTCCCAACGCCCAGTTTTCGTATGGCGTAAAGGTGTTCGCTCCCGAGTAGTTTTGCGCAATCATGTTTGGATAGTTTGTGCGCACTCCACGAGGACCGATATCGTAAGGATCCCGCGCCAATCCATATCCCGCCCGAATCACCAGGGAATTGGTTAGGCTGTAGGCAATACCCGCCCGTGGCGAAAAGCCGAGCTTGGGCATCTGGACACCACACCCGCTTTGCACCGTTTTGTAACCGCAGATTTGTATGGTGTTCGTCGTTGCATCGTAAAACTCCGGGCCCGGGCCGGGCCGAGTCGGCAGTGGGAGGTATTCCCAGCGCACGCCGTAGTTGACGACAAGTCGCCGTCTGACTACCCAACGATCCTGCGCGTACACGCCATAAAAGTTGCTCCTCAGTTGCTCTTGATCCGGCACCTGAAGCGTAGTTCCAACCTGTTGTGGCAGCCCTAGCAGAAAAGCAGCAAAGGAATTGTCCTGGTTAGCTGCGGCTCCGCCCTTCAACTGCGTGACGCCTTGAGTAAACCCAAATCCCCCCGCAGCGCCGCCAAACTGCCCCTCAATCTCCGGTTGAATATGGTTTAGATCGCGCCGCTGAAACTCGCCGCCAAATCTGACATTATGTTGGCTTTTCGTCAAGTTGAAATTTGCCACGTAGTCAAAGCCTGGGTCCTTACGAATCCATGGCATATACGGCTGATCGACACCGATGGTGTTATAGCCGGCGAGCGAGATCAGAGGCCATCCAGAACTGAAGACCCTGGTTCCATTCGTTCCCGGAATACCAAGAAAGTCCGTTCCGATATTTTTCCCATAATCCTGTGGCAAAACATTCTGGAAGGAGTAGTTGTACCCGAAGTATGCATCCACAATAAATGTGGGGCTAAGAATGTAAGTGGCGGCAGCCGTTAGGTTAGTCGAAGTTCCATTTGCTGGTCCGGACTGCTGCCCCGAGATTGCGGCACCCCCAAGTTGCGGTCCAAAGACTGTCTGATAGAACTCATTCCAATTCAAGTAGCCAAGATGACCGCTCAAAGTGAGCTTATCCGAGAGGTTGTAATTAACCTTTGCGTCCACTGTGTGGCGGTTATAAGGGGCAGATGCCGATACAAAATAGTTATTCGTGAGGCCGGGCTGATTGGGCTCTGGCCACAGCGGAAGTATCTTCTGCGAAATCGGACTTAGGCGTGAGATTGGAATCTTATTGCCAGGAAATGGCGTCCTTCCGGTACCATCCGCTTTGCCTGTGGCTGGATCGTAGATTGGCGTAGGCGATTCAGTTGAGAAGTCACCAGCTTTCGCCGAGTCGGTGGGGACCGTCGCGTAGGCAGAAAAAGCCTGCCGGCTCAACACTCCGTCATAGCTGAGAAAGTAAAACAGCTTGTCTCTGAGAATGGGACCGCCGATCGTACCACCGAATTGATTGAAGATGAGTTTCGGCAGGCGCTGGCCAGCGGGAAATACAGCCGGAGTAGCTTCAAGAGCGTTGTCCGTGTGGAACTCAAACGCCGACCCATGAATCTTGTTGGTACCGGATTTGATTTGCACGTTGATTGAAGCGCCTCCTGCGAGGCCCGTACCTGCGTCCGCACTGTTACTCACCGCATCCACCGACTGGATGGCCTCAAGCCCTGGAACATAGGCGCTCACGTACTGTGCAAAGTTGTTAACCGCGGAGGCTCCATCAATTCGAATATTGTTCAACTCGCGCGGAACGCCGTTCGACATGATGTTGAATGCAGCGGCCGGATTGGAACCTCGAACGGCGCCACCACCGGTGACGACAGTTCCGGGGTTAGTCGAAAGTTGTGCTTGATAATTCCGTCCGATCGGCGTCGGAAGATCCTCTATCGCCTTCTGACTGATTTGATCGCGAACATCTGCCTGCTCAGTTTGCAGCGCATTCACGTCCGCCTGAACAACTATTTCCTCAGACGAGACCCCAAGAGTAAGCTGTGCATCCACTCGCGTGGTCGCGCCCAGGCTCACGCTTACTCCGTTAGCCCTAAAAGCCTGAAACCCCGCCATCGCCACTTGGATAATGTATTGGCCTGGAAGCAGGTTCGGCACATTGTATTCTCCCGCCTGGTTTGACACCGTCTGCCGCGAACTGTTCTCCGTCACGCTCGTAACTACAACCTTTGCTCCCACAATCAGTCCACCTACAGGGTCTCTAACGCTTCCCGTCATTGCGCCATAGAGGTTCTGAGCCGGCAGTGAAACTTCCGTGAGCAGGGCCAGGAGCAGAACCTTCATTCCACCCACGAGGCAATAACTTCTCCACTTGCATCCGTTTATTTGCACCGGGTCCTCCCTGAAAGTTTCTTGCATTCGCAATCCGAAGGGAAAAGCATGCGTCCGCATCGATAGTCGAGGAATATAGGAGCGGCTCGTATTTATTGTCAAGAAGATAATAGAACGTTACGAAATATTTACTTCCGTGACACAGAAATACGATTTTAGGCTCGCATAAATTGCGTGTATCTAACCCATAATTCTTTGGTTGGGGTTGTAATCATCTAATTCCTACAACATCCATCATCTTACAATTTCGACCAATTCAGCCGGACGAATGGTCCTATTGTTGATATTCTAAAAATGTTACGGTCATCGGTCCTC
>Ga0207667_10002800_pt1 | contig 21597 bp, 15 predicted proteins | sample KBSCornC52_FD_184301 | JGI IMG/M metagenome (GOLD analysis project Ga0207667, IMG submission 184301) | Corn rhizosphere microbial communities from Kellogg Biological Station, Michigan, USA - KBS Corn C5-2 (SPAdes) (version 2) | ecosystem: Host-associated > Plants > Roots > Rhizosphere > Soil ...
TAAAATTTTTCAGGCGGGGCGGGTTAAATTTCCCGAATGCCCGTCCGCCTGACAGAACGATCCTGGAGGGTCGTTGTCCGCAAGGACAGACATAAAATTTTTCAGGCGGGGCGGGTTAAATTTCCCGAATGCCCGTCCGCCTGACAGAACGATCCTGGAGGGTCGTTGTCCGCAAGGACAGACATAAAATTTTTCAGGCAGACGGGGGTACATTTTCCAAAAACCCGTCTGCCTGCCATTTTACCATTCGGCAGTTCAAACAGACCTTTCAGTAGCCGAATAACCGCCTTCGGTCATATTCCGTCCTTTACAAATGCAATAAGTGCTTATTTTGATGTCGGACACACATAACCCAAACGGGCCGGAGGCGCGTTGCCGCCAGGCCGACATAAGATATGTTGTGCAATTGGGCTATATTTTTTCTCAGACCAATTGCACCCAACTTTTTCCGAGGGAATAAATTTTTCTAAAAGGCAACTTCCTCGGAGTTATTAAAGTTGCCGATAGAAGTTTTCTCATGTGACTCGCAGGTGGTTTCTACCACCTGCTCTTTTTTTTGGGGGATGCCTCTTCGTGAAACCATTTCAAGGAGGGCGGACCTGACGGTCCGGGCTTTTTCACGGACGCGGTCTCATTGCCCTTCGGACAGTCGGCCTGTGGCCGACTTTGTTTTAACATTTGTCTATTTTTTGGGAGTCGAATTTTACGCTTTCAGTCGTTTATTTTCCTGCTTCGGACATGAGGGATGTTTCACAAGCCACATAAAAGTTAATTTTTTTGTCTGTTTTAATAGCCTTATAAACGGCGCCTTTCGGCTTTTGAGCGGCTGCATTGGCCTGTTGAACGGCTACCTTGAGTAACACACAACAATAAACAAAAAAGACAGCAAAATGAGAAAATGTCTGGTATTAACCATTCTATTAACTGCATTTGCCTTTCTGAGCCGTGCTCAGAACAGGGAGGTGACGGGTACCGTCACCGATTCAACGGGTGCACCCATTGCGGGGGCATCTATTAATGTCAAAGGTAAGAGAGGGGGGACCAGCGCAGGTCCCGATGGTCATTTCAGTATAATGGTTCCTCCGGGGGCAGTGCTGGTGGTCAGCAGCGTAGGATTTGAACCACAGGAGGTACGCCCCGGCAGTGACAATACGGTGTCCGTGAGACTATTTCAAAGTTCCCGGGCACTGAGTGAAGTGGTGGTAACGGGTGTCGGTGTAGCCACTTCGAGAAAGAAGGTGCCCATCGACGTTGGAACACTAAGTTCGAAGGATGTGGCGAAGAGCTCCATCGGCAGCGTCGAGCAGGCCTTGCAGGGCAAGATCGCCGGGGCGCAGGTACAGTTTACCTCGGGTACGCCCGGGACGGGGGCCAATATCATATTGCGTGGCCTGAACTCCCTGGGGTCGTCCTATCCCCTGATCATGGTGGATGGTATCGAGGTATCGACCCTGAACGGACTGGACCTTGGGACGGTCGAGCGGGTGGAAGTAGTAAAAGGCGCGGCTGCGGGCATGCTCTATGGTGCGCAGGGCGCCAACGGCGTCATACAGGTGTTCACGAAGCATGGCATGCATGGAAGGAAACTGGAGGTCAGCGTGCTTTCCCAGGTGAGCCAGGGTAATATCCTGAAAGGGAAGAACGACCAGCTAGCCAAGCTGCATTCTTTTGTAACGGATGCCAATGGGTATGCTACGCAGGGAGGTACAAGGATACAGCCTGACGAATTCGGCAGCTGGCCTTCGCCTGATCTGCTGGACCCCAGCGCTGATCCGAAAGTGGTACAGAACAAGCCTTACAAGGAGCAAACCTACGATCACCTCAAACAAGCTTATAAGACGGCGACGACTGTCAATAACAGCGTGACCGTTACGGGTGGAGGCGACAGGGCGGATTATGCTTTTACGTTATCCAGGTATAACGAGCAGAACGTGCTGAGCAATAGCTATAACCGCACAAGTGTTGCAGCCAATGTCGGGTTCATGCTGGCTCCGGGCCTGACCTTTCGGAACTCCGTATCGACTATCTTCACGGATGAGAATCTGTTGAGTGGGGATGCCGATATCTCTATCGGCGGTACTTCTTCCGACAGGTTTGGTCTGTTCAATTCCTATCCTTTTGTCAATTTTGAAGCAACGGATAACGCCACGCATAAATTCATTGTCGTGAATGCCAACCAGGCAGACAATACGGTGAAGAACCCTCTGTCGGAAAAGCAATGGAGGGACAGAAATTTGAACTCCAATCGAATTATCGAGAATGCCAATCTAAACTATAAGTTCCCCAAGTTCCTGGAAATAGATTATAAATATGGGATAGAGGTATGGAATACGAACAATTTCAACTTTTATCATAATCAGACTGATGCACCGCAATCCAATATTGTTTTTTGGGGGCAGACTGTGAACGGATCAATACTGAAGTCCAGCAGCAAGCTGACCAAGCAAAACTCTTTGCTGACTGCTTATTTCAAGACAGACTTTGAAAAGGACTTCCATCTGGACATTCCTATCAGGACGGTGACGCAATTCACGTATGACTGGCGCCGGTCCGACCAGGATGGACAGTATGCGTATGGTACGAATATACCTACCTTCCCTCCCTTCAACGTTTCCGTAGCACAGAGTCATACTTCGGGAGATGGCGTTTATCCTGGCGATCCGCTGGGCCTTTACACGTTTGTTACGTATGGATACCTGTTGAACCAGACTATCGAGTATAATGATCTGATCGGTATCTCCGGCGGCTTCCGTTCGGACTATTCTTCCGCCTTTGGTTCAGGGCATACGCCTTTCACCTTCCCAAGGGGAACGATCTATTTCCGTCCTTCGGAAGTGGTCAAGTGGGGATGGCTGCCTGACTGGAAACTGAGAGCAGCTTATGGAGAGGCCGGTATACAGCCTGGGACCTACGATCGCCAGAATGCATTGATCGTAGCGCAGCTGGGTTCTCTCACCACCAACTCCAACTCGTTCCAGATACCCAACACCGGCCTGAAGGTTCAGCAATCCAAGGAGATTGAGATCGGTACGGATGCCACCGTCAGGACGGGCTGGGCTAATTTCCTGCCTAATTTCAACTTGTCCTTCTCCTACTGGCATCATAAGAATACAGACGTGATCCAGCTGGCGGACCTGGCGGCTTCTTCGGGTTATACGCAAAAGCTGGACAATCTGACAACGATTGATTCGAAAGGTATCGACCTTTCGCTGGATGCCACCATGCTGACCGTGAAAGACCTGCAATGGGATTTTGGTTTCCGTCTGGGAACTTCCCGCAGCGTGGCTACGAAGATCAACAACGGCGCCGACATCGTGAACGGGATCTTCACTATCCGTCAGGGTAAACCACTGGGGTATTTCTCTTATCAATCACCCGTGCACAGCCTGGATCAGCTGCAAGAGGATGGAAAGACTCCTTATATTGCGCCTGCCGACCGTGCGAACTATGAGATCGTGAATGGCAATGTGGTCAACAAGAGCACTTATACCGTCCTGATGGGCAACCCAGGGGATCAAAAGGCTGTCGGTAATGCCTATCCTGATTTCACTGCCAGCTTTATCAATACATTCTCTTACAAGAAGAACCTGACGCTGTCCTTCCAATGGGATTGGTTCCATGGCAACAAGATTTATAATGAGGTACGCCAGTGGCTGTACAGGGACCGTCTGTCCTCCGACTTTGACAAGCCTGTCAATATCGACGGAACTCCCGGCGCCTATGTAGCTTATTATGCCAGCCTGTACAACAGTCTTTCCCCGAGCACCTGGTTCGTAGAGGATGGCTCTTTTTTGAGACTGCGTGATGTTTCGCTGACTTACAACCTCAGCAACGGGCTGCATCTAAAATGGGCTAAGAACCTTAGCCTGACTGTTTCAGGCAGGAATCTGCTGACCGTTACGAAGTATTCGGGTCTCGATCCGGAAGCTACCACCAATACGGACTCACAGGGTAATGCGCCAAACGCATACTCGGGCGCATTGAAAGGAGCCGATTATTTCCAGGTGCCTAATTTAAAGTCTTATCAGGCCAGCCTCAGAATAGGATTCTAATTTTAAATCAAATGAAGTATGAAAAATAAAAATAAATATCTATATATCTTTTTGGGCGGCCTTTTGTTACTGGGCGCCTGTAAGAAGAGCACGCTGGACCAGGTAAACCCCAACCAGCCCAATCCGGATATATCGCTTGAGACGGAGGGCGGCCTGACCGCTTATGCGGCGGGAATCCTGCAACGTACCATCTATCCCGTGCCCAACGAGGGTAATTCCAACCTGATGGCTATTATGATGACGCAGCACAGTATTATGGGCGACGAAGTTTTCCTGCCATATGGGAACTTTTCTTTTCGTTGGACGGACCAGGTATACCAGGTGACACTGCCCGGCGGAACCACGGTAAAAAATCCTTTTGGCGTGACCCAGCAGGTGTCCCTGCAAGGTTTTAACAGCCGCAGCTCGGCGGATCTGAATGCCTTCATTTACGAATGGACGATGAGCTACTTCTTTATCTCGCAGGCCAATACGCTTCTGCATGCGCTGAGCACGCCACCGGCGTCGCTGTCGGCAAGCAAGGTGGCTACCTATAAGGCCTGGGCTTATTGGTGGAAGGGATATTCGTATTCGAGAGTAGGCTCTATGTATCTCTCGGGTATCATCAACAACGACTACACCGGCGCTACCAATGGCAATTTTGTCGATCATAACGCCATCATTGTGGAGGCCAATAAAGCTTTCGACAGCTGCGCCACCATATTGCAATCCCTGCCGGCTGCCGGTGATGATGACTATGGCGGTGTCATGGGGCAGATCGTGCTTGACTTCAACAAGATAGGTGCAAAAGGCTATCCCACGCCTGCCGAATGGCTGCGTCAGCTGAATTCTTATAAAGCCCGCAACCTGCTGGTAAATAAGAAGGTGGCGGATATGACCCCGGCTGATTGGCAATCTGTAAAGGACCTTGCTACCAATGGTCTGCAATTGGGAGATAATTATTTTGCTTTCGGCATGTCGCCCAACGCAACCAATGACCTCACCAATAGCTTCCTGCATCCCATGGCGCTTTTAGGACCAAACGTTCAGTGGACTTTTCTGAGCGAGCGGCTGGTACAGGATTTCAAAGCCGGAGATGCACGCTATACCCGGGATGTAGAGACCTTGCCTGTAAACCCTGCCAAGGACCCCTATTATAATATCAGCGCCTTTACCAATATCAGGAGCCGTGGTCTTCAGTTCGGGACCCATTACGCGGCTATTCCCATCGAGAATGGCGGTGATTGGGCTACAGCGGTGAATCTCGGAACAGTTCCCATTGGATGCAGCCCCGAAGAGAACGAACTGATGCTGGCGGAAGCCGAGATCTATTTGGGAAATATCGACGCTGGCCTGGCGCATGTGGATGCCGTGCGTAATTCCGAGAATGCAGGTCTGCCTGCCGTATCCGGTAAAGGGCTGACCCTTGCGCAAGCCAAAGAGGAATTGAGGAGCGAACGCAGGATCGGACTTTTCGAGAAGGGCGTAGCTTTTTATGACGCCCGCCGCTGGGGTGTTACGGCACCCGCATCGCAGGGTGGTGGTCGTGCCGGGGCTATCGTATATTTACCGCACTCGCTGATCAATACCGCTACCGACCAGGCATTGCCCTGTTTTATGGAGTACAATTATATGGATTATTGGGACATACCGCAGAACGAGCTTGACTTCAATGCTCCGGCAACCGGCTCGGCTGCTGTAAAAAATTAATAAATAAGTATTAACTTAATAAGGGACTGGACATAACTGCCCAGTCCCTATTCTTTTCTTGTACATTATATGGCAGTCAATTCTCTTGTATTCTCCAACAACAGGCGTTACCGCATTGCCCGGCATACCTTGTTCTGGAGCCTGTGGATCATTTATTACACGGCGTTCAACATGGTCTATTGGCAGGGTAAGTACCCATTTAGCACAACGCTTGGCGAGTCGCTGACCGAAGTGGGGCTGTCTACGCCATTGGACATGGTGTTCTGTTATTCCATCATCTATTATTTAATACCGAAATTCCTCTACAAAGGCCATTATATACAGATGGGGTTATTGTGGATGCTGTTCTCTCTTTTGTTCATACTGGTCTTCCGGTGGTATAATCACCAGATAGTGCCATATATACGGGAGGCTTTCGGCATGCCGCCGCCTGTGTTCTCCAAAAATGTCGCCTGGGTATGGCTCAATCTTTTTTACCAGATCAATATGGAGGGTGGGCTGGCCGCTGCGATCAAGCTGGGGAAGATGTGGACGATCAAGCAAAAGGAGCTGGATCTTATCAAGAAGGAAAAACAGCATGTCGAGCCCACATTGGAAGGCGGACCGTTGCAGCCTGTATTCCTGATCAATGCGCTGGATAAGGTGGATCAGCTGTCGGCTATACGGCCTTCGCTGATACCGGGGATGGTGAAGAAGATCAAGAACCTGCTGTTGTATGTGATCTATGACAATAACCAGGCAAGTGTCAGCCTGGAGAAGGAGCTGGCGCTGGTGGAGGAGTATATAGCATTGGAGAAGACCGGTAACCTGGACAGTCTGAAGGTAATGGTGCGGATGTCGGGTGACCTGGCGGGGGAGCAGATTGCGCCCTTTATCATACTGCCGCTGGTGGAGAATGGATTTCGTCAGCTGGCGAGCCTGGATACGCCGGACAAAAGCATGGATGTGGAGATGCGGGTGGCGGATGGGCATTTGCAGATGCGGCTGGGATGGAGCAAGCCTATCGACAGCTCGACGCTGATGAATGGGAATACCGTATCGCTGCAGCACATCGGCAAGCGGCTGAATCTTTTGTATCCTGAGAGCCATGAGCTGAGGGTGACTATTACGTCGGAGCAGTTCATTGTCAATCTGAAGGTGAATTTGAACAGGGCGGTAAGGTAAGCCGAAATGCTTATCTTTAAGAATGGCAACCAAACATGAGCAGATCTCTTCTACCCCCGCCCTGTCCCGTACCCTGGGTCCCCTGATGTTGTGGGGGCTTGGCGTGGGGTATGTCATCTCCGGGATGTATTTCGGATGGAACCTGGGACTAGCGGAGGGGGGACCTAAGGGGCTGGCTATCGCCACCTTCTTTATTATCATTCTCTATATTACTTTCACCTTTTCTTATACGGAGCTGGCCTGTGCGATACCCAAGGCCGGCGGGGTGTTTGACTATGCTACCCGGGGGCTAAACAGAGAATGGGGTTTTGTGGCGGGTATGGCCCAGCTGATCGAGTTTGTCTTTGCGCCTCCTGCCATTGCGGCTGCCATAGGAGCCTATTTCAATATCTTCTTCCCTCAGATACCTGTCACTGCTATCGCCATCTTTGCGTATCTTTTTTTCACCGGATTGAATATCCTCGGCGTACGGGCGGCTGCGGGGTTCGAGCTGGTGATCACGATCTTTGCGGTATTCGAGCTGCTGCTTTTCGCGGGCATCTGTTTCCCCCACTTCTCCTATGCCCATCTGCGGCATAATGACTTTCCCAATGGATGGAGGGGGGTATGGGCCGCCATACCATTTGCCATCTGGTTCTTTCTTGGGCTGGAGGGAGTGGCCAATGTGGCGGAGGAGACAATACGTCCACAGCGGAATGTGCTGCTGGGCTTCGGGTCTGCCCTGGCTACGCTGATCGTGCTTTGTGTGCTGGTATTTGTCTCATCCATCGGGGTGGCGGGATGGGAGGCGATAGTGTATCCTCATCCCGGTGATCCGGCGACCTCGGACAGCCCTTTGCCGCTGGCTTTGTCCAAGATCACAGGCAATAGCGGAATGCTTTATCATTTGTTGATCACCATCGGCCTGATGGGGCTTATTGCCTCTTTTCACGGGATCATACTGGCGGCGAGCAGGGCTACCCTGGAATTTGGCAGGGTGAAATACATTCCTGCTACGTTTGGGAGAGTGCATTCCCGTACCCGCACGCCCGTGAGTGCATTGCTGGTGAATATGTGTATCGGCATTATTGCTTTACTCACCGGGCGGACGGCCGAGATCATCACCATTTCCTGTTTCGGAGCGCTGACCTTGTATATCCTGGCGGCAGTGGCCTTGTTGGCGCTGCGAAAGAAGGAGCCGGGGCTGGACCGGCCTTTCAAAGTACCGTTGTATCCTTATTTCCCGCTGATAGCCCTCGTGATAGCTGCGGTGGCGCTAGTAGCGATGATCACGTTGTATATAAATTTATCGGTGATATATTTTTCGATATTGCTGGTATCCTATATTTGGTTTAAATACGGAACCGCCAAGGGCGGTTCGGCCGATAGGTCGGACGTTAGCCTTCAAAATAAAACGCTTTGATGATGCGCAATCAACCATCGCTGGCTGAGCTGTTACAGGAGCTGACAGAGGAAAGTGCTTCCAAGGTCAAGCTGGCCATTACGGATATCGACGGAGTGCTAAGGGGAAAGCTGATCAGCCTGGAGAAGTTCAGATCGGTGGCGGAGAAGGGATTTGGTTTTTGTGATGTGGTATTTGGCTGGGATGCGGGGGATCAGGCGTATGATAATGGTAAATACACCGGCTGGCACACGGGCTATCCTGATGCGCTGGCTGTGATCGATATCGGGACTTTCCGGCGGGTGCCGTGGGAGGGCGACCTGCCTTTCTTTTTGGCGGACTTTAAGGAAGCTTCGGCGGCGGTCAAAGGCGATGCTTCGGCCACCAGTGGCGGGCCGGCCAAGAGCGATGCACTGCCTGTCTGCCCCCGTGGGCTATTGAAAAAAATGATCCGCCAGTGCGAAGAGGCGGGCTACAAAGCCTATTTCTCTCAGGAGTTCGAGTGGTTCAATTTTTTGGGCAAGGGGGGCGCGGTATCGGCGGAGGATTACCGGAAGCTGCCTCCTATGAGCCAGGGCATGTTTGGCTATTCTATCCTTCGGGCTTCACAGGGGAGCGCCTATTTTCAGGACCTTTTCGACATGCTGGACAAGTTCGGGGTTCCACTGGAAGGACTGCACACAGAGACAGGCCCTGGAGTGTATGAAGCAGCCATCCTATACGCGGAGGCGCTCGAAGCCGCGGACCGTGCCGTGCTGTTCAAGTCGGGGGTCAAGGAGATAGCCCACCGGCATGGGGTCCTTCCTACCTTCATGGCCAAGTTCAGCGAGAGCCTGCCCGGCTGCAGCGGTCATGTGCACCAGAGCCTCTGGTCGGCCGATGGATCGCGGAACCTGTTCTACGATGCGGATAATGCCACGGGCATCAGCTCCCTGATGGAAAGCTATATCGCGGGACAGCTGCACTGCCTTCCTCATATCCTTCCCATGTATGCGCCTACGGTCAACAGCTACAAGCGGCTGGTGGAAGGGGCCTGGGCGCCTACTACTATCACCTGGGGCATTGACAACCGCACCACCGCCCTGCGCGCCCTGCCGGGAAGCGCTAATTCCACACGGCTGGAGACGAGGGTAGTCGGCAGCGATTCCAATCCTTATCTCGCCATGGCCGGGTGTCTTGCATCCGGATTGTATGGTATCCGTAACGGGTTGAAGCTGGACATTCCCGCTACAAGGGGCAGTGGGTATGAGGACAAGCGCCGGGGCGTGCTGCCCCGTAATCTCTGGGAGGCAACGCAGGCTATGAAAGGATCGGCGCTGGCGACGGAACTTTTTGGAGAGCCGTTTGTGGATCACTTCACCCGTACCCGCGAGTGGGAGTGGAGGCAGTTCTCCCGGGAGGTGACGGATTGGGAGTTGAGGAGATATTTTGAGATTATCTAAAAGTTATAGCTGGGCAAGATTTTCATTTCATAAAGGATATATATAATTCATTTTAACTCAATGATATAATTAATTTAAAAAAGAAAGAGAAATAATTGCGAAATTTGGGTTATGGCAAGTTCAAGCGCGATATTATCTTCCATAAAATCACAAATCCTGTCCGTGGTGCCGGATGCTAAAGTTCTTTTGTTTGGAAGCAGGGCTTACGGGACGCCTACCAAAGAAAGTGATTGGGATATCTTGATTCTAACGGACCAGCCGGTAAATAGCTCCATAAAGAATGAAATACATAGAAGCATTTTCCCTATAAGCGTAAAGATCGGGGCATTTATAAATACATTAACCGTCCAAAAAGACGAATGGAAAAATAACCCCTCTTATTACTCTCTGCACCAAACTATAAAGGATAGAATGTTGCAGGCATGAGCAACAAAGATGCCTCCATAAAATTAAAATTGACAAAGGCAAGGAGCTTGCTTGCCGAGGTAGATGTTTTGATGCAATATCAATTTTATAATGCTGCAATTAACAGGTTATACTATAGCTGTTTTCATGCCACAAAAGCTTTGCTCCTAACGCGAGACCTGGTTCCAAAAACGCATAATGGTGTAGTTTCCAACTTACATCAGCATTTTGTCAGGATGGTTCTTTCGATTTTGAACAGGCGTCATTTTTTAGCCGTCTCATGAAGGAAAGGGAGGAAGACGATTATAATGATTTTATGATAGTAGATGAAATGGAAATAAAAGGATTTATAGAGCCTGCCAAGACATATATAGCTTACATTGGGAAACTAATTGAACTGTATTTCAGAAAGCCCGAAAATTAATTGTGAACGGTTGAGCGTACTATAATTTCACCTGCCAGTATTATAAAAATTCGTGATCATGACAGATTTCAACATCATCCGGCAGTACAATTTTCCGACTACGATCAGATTTGGCGCTGGCGTCATCAAGGAGCTGCCTGACCATTTGCTGGCGCAGGGACTTAACCATCCTTTGCTGGTGACGGACCCGCTGGTGGCGGGGTTGCCGTTTTTTAAAGACATAGAGGCAAGACTTCGGGCCAAAGGGATGTCCGTGCAGGTATTTTCCGACATACATAAGAATCCCGTGAAGTCGGATGTGGAGAAAGGCGGCGAAGCGTTTAAAGCCACCCATCGCGATTCCATCGTCGGCATCGGCGGCGGGGCCGCCATGGATGTGGCCAGGGCCATCGCCTTACGTATCTATCATCACCGGGACCTCTTCGACTATGACGACCTCATCGGCGGGGATCAGTATGTTACGGAAGAAGTTCCTTATTTCGTCACAGTGCCTACTACCAGCGGTACAGGCAGCGAAGTAGGACGGAGCGCGATCATTTCCGAGGATGAAACGCACCGTAAAAGGATACTTTTCTCTCCGAAGCTGCTGGCGAAGATCGTATATGCGGACCCGCTGCTGACCATGGATCTGCCCGCCTTTGTTACGGCGGCTACGGGTATGGATGCATTGACGCATAATCTGGAAGCCTATGTCGCCAAAATGTTCCATCCCATGTGTGAGGGTATTGCGCTCCAGGGCGTCTCGCTTATCATGCGGTCCATCGTGCAGGCTACGCACAGGCCGGATCTGGAGTCCCGGAGCAATATGATGATCGCCAGCCTCATGGGCGCCGTCGCCTTTCAGAAGGGACTTGGTATCGTGCATTCGCTGGCGCATCCTTTGTCTTCGTTGCTGGATACGCACCATGGGCTGGCCAATGCGGTGAATCTCCCTTACGGCATGCGGTTCAATGTGCCGGGGTTCGAGGATAAGTTCAGGCAGATAGCAAGGGTGATGGATCTGAAAGACGAGTCGGGCGAGGCGGTGGTGGAAAAGCTTTTTGCGCTGAACAAGGAGCTGGGACTACCTGTCAGATTGAGAGACGTAGGAGTGAAGGAGGAGCATATAGAGACCTTGTCTGACCTGGCGCTGGCGGATTTCTGTCATCCCAATAATCCCAAGCCTGTGAACCGGGAAGATTTTAAAAAATTGTACCAGGAGGCGTTGTAATGAAGATCGGATTGACATATACAGGGACGCCGGAGAAGCATGCAAACTATGAACGTTGGCTGAAGGCCGGGTTAGTAGCCGGGGAAGAGATAGAAGTGATAAAGCTTTCTGCCGGGGACGACAACCTCGCTGCCGTGGACACCTGCGATGCGCTGGTCCTGTCTGGCGGGATAGATATACATCCTGACTTCTATGGAGGGGGGGATGTCTATAGTCCCGGACTTGGCAAGGAAGTCAAATGGGACAAAGACCGGGACAAATTCGAGATAGCGGCGTTGAAGCGGGCGTGGGAACAGGAGAAGCCTGTGTTGGGTGTCTGCAGGGGTCTGCAGCTGATCAATGTCGTTCGTGGCGGCACGTTGGTGCAGGACCTGGGCGTACAAAAGGATGAGACGCATCAGTACCACCAGAAGGATAAGCAGCATGGCGTGACAATAGAGAAGGGCAGCCTGCTATTTACTATTTCGGGGGAGGGGGGTGAAGCGAACAGCGCACATCACCAGGCGATAGCCCGGCTGGGAGAAGGACTGCGTGTGAACTGCCGCAGTGATGACGGAGTGATCGAGGGCATCGAATGGTCCGACGGGCACAACAAGCCATTTATGCTGGCGGTGCAATGGCATCCGGAGAGGATGTTCACCAATAACTTTCAGGACAGGGGCCTATATATGAATATCCGCAACAGGTTTATCGAAGAAATCAAAAAAACGACAGCACAATGACGATTATCAATCCGGCGACGGAGGAGATCATACAGGAAGTGAAAGAAGACACGGAAGCTACCGTGCATGAGAAATATCAGCAGGTGAAGGCCGGACAGCTTTTTTGGGCTGCAAGGCCGGTAGAAGAAAGAGTGACGGTCATTGCCAGATTCTACGAGGCGCTGGATACGGAAAAGGAGACGCTGGCAGCGACCCTGACCGCAGAGACGGGTAAGCCATTGCCGCAATCCTATAACGAGCTCAACGGGGCCCGGGCCCGGATCAAATTTTTTCTGGACAACTCTGCCAAATGGCTGAAGGAGGAGTGGGTGACGACGGAAGGAGCTACCAGGGAAAAGATCGTATACGAGCCCCTGGGCGTGATCGCCAATATCTCTGCCTGGAACTATCCCTACCTGGTGGGGGTAAATGTCTTTATACCTGCTCTCATCGGAGGGAATGGAGTGCTGTACAAGCCGTCGGAGTATTCGACGCTCACCGGGCGGCATATACAACGGCTGCTATATCGGAGCGGGGTACCCGAAAATGTTTTTCAGGTAGTGGTAGGGAAAGGGGCGGCCGGTGAGTGGTTGTTGGAACTGCCCCTGGATGGTTACTTTTTCACCGGCTCCTACCGGACCGGACGCTATATCGCGGAGAGGGTGGCGTCGAAGATGGTGCCTTGCCAGCTGGAGCTGGGCGGGAAGGACCCGTTGTATGTGATGGATGATGTGGAGGATATCGATAAAGTGGCGGGGGCGGCGTTGGAGGGAGTGGTGTATAATAATGGGCAGAGCTGCTGTGCGGTGGAGAGGATCTATGTACAGGAGGGAATATATGATGCTTTTGTAGCGTCGTATGTTGAGCAGCTGAAGAAGATGGTGGTGGGTGATCCTATGACGGAGGGGACGGATATTGGCCCGTTGAGCAGACCGGGGCAGCTGGAGTTTTTGCTGGACCAGGTGAAGGATGCAGTGGCAAAGGGTGGAAAGCTGCTATATGGTGGAGGGAAGGTGAACAGGAAAGGCTATTTTATCGAGCCCGCAGTGCTTGTGAACGTAGATCATGGAATGAAGCTGATGGTGGAGGAATCATTCGGTCCGGTGGTAGGGATACAGAAGGTGAAGGACGACAAAGAGGCGGTAGCGCTGATGGGGGATACGGAGTATGGGCTTACGGCGGCGGTGTATTCGAAGAGCTACGAGCGAGCGGAGCAGGTGATGAAGCAATTGAATACGGGAACAGTCTATTGGAATTGTTGTGACAGGGTCAGTGCGGGTCTGCCCTGGTCGGGGAGAAAACATTCGGGACTGGGGATGACGTTGTCATATCAGGGGATACGCGCCTTTGTACAGCCGAAGGCGTATCATATACGGCCATGAGGGGCGGGTTATCCCTATTTACTGGTCCATAAAAATAGGAGAGGGCAATAGAAATTGCCCTCGCGTCACGACTTTTGTGACCATTCAAAACTAAATATATCAAATTTTTTTAAAAATTCGGAGTAGGGTGGACTTCCTGATAACTGTCAAAATTACCATTCTCATTGAATTTACCAAGACATATAGGACATATATTTCCCCATTCAGTATGTATAAATCACGTTTTCGGTTTTTGCAAGCCGCTTATAACACAGCGTATTATTTACGCAAACGTTGTCGTAGCGGGTGCCGCAGCCGTGAATGCAGGCAAAAGCGCCAGCATGCCGGAGTATGCAATCCTGACAGGATCCAGATAGCAGGTGATTAGAGCAGCAGCTTATCCGGATTGGGAATGAAGTTGAGGAAGGCCTGAAAGTTGGCTTTGTACTTCCGCTTGTCCAGCTTGTAATAGAAGGCGCCTTTTTTGGAATTGGCCTTATCCTTTTCTTTTTGCTTGATCAGCAATTCAGTAGAAAGGACTTTGCGGCTAAAATTCCGATTGTCGAATCTGGTGTCGTAGATCCCTTCATAGAGGATCTGCAGCTGGGGAATCGTGAATTTGGCCGGCAGCAGCTCGAAGAGGATGGGGTGGAGAGCGGCCTTATAGCGCAACTGTTTTTTAGCCATTTCCATCATTTTCTTATGATCGAATATGAGCTCCGGCGTCTTTTTTAACAGGAACCATTCCGGATGGTACTCAGGGCTGAGCTGTTTCTCATATTGATGTATATCGATGAGTGCAAAATAGGCGACACTCAGCGTACGCTCCACGGGGTCGCGGAGGGGGTCCGAGAATGTCTGGAGCTGTTCCATATATACGCCTTCCAGGCCGGTGAGCTTTTTGAGGATCCGGTTGGCCGCCTGGTCGAGGCTTTCCTGGGGCTGCAGGAAACCACCCATGAGACTCCACTTCCCTTTTTCGGGTTTTAGCCCCCTTTGTACCAGGAGCAGCTTTATATCCGCCCCGTCAAACCCAAAAATAATGCAGTCCACCGCCACCAAAACCCTTGTTTCTCCCGGATAACGATTCATTTGATTCATAGTTAGATGGTTCGTCCGAAATTATTGGTCAAACCTACATTAATATGTCTAATTCACAAAGAACAGACGGGTGGGCCAGCCTGTCCGGTCACCAGAATTTTACATAGAGTGCCATTAAAAGGACCAGTGTAACGACGATGAGCACCATGGTGGAAGGCGCCACCTTGAACATTTGCTTGTCCAGAACAAAAGCTTTGGGGTTGACTTTAGGGCCGCCCAGGCTGACGAGGACCATGACAAGCATAGTAAAGAAAAAGGCCAGTCCCATACATATAAGGAAAGGTATTCTCCAGACCGTCTGCAGCGCTCCATTGACCTCTTCCTGGGTAGGGAATGCCGTATAGAAAAAGGTCTCGTGTCCAAAGATCTGCGGCGCGAATTCATTGAAAAAGACGCAAAGGACAAAACCCGTAACCAGGCCCGCAATGGCGGCGGCGCCTGTAGTCCTTTTCCAGAACATGCCCAACAGGAACATGGCGAATACCCCGGGGCTGATGAAACCTGTATACTGCTGTATAAAGGTAAAGCCTCCCTTACCGCCAATACCCAGCAGGTCCTTCCAGGTGAAAAGGATGGCGACGATCATGGCGATGACGACGGCTAATCTTCCCGTCCACACCATCTTTTGTTCGTCGGCATTCCTGTTGAAATATTTTTTATAGACATCCAGCGTGAAAATGGTGGAAATGCTATTGACCTTACCAGCCAGGGAAGATACAATGGCCGCCGTCAGGGCTGCGATGGAAAGTCCTTTCAAACCTGCGGGGAGATAACCAAGGATGGCTGAATAGGCATAGTCCTTCCGACCGCCCTCCAGGCTGAGGTGACCGTTCTTATACAATACAAATGCTGCGATACCCGGGAGCATAACGATGATGGGCATCATCAGCTTGAGGAAGCCTGCAAAGAGGATGCCTGTGCGGGCTGTCTTCAGATTGGCGCCCAGGGCGCGTTGTGTGATATACTGATTACATCCCCAATAGTTGAGGTTCACGATCCACTGACCCGCGAAATACATGGCGATGCCGGGGAGAGCCAGGTATTTATCTATTTCCAGCTGTGGTGAAGCCGTGGTGGGTTTTTGGAAGATCATTTTAAAATGCTCCGGCGCGTCCCTCATCAGAGCTTTGAAGCCTTCGAGGGCGCTGCTGCCCAGGCCGAAGCTTTCGGATACCACGGTCAGCGCCATGTAGGTGGTAGCCAGGCCGCCGATGATCAGGACCCCCACCTGTATCACGTCGGTGAAACCAATGACCTTCATACCACCGAGGGTAATGATTAGGGCAAAGATGGCCAGCCCGATCATGATGCCATGAAGATGATCCCCGCCGACCAGGCCGTTGATGGCGATGGCGCCCAGGTAGAGAATGGAAGTAAGGTTCACAAAGACATACAGCAGCAACCAGAAGATGGCCATGATAAGGGCCACCGACTCGTTGTAACGGGTCTTCAGGAACTGCGGCATGGTGAAGATCTTATTCTTCAGATAAATAGGTATGAACCATACGGCAATGATGATAAGTGCAATGGCGGCGATCCATTCATAGGCCGCCACGGCAATGCCCGCAAAGAATCCTTCCCCGCTCATGCCGATGAACTGTTCGGCGGATATGTTGGATGCGATCAGGGATGCGCCAATGGCCCACCAGGTAAGGGAGCCCTCTGCCAGGAAGAAGTCCTTCGTGTCCGTGACGGCCTTCTTTTTCCTGCGATAGATCCAGTATCCATAGGAGGCGACGATGACGAAATAGATCGCAAACACGACATAATCGGCAAAAACGAGATGCTTATTCATATGGGAGCTTTAGTTATTATGGTTGAGTTTAGGGGTTAACTGTTTTCAATGGGCGGGAATTGGACTATCGGTGCAGCTGATAGTAGGCGTCATTCCACCGGAGCTCGTTGCGGAACTGGTAGAGATCCGTCTTCTTGCCGATGAGGGCGAATTCGATGCCTGCCATGTCTGCGAAGTCCTGCATATGTTCGGCTGTCAGGTTCTGGCTGTAGCCGGTGTGGTGGGCTCCTCCCGCATAGATCCAGGCCGTGCATCCTGTCTTCATATCCGGGTAGGGTTTCCAGAGCACGCGTGCAACGGGTAGCTTAGGCAGACTTTGTATGGGCGGTACGGCGATGACTTCATTGACCAGCATCCGGAACCTGTTGCCCATATCGATGATGGAAGCATTGATGGCTGGACCTCCGGGAGCATTGAATACCAGCCGGACGGGGTCTGCCTTGCCGCCGATGCCCAGGGGATGGATCTCGCATGAGGGTTTGCCTTCCGCAATGGATTCGCAGATCTCCAGCATATGAGCGCCCAGCACCAGGCTGTTATCGGGGTCGAAGTGATAGGTATAATCTTCCATGAAGGAGTTGCCGCCGGGCAGGCCGTGGCCCATTACTTTCATGGCTCTCACGAGGGCTGCTGTCTTCCAGTCTCCCTCCCCCGCAAATCCATAACCGCTGCCCATGAGCCGTTGAGCGGCAATGCCGGGAAGCTGTACCATGCCATGCAGGTCCTCAAAGGTGTCGGTGAATCCTTTGAATCCGCCGTCTTCCAAAAAAGCGCGAAGACCGAGCTCGATGCGGGCGGCTTCTTTCAGGGACTCGTGCTGCTTCCCTCCCTTGCGGAGAGATTCAGCCAACATATATCTTTCGTCGTATTCTTTTACCAGCTTGTCGACGGCGGCATCGCTGACCTGACCGATGACTTTTACGAGATCGCCCACGCCATAGGTATTGACGGAGTAGCCGAATGTTATTTCCGCCTGGACCTTGTCGCCTTCTGTAACGGCCACCTGGCGCATGTTGTCGCCAAAGCGTACGAAGCGGGCCCCCTGCCAGTCGTGCCATCCTGCCGCCGCGCGGGTCCATGCGCCCAGACTTTCCAGTACTTGATTATCCTGCCAATGACCGGTGATAACCTTTCTCTCCAGACGCATCCGGCTCATGATGAACCCAAACTCCCGGTCGCCGTGAGCGCTCTGGTTCAAATTCATAAAGTCCATATCGATATTGGCCCAGGGGATGTCTCTGTTGAACTGGGTATGGAGGTGTACCAGGGGTTTGTGCAGGACCTTCAGTCCACCGATCCACATCTTGGCGGGAGAGAAGGTGTGCATCCAGGCGATGATGCCGATACAGTCCTTAGCGGTATTGGCTTCTACGCATATATTATATATCTCGTCGGGCGTCTTTACGGTGGGTTTGAACACGACCTTTACGGGGATCTGCTGGGCGTCGTTCAATGCTTTGGCAATAGTCTTCGAATGTTCTGCGACTTGTTTTAATGTTTCTTCTCCGTACAAATGCTGGCTGCCTGTGACAAACCAGACTTCAAATTTTTTTAGATCCATGATGATGGGTGTTTATTGTCCAACTTTTGGCTCCAGACAGCGGTGTCGGGGCGTTATTGTCCATAGTAGGAGTTGGGACCATGTTTGCGTTCGTAATGTTTTTTGATGAGTGAGTCTTTCAGCCTGGGCGTATCGGTCCTGATCTGTTCTGTCAGGTAGGCCATCTGGGCAATGGTCTCCAGCACGGCGCTGTTGTAGACTGCTTTTTCCGGCGTCTTGCCCCAGGTGAAGGGAGCATGGTTGCCTACGAGGATCATTTCCACGTCCTGGTAGGTGAGCCCTTTGGCCTGCAGGGCGTTCATGATCTGAAAGCCCGTCTGGTATTCATAGTCGCCTTCTATCATGGTGTCGTCCATAGGAGGCGCGCAGGGAATGTCTACCGTACAATGGTCGGCATGGGTAGTGCCGAAGATGGGTATATCCCTTTGTGCATGGGCCCAGGCCGTAGCATAGGTGGAGTGGGTGTGTACGATGCCGCCGATGTGCTCCCAGTGTTTGTATAGTACGGCATGTGTGAGTGTGTCGGAGGAAGGTCGCAGCTGTCCTTTTACTGTTTTCCCATCCAGGTCGACAATGACCATTTTATCGGGGGACAGGTCGTCGTAAGGGACTCCGCTGGGTTTGATGGCAAAGACGCCCAGCTCGCGGTCGACGGCGCTGACGTTGCCGAAGGTAAAAAGGACCAGCCCCAGCTTTGGTAATTGCATATTGGCTTCGTAGGCTTCCTCCTGTATATGTTTGTATTTGCTCATAATAGTTGTTCGGTACGGATGATTGTCATTGGCCGGATCCGCCGGCTGGCCGGAATGTCAATGTCCATTGGTGTGCTGTTCGATGAATGCACCCAGCTGCTGATATTTCCGGAAACGTTCCGCATATACAGCGACCCTGGCGGGGTTGGGATCGTATGTTGCGTCGAAGCCCTGTCCCATAGCCTCCATCGCGTCCTCTACCTTATTGTATATACCGGCGGCCGTCGCGGCAAACATGGCTGCGCCCAATGCACAGGTCTGTTCGGAGCGGTGTATCCGGATGGGCATATTCATAATATCGGCCATCATCTGCATGATGAAGGGAGATTTTTTAGCTACTCCGCCCATGCCGATCAGGCCTTTTACCGGAACGCCTTCTTTGTTGAATCGGTCTACGATGGCCTTTGCTCCGTAGCAAGTAGATTCCACGATGGCGCGGAACATGCGGGGAGCATCGGTGCCCAGGCTAAGACCCGTGACGGCGCCTTTTAGCAGCTGGCTGGCATCGGGTGTTCTGCGACCGTTGAACCAGTCCACGGCCAGCTCGCTGTCAGAGGAAAGGGGGAGACTGGCTGCCTGGCGGCTCAGCTCGGAAATAATTTTATCCGTGGTTTCGGCGGCCAGCGCCCGGGCCGTTTCGGCGGCGATGAGAGATGTTTGTCCCAGGATATTTTGCAGAGGCCAGGAAAGGATGTTCCGGAACCAGGCATAGGCGTCGCCAAAGGCGGACTGGCCAGCCTCGAGTCCCATCATGCCGGGGATGATCGAGCCGGGTACCTGACCGCAGATGCCTTTTACCAGCCGGCCGGAAACTTCTTTCGTGGGAGCTACCAGCATGTCGCAGGTGGAGGTGCCCATTACCTTGCTGAGGTGGTAGGGTTCGATCTGTCCTCCCACAGCGCCCATATGTGCATCGAAGGCGCCGACGCCGATGATGACGTCTTCGGAAAGGCCCAGTCGGGTGGCCCACTCTTTTGACAGCCGTCCTGCGGCCTTGTCGGCCGTATAGGTGTGGGTAAACAGACGGGTCGTAAAGCCTTTTAATACGGGATCGAGCGTGCTGAAGAACTCATCGGGGGGAAGACCTCCAAACTCCTCCGCCCATAGTGCCTTATGACCGGCAGAACACACTCCGCGGCGCATGTCGGACACTTTCCTGCCACCTGTGAGGAGGAAGGGTATCCAGTCGCAGTGCTCTACCCAGGAGTAGCAGGCCTTTCGTACGGCCGGGTCTATTCTCAATATATGTAATAACTTAGCCCAGAACCATTCAGAGGAGTAAACGCCTCCTACGAACTGCAGGTAATTGACAGGAAAGTTATTTGCATGCGCGTTGATCCCGGCAGCTTCTTTCACGGAGCTGTGGTCCTTCCACAGTACGAAGAGGGCGTTGGGGTTGTTCTCGAAGCCCGGGATAAGTCCCAGGGGGGTGCCTGTCTCGTCGACGGCCACGGGTGTGGAGCCGGTGGTATCTACCGAGATGGCTTTTATGCCTGCGGCAGCCGAGGGACCGGCCTGTTTCAGACAGGCGAGGATGGTGGACTCCAATCCTTCGACATAGTCCAGGGGATGCTGTCTGAATTGATTGTCATTGGGGTTGCAGTAAAGTCCGTCCTTCCAGCGGGGGTAATAAAATACGGAGGAGGCGATCTCCTGTCCGTTAGCGGTATTTACGATGATGGACCGAACCGAGTCGGTGCCGTAGTCTACTCCAATTACGAATTGATCTTTTCCCATATGGCGGGTATCCAGTATTTATTCCTGTCAAAATAACATTTATTTTTTTGTTTTTAAAAATATATTTTCGGCCTGACAAGCCGGTGCGGAGTGATTTTGGGGCTTAGAAGGACCGGAGGCTCAGCGGGCGGCCCGGTGCAGACCTGAAAGAACCGGAGGTTCTTTGTCCATAACCAGGCGAAGCGAAGGTTACGACCAAGGAGGAGCTTTCGAAGTACCCGAGGTACGAAGGGTACGAACGAGACAGAGCGAATACATGGAGCTCTGACGAAGTTCTTCCGACGCAGGCATCAGACATTAAATTTTTCCGGCGGACGGGTTACATTTTTTGTAGAACCCGTATGCGGGACATCATGTCGCGGATACCCCAATGTTCGATGTATTTGCCGTTGCGCAGACGGACGATATCGATGATAGTGATGACGACGGGCTGGCCGGACGGGGCGATACCCATCAGCGGGCCGGTGTGGGTGGCATGGAAGGTCTTGTATGTGACGACGATGTCATCTTCGGCCACCTGCCGAAGTATCTTTACTTCAAGGCCGGTGAGGGCTTTCCGGAAGAGCTCTATGACATCGAATATGCCATCGGCGCCTTTGGGAAAACCTGCCGGGGCGGTGTGATTGATGACTGCGGGGTCGATGATGTCGTGGAAGGCGGATATATCACCGTCTTGTATAAACGCTGTATTGAATCGACGGACGATGGCTTTGTTCTGTTCCTGGAGAGTGGCGGCGGTCCCTGTCGATGAGGCAGGTTCGGGTACTGATGATGCGCCCGGCGGTGTCATGATCTCGCGGATCTCCGCATAGCCGCCGAATT
>Ga0207667_10002808_pt1 | contig 21579 bp, 16 predicted proteins | sample KBSCornC52_FD_184301 | JGI IMG/M metagenome (GOLD analysis project Ga0207667, IMG submission 184301) | Corn rhizosphere microbial communities from Kellogg Biological Station, Michigan, USA - KBS Corn C5-2 (SPAdes) (version 2) | ecosystem: Host-associated > Plants > Roots > Rhizosphere > Soil ...
GCGGGGGGGTTGCGAGGGGCACGCGAAAGACGGTGGCGCGCCCTGCGTCGAGACTAAAAAAAAGGCACGTCCAAAGAGAGACGCGCCTTCCAACAAAATCGTATGGCAACTGCTTGTTGGGCTTTCATTGTAGCCAAAAGCACCGCGCTGGAAACCGCGTCTTTGCTGGGTTTTTGTGGCGTTGCACGTCTCCAACATGAAATTTCATGCACAAGTTATGCACAGGCGGGCGTGCATCGATTGTGGACAAGTTGGAGGCCTGCGGAAGTCGCTGCGAAGACCGCGCCAACCCGGCGATTTCGCTTCCGATTGTACCGTTTCGGGGGCCTTCGGTCGGGTACGAAACTCGAGCAAGTGGGCGCACGCAAACTGCCCGGCGCAAAACGCGGCTGACACGCCTGGGTCATCGATTGTTCGGCTGGCGCACAAGGCTCCTGCCTGGTGAAAAGACCCGGCGCCCCACTCGGCTGTCAGGTCATTTGACGCCAGGCTTCCGGAACTGATGGGGCCAGAGTGGAGTCCCACCCGGCACATGCCGATAACCGATCATGGCGTCGATGGCGCGGCTGGCAGGAATCGAACCTGCGACCCTCTCCTTAGGAGGGAGATGCTCTATCCACTGAGCTACAGCCGCGAAGCGCGCCAGTGTATCAAGGGACGACAGCCGGCCCGCAACGCCACCTCGGTCCGCGGCTTGCTCGAGCCTATGAAATTGCACAAGTTTCGGGCATGTGAGGGCACGCTCTACAGGAGCGGCGGTTCTATACTCTTACTCGTGCGCGCGCGACCGCTGGGGTAGCGCCCGCAAGCCGTTCTACTGGAATCGGGGCAAGACAGACATGGGTTCGAAATTCAAGGTTGCGGGGCTGCTGGCCCTCGGCGCGGTTGCCGGTGCGCTCACCACGATGCAGCTGCAGGCCACCGCGCGCAACTCGCTCGCGTCGCTGCCCCTGGAAGACATCCAGCGCCTGACCGACGTGTTCCAGCGCATCAAGGACGACTACGTCGTCCCCGTCGACGAAAAGAAGCTGATCTCCGACGCGATCAGCGGCATGGTGTCCGGGCTCGACCCGCATTCGCAGTACTTCGACAAGAAGTCCTACAAGGAATTCCGCGAGTCCACGTCGGGCCGCTTCGTCGGCGTGGGCATCGAGATCGGCATGGAGGACGGCCTGGTCAAGATCGTCTCGCCGATCGAGGGCTCGCCCGCCTTCCGCGCCGGCCTCAAGCCCAACGACCTGATCACCAAGATCGACGACGCCCAGGTCAAGGGCCTCACGATGGACCAGGCCGTCAAGAAGATGCGCGGCGACCCGGGCTCCAAGGTCGTGCTGACCGTCTTCCGCAAGGACGAGAACCGCAGCTTCCCGGTCACGATCACGCGCGCCGAGATCACGGTGCAGAGCGTCAAGGTCAAGGACATCGACGGCTACGCCTGGGTGCGCATCAACCAGTTCCAGGAACGCACGGTCGAGGACTTCGCCACCAAGGTCGAGGACCTGTACAGGAAAGACCCGAAGATCAAGGGCTTCGTGCTCGACCTGCGCAACGACCCGGGCGGCCTGCTCGAGGGCGCCGTGGGCATCTCGTCGGCGTTCCTGCCCGCCGAGTCGGTGGTCGTGAAGACCAACGGCCAGATCAGCGAATCCAAGCAGACCTTCAAGGCCACGCCCGACGACTACCTGCGTCGCGGCGGCAGCGACCCGCTCAAGAAGTTGCCCGGCTCGCTCAAGACAGTGCCGCTGGTGGTGCTGATCAACGGCGGCTCGGCCTCCGCCAGCGAGATCGTCGCCGGCGCGCTGCAGGATTACCACCGCGGCACGCTGATGGGCGCGCAGTCCTTCGGCAAGGGCTCGGTGCAGACGGTGATGCCGCTGGCCGGCGAGACCGCCATCAAGATCACCACCGCGCGCTACTACACGCCCAGCGGCCGCTCCATCCAGGAAAAGGGCATCGTGCCCGAAGTCTGGGTCGACGAGACGGCCGACGGCGACGTCTATGCCGCGCTGCGCACCCGCGAGGCCGACCTCGACAAGCACCTGGTCAACGAGGACTACAAGGCCGATCCGGCACGCGAGAAGGAACGCGAGGAAGCGCGCTCCAAGCTGGAGGCCGAGTTGTCCAAGAACGCCAGCAAGCCGCCGAAGCCGCTGCCCGAGTTCGGCTCGACGGAAGACTTCCAGCTGAACCAGGCGCTGAACCGCCTGCGCGGCCAGCCGGTGATGGTCAGCAAGACCGCCACCGAGCGCAAGCCCGAAGACACGTCGACGCAGTAACCGCGCCCGTCGACCAGTCGATGCCGCGCCGCTGCGAGTTCCGGCGCTGCCGCTCGTTCGCCGCCCGAGTGAGTCGAGTGAGCGGCCCATGAAGCGCATCCGGCACGCAAGAAGTGTCATCCTGCGCGCAGTCGCAGGATCCACCTTGGCCATGCGGCCCCTTGGCCAACGTGGATCCTGCGACTGCGCGCAGGATGACGCCCGTGAGCGCCGGCGTATCAGTGAGCGCCGGCGTATCAGTGAGCGCAGGCGAGCGTGGGGGCGCCGTGATGACTGATGAAGAGCTGCTGCGCTACTCGCGCCACATCCTGCTGGACGAGATCGGCATCGAGGGGCAGGAACGCATCCGCGCCGCGCGCGCGCTGGTGATCGGCGCGGGCGGGCTCGGCTCGCCGGTGGCGCTGTACCTGGGCAGCGCCGGCATCGGGCGGCTCACGCTGGTGGACGACGACGTCGTCGACCTGACCAACCTGCAGCGCCAGGTCGCCCATGCACACGACCGCATCGGCCACGCGAAGGTCGACTCCGCGCGCGCCGCGGTGCGGGCGATCGCGCCGGGGTTGGACGTGGTGGCCGTGCGCCGGCGCGCCGATGCCAACGCGTTGCAAGTGCTCGTGGCCGACGCCGACGTCGTGCTCGATTGCAGCGACAACTTCGACACCCGCCAGGCGGTCAACGCGGCCTGCGTCGCGGCGCGCGTGCCACTGGTCGCGGGCGCGGCGATCGCGTTCGACGGCCAGCTCTCGACCTGGGACACGCGCCGCCCCGACGCGCCGTGCTACGCCTGCGTGTTCCCGCCGGCGAGCGCGCCGCCCGAGGTGCGCTGCGCCACGATGGGCGTGTTCGCGCCGCTGGTGGGCATCGTCGGCGCGATGCAGGCCGCCGAGGCGCTCAAGCTCGTGGCGGGCATCGGCACCTCGCTGGCGGGCCGGCTGCAGATGCTCGATGCGCGCACCATGGAGTGGACGACCATCGCGGTGCCGCGCGACCCCTCGTGCCCCGTATGTGGTGCCCCACGGTCGCTGTCGCTCCCTGCCCCCGAGGGGCCGGCAGCGGCTGGCCTGGCAAAGCCAGATCCAGCGCTCCCTTGAACTTCAACGCCGAGCGCGTGAGCGACGGCGTCGTGAGGGGCGCGTCACCGCCAGGTGGGCCGCGCCAGGGGTAAGCTTCCGACCATGAAGCATCGCCCCCTGAAAGCACGCAACTTCCCCACGGCCGTCGAGGACGCCGCCAAGGCCAAGAAGCCGCCCTCGCTCTACGACGGGCCCGGCAGCGCCTACCACCTCGCCTTCACCGACCTCGACTTCCTGCTGCAGGAGGAACTGCGCCCGGTGCGCATGCAATTGGAGCTGATGAAGCCGGAGATGGTGCAGGCCAGGCACGGCATCGAGTCGACCATCGTGCTGTTCGGCAGCGCGCGCATCCGCACACCAGAATCGGCCCAGCAGCAGCTGGCCGACGCGATGCGCGGCGGCGACCCGCTCGCGATCAAGCGCGCGGAGACGGCCGTCAACATGAGCAACCATTACGCCGAGGCGCGCCGCTTCGCGGAGATGGTCACCGTCAAGACGCGCCACCTCGCCACGCCGATCCACGTCGTCACCGGCGGCGGGCCCGGCATCATGGAGGCCGGCAACCGCGGCGCGTTCGAATCGGGCGGCAAGAGCATCGGGCTGAACATCGTGCTGCCGCACGAGCAGCAGCCCAACCCGTACATCACGCCCGAGCTGTGCTTCCAGTTCCACTACTTCGCGCTGCGCAAGATGCACTTCCTGATGCGCGCCGTCGCGCTGGCGTGCTTCCCCGGCGGCTTCGGCACGCTCGACGAGCTGTTCGAGGTGCTCACGCTGATCCAGACCGGCAAGTCGCGCCCGCGCCCGATCCTGCTGTTCGGCGCCGCCTTCTGGAAGCGGCTGATCGATTTCGACCTGCTGATCGAGACCGGCATGATCTCGCCCGACGACGTGCACCTGTTCAAGTTCGTCGAGACGGCCGAGGAAGGCTGGGCCGCGCTCAAGGGCGCGTATGGCTTCGAAGGCATCGAGGAGGCCACTTCGACCGCGGCCGGCGAGCTTTGATCGGCCAAAGGGCTGCCAACTCGAATCATTCGCACCTGACTCGCGGGGACAATCGCGCCATGACCAAAGTTTCACTCATCGGCGCGCCGACCGACATCGGCGCAGGCGCCCGCGGCGCCAGCATGGGGCCGGAGGCGATGCGCGTCGCCCAGATCGGCCCGACCCTGCAGGCCCACGGCATCGAGGTGTTCGACCGCGGCAACCTGCTGGGCCCGGCCAATCCGTGGCAGCCGCCCGTCGACGGCTTTCGCCACCTGCACGAGGTCACCGCCTGGAACCGCGCCGTCCACGACGCCGTGCACGGCGAGCTCGCGATCGGCCACCTGCCGATCCTGCTCGGCGGCGACCACTGCCTGGGCATCGGCTCGATCAGTGCCGTGGCGCGCCACTGCCGCGAACAGGGCAAGAAGCTGCGCATCCTGTGGCTGGACGCGCACGCCGACTTCAACACCGCCGTGCTCACGCCGAGCGGCAACATCCACGGCATGCCGGTGGCGTGCCTGTGCGGCCACGGCCCGCAGGAGCTCATCGAGATCGGCGGCCAGGTGCCGGCGATCAACCCGAAGTGGATCCGGCAGATCGGCATCCGCAGCGTCGATGCGGGTGAGAAGAAGTTCGTCCACGCGATGGGCCTCGAAGTGTTCGACATGCGCTACATCGACGAGATGGGCATGCGCCACACGATGGAGCTGGCGCTGGCCACGCTCGACGACAACACGCACCTGCACGTGAGCTTCGACGTCGACTTCCTCGACCCGCAGATCGCCCCGGGCGTCGGCACCACCATCCCCGGCGGACCGACCTACCGCGAGGCGCAGCTGTGCATGGAGATGATCGCCGACACGGGCCGCCTGGCCTCGCTGGACGTGATGGAACTGAACCCCGCGCTCGACGTGCGCAACCAGACGGCCACGCTGGCCGTCGACCTGATCGAGAGCCTGTTCGGCAAGAGCACCCTGATGCGGAAATAGGCACGCCGGCCGGCCGGCATCCTGGCGCATACTGGGCTCGGAATGTCGCAGGAGGTGTCGCGCATGGGTTGGCCGCGCAGGCTCGGGATCATGGCCGCCAGGGCCGCTGGCCTCGTCGCGCTGGCGGCGTTCGCGGCGCTGGTTCCCGCCGCCACCGCGCTGGCCGCGAGCCTGCGGGTGGCCACCGCGTTCGATCCGCAGACGATGGATCCGCACAGCCTGGCGCTGCAGTACCACACGCGGGTGGTGTTCCAGATCTACGAATCGCTGGTCGGCCGCGACCCGCAATACCGCCTCGTGCCGGTGCTCGCCACCGAGTGGAAGCAGATCGACCCGCACACCTGGCGTTTCAAGCTGCGCCCGGGCGTGCGCTTCCACGACGGCAGCCCGTTCACGGCGGACGACGCCGTCTTCTCGTTCGAGCGCGCGCTCGCGCCGCCCTCGCAGCGCCAGTTCGTGCTCAAGGGCATCAAGCAGGTGCGCGCGGTGGACCCGCTGACGATCGACATCGAGCTCACGACGGCCGACGCCTCGCTGCCGCAGAAGCTGGTGCTGGTGGCGATGATGAGCAGGCACTGGGCGCAGTCCCACCACGTCGAGCGCGCACAGGACTACAACGCGCGCCAGGAGACGTTCGCCGTGCGCAACGCCAACGGTACCGGCGCCTACCGGCTCGAACGCTACGAGCCCGACGTGCGTACCACGCTCAAGGCCTTCCCGCAGTGGTGGAACCGCGCCGGCAGCGGCAACGGCAACGTCGACACGGCCACCTTCGTCACGATCCGCTCCGACGCCACGCGGCTGGCCGCGCTCCACTCCGGCGAAGTCGACATCGTGCTCGACCCGCCTTACCAGGACGTCGAGCGCCTGCGCCACGACGCCGACGTCGCCGTCACGCAGGTGGGCGACATCTCCACCGACCTGCTGGCCTTCGACCAGGCCAGCGCCGCGCTGCCCGGCGTCGCGCCGGGCGCGGACGGCAAGCCGCGCAACCCGTTCAAGGACCTGCGCGTGCGGCGCGCCGTCTACCATGCGATCAACATCGACCTCGTGATCCAGAAGGTGCTCAAGGGACTGGCCACGGCCACCGGCGACCTGATCGCGCCGGCGTTCGGCGCCGCCGCCGCGGCCGGCGCGCCGCGTCCGCGCTACGACCCCGTGCGCGCCCGCGAGCTGCTGCGCGAGGCCGGGTATCCGGACGGCTTCGACCTGACGATGGACTGCGTCAACGTGGCCTTCCGCGAGCATGTGTGCCAGGCAATCGCCGCGATGCTCACGCAGGTGGGCATCCGCACCGCGCTGCATACCTCGCCCGGGACGCAGTTCTTCCCGATGATCACGCAGGCCAAGGTGAGCCTGGCGGAATTCGGCTTCACCGGCACGACGGAGGACGCATGGCAGGGCCTCAACGGCCTGCTGCACACCTGGGACGCCAACGGCGGCGGCACCTTCAACGCCGGCCGCTATTCGAATGCGCGGCTCGACGCGCTGATCGACACCCTGCGCACCGAGCTGGATGACGGCCGGCGCCGGGCGATGGTGGCCGAGGCACTGAAGCTGGCCGAGGACGACATCGCCTACGTCCCGCTGTATCGGCGCACCCTGAGCTGGGTGATGCAGAAAAAAGTGCAGGTGGTCATGCTGCCGGACGACACGATTCCCATCCGCTGGGCCGTCGTGCGGTAGCCCGCGGCACGTCCCGGACGCGCGTTGGAGCGCGTTTAGACCCTGCTGGCGTGATCGACTTCGCATCCGGGTGTGACACGGCGTACAAATGGCAATCTTGCCCACTTGCGGGTATGCAATGTGCTCTCGCCAGCTGGACCGTAGCATTCCATCGCGCGCTGGAACGCGCCCCCATGACCGCACTCCTGCCTCGTCGCTCCCTCGGCACCAAGCTGCGGCTCGCCATCCTCGGTTCCACGCTGGTGGCGTTGGTGCTGGCCCTGGGCACCTCCATCGTCTATGACCTGAACACCTGGCACCGCGGCTGGATTGCCGACGTGCGCGCCCAGTCCGAGCTGCTCGGACACGCCAGTACCGACGACCTGGCCGCCGGCAATCCGCGCGGCGCCGACGAGGCGTTGGCGATGCTGCGGCTGCAGCCCAAGATGCGCAGCGCCGCCGTCTATGACGCGCGAGGGCGGCTGTTCGCCGCCTGGAACGCCGCCGACGCGATGCCGCTGCCCGCGGCGATCGCCAACGTCGACCCGGATGGCTCGCACGAACTCCTGGTGCGCACGCCCATCGTCGACCAGGGCCGCATGCTGGGCACGGTCGTCGTGCGCGCGCGCGACGAGCTGGAAGATCGCATCGTCAGCTACGGCGCGCTGGCGCTGGGCCTGGTCCTGCTGGCGGCGGCGGGTACCTGGGCGGTGTCGGCCTGGCTCAAGGCGATCGTCACGCAGCCGCTCGCCGTGATGACCGACATCGCCCGCGAGGCGGTGCAGCGCGGCGTGCTCTCGCGGCGTGCGGCCAAGCTGGGCGAGGACGAGGTCGGCGAGCTGGTGGATGCGTTCAACGGCCTGCTGGCCGAGATCGAGCGCCGCAAGTCCGAGCAGGAGGCCGCGGCGGCCGAGAAGGATCGCGAAGTCGCCGAGCGCCGGCACGTGCAGGGGCTGCTGCAGCGGCTCAACGAGGAGCTCGAGCGCCGCGTGCACGAACGCACCGCGCAGCTGGAGGAATCCAACCGCGACCTGATCGCCGCCACGCGCGAGGCCGAGAACGCCAACCGCGCGAAGTCGGAGTTCCTGTCCAACATGAGCCACGAGCTGCGCACGCCCCTGAACGCGATCATCGGCTTCGGCCAGCTCCTGAACCACGAGGAGGCGGCCGCAGCTGGTGCGGCGCGCAATCGCAGCTTCGTGCAACACATCGTCGACGCCGGCAACCACCTGCTGACGCTGATCAACGAGATCCTGAACCTGGCGCAGATCGAGTCGGGCAAGGTCTCGATCAGCCTGGAACCGGTGGAACTGCGCGAGGTGCTCGAGGAGTGCCACGCGCTGACGCGCACCGCGTCCGCGCAGCGCGGCATCCGCCTCGTCTTCCCGGTGGATTCGCCGATGGTCGTCCACGCCGACCGAACGCGCCTGAAGCAGGTGCTGCTGAACCTGCTGTCCAACGCGGTGAAGTACAACCGCGAACACGGCGCCGTGATCGTGGAGTGCACGGCGGGCGACCAGGGCAAGGCGCGCGTCGCCGTGCAGGACACCGGCGCCGGCCTGACGCCCGAGCAGCTGCGCGCGCTGTTCCAGCCGTTCAACCGCCTCGGGCGCGACAAGAGCGGCATCGAGGGCAGCGGTATCGGCCTGGCGCTCACCAAGCGGCTCGTGGAGCTGATGGGCGGCACGATCGGGGTGCACAGCACGCCCGGCATCGGCAGCACGTTCTGGATCGACCTGCGCAGCGCCGAGCCGCTGGCGGTGGCGCTCGCGCGCGTGGAGCCACGCCTGCCCACGGCCGGCGAGCTCACGGGCACGGAGCCGGCGGTGGCCACCATCCTGTGCGTGGACGACAACCGGGCCAACCTCGCGCTGCTCACCGAGGCGCTGTCGCTGCGCGCCGACTGCTTCGTGCTGACCGCCACCGACGGCCAGGCCGGCGTCGACATGGCGCGCACGCACAGCCCCGACGTCATCCTGATGGACAACAACATGCCCGTCATGAGCGGCCGCGAGGCGATGCGCATCCTGCGCGAGGATCCGGCCACCGCGGGCATCCCCATCATCGCCGTGAGCGCCGCGGCGATGCCGGGGTCGGTGTCCTCGGGCCTCGAACAGGGCTACTTCCGCTACCTGGTCAAGCCGTACGACCTGGTCGACCTGACCGACGCCATCGACGCGGCAATCGACGTCTCGCGCAGCGGCAATGCCGTGCGGCGCGACATCGACCGCGACACGGTGCCCGGCCTGGAGTCGCCGCCCGCGGCGTGACGCGCGCGCGTCAGCGCTCGCGCACGGGAGCGCGGCGCGCCCGCGCAGGCGCGGACGCCGGCACGTCAGCGCCGTGGCCGTCGGCCGCCACGATCCAGCCCTCCAGGGGGTCGGCGTCGGCCGGCATGCCGTACCCCGGACGGGTATCGGCCCAGCCGGCCAGCAGCAGGCACAACGCGGCGTCGAGCCGGTCGCCCTGTGCATCGGCCACCAGTTCGTCCCGCTGCGCGTGCGTGAGCTTCAGCCGCAGGCCGCGCCAGCGCCCCTGCTCCAGGGCGTCGACGAGATCCTTGCGCGCGATCAGGCGCTCGGGCGTCTGCTGTGCCCGGGCATCGCTCTTGTACGAGCGGCGGCCGACCAGTGCGCGCGCCACCAGGCCGGGATAGCCCTCCAGCGCCACGCGCGTGGCGTCGCCGGCGGCGAGGCCGGGGATGTCGACGCCCGCCGCGCGCAGCGCCGGCACGCCCGCGTGCAGCATGAACGCCACGGGCGGGTTGACCCACTTCATCGAGGAGCTGCTGCCCGCCGGCACGTCGCATGCGCGATGCGCGAACTTCGAGCCGGCCGGCCGCGCGTCGCAGAACGCGGAGAACGTCTCCACGATCTGCGGGCGCGACAGGTTCGCGTAGTGCGCCATGCTGCCCGCCCAGTCGGCGGCCCAGCCGAGCGTGACCAGCAGCTCGCGCGGCAGGCCGAAGGGCATGTCGAACGCGGCCAGCCACGGACCGGGGCGCCGCAACGCGGCGGCGAACGCGCCCGGCGTCAGGTCTTCCTCGAAGCGCTCCAGCTTGAGCAGGCCGGGCCGCTGCCACGCCCCCCAGGCCCACACGATGGGCTTGCCGCGCCGCGGAGCGCTGGTGAAATCGACGCCGGCGAGCGCGCGCACGGGATTCTGGACAGCGGCGGCGGGCGGCACGGCAAGGTTCATGTCAGGCATTTTTGCTCACAAGACGGCCCGGCCCGGGCAACGGCGTGGGCGGCTTGAGGTAGTCTCGAAGACCTCCCTGCCCTCCCCTGCGCCCCGGCCGCCGGCCGCGGCCACGCCTGGCCGTCATGGTCGCGTCCCCGCCGTCCCCCGATATCCCGTCCGCCCTCGACTCGTCGTTGACCCCCGCCGATTTCGCGCAGCATGCCGCGACGGCGCGCGATTTCGACGACGACGATCCCGCCCAGGGCGCGCCGCTCCTGGAGGCGCTGATGGCAGAGCCGGCCCGGCCCTCGCGCCTGGGCCTGCCGGGCGGCGCGAGCACGGTGTTCAAGGCGGCCGGCGCGCTGGCGCTGCTGGCCATCGTGCTGGCCATCGCCGGCGCGCGCCTGGGCTTCGAATCGCCGTGGGTGCGCCTGCTGGACAACCTGCACTGGACGATCGCCGACATCGGCGCCGCCTGGCTGGCCTGGATCGGCGTGCGCGACGCGCGCGAGAAGGGCCTGCGCGCCGAGTTCCTCGCGCGGCGCTGGTTCGCCTTCGGCTTCACGTCGTACGCCATCGGCCAGTTGCTGTGGGACCTGCAGATCTTCCTGGCCTGGCAGCCGTTTCCCGCGCCGTCCGACCCGTTCTACATGATGATGGCGCCGTGCTGCGCGCTGGGCATGATGGGCTACCTGCGCGGCCGCGTCAGCGATTCGCAGCGGCTGGCGGCCGTGCTGGACACGCTGTCGCTGGCCATCGCCGTCGTGGCGCTGGCGCTCGTGATGTACCTGCCCGAGCGCGGCGACATGGGCGCGCTGGCACTGGGCGTGATGGTCACGTACCCGACGCTGCTGCTGGCCGGCGCCTGCGTCGGGCTGATGCTGATCGCGCTGCTGCGCGTGGGCCGCGTCTGGCCGGTCTGGGCGCTCACCGGCATGCTGGCCGTGCACGGCGGGCTGTGGATGGAGTGGAACGCGCTGACGCTCCGGCATGCGCTGTCCGACGGCGGCGTGGTCAACGCGGCATTCTCGGTGTGCACGCTGATCGGCGGCCTGGCCGTGACGCGCTGGCGCGTGGTCGCCGCCGCGGACGAGCGCCTCGAGCGCTTCTACGAGGGCGCGCTGCGCGTGCTGCCCCTGGTGGTGGTGGTGGGCGTCACGTTCGCGGTGACGCTGCAGGATTCGATCGCGCACCTGTCCCCGTCGGCGCGCCTGACCTGCGACGCCGCGGCCGTGGTCGTCATCGTGCTGGCCGCGATGCGCCAGACGCTGCAGCTGCGCGACCGCGACCAGCTGATCGAGGCGCAACGCCTGCTGCGCGAACGCGAGAACCAGCTCAGCGAGCTGAACCAGCACCTGGAACAGCGCGTGTCCGAGCGCTCGCGCGAGGCGCAGCAGCGCAACGCCGAGCTGTCGACGGCGCTGCAGCAGTTGGCCATGGCACAGCACGAGCTGGTGCGCGCCGAGAAGCTCGCGGGCCTGGGCTCGCTGGTCGAGGGCGTGGCGGCCGAGATCTCGGCCACGCTGTCCAACGCGGACATGGTGGCCATCACCCTGCCGGCGCAGGTCGAATCGCTGGGCCGCCTGTTGGTCGCCACGGGCGACGTGCCCGCCGACGAGCGCCGCCGCAGCCTGGTCGCGAGCTACGTCAACGGGCTCGACGAAAGCCACAAGCAGCTGGGGCTGTCGCTCGCGCAGGCGCAGCACGTCGTCGCCGCCTTCCAGCAGATCGCCGTCGACCAGACGAGCGACCACCGCCGCAGCTTCGACCTGCTGGCCACGGTGCGCGAGATGGTGGAGCTCACCCGGCTCGCGCATCGCCACGATCCGATGGAGATCATCGTCACCGGCGAGACCGACCTGATGCTGGACAGTTTCCCCGGCGCGATCGGCCAGGTGCTGAACCAGCTGATCGACAACGCCATCGTGCACGGCTTCACGCGCACCGCCGGCCAGGGCACGATCTCCGTGCGCGTCTGGCCCTCGGGCCATGACGCAGTGCGCATCACCGTCCACGACGACGGCGCGGGCATCGCGGCCAACGACCTGCCGCAGGTGTTCACGCCGTTCTTCACCACGCGTCTCGCGCAGGGCGGCAGCGGCCTGGGCCTGACGATCGCGCGCAACATGGTCAACGCGATCCTGGGCGGCCGCATCGAGATCGCCTCGCCCGCGGACGCAGGCACCACCGTCACGATCACGCTGCCGCGCCTGGCGCCCCGTTCACACGGCTAGCAGCACGACGCCGCCGGCCATCAGCAGCGCCCCCAGCACGCGCTGCCCGCGGTCGCCCTCGCCCAGCAGCCGGCCGCCGATCAGCGCGGCGAACAGCATCGAGATCTCGCGGGCGGGCGCCACGTGCGACACGGGTGCCACCCGCACCGCGTACAGCACCAGGATGTAGGCGAGCGGGCTCACGGCGGCCAGCACCGCGGCATGCCACTTGTAGCGCCGCCACGCATCGACGAACCCGGACGGATCGCGCAGCAGCGTGGGCAGCATGAACGGCGTGCGGACCAGGTTGCCGAAGTAGTCGAGGAGGATGGGGCTGAGCAGCAGCGTCTTGACCGAATAGCTGTCCAGCACGGTGTAGCCGGCGATCAGCACCCCGGTGGCCGCGCCCCAGCGCAGGCCGGCGTTGACGCGGGCGCGCCGCGCCGGATCGTGCGTGGCGCGCAACAGCGCCGGGCCACCCGCGACGATGAACACGCCGCCGCACACGAACAGCACGCCGAGCGCGCCTTGCAGCGTCAGCGTCTCGCCCATCAAGGCCACGGCCAGCAGCGAGCTGATCAGCGGGCCGGTGCCGCGCGCCACCGGATAGACCACGGTGAGGTCGGACACACGATAGCCCTTGAGCAGGACCTTGAAGTAGGCCAGGTGCAGGAAGCCGCTCGCGCAGACGAAGGCCCAGGCCGTCCCGCCCCAGCGCGGCACTTGGCTCCAGCCCAGCCACAGGCCAGCGGGCGCCCAGAACAGCGCGAGCAGCAGCGCGGCCATCAGCACGAAGTGCTTGTTGCCCCCGGTCTTCTTCGCCACGATGTTCCAGAATGCGTGCAGCAAGGCGGCGACGATGACCATCGCGAGAGCGGACAAGGGCATCGCCCGATTCTAGGATCGAGCCGCCTGGACCACTTTCATCGGGAGCGACCATGCTGAGGATCCTGGGCAAGCCGACATCGATCAACGTGCGCAAGGTGCTGTGGCTGTGCGAGGAACTCGCGCTGCCCCACGTGCTGGAACCGTGGGGCGCCGGGGTTCGCGACACGGATACGCCGGAGTTCCGTGCGCTGAACCCGAATGCGCTGGTGCCGGTGGTGATCGATGGCGACGCCGTGCTGTGGGAGTCCAACACGATCTGCCGCTGGCTTGCGGGCAGGGCGGGCCGCGACGACCTGCTGCCTCGGGAGCCGTTGTCCCGCGCCCGCGTCGAGCAGTGGATGGATTGGCAGGGCGGCGACTTCAACAACGCCTGGCGCTACGCGTTCATGCACCTGGTGCGCAAGAGCCCGGCGCACCAGGACCCGGCCGCGGTGGCCGCCGGCACGGCGTCCTGGAACCGCCACGTGGCGATGCTGGACGAGCAGCTCGCGCGCACCGGCGCGTTCGTCGCGGGGCCGGCGTTCACGGTGGCCGACATCGTGATCGGGTTGTCGGTGAACCGCTGGTTCGAGACGCCGATCGAGCGGCCGGCGCTTGCGCACGTGCAGGCCTACTACGACCGCCTCGCCGAACGCGCACCTTTTCGGCTGCACGGCCGCAACGGCATGCCATGACCGGGCGCGGGGGATCTCGCGCGATTCTGTGGGGAAATCACCCGACTTTTCGAGGCTTCGTACCGGCATGGCCGGCCTAGAGTGCATGCACGCCGGGCTCGCCGCCGATCTGGATGGCCGGCCTGTCGACGATGATCGAATCGCTGCGCGACACCGTCACGCAGATCCGCCGTTCCACAGACAGCATCGCAACCGCGTCGGGCGAGATCGCCGTGGGCAACAACAGCCTGGCGAGCCGCACCGAGCAGACCGCGTCCAGCCTGCAGCAGGCGGCCGCCACGATGGAGCAGCTCACGCAGACCGTGCGCCAGACCTCGCAGTCGGCGTCCGAGGCCAACACGCTTGCCACCTCGGCCGCGCATGGCGCGACCAACGGCGGCGCGGTGGTCTCGCGCGTGGTGACGACGATGGACGAGATCAACGCCAGCTCGCGCAAGATCACCGACATCATCGGCGTGATCGACGGCATCGCGTTCCAGACCAACATCCTCGCGCTCAACGCCGCGGTGGAGGCGGCACGCGCGGGCGAGCAGGGCCGCGGCTTCGCGGTCGTGGCCGGCGAGGTGCGCTCCCTGGCCCAGCGCTCGGCCGAGGCCGCGCGCGAGATCAAGACGCTGATCGGCGCCTCGGTGGAGCGCGTCGAGGTCGGCGGCCAGCTCGTCACGGAGGCCGGCGGCACCATGCAGGGCATCGTCGACGGCGTGCACCGCGTCAGCGACATCATCCAGGAGATCACCCGCGCCAGCGCCGAGCAGGCCTCAGGCATCTCGCAGGTCAACACCAGCGTGTCGGCGCTCGACCAGATGACGCAGCAGAACGCGGCGCTCGTGGAGGAATCGGCCGCGGCCGCCGAGAGCCTGAAGGATCAGGCGCGCCAGCTCGCCCAGATCGTGCAGGTCTTCCAGCTCGAGCGCTGACGCAGAATGGGCGCTTCGAGCCAGGAGTGCCCATGACCCAACCCGTCCTCGTCGAAGCCTGGCGCGGCGACATCGTCGAATCGTTCCATCGCGGCGCCTATGCCGTGGTCGACGCCGCCGGCGCCGTGCTGCGGCAGGGTGGCGACATCGACCGCCCCGTCTACGCGCGCTCCGCCGTCAAGGGCCTGCAGGCGCTGCCGCTGGTGGCCTCCGGCGCGGCCGAACGCTTCGGCCTGTCGGACGAGGAGCTGGCTCTGGCCTGCGCCTCGCACGGCGGCCAGCCCGAACATGTGGCCACCGCGGCCTCGATGCTGGCCAAGGCCGGCCTGGATGTTGGCGTGCTGGAGTGCGGCACGCACTGGCCGTCCAACGAGGTCGCGGCGCGCGCGCTCGCGGCCCGCGGCGAGGCGCCCTGCCCGCTGCACAACAACTGCTCCGGCAAGCACTCCGGCTTCGCCTGCCTGGGCGCGCTGATGGCCGGCGACGTCGACCGCGCCCGCGGGTTGCTGCGCGGCTATGTCGAGCCGGAGCACCCCGTCATGCGAGAGATCGGCGCCGCGCTGGAATCGGCCACCGGCGTGCGCCTGGCCGACGCCCCACGCGCCACCGACGGCTGCTCGATCCCCACGTTCGGCATTCCCGTGCGCGCGCTGGCCCACGCGTTCGCGCGCCTGGGCACGGGCGCGGGCCTCACGCCCGAGCGCGCCCGCGCGGCCGCCCGCCTGCGCGAGGCCGTCGCGGCTGCGCCGTTGATGGTGGCCGGCACGGGCCGCCTGGACACCCGCCTGATGGGTCACTTCGGCGAGCGGGTGTTCTGCAAGGTCGGCGCCGAGGGTGTGTACTGCGCCGCGTTGCCCGGACTCGGGCTGGGCATCGCGCTGAAGATGGACGACGGCAACACGGCACGCGCGGCCGAGGTCGCCGTCGTCGCGCTGATCGAATCCCTGCTGCCGCTGGACGACGCGGATCGGGCCTTCGTGGCACCGCTGCGCGACGTCGAGTTGCGCAACTGGAACGGCCGCCTGGTGGGACGGCTCGCGGCCGCGCGGGATTTCGTTCAGAGCGCGCGCTGAGGGAGCGGCGGCAGGTTCGCCGGCGGTGGCGGCAGCGCGTCCGCCGGTCGCACGGCGGGCAGCGCGTCGACGGCAGGCAGGGCCGGCGGCGCATCGGCATGCAACGGGGGCAGCGCGGGCAGCGGCGGCGAGTGCGGCTGCGGGCGCATGTCGCCTGCGCCGTCCGGCGAGCCCGCGTCCGGCGGCAGCAGCTTGGGCAGCATCGTCACCGCGAACACGTGGGCGCCATCGGCGGACTTCACCTCGACGCGCGCCGCCTGGCCGTCGCGCGTGATCAGGCGCGGCGACGCCAACGTGGCGAGCGGCTCGCCCTGGCGCAGCGTGGTGTCGATCTGCAGGCGATCGCCGTCCAGCCGGGTCACCGTGTACGCGATCTCCAGCGGACCGGCCAGGGCCTTCCTGGCAACGCCGTCGTTGGCCAGCGCCATCGCCTTCTGGCCGGTGTGCGTGAGCAGACGCCAGGCCACCGTGTCCTTCGAATCGATCTGCACCTCGAACGACGTCATCACCGACGCCTGCGCCGGTGGCGGCGCCGCATTCGCCCCGGCGCGCAGCGCATAGCCGCCGACGCCGGCAACCAGGATGGACAGCGCCGCGAGGCGCAGGCCGGCGCGGTGGCGCGCGGGCGAGAGGCGATGGAACTGGAGCATGCGAACCCTTTCGACGAGCGGATGGGAGGATTGCCACGCGGTGGCGAGCGGCGGCGCCAATGCGACGCCCTGGACCTTGAGCAGCGCGCCGGCGTAGGCGGCCAACGCATCGGGCGACTCGCGGCGCAGCACGGCGGCGTCGCAAGCCAGTTCCTGGTCGGCGCGCAGGCAACGCGCGGCCCACCAGGCGATCGGGTTGAACCAGTGCAGCACGAGCAGCGCGCTCGCCAGCAGGTTCCACAGGTTGTCGCGGCGGCGCAGGTGCACCTGCTCGTGCAGCAGCATGAGACGCCGCTCACGCGCGTCGAACGCGGACTCGAAGTCGCACGGCAGGGCGATGCGCGGACGCAGCACGCCCAGCACCGCGGGCCCTGCGCCGGCGGGCAGGCACGGCGTCGCATCGCCAGCGTGCGTCAACGTCGCTTCGAAGCGGCGCTGGCGCACCGCGAGCAAGGCGCCCAGCGACACCGCCCCGGCCAGCCACGCGACCGCGATCGCCAGCGCGACGCCGTTGCCGGCCGCGCCGCGCGCGAGCGGGGCGGCGGCGGCCCAGGCCGGCGCCAGCGCCGGGACATCGACATGCACCACCAGGGCTGCCGGAGGATGCGGCAACGCCGCCGCCAGCATGGCCACCGGCACCAGCAGCCAGCCAAGATAGGCCGCGCCGGCCCCGAAGCGGCGCAACGTCAGCACCTGCAGCACGCGCATCGCGACGACGGCCAGCGACAGCGCGATCGTCTGCGCCAGCAGGCCATGCAGCAGCGCATCAACCACGGTCGTGCTCCTTGAGGATCTGCCGCAGCGCCTCGATATCGGCCTTCTTCAGCTTGCGATGGCTGGAGAAGTGCGCGACCAGCGGCGCGAGCCTGCCGTCGAACAGGCGGTCGAGCAGCCCGATGCTCTGCTCCCGGAGCCAGGCGTCGCGCTCCAGCACCGGCGTGTACAGGTAGCGCCGGCCGTCCTTCTCGGCACTGATGGCGCCCTTGGTGAGCAGGCGGTTCAGCAGCGTCTTGATCGTGGCGAGCTGCCAGTCCTGATGGCCCTGGAGCTGCCTGGCGATGTCGTCGGTACCCAGCGGGCTCTGCTTCCAGAGCACTTCCATCACCAGGGCTTCGGCTTCGGAGATCGAGGTCATCGTTGTTTGATTACATGCGTAAACGATGACGCATGATTACAGGCGTAATCGCACTTGTCAACAGGGTCCGTGTTGCGTGTTCAGGGGAGGCACGCGTTCAGGGGAAGCGCATGTTCAGGGGAAGCGCGTGTTCAGGGGAAGGCACGACTCACCGGGGGACTCTTCTCCGCTCATGTCCCCCGTCGGCCTGCGGCCTCCTCCTCCTTGACTTCGCTACGAAGAGTCCCCCGCCTCGCCGTGCCGCGCATGGCATGCCGGCCTTCAACATTCGCGGGGGAAATGCATCAACTTTTCTTTAGAGGTCTTTGGCCTCGACGGGCCATCGAGGCCGCGTCGAGGCCCGCGGCCAGCGCCTTGGCTTGCCGCCGGGCTTGACGCGAACGGCGGAGCCGCCTGCCAGCGCTCTTTCTCGTGAGCGACGAAAGGCATCTCCGAGTGCCAGGTGCTGAATCGCCGGCGGGACGCCGTCAGCGGACCTCTTCCCGCTCGTCCATCACGACAAGAAGCGTCGGCGGGCAGGCCTGGAATTCGCGTCAAGCCCGGCGACAAGCCACGGCGCCGGCCGCGGGCATCGACGCGGCCTCGATGGCCCGTCGATGCCAGACACCTCCAAAAAAACTGGCGCGACTCCAATAGCGAATGTTGTCTGCCGGCCCGCCATGCGCGGCACGGCGAGGCGGGGGACTCTTCGCAGTGAAGTCAAGGAGGAGGAGGCCGCAGGCCGACGGGGGACATGAGCGGAGAAGAGTCCCCCGGTGAGTCGTGCCCTCACCAGAAACCGCGTCCCCGGTAAGTCGTGCCGTCAGCAGAAGACCGCGCCCCAGTGAGTCGTCCCCACCTCAGAAGCCAGTCGAGCGCTTCAGGCCGGCTTCCACAACGTCGGCAGCCCGTCCAGGTTCCGGAACACCGACGACAGCGCGCCGCGCGCCACGAGCGCCGTCGCCTTCTCGATGTCCGGCGCGAGGTAGCGGTCGGTCGGCATGGCGGCGCATTCCGCGCGCAGCAGCGCATGCGCCTGCTCCAGCACGGACGAACTGCGCAACGGCCGCAGGAATTCCACGCCCTGCGCCGACGCGAGCCATTCGATGCCGAGGATCACCGACACGTTCGAGATCATGGCCTGCAGGCGCCGCGCCGCGAACGTCGCCATCGAGACGTGGTCTTCCTGGTTCGCGGAGGTGGGCAGCGAGTCGACGCTTGCCGGGTGCGCCAGCGACTTGTTCTCGCTGGCCAACGCCGCCGCCGTCACGTGCGCGATCATGAAGCCCGAGTTCAGGCCGGCGTCGGCCGACAGGAACGGCGGCAGGCGCGAGACGCCCGCGTCGATCATCATCGCGATGCGGCGTTCCGCGATCGCGCCGACCTCGGCGATCGCCACGGCCATCGCGTCGGCCGCGAGCGCCACCGGCTCCGCATGGAAATTGCCGCCGGAGACGAGGACCCCGTCCTCGGCGAACACCAGCGGATTGTCGGTGACGGCGTTGGCCTCGCGCACCAGCACCAGCGCGGCGTGGCGCAACTGGTCGAGGCAGGCGCCGACCACCTGCGGCTGGCAGCGCAGGCAGTACGGATCCTGCACGCGGTCGTCGCCTTCCATGTGCGACTGGCGGATCTGGCTGCCGGCCAGCAGCGCGCGGTAGTAGCGCGCCACGTCGATCTGGCCCGGCTGGCCGCGCAGCTCGTGGATGCGCGGGTCGAACGGGCCGTCGCTGCCGCGCGCGGCATCCACGGTCAGCGCGCCGATGACGAGCGCCGATTCGAGCACCGGTTCGAAGCTGATCAGCGCGTGCAGCGCCAGCGCGGTCGACGTCTGCGTGCCGTTGATCAGCGCCAGGCCCTCCTTGGCATGCAGCGTCAGCGGCGCGATGCCGGCCTGCTCCAGCGCGGGCAGCGCGGGCACGCGCTGGCCGTCGACCAGCATCTCGCCCTCGCCCATCAGCGCGAGCGTCATGTGCGACAAGGGCGCCAGGTCGCCCGACGCGCCCACCGAACCCTGCGACGGCACGTAGGGCACGAGGCCGGCGTTGTGCACGGCGACCAGGCAGTCGACCACCTCCTGGCGCACGCCGGAGAAGCCGCGTGCGAGGCTGGCGGCCTTGAGCGCCAGCATCAGCCGCACCACGGCCGGCTGCAGCGGCGCGCCGACCCCCACCGAGTGCGAGCGGATCAGGTTGCGCTGCAGCGCCTCGAGTTCGTCGTGGCTGATGCGCTTGTTGGCCAGCTTGCCAAAGCCGGTGTTGACGCCGTAGACCGGCGCGTCGCCCGCGGCCGCCTTCTGCACCACGGCCGCGCTCGCGGCGATCGGCGCATGGGCGGACGGGTTCAGCGCCAGCGTGATGCCGCCGCCATGCAGGGCCTGCAGGTCGTCGAGCGTCAGCGCGCCCGGGTTGAGTTGGAGAGTCTTGGTCATTGCGTCACTTGATCATCGGCAGGTTCAGGCCGTGTCGCTTCGCGGCTTCGCGCGCGTCGGCGTAGCCGGCATCGGCGTGGCGCATCACTCCGCTGGCGGGGTCGTTCCACAGCACGCGCTTCAGGCGCTCGTCGGCCGCCTTCGTGCCGTCGCAGACGATCACGATGCCCGAATGCTGCGAGTAGCCCATGCCCACGCCGCCGCCATGGTGCAGCGACACCCACGTGGCGCCGCCGCTGGTGGCCAGCAGCGCGTTGAGCAGCGGCCAGTCGGACACCGCGTCCGACCCGTCCATCATGCTTTCCGTCTCGCGGTTGGGCGAGGCGACCGAGCCCGAGTCGAGGTGGTCGCGGCCGATGACGATGGGCGCCTTGAGCTCGCCCGAGCGCACCATCTCGTTGAACGCGAGGCCGGCGCGGTCGCGGTCGCCCAGGCCGATCCAGCAGATGCGCGCGGGCAGGCCCTGGAAGGCGATGCGCTCGCCGGCCATGTCCAGCCAGCGGTGCAGGTGGGCGTCCTCGGGGAACAGTTCCTTCATCTTCGCGTCGGTCTTGCGGATGTCCTCCGGATCGCCCGACAGGGCCACCCAGCGGAACGGCCCCTTGCCCTGGCAGAACAGCGGACGCACGTAGGCCGGCACGAAGCCCGGGAACGCGAAGGCGTCGACGACGCCCTGGTCGAACGCGACCTGGCGGATGTTGTTGCCGTAGTCGACGGTGGGGATGCCCAGCTTCTGGAACTCCAGCATCGCCTGCACGTGGCGCGCGGCACTGCGCGCCGCGGCCTCGCGCAAGGCGGCGTGCTGCGTATGGTCGGCCTGCGCGGCCTTCCACTTGTCCACGCTCCAGCCCGCGGGCAGGTAGCCGTTGACGAGGTCGTGCGCGGAGGTCTGGTCGGTGACGAGGTCGGGCCGCACGCCGCCCGCCACGGCGCGGCGGGCGAGCTCGGGCATGATGTCCGCGGCGTTGCCCAGCAGTCCGACGGAGACGGCCCGGCCCGCGGCTGCGTACTGCTTCATGCGGGCCAGCGCGTCGTCGATGTCGGCTGCCTGCTCGTCCAGGTAGCGCGTCTTCAGGCGGAAGTCGATGCGGCTCTGCTGGCATTCGATGACCAGCGAGCTGGCGCCCGCGAAGCTCGCGGCCAGCGGCTGCGCGCCGCCCATGCCGCCCAGGCCGGCGGTGAGGATCCAGCGCCCCTTCAGGCTGCCGCCGAAGTGCTGGCGGCCGGCCTCGACGAAGGTCTCGTACGTGCCCTGCACGATGCCCTGGCTGCCGATGTAGATCCACGAGCCGGCCGTCATCTGGCCGTACATCATCAGGCCCTTGCGGTCCAGCTCGTTGAAGTGCTCCCAGGTCGCCCACTTGGGCACCAGGTTGGAATTGGCCAGCAGCACGCGCGGCGCGTCGGCATGCGTGCGGAACACGCCCACGGGCTTGCCCGACTGCACCA
>Ga0207667_10002809_pt1 | contig 21579 bp, 19 predicted proteins | sample KBSCornC52_FD_184301 | JGI IMG/M metagenome (GOLD analysis project Ga0207667, IMG submission 184301) | Corn rhizosphere microbial communities from Kellogg Biological Station, Michigan, USA - KBS Corn C5-2 (SPAdes) (version 2) | ecosystem: Host-associated > Plants > Roots > Rhizosphere > Soil ...
CCTCGGCGACGCGTGCATAACCTTCGGTCACTTCCAGCGGGTCGCGGCGACGATCGATCAGCTGCACCCCCAGCGCGAAACGCCGTTCGTTGACGAGCCGGCGCACCCGGTCGAGGCCAATGTCGTAGGGATGGCCCTGCATCGTCCTGGTCAGCAGCTCGGCGAATTCCTGTGCCGATGGCGGCATCGCGAAGCTGGACGAATCGAACAGTCCCTCGAACAGCTCAGGGCGTCTGCCGAGCTGGTCAGCCAATGCGGGCGCATGCGCGAGCACTTTGGCAAGCAGCCGCGCCAGCGGCGGACGTGCTTCAAGCAGCCGGAACAGGTTCACGCCGCTGGACAGCCGCTCGACGATGTCGCTGAGGCGGTTCAGCGCGTGATCGGGGTCGGCGCCACAGGCGATGGCTTGTAGAAGTCCTGGAAGCATCGCCTCGAACGCCTGCTGCGCCGCGGGCGATCGCAGCGACCGCGCCTTGCCCGACCGCCAATGGGCGACATGCCGCGCCGCCAGCTCGACCTCCGTGAAGCCGAGCTGCGCCAGCTCGCGTCGCAGGATCTTGGAATCATTGGACAGCCGACGGCGCTCGTCGGGCGACAGGCTGTCGAAGATCTGTCCAGCGCCCTCGACTGCGGGCTCGAGTAGCTCGATCAGGCTTGCGCCGTCTCTCAGACCGTGCAGCCGCGCGACATTGTCGAGCGCCGCGGCCTGAGCTGGAATCAGGTGCGTCTGCGCGTCATCCACCATCTGGACGCGATGCTCGATCGTGCGCAGCAGCCGATACGAGTCCGCCAACACCTTTCCGCTCTCCTCATCGAGGCGGCCGGCGGCAAGCAGAGCCTTGATTGCATCGAGCGTCGCGGGTGCGCGCACCGATGGGTCGCGCCCGCCGTGGATCATCTGCTGGATCTGGACGAAGAACTCGACTTCCCGGATTCCGCCGCGTCCGCGCTTCAGGTCATAGCCGGGGCCGATGTGCGCCCCTTGCGCGAAATGGTCGCGGATCCTGGACGAGATCTGCCGCACTTCCTCGATCACTCCAAAGTCGAGCGAGCGCCGCCAGATGAAGGGCTGGATGGCGTCGAGAAAGCGCTGCCCGAGACGAATGTCGCCTGCCGCTGCGCGCGCGCGGATGAATGCCGCCCGCTCCCACGGCAACGCGCTCGATTCGTAATGAGAGATCGCGGCATTCACCGGAAGCACGATCGGCGTGACCTCGGGCGAAGGTCGAAGGCGAAGATCGACGCGCTGGACGTAGCCATCCTCGGTCCGCTTCTGCAGGATTTCGATCACGCGCCGGCCGATGCGTACCGCAGCCTCCGCCGGATCATCGCGGCTGCGCCTCGGCAAGGTCTCAGGATCGCACAGGAAAATGAGATCGACGTCGGAGGAATAGTTGAGCTCGTGACTGCCGAGCTTGCCCATGGCGATGATCGCGAAGCCGTTCGGTTCGGCGCCAGGAACGCGCTCGGCGACGGCCGCATGGAGAGCTTCGTCGATCGCCCGATCGGCAAAATCCGAAAGGAAGCCAGTAACCTTCTCGAGCGAGAGCTCCGAGGCAAGGTCGCCGAGCGCGACGCTCAGGGCGAGACCGAGGCGTTGCCCTCGCAACCGCGATTCGACACCGTCGCGTGCAGTCGCGGCCGCGAGCTCAACCGCAGCTTCGCTCCCTGAGTCGAGGAACGCGTTCGTCAGTTCCGGCAAAGCGGCAATCGCATCGCGCAGGAAGGGCGAATGGTCGCGTGCGCGGAGCAGCGCATCGTTCCTTGCGCTCGCTGCCGATGGTCGACTCATGCCGTCGTGATCGTTTCGTTTGTCATTCGCAGGAAACTTCGCGGGCCATTTAGTCGTTTGCAATGGCGATGAAGCTGGAGCGAGAATCCATCTTGGCGTCGGATTTGAACAGCATGGACCGCCGGATCATCCGCGTGGACATGCCTCCGACGCACGCGGGAATCACTGCTGCCCTTCGCCGCGCCTTCGAGGCTGCGGCGTCCGAGCCGAGCGACCGCGATTTCGATGAGCTGCTGCGCAGGTTGAACTAGCCGCGATTATCCTTGGCGCTATTCGTGATCGCGGCTGAGCTCGTCGACCTCGCCCATGATCGTCTGAAGCGCCGACTTGTCCGGATCGGTTCGGTGCTGGCGCCGTGACGGCAGCTTGCCGCTCGACAGCAATTGCTCGAGGGCGACACGCCCGCGCGCGACGCGGCTCTTGATCGTGCCCACCGCGCAGCCGCAGATCTCGGCCGCCTCCTCATAGGCAAAGCCGCCCGCCCCCACGAGAATGAGCGCCTCGCGCTGCGGCTGCGGCAGGTGCATCAGAGCGCGCTGCATGTCGCCGAGCTCGATGTGCCGATCCTGACTCGCAGGAGCTGCCAATATCTTGGACGCGGTAATGTCGTCCCATTCGCCCTTGAAGCGCGCCCGGCGCATCTGGCTGAGGAATAAGTTCCGCAAGATGATGAAGGTCCACGCGCGCATGTTCGTGCCCGCCTGGAAACGCTTGCGCGCGGCCCACGCCTTGAGCAGCGTCTCCTGGACCAGATCGTCGGCAAGATCGCGGCTGCCCGACAGCGAACGGCCAAACGCACGAAGGTGCGGGATCACCGCGGCGAGCTGCTCCTTGAACTCCGGATCGGACAGCGGAACCAATTCCGCCGGAGCGGTCGGTCGGTCCTCTTCGCGAGCTTTCGTCAAACTAGACCCCACCCGTTAGACAGGCGCAGCCGTGGCCGCGCGAGCGTGACAAGAACATGAACGGCGATTTGTGACAGAAGCTAGGTGCTCAGGCCCGTCCGACCAAGACGATGATCACAAAAAGAATGATCACCAGTGTCGTCCCGATGATGAGCACGTATCGAGTCATCCCCGGAGTCGAACCCTCGCGCGCCTCGGTTGTCGTCTCAACAATCGGGCGATCGGAGCGCGGGTCGGCCATTATTAAGCTTTCGTCACGAAATCATTGTTCGTCCGGCCAACGCGCCGGGTGGAACCGTGTTCCGCAATTTGGAAAGCTTAGGCCGCGGGAACCGTTGCAGCGTCAAAAAACAGCGCTTGTGCAATCGCGGCCTTCACCGTCGAGCGCTGGAACGGTTTGGTGATGAGGAATGTCGGCTCCGGCCGGGTGCCGGTGAGCAGCCGTTCCGGGAATGCTGTGATGAAAATCACGGGCACCGAAAATTCCGCAAGGATGTCCTTCACCGCGTCGATCCCGCTGGAATCGTCGGCAAGCTGGATGTCGGCGAGAACCAGTCCCGGGGGATTGGCGCGAGCCTGAGCGACCGCCTCGTCGCGCGTGACCGCGACGCCGGTCACATTGTGGCCAAGGTCGCGGACGATCGTCTCGATATCCATCGCGATGATCGGCTCGTCTTCGATGATCAGGACATCGGCGAGCGTCTGCCGTTCGATTTCCTCGAGCGCCTCGGCGACAAGCGAATCGACGTCCGCGGCCGATGCGCCGATCAGATACGCCGTGTCCTCCGAAGAGAAACCTTCGAGCGAGGTAAGCAGCAGCGCCTGGCGAGACAGCGGTGTGATTCGCGACAACCGAGCGTGAGCAATGCCTTCGGCGCCAGTCGGACTTTGCGACGGTTCCTCGCCTTCCTCCACGTTGGCCGTCGACCAGATCGCATGGAAGGTCTTGTAGAGTCCAAGCCGCGGATCGACGTCGCGTGGAAATTCGTCGGGCTTGGCGACGATCGCTTCGAGCGTTGCCCTGACGAACGCGTCGCCATGCGTCTGACTGCCGGTCAGGGCGCGCGCATAGCGGCGAAGAAATGGCAGGTGTGGTGCAAGTTCCTGGCCAAGGGACATAGTCTTCAAATCTCCCTCGAATTCTCGTTTGCGGCGTCTTTGGCCGGGCGCGGTTGTTCATGCAACCCTGGATGGCCCGTCTGTTGCGTTGCCGCACCGCCCCCCAGAGAAGTGGTTCGGGAGTGGAACAAAGGATGCGCCATTTGGTTTCCGCCGAAGGGCCGGGGGTTGCTGCAACGCCGGATCATGCCGCGCAGCTGCCGGCCCTAATGCGTACCGGGTCGGTGCACTTCCCAAGCAGCCGGTTGCGCCTTTTTTTGAGATGGTTATGAGCGCGCAGGACCCGCGCCAGGGGGGACTAGGAGTTGAGTGCCAAAAAGCGAAGCGAGACGGAGGGAGCCGGAAATTCCGCCCGCTCGAAGAAGTCCCCACCGTCCGCCCATGGCGGACGGCGACAGCGGTCAGGTGACCTCGGCCGCGCATTGCGCTCGGTTTACGACGATACGCTGCGCGAATCTGTCCCCGACGATCTCGTCAAGCTCCTGGGCAAGCTCCAGTAGCGGGACACTGACGGCGGGTTCGTGACCCTCGCCGAGCGATTTGCGCGGCTCCCGACCGGAGCCAAGCTCCTCCTCATTCTCACCGCGGCACTGTTGCCGATCGGCATTGCGCTCGCATGGATCGGCGAGAACGGCATCCGCCAGGCCAATTCCGCACTCGAGGGGCGCAGCGGAGATCAAGCACACAGTGCAGCTCAGCAAGTCGAAAGCCTGATCGCCAGGAATGCGCTCGCGATGCGAGTCGCCGCCGCCGCCGCGCTCCAGGAAAACGGAAGAGATCCCTGTGCCGGCGTTGCACAGGCTCTCGCGACGACTCCCGCGATCAATCGGCGATTCAGCCTGCGTTCCGAGACCGGCGACCTCATCTGCACTTACGGCGGCTTTCCGCCCAGAGAGGGCAAGCCGCTCGTCGCACCCGGCGACATCCGTGTCTGGGTCGATCCCGATGGCACCGAAATCGATCTGCGGGTTGGGGTCGTGGGCGGAATGGCGACGTCCAGTGTGCCTCGCGAAGAAATCAGAAACGCTGCGCTGGCCCTGCGCGGCAAGGTTCAATCAGTGTCGCTGCGAGACGGAGCGACAATCGTGCAAATCCTCGGTCCTGACTCCGCTGATCTGCCCGGCCTGACGTACAGCGATTGGCCGATCAGCAACGGCGCTCTCATCACGCGAGTAGGGGTGCCGCGCCAGCACATCACGACCCTCGATCGCTTGGTGCTGTTGCTGCCGCTGCTGATGTGGATCGCAGCGGCGATCATTACGTGGTCGCTCGTCGGCCGACTGCTCATTCGCCCCCTCAAGAGACTCGAACGATCGGTGCTCGCTTACCGTCCCGGAGAAGCACCGCTCGTATTGCCGCGGAAGCTCGGCCCGAGCGAAGAAATCCAGGAGTTGCGCGATGCGTTTGCGCGGGCCATCGCGAGGTCCGAGGAATCGGAGCGCGAGACGGTCGGGGCGCTCGAGGGGCAACGGCGGCTGGTCCGCGAAGTCCACCACCGCGTGAAGAACAACTTGCAGGTGGTCGCCTCCCTTCTGAACATCCATGGACGAAGTGCCGACACAGCCGATGCCCGCGCTGCCTATGCCGGCATCAGCCGCCGAGTCGGAGCGCTGTCGATCGTCCACCGCAATCATTTCGCGGAGATGGAGGAGAATCGCGGGATCGCGCTGAGGCCGCTCGTCAGCGAACTTGCCGCCGAGCTCCGGGCAAGCGCACCCGAGGCAGCGCGCGGCCTCAGGATCGATCTCGAGCTCGACAGCGTAAACACGACCCAGGACGTTGCCGTTGCCGCGGCCTTCCTGGTCACCGAGATCATCGAATATGCGATGCTTCATGCTCCCCAGGAGCCCGTGGAGCTGTCGCTTCGGCGCACGAGCGAGCTGACGGCGCGCCTCGGCCTCAGCAGCCCCGTTCTGGTTCCCGGCAAGGAGGAAGATTCCGAGAAGACGCAGTTCGAGCGCATCGTCACCGGGCTTGCCAAGCAACTCCGTTCTACGCTCGAGCGCAAAGTTGGCCGGTACAGCGTAGATTTGCCCGTTTTTCCGCCGTTTTAGAACGATGATTGGTCGTTACGGCACCAGCGAAAAAAGTTGAATCGCGCCGGAACCCATCTCGAACAAGGCGCGTTGTGCCCTTCGGATAGTGACCTTTTGCCCCCCCGCTCTCGCTATCCGCTTAAATGGGCCCGGAACCGCCAACCCTCCCCCCCCCCGGTGGCGCTTCCGGGCCCTCTTCTGTCCGTGGTCCAGAAACAACTGCGCTCGCAACAGAGCCTGAGCGGGCGGCTTTCCGAGCCGCTCGCCAGTGCGTGATGCGGATCGCGAGGATCGCGAATTCATACAGGCCGTAGAGGGGGATGAGCAAAAGCATCATCGAGACGACATCCGGCGGCGTCAGCACTGCGGCGACCGCGGCCGAGGCGACGATCGCGTAGCGGCGCGACTTCGCCAGCTGCTCGCGAGTGACAATTCCAGCGCGCTCCAGGATCATCAGCAGGATCGGCAGGAGGAAGGCGGCGCCGAAACCGAAGATGAAGCGCGTGCAGAAGTTGAGGTAATTGCCGACTCCCGGAAGCGCCTCCTGCTGGATTCCGCCGATATTACCTTGGTAGCTGAGCAGGAAATGAAGCGCCCAGGGCATCGCCGCGAAATAAGCGAAGCACGCCCCGGCGGCGAAGAAGAAGGGCGTCATGACGAGGAACGGCAGGAACGCATTCTTCTCCTTCGCATACAGCCCGGGGGCGACGAACCTCCACAGCTGCGTCGCGATGACGGGGAAGCTCAGCATGATCGCTGCGAACAGCGACACCTTCACTTGTGTGAAGAAGGCTTCGAACACGTCAGTGTAGATGAGCTTGCCCTGCCCGGCCTTGAGCAGCGGCTGCACCAGAACCGCGAAAATGTTCTGGGCAAAATAAAAGCAGATGAAAAAGGTGAGGACGAGCGTCGCCAGGCACCACAGGAGCCTGCGCCTGAGCTCGATCAGATGATCGAGCAGCGGCTGCTTGGTGTCGTCGATGTCCTTCACGGCAGCGGCCGCTTCTCGGGTGGGAGCTCGTCTCCAGGCTGCGTTTCATCGAATGGCAAGGACGGCTCCGCCACCTCGGCTACCGGAGGCATTTCATCGGGCTGACCGGGCTCCGGATAATGCGTATTCGCGGGATGAAGGCCCATGATGCGTTCATTTTCTTCCCGCCAGCGTTTCTCCATTTCCTCGAGCTCGGCTTCGCGGACCATGTTCTCGATGCCGGCGGTGAAGTGCCGCGCCATTCCGCGTATGCGTCCGACCCAATAGCCGACGGTGCGCATCACCTTCGGCAGGTCCTTGGGACCGATGAAGATCAGTGCGAGGATCGCGACGACCGCGAGCTCGGAAGAATCAACGCCGAACATGGCGCTCTTTCAGTTGGACTAGCGTGCTTCGTCGTCTGGCGGCGGCGCCGCGACGGGATCGGCCGGGCGCGGAGTCACGTCGATCGGCTCGCGCCGTCCTTCGTCGCGCGGGAGCTGGCGCGGCGGTTCGTTGCGGCGCTGCTCGTCATAGCGGCGCGTCTTTTCGTCATCCTCGTCGGCCATGCCCTGCTTGAAGCTTTTGATGCCTTTGGCGACGTCGCCCATCATCGAGCTGAAGCGGTTCCCGCCAAACAAGAGCAGCAGGATGATCGCGAGGATCAGGATATGCCAAATGCTAAGACCGCCCATCACGGAAACTCCTTTGGCGGCCTATCTAGTCCGCCTCTTCTTCGCTTTCCAGTTGAAGCTGGAAGACGGACTCGTCGAGCGGGTCCAATAATCCCGCGGCCTTGAGATCCTCGATGCCCGGCAGGTCGCGGCGCGATCCGAGTCCGAAGTGGGTCAGGAATTCCTGCGTCGTCGCATAGAGCAACGGCCGGCCGGGGCCCTCCCTGCGCCCGGCCGGCCGCACCCAGCCGGCGTCCATCAGCACGTCGAGGGTGCCCTTCGAGATCTGGACGCCGCGGATTGCCTCAATTTCTGCCCTCGAAACCGGCTCGTGATAGGCGATGATCGCCAGCGTTTCCGTCGCAGCACGAGACAGGCGCCGGACCTCCTCGCGAGTGCGGCGGAGCAGATGGGCCAGGTCTGGAGCCGTCTGGAAGTGCCAGCGGCCGCCGCGCTCGACGAGTTCGATCCCCCGGCCTTCGTAATGCGCGGCCAGCTGGCCGAGTGCGATCTCGACCTCGCCTGCGCCCACATGTTCGGCGATTTCTTCGGCCGTCAGGGGCGCTGCCGACGCGAACAGGGTCGCTTCGATGGCGCGCACGAGCTCGTCCATCAGGCGGCAACCCTCAGCTTGATCGGTGCGAACGCCTCATCCTGGGCGATATCGAGACGACCGCGGCGCGCCAGCTCGAGCGCGGCGAGGAAGCTGGACGCCAGGCACGAGCGTCGGAACTGCGCGTCCTCTGTCAACGGCAGGAAGCTCTCGAGGAATGTCCAGTCGAGTGCCATCCCAATCATCTTGCCGACGCGCTCGATCGCCTCGTCCAAAGTCATAACGGCTCGCGCATGGACGACGTGCATTGCCGGCTGGGTACGCGCGCGGACCACGCCATAGGCAGCGAACAGGTCGAAATCGCGCACCTGCCAGGCAGACTTGCGGACCAGGCGAAGCCCTTCGGGAGCCCCGCGCAGGAACACGTCGCGGCCGATTCGGTCGCGCCCGATCAGTCGTGCCCCGGCTTCGCGCATCGCGTCGAGCCGCTGCAGGCGCAGCTGGAGCCGAAGAGCGATCTCCTCCGGACTTGGATCCTGCTCCGGGTCCTTGGGCAGCAGCAGGCACGACTTCAGATAGGCCAGCCACGCCGCCATCACGAGATAATCGGCCGCGATCTCGAGCTTCAGCGCGCGCGCCTCGTTGAGATACGTCAGATATTGCTCGACGAGCTGCAGGATCGAAATCTGAGCGAGATCGACCTTTTGCGCCCGCGCCAAATTCAGGAGCAGGTCGAGCGGGCCTTCCCAGCCGTCGAGATTGAGCGTCAGCTCGTCCGAGTGGCGGATTGGCGGTGACTCGAAATCCTCGTCCACGCCGGCAGAATACCCCATTAGTGGTGGCCCTGCGAAGGCAGGGCCACATTCTGTTGGGGATAACTAGCGGCGCTTGCGCGGAGCGGAGGCCGGCGTCGCGTACATCGCTTCGCCAACGGAGTCGCGGATGAACCGCTCGACGTCGAGCCGCATCAGGTGCAGCGCGTCCGGGTTCAAATAGACCATGTGCCCGGACGGATAGTAACGGAACTCGAGGTTCCGCGCCTGCGCGGGATCGAGCATCATGTGGTTGAGGTCGTATTCCGTCCCAAAGAACGGCGTCGCCATGTCGTAATAACCGTTCAGCGACAGCACTTTCAGGTACGGGTTCGTGCGCATCGCGGCAGCAAGATCGAGAGCGGTATCCGGATCGTTCAGGGTGAACCGGACGCCTGGCGCCTGGTGCTTGAAGTCCCACTTGAAACCGTCCGCATCGCGCGCGCTCATCCGGTACGGCATGTCGGTGCGGTAGCCGAGGTCGTTCGCGAGATAGGACTGAAGCGTGCCGACGAAGGCGCCGCTGATCGCCACGTCCGACGCATCAAAGTCGGGAGAGTCGCCGGAGGCATTGGGGTCGACGCCGGTGTAGCGCGAATCGTACCGTCCGACGGTCAGCCGCTGGTCGCGCAGCAGCTCCTTGCGGAACTGCGAGAGATCGACGCGCAGGTCGGCGTTTTCGATGAATTGGGGCGACAAGCCCGTCAGCGCGCTCATCTGCTGAGCGACGCTGTCTTCTTCCTGCTTGCTGAGCGTCTGGCCCTTTTCCAGGGCCGCCGCATACGGGCCTGCCGCGAACGCGCGGGCTTCCGCCGCAGCTTCAGCTGCCGTCGCTGGCGGATTTGCCATCTTGTGGTGATACCAGGCCGTGGTCGCGTAACTGGGAATGTAGTTGATGAAGTCCCGGTCGAGGCCCGGCTGCCGCCGACCGTAGTTCATGATGGACGACAGCAAGACGACGCCGTTGAGCGCCATCCCGCGCTGCTGCAGCTGATAGGCAAGCGCGCCCGAACGCGTCGTTCCATAGCTCTCGCCGAACAGGAATTTGGGGCTGCCCCAGCGATCGAACTTGGTGACGTAGCGTAGGATCGCACGGGAGAAAGCATCGGCATCCTGGTCGACGCCATAGAAGTCCGCAGGCTTCGCATCTCCGAGGGGCCGCGAATAGCCGGTGCCCGGCGCATCGATGAAAACGAGGTCGGTCGTGCCGAGCAACGTGTCCGGGTTCGCGGTGAAGTTGAACGGTGCCGGGCGGATATATTGCGCGTTGGTCGTCTGGATGCGCATCGGGCCGAACGATCCCATGCGCAGCCACAGCGATGCCGAACCTGGGCCGCCGTTGTAGAAGAAGGTGACCGGACGGCGCGAACCCGGCGCCCCGTCAAGCGTATCGGCCGTATAGAAAATGCTCGCCGTCGGCTTGCCCTCTGCGTCACGGATGGTGAGCGTTCCGGCGGTCGCCGTGTAGGGAAGGCTTCGACCATCGACGACGGCCGTGTGACGGCTCGATACGGTCCGCTCTTCGACCGGCGCTCCAGGCCATGCGTTCGCCGCTTCCTTTGCCAGCGCTTCGCTGTGCAATTCGGAAACGCTCTTGCCTTTGTCCTTGTCGCTGCCGGGTGAGGCCTGGGCGAAGGCCGGCGAGGTGAGGATCAATGCAGCAGCGGACGCAGCGAGCAGTAAGCGCATCTCGAATATTCTCTTTTGTTAGGGACGGACCAGAAGTCCGCGACCTTGGCGGGATTCCGTTTCAGCGCGAAATTGAGTCGATGAACCGGCGTCTTTCATCGACGAACGGCGGTTCACGCTTGCGCGAGAAGCAGGTCGCGCTTCGCGATTTCTTCAGCGAAATCAACATCATCCGCTTCGATGAGAGTTCCCGCCATTGCGCGCGCGAGTCGCGCCTCGCCCTCGCTGCTCAGCGCAGGCACGGCGGAGGCGACTGCAACCATCTCATCCATCTTCCCCGAGCAGTGCAGCGCGACATCGCAGCCGGCCGCGACGACTCCGGCCGCGCGGCTCGCGAAGTCACCCTGGAGAGCTTCCATTCCGATGTCGTCGCTCATCAGGAACCCGTCGAAGCCGATCCGCTCGCGGATGATGTCGCGGATCACAATCGGCGACATGCTCGCCGGATAATCCGGATCCCACGCGGTGTAGACGACGTGGGCCGTCATCCCCATCGGTGCGGCTGAGAGTCGCTCGAACGGTTCGAGATCAGTCTCCAGCTCGTCGGCCGAAGCGTGGACGACCGGCAGCTCCTTGTGGCTGTCGACGAGTGCGCGGCCATGGCCAGGCATATGTTTGACAATGCCCACGACCCCCGCGGAAGCCATGCCGTCGAGCACGGCACGGCCGAGCGCCGCAACCTGCATGGGCTCGGAACCGAGGGCGCGATCGCCGATGATGTCGCTCGCACCCTCCTGCCGAACGTCGAGCAGCGGAAGCGCATTCACATTGACGCCGACCGACCGAAGCATCAGCGCGAGCGCCCGGGCGTTCGAGCGGACCGCCTCGATCGCGGAAGATGGCGCGGTCCGATACAACGTCGCGAACCTCTCAGCCGCGGGGAACGCCGGCCATTCGGGCGGCCGCATTCGTGCGACGCGACCGCCTTCCTGATCGATCAGGATCGGGACATCGTCGCGGCCGCCGATCTCCCGCAGCGAATCCGTCAGGCGCAGCAGCTGGTCCCGGGTCTCGCAATTGCGCTTGAACAGGATGAAGCCCGCGGCATCCGCGTCGCGGAAGAAGCCGCGCTCGCCAGCGGTGAGCGCCAGTCCATCGAGACCGTAGATCGCCGCCTGCATTATTGGGCGACGAAGCAATTCTCGCCGGCGGCCTTCAGCGTCTGGCACACCTGCTTGGCGTCAGCGGAAGAGGCTGCTCCTGCACGCAGCCGGATCCCGCCCGAGAATGGCACGATCATCTTGTTGAGTGCGGCAACGGCAGGAAATCGCGCCGACAATGCGGTCCACGCCCGCTCTGCCTGCGCCTGGTTGGCGAAGGCCCCGAGCTGGACGACGCTGCCTGCCCCGCCGGTCGGCTTGGGCTGCGGCGTCGTGTCAGCTGGCACCGGAGTCTTCGTCTCGTTGGGCGGCAGCGTCTTGGGCTGCTCCTTCGGCGGCTTGGCCACCGCAGTCTCGGGCATCTTACCCAGATCGAGCTGCGAATTCTTGTCCTCGCCCGCGCTTGTCTCAAATGCCGTTTCGCTTTCGCTGCTTATGTCGAGCCCACCTGCGGTCGGCGGTTTCACCTTGTAGGGACCCGGAGGCGCCTTGATCAGCACTGGCGGGCCGCTCGCGATCATGTCGCGCCGACCGAGCCAGAAGAAGGTGCCGGCGACGATCAAACCGGCAAGCATCACGACCAGCAGCGCCGCGACCATCCGCCGAGCCGAGAATCCGCGCGGCTCATCCTCGTCTTCGACGGGCGCCAGCCACGGCAGCGGCTCGTCGTAGGCGTGCTCGTCGCTCACCGTTCGACCTTGGCCTTCCATGGAAGCCCGACGACCGCACAGCTGAAGCCGATCTTGAGCATGCGCTGGCACAACACCTCGGAGTGCGCCTGCGAAGTCGTGCCCACCTGGAAGCGATAGAAGACACGCCCGTGGGAATTGCGCGTCGGCCTGACGACGGCGGGCAGATGCGCCATTGCCGGATAGGCGCGCACCATGAACCACCAGCCGCGCTTGGCCTGGTGGGTCGATCCGAAGGCGCCGATCTGCACGAGGCGGCCGGCTGCGCCGTGGATCACTCGAGGCGGCCACGGCTTGGGCATCACGAACGGCCGCTGTGCCGCAGCCGGCGGAGCCGGGCGGACGACCGGCGTTGGTGTCGCCGCCGCGCTCCGCTCCTGACCCGATGAGGGAGCAGCGGATTCGGTGGACGGCTTTTCAGAGCGCGGCGTCGCAATATGCACTTCCCGCCGAGCCTCCGGGCGAACCTGAGGCAGCGGTTCGAGGCGAACCTCGCGCTGCGGCGCAACGCGCACTTCAGGCGCGGCCGGCCGCGCCTCCGGGAGCCGCACGGTCGTGGTGACCTGCCCCTTGCGTACCGGCGGTTGCACCTCTTGCCGAACGCTGCGCGAGCCGAGCCAGAAGCCGGCCGCCGCAACGGCAAGCATTATGCCGCCTGCCCAAGCGGCCACGTTCGTCCGCCGCGAGCGCCTCGGCTGCATGGCAGGTTCATCATCAAGCCACGGCAGCCGATCTATCGGGGCTGCCGCATCAACGCGGCTCATCTCAGCGCATCTCCTCGGCCGCGGCGACCCCCATCAGGTCAAGACCGCTCCTGATGATCTGCGCGATTCCTGAAGCGAGTTCCAGCCGCGCGCGAGAAAGCTGTGGATTTTTTTCTATGAGGAAGCGGCGCTCTGGATCGTCGTTGCCGCGGTTCCACAAAGCATGGAATTCCGCCGCAAGATCATAGAGGTAGAAGGCAATCCGGTGGGGCTCATGAGCGAGCGCCGCGCTTTCCAGCACGCGCGGGTACTGTGCCGCCCGCTTGACCAGGGTGAGCTCCTCCTCATCGAGCAGCGACAGGTCCGCCTCGCTCGTCAGATCGACACCAGCGTCGGCGGCCTTGCGCTTCAACGAGCTGATCCGGGCGTGTGCATACTGGACGTAGAAGACCGGATTGTCCTTCGACGCCTCGACGACCTTCACGAAGTCGAAATCCAGCGGCGCGTCGGCACGACGCGTCAGCATCATGAAACGAACGACGTCCTTTCCGACCTCGTTCACCACGTCGGCGAGGGTCACGAAATCACCGGCCCGCTTGCTCATCTTGACCGGTTCGCCGCCGCGGAACAGCCGAACCATCTGGACGAGCTTCACGTCCAGATCGACGCGGCCGTCCGTCAGCGCCTTCACTGCAGCCTGGACGCGCTTGACCGTGCCAGCATGATCAGCGCCCCAGATGTTCACGAGGTGGTCGGCGTTCTTCGCCTTTTGCCAGTGGTAAGCAGCGTCGGCGCCAAAGTAGGTCCAACTCCCGTCCGACTTCTTCATCGGCCGGTCCTGGTCGTCGCCGAACTGGCTCGATCGGAACAGCGTCAGCTCGACCGGCTCCCATTCGTCGTGCGGTTCGAGGCTCTTGGGCCGCTCGAGGGTGCCTTCGTAGACGAGGCCCCTGGAGCGCAGCACCTCCATCCCCTCTTCGACCGCACCGCTTTTCTGCAGCTCGGCTTCGGACGAGAACAGGTCGTGATGAATGTTCAGAAGCGCGAGATCGTGGCGGATCAGATCGAGCATCGCCTTGATCGCCGCCTGCCGAAAAATGGGCAGCCACTCGGCCTCGGGCTTGCCCACATATTCGTCGCCATATTCAGCAGCGAGGATCGTTCCGACTGGCGTCAAATAGTCGCCCGGATACATGCCCTCCGGGATGTCGCCGATGTCCTCGCCCAGCGCTTCCCGGTAACGCAGGTGCACCGACTTCGCGAGCGTATCGACCTGCGCTCCGGCGTCGTTGACATAATATTCCTTGGTGACCCGGAAGCCGGCGGCCTCCAGCACCCGTGCCAGGCTGTCGCCGACGACCGCGCCGCGGCAATGCCCCATGTGCAGCGGACCCGTCGGGTTGGCCGAAACATATTCGACGTTGACGCGCTCGTTCGCTCCAATCGGCGAGAGCCCGTACTCGTCGCCTTCGCGCATGATGGTCCTGAGCTCATCGCGCCACGCGTCCGGCTCTAGGCGCAGGTTGATGAAGCCCGGACCGGCGATCTCCACCGACGTGACCGGCGGAAGGGCTTCGAGCTTCGGCCTGATCGCTTCCGCGAGCGCGCGCGGGTTGGTCTTCGCGCCCTTCGCCAGCACCATCGCCGCATTGGTGGCCAGATCGCCGTGCGCCGGATCGCGCGGCGGCTCGACCGTCACGTTCTTGCGATCGAGGTCGGCCGGCAGGACGCCTTCGGAAACGAGACCGTCGAGCACTCCGTCGAGGAGCGCGGCATATTGGGCGTAAAGGCTCAAGCTGCTTCCACCAGTGCTGGAAAGCGGCGCCTCTAGCGCAGCATGTCCGGCGCGTCACGCCTCAGGCGCGTTAGATCAGCGGCGGACGTAGCTGCAGCGGGCGCGCCAGTCGAACATTTGCGGAGTTCCGGGCTTGGGCGGTTCGCTGGACTTGCACACCGCCCGCGTCGCCTGCTGCTCGGCGCGGAGCGCCTCGCCGATGGCCAGGCTCAGCTTCTCCACCGCGTCGTCGATCGACGGGCCCTGCCGCGCAGCAGCTGAGCGAGTGACCAGCAGCTCCTGTTCCGGAAGCCTGGTGATGATCAGCGGCTCGGGAGCCGGCGCCGCAGCCGCAGCCGTTCCGCTCAGCAGCAGCACGCCACACAGCGCGGCGTGCGCGATCTTCCGCTCGAACCCCATCGGCCACATCATGGGTTCGACGGGTTAAGAAAATACAACCGTTTGAAGAGGCTAGCTGACGATCAGCGGTTGCCGCAGAGCGCTTCCACGGCTCTCCGGAAACAGCGTCGACAGCGCCCGGGCGGGCTCGATCGCATAATGCTGGGCAAGCGCGCCGGCGATGAGCGAGTCGAGGTCCGTGGTCGGCTTGAGGTCGCGTCCTTCGTAGAGCGAAGCCTGAGTGAGCCCCGGCCAGTCGGCTATGACCTTGCCGCCTGCAACCGCGCCGCCGAGCAGCATCGATACCGATGCCTGGCCGTGATCCGTGCCGCCGGTGCCGTTGGGGCGCGCGGTGCGGCCGAACTCGGTCGCGACGATCACCAACGTGTTCGCCCATTCCGTGCCAAGGCCGGTCTTCAGCGCTGAAAGCGTCTGGTCGAGCTCGCGCAACTGCGCATTGAGGCGCCCACGCTGGCCGGAGTGCGTGTCCCACCCATTGGTCTCGATCATCGCAATGCGTGCGCCGTCGCCGAGCAGCATCTTGGCAGCAAGCGCTCCGGTCGCCGCGCCCTTTTGACCACCGCCGGCTTGCATCGTCCCACCGGCCTTCATGCGGGTGTCCATCGCCGCCGACCAAAGCTCATGCAGCTGCTGGTCGCCCTGGTAGAGCGCGGCCACCCTCGCGAGCAGGTCGTCGGACGGGCTCGGAAGCTGGGAATTCGCATAAGACGAAACCTCATGACGGCCCCGGAGCGCCATCGGCACGGTCGAAGACAGGGCGAGGGCCCTGGCCTCGTCGGCGGGAACAAGGCCAAGCAGCCGGTTCAGCCAGCCGTCCTTGAGCCGGTATGCCGCCGAGCCGCCGGTCTCCAGCACGTTCTGTCCGTCGAAGTGCGAGCGGTCCCGGTAAGGCGAAGCAACCGCATGGACGAACAGCGCCTGCTTGGCCGCATACAAGTTCGCGGTCTCGGCAAGCGCCGGGTGCAGCGTGAAAAACGAGTCGAGCTTCGCTCCGCCGGCAGACTCCTGGGCGAAGTCGCCGCGAATCCCGGCGAAGCTCGGATCGCCGGTCGGAGCGACGATCGACAGTCCGTCCGCCGCGCCGCGCTGGATGATGAAGACGAGCCGCCGCTGCGTGTTCGCGCGAGCAAAGGCCATCTTTGGGAGGGCGAGGCTCGCCAGCGCGCCGGCAGCGCCGCCGGCAGCAATGAATGACCTTCGGGAGAACATCTTCATCTCCTTACGAACTCCGGGCTGACCAGCAGCAGCGCGAGGCCTTCGGCCGGGCTCTCCGCGCGCGCGATCGCCGTTCGCGTGGTTACGCTCAGCGATTGCGGGAACAGCTTCTCGGCGAGCGAGCGAGCGTCGATGGTAGAAGCGGCCTTGTCGCCGATGCGCTGCGCGACCTCGACCCGGCGAACCAGCGCATCCGGGCCAGCCCAGCTTGCGGCAATATCGTCCCAGCCCGCCGGTGAGCCCGGCTGCCACGTCGGCTGACCGAGCTGGCGGAGAACGTTGGCCGCCATCATCGGCTCCATCTTGCTGGTGCCGACGGCACGAAGCGCCGACACGGACCATTCCCACGGAGTCTTGAACTTGAGCGGCTGCGGCGCCCAGGTTTCGGGCGATTCGATCAGCGTTCGATACACAGTTGGGAGGTCGCCGCCGCTCGATAGGTAAGCCTTGCTCAGCCGGTCGACGAGGACCGTCGGGGGATCGTCACCGGCAAAATGCCGCGCGAGCTTGGTCGACAGGTGCTTGGCGGTTGCGGAATTGGCCGCGAGGTCGAGCAGCACGGCCCTCGCCTGAGCCTCACCGTCTTGCGAGTACTTCTTCCCGACAATCGTCCGGGTCCCCGGCTCATGCAGCATCTCGGCGAACTGGAACTCGCCGGGGGTGCCGCCGATCAGGCGCGAAGCGGGGCCGCGGCCGAGACCGCTCACGGTCCAGCCGGTGAGCGCTCGGGCGAATTCGGTCACGTCGGCCTGGGTGTAGCCGGTGCGGACGCCGAGCGTGTGCAGCTCCATGATCTCGCGCGCGAGATTCTCATTGAGACCGCGCTGCTTGCCGCCGCGCATCGCGATCCGCTCGCCGGCCATCGAGTCGGGGCCGATCGATTGCGCCTGGTCGAGATAGAGCAGCATTGCCGGGTGCTGCTCCACGGCGAGCAGCATATCGGAGAAGCGGCCGAGCACGTGCGGGCGGATCGCTTCGAACTCGAGCAGCCCGGCCAACCCGATCACCGGAAGCTTGTCGACCGAGACAGCGAAATGGTTCGCCCAGAAATTGACGAGCCGCTCGACGAAGGGGGTGTCGGTCGTCAGCGCGGAATCAAGCCGCGCAGCGTTCATCGTCAGATAGTCGTCGCGAATGCTCTGGCGGAAATAGCGCTTGGTCGCATCCGCCTGTGGATCGGCCTGCTGAGGCTGCGCAGAGCCCGTCGGCATCGAAGCAGTCTGCAGCTGGCGTTTGGCCCGAGCCGCCATTTGTTGCGCGGCTAGATAATCGGCGAGCTGCGCTACGACCTGGCTTCGGCTCGGCACTTGGGCAAGCGCCGGCGGACGCGGCTCGAAGCGATCGAGCTGTTGACCCAACCAGCGCTTGGGATCGCCTGGCAACTGGTCTCCGGGGCGAGCACCGAGGCCGAAGCGATTGAGGGCGATTGTGGTCGAAAGCATGCCCGTCTCCTGCAGGCAGAATTTCCATTCGCTCAGCTGAACAGCCTGTGAAGCGGAATTTTACAGTTTTGTAACCTTAGAAGCGGTTCGCCGGCAGGTTGACCGGACCGACCAGCTCCTCGTGACGCGCGATTGCAAATCGATCGGTCATTCCGGCGATAAAGTCGCCGATCGTGCGCAGTTGCTCCGTCTGGTCTCCGCTGTGCTGCCAGTTCTCGGGAAGCAGGTTCGGATCGGACTGGTAAGCGCCGGCAAGGTTCGCGACCACCCGTTCGGCCTCCTTCCGGATCGGCTGAAGCTCGGCGAGATTGTAGAGACGCGCATAGAGAAATCGCTTCAGCTCGCGCTCCTCCGCCGCGAGATTTTCGGAGAAGCCGGCGAGCGGTCGACCCGCTCCGCGGACATCTTGCGCCGTCTCCACTCCCGCGTCGCCCGCGCGCCGTTTGGTTTCGGCAAGGACGTCGCCAACCATATGACCGATCATGTCGCGGACTAATGCGCGCTGCCGCTTTTCGAGCGAGAGTCCGGGATGCCGCTCGGCAATCGCCTCCCACAAGCGCTTCACCAGGGGCAACTCGACGAGCTCGTCGATGTCGAGAAGCCCCGCGCGAAGTCCATCGTCGATATCGTGATTGTCGTATGCGATGTCGTCCGAAATCGCGGCGACCTGCGCTTCGAGGCCTGCCCAGCTGCCGAGTTCCAGGTCCCATTCCTCATTCGCTTCGGCCATCGCCCAGGTCGGGGAGGTCACCGGGCCGTTGTGCTTGGCGAGACCCTCGAGCGCTTCCCAGCTGAGGTTGAGGCCGTCGAAGTCGGGATAGGGGGTCTCTAGCCGGGTGACGATGCGGATCGCATGCGCATTGTGGTCGAATCCCCCGGCGTCGGCGAGCGCCGCGCTCAGCGCATCCTCCCCGGCATGGCCGAAGGGCGGGTGCCCAAGATCATGCGAAAGACAGAGTGCCTCGGTCAGATCTTCGTTGAGGCCGAGCGCCCGAGCGATCGTTCGCCCGATCTGCGCGACTTCGAGGCTATGGGTCAGGCGCACCCGATAATGGTCGCCGTCCGGTGCGATGAACACCTGCGTCTTGTGCCGGAGCCGCCGAAAGGCGACCGAATGGATCAGCCGGTCGCGGTCGCGCTGGTAGATGTCCCGCGGGCCTCGCGGGCCGCTATTGGTTTCGTGGTGACGCCGCCCGCGCGACGTTGAGGCGCTCGCAGCCAGCCCTGGCGGAAGAGTCATTCCGTAGCGAGTGGCGCAATCCGGTCCGTCTGGGAATTGATATATTTCGAGCTGTGCACGCCTAGCGTCTCGAGGTCCTCGGCGAAGAAGTCGGCGTCAGACGGGCCGCGGAACGGGCCAATGAGGAGCAGCGCGTCGTCGCCTGTCCGCGCGACATAGGGCTTGATGCCGGTGAAGAGGTCCCGGTCCTGAGCGATCAGGCGGCGATACTTTGCCGAAAGGCCATCGACATTGCCCTCGGCGAGCTGGAGCCAGATCTTCGATTCGGAGACGGGTGCCGTGCGCTGAATGGTCGCTGGCCGCGCTGGCGCCACATAAGCAACCTGCACCGCTTGTGGCGGAGCAACCTGCGCCGGAGCCGTAGGAGCCGGACTCGAACGAAGCATCGCATCTATGTCCGCCAGCCGGTCGCCTGTGCTGCCGCTCGCGGCGGTCACCGCCGGACGGCTCACAGGCGGTGAATATGCGACTGCCGTTCCATTATTCGGAAAGATCCCGAGGTTGACCGCAGCCGCTTTCTGCGCCGCGCCGAGGGCCGGAAGACGTTGCAGGAAAGGAGCTACGCGATCCGAGCTTCCGGGCATCGCCGCATTGATCGCGATCAGCGCGCCGTTCGAATCGCCGCTCAGCGCAAGCACGAAGGCGCGCGCGCGCCCCGCGGCCGGATCGCGTTTCGCAATCAACGGCGAGAGCGTTTGGAGCGCGGCCGTCCGATTGCCGCTGATCGCCAGGCTTAGCGCCAGCCGCCGCCGAGCCTCGTCCCGATCGGGCCCGTTCAATGCCGCGCGATAGTCGGCCTGCGCCTTCGCCTGATCTCCGAGCAGGTCATAGGCGAGCCCCCGGTCGCAGCCGATGGTGGCAATGGTCGCGCCAAGCTGCTCGGCGCGGGCGAAATAGGGCAGCGATCCCTGCGGGTCGCCGTTCATGACCGACACCGCTCCCATGCCGGCCTGCGGAAGCGGGCTGTGCGCGTTGACGTCGTCGGCGCGCGCGAAGAAGCCAGCTGCGGCCTCGGTGTCGCCGAGCGCAAGCGCAGCTCGGCCGGCACTGATCAGCGTCGTGAAGTCCTTGGGGTCAGCGGCAAGGTCGCGCACATAGCGCGCAAGGGCCGCAGTCGCGCTCTCGTCATATGGCGAATAGCTGCCCTCAGCCGTCGCTGGCACCGCGGTAATCGCGAGCGCCGCTCCGGCGCACGCGAGAATCATCCTTACAAGATGCATTTGTCCCCGCATCGTCCCTCCCGTTGGGGGAGAGAATCTTGATCGGAGGTTTCTGCCTAGTGGCTTTACGATGAGCCGTGCTGCCGAGCCGGTGAGGCGGTAGATTACCCGTGCGGTTAATGAAAAAAGGGCGCCCTCGAGGGACGCCCCTTCTTCTTTGAACCAGTCGAGTTACTGGTTGTTCTGGCGATTGAGGAAGCGCGGGATGTCGATCGGCTCGCGCTTGAAGCCGGGCCTCGCCTCTTCCTCATCTTCGTCCAGCTGCGCCTTCGGAGCGCCTCGAGCGATATTGGACATGCGCTCGAACAGCGTTCCACCGCCGCCAGCCGTCGGAGCCTCGGACTCCTCCTCATCCTCTGGCGGATCGATCGGCGGAGCGCCGACGGGAGCGGTGAGGATGTCGTCAGCTCCGAGCAGGAGCTCCTCATCGCTCTCGGCGACCTCAACCTTGGGAGCTTCTTCGGCAGCCGCCGGCTGCGTCGCCGCGGTTTGACGCGCCGGGAAGCTGAAGACCTTGCCCGGCTGAGGCGCCGCCACCGCGTCGGCTTCGATGCCGGTGGCGACCACGGAGACTCGGATCTTCCCGCCGATGTCGTTGTTGAACGCCGAACCCCAGATGATGTTGGCGTCGGGATCGACCAGTTCCTTGATGTGGCTGGCGGCCTCGTCGACCTCCATCAGGCGCATGTCCTCGCCGCCGGTGATCGAGATGATCACGCCCTTGGCGCCCTTCATGCTGACGCCGTCGAGCAGCGGATTGGAAATCGCCTTTTCGGCGGCTTCGATGGCGCGGTTGTCGCCCTCGGCCTCGCCGGTACCCATCATCGCCTTGCCCATCTCGCTCATCACAGAACGCACGTCCGCGAAATCGAGGTTGATGAGTCCGGGCATGACCATGAGATCGGTGATTCCGCGGACGCCCTGCTGGAGCACCTCGTCGGCCATCTCGAACGCCTGCTTGAAGGTGGTCTCGCTGTTGGCGAGGCGGAACAGGTTCTGATTCGGAATGACGATCAAGGTGTCGACGTGCTGCTGGAGCTCGGCGATGCCGGAATCAGCAGAGCGCGAGCGGCGAGCGCCCTCGAACGCAAACGGCTTCGTCACGACGCCGACGGTCAGGATACCTTTGTCGCGCGCGGCCTTGGCGATCACCGGCGCAGCGCCCGTGCCGGTGCCGCCGCCCATGCCCGCAGCGATGAAGCACATGTGCGCGCCTTCGAGCGAC
>Ga0207667_10002817_pt1 | contig 21561 bp, 18 predicted proteins | sample KBSCornC52_FD_184301 | JGI IMG/M metagenome (GOLD analysis project Ga0207667, IMG submission 184301) | Corn rhizosphere microbial communities from Kellogg Biological Station, Michigan, USA - KBS Corn C5-2 (SPAdes) (version 2) | ecosystem: Host-associated > Plants > Roots > Rhizosphere > Soil ...
CATCCGCCAGGGTGTTGGTCGAAATCGACACCGTTCGCATGCAGTCGCTGGCGGTCGGCCTGGATGCCTTCAAGGCCCACGGGCTGCAGGACACCGCGCAGATCATTTGGACCAACACCCTGGCGGATGGCCCTTCGCACTCCACGCGCGGCGTGCCGATGATCATCTGGGGTAGCGGCGGCGGCTACCTGAAGCAGGGCACTTACATCGATACGGCCGGTGTGGCGAACGCCAAGGTCCTGAACACGCTGATGGCTGCCGCCACGCGCGACAAGACGGCGACGGCGCCCGCCATCGGTTCCGGCACCTACGACGCGATGAAGGCCTGAGTCGGCGCGGGCCTCGCGTTCCCGCGAGGCCCGAGCTTCGCCCCAGCGGCAGGCCAGTTGCTGCGCGAAAATCGCCGCGTGGTCAGTGCGCGGCGCTCTTCCGGCGGCTGGCCGGCGAGCGCTTGACGGTCGTTCGTTCGCGGCATTTCAGCTTGCGCCTTGCCGTGTAGAGCCTGACCCACACCGTGCCGAGCGGCACCTGCTGCTGCTCCGCGATCTCTTGCCCGCTGAAACCCTCGAGCTCGAACAGCGTGAACACGTCACGCTGGTCGGACGGCAGTTTCGCCAGCCGGCGGCACAAAGCCTCTGACTTTTGCTTCGTCTCGAGCAGCTCCAAAGGCCCTGGGCCCGTCTGCGACGTGGCCGCCAACGGCGTCGACGTTTCGGGGGTGAACAGGTGCTGGACCCAAGCCAGCCGACGATAGTCGCGGGCCTTGCGCCGCGCGATCAGGTAGAGCCAACCCGCGATGTTGTTGCCGTCGAACAGATGCAGGCGGCGATAGGCGACCGTAAAGACGTCTTGCACCAAGTCTTCTTGATCCGAGCGGCGCGCGCCGAGCGCGAGCACCCAGCGCGAGACATGGCCGAACCAATCTTGGTAGATGCGCTCGAACGAAACCGCCTCGTTGGGCGTGTCTTTCGCACGTTGCATGCGAAGAGTTGTGACCGCCGTCAGGGTAACGCGATCACAAAATAATCAACAAAATGGGGCGTTTGGAAAATTTTGCAAAGTTTTGCAGAAAGCGAGCGCCCTCGCGGTTTTTGGCCGGTCGCAGTGCAATGCAGCCGACGCGGAGCACGAATCGATGACGGGAACCCAGACGCCGGTATCCAAAGCGACAATCCGCGCGTCACTGAAAGGTTTTCGGGTCTTTCAACATCGCCCAAAGCTTGCCGCGCGCTCGGGCGCTATTGGTCTCGGCCACGTGCCAAATCTGCCCGGTAGCGTCGGGAACCAAGTGCATGGAATCCGTCGGGTCCAAGCTCAAATGCGTCACCCCTGATGGAAACCAGGGCAGGGCCGCGCTCAGCACGCTGATCTGATCGCAGGCCAAGATGACGTTCAGAAGATCGGAGCGCTTGTCCGCTATCCAGCTCCCGAAGGCGTTCTGGGGTAGCTCCGACGTCCGGTCTTCGGGAACGTCCAGCAGCTGGTCGTAGTAGCCGTTGACCTGCACCAGGCGCATTCGGGAGGTGACGATGAACGTGGCCCACGTGTCGCGCCCACCATTGGGGTTGAAGGTCGAAGCGCCATCCGCTTCGGTTTGGCCGAGTGACGCCACCACCACCGCGCGCTCGGCCAAGCCATGGTCCATCAAGTAGGCATCCGCGACGTCGGTGAGCGCTCCGCCGGTCGTGATGGCCAACGGATGAACCGCGGTGCCGTAGGTGGCGGCGGCGGCCAAGATCAGCTGCGCCCCTTCGGACCGATTCGGCGTGGTGTCGTCGATGGCGCTGCTGGCCGGCTCGGTCAAGGCAGGAGCGATGCTGGCGGTAGCCTCCGGAAGGTGCCGCATGCCGCTGTCGCGCGCGGCGCTGAGCATTTGCCGGTAGCCGGTGACGTTCGTTTCCAGCGATGGGTATTCGGTGGTCGAGTTCACGACGAGACCAACGAAGTCGATTTCACCGGTCGCCGCCAACAGCGCTGCATATTCACCCTGCCAATTGTCGCGCGCGCCGTCGTTCACGACCACGACCGCGCTGCGCTCGTCTACCGGCAACGGGCCGTGTGGAACGTCGTAGCCTGCGTCGAGCTGCCCGCTGCAACCGGCCACGGCACACGCACAGCCCACGATGGCGAACCGCCATCGGGTCACGGGCTTGGCTCGCCCTCGGCCTTCAACCAGCTCAGCAGCGCGCTGCGCGGGTAGCGCTTGCGAAATGCGCTGGCCGCCGCCAACGCCGCCGGTTTTTGCCCGAGGCCCCAGAGCGCGCGCACGCGCAGGGCCTCGCGCTCCTGACTGAGCTGCCCGTTCGGAAATTCACGGCGGTGTTGGCTCAGCGCCGACAGCGCGGCCGCGTAGTCGCCGCGGCTGATGCTGCTGCGAGCAGGCTCCAGCAACGAAAGCTCGGTGGCATATTGCTTGAGGCTGAGCGAACGAGCGCTCTCGGGTGCGGCCGAACCCGGGGGCGTGGTTCGCGGTTGGGGTGCCGGCGCCGGTGGAGGCACGTCGGTCGCGCGCTCGACCGGCACGAGCGCGCCCCCCACGGCTAGGTGCGCCGACTGGGGTGCGGTGACCTTGCTCGGCACTGCGCGCGGCTCTTCCGCATCTTGCTGGCCATAGAAGCCCACCCCGGCCGCGGCCAAGCCAGCTGCGCCGATAGCGGCGGCCACCAACAGCACCGTTCTCCACGCCCGACGCGGCCTCGCGCCTCGATCCAGCGAGCCGAACAAACGCAGGCCGATGCCCGCCGTTCGCTCGCGCTCGACGACGGCTCGCGCGCGGGCGAGCGCCCTTCCTTTGATGGCCTCGTCCTCCTCGCAACCTCGCTCGCGCGCTAGAAGATCTCGCGCCAGCTTCGAAAGGGGCGGCTCACCGAGCACGGGCGCTTCCTTTCTGCAGGCGAATCAGCGCAACATCCAGCTCTTGCCGGGCTTTGCGTAGCCGCGAGTAGGCCGTAAACAACGGAATCTCCAGATGGCGGGCGACGTCCCGCATCGAGGTCTCGTCGATCTCGTGCATGATCAGCACCGCGCGGCGCTCGAGCGGCACCTGGGCCAACGCGTTGAGCAAGAGCGTCCGACTCTGTTTGGCGGCGACGTTGTCGTCCGGCCCCTCACGCAGGTCCGGCGCATCGTGGTCGTCGTCGAGCACTTCTCGCCGGCTCTTCCGGCGATGCGTCGACGCGACCCGAAATGCGATTCCGAAAAGCCACGGACGCAGGGGGCGTGCTCGATCGTAGTCATCCCATCGTGCCAGCATCACCAAAAAGACCTCGTGAAGAACATCCTCGATGTCCGAATTGGGAACAGCGAGGCGCCGCAGCGAGCCGAGCAAATACCCGAGCTCCTGCTGATATGCCTGAAGGCAATCGTGCGTCTCAGCAGGGCTTGGCCCTGCAGACTTCGTGGTGCTCTCCGAGTGCTCGAGAGCCACCATGGAGGATTGCGGCGAGGGAGGAGCTATTGTCACGGAAAAATTGTGGCGAAATCCAGAATAGCCGCAAAAACGACCGGTGCGGTGGACCACACGACAGTTCGGTTCAAAAGCACGTCCTGTCGGGCGGGCATGGCCAGGGCTTCGCCCTGAAGGATGACCCCAAAACGCTCCAGTGCCGGCCAAATCAGCTGAAGCCGCGCGCCGACCCCGATTGAGACGGCGGAAGGAGCCCCGATCCGATCGACGCCGTGACCGCGAACCCGCAGCCAGCTGAGGGTGCCCACCGCGCACGCGCCGACCGGTGAAAAGCGTACGCAAGGCACCAAATTGGCGCCCCATTCGTTGGCGCTGAACCCCGTGCCGTCGGGTTTCTCGAGTGAGGACGCCAGGGTGCCGTGTCCGCTCAATTCCAGGGACCAGCGCTCACTCGACAGCCCCCCGAAGGCGCGCAGGCCTGGGCTCAGCTCGGGACTGGTGCCTTGGCGCAGCATGGCCCCCGCACCCAAGAACATTCGGCGGTGGGCGACGGCTTTTTCCGGGTGAGACGGTGGTTTGTCGGCCGAGGCGGCAGGGGGTGGACTCGGTGGGGTAGGTGGAGGCTTTGCCGGCACCGGTTCGCTGGGCGGTGGCTCATTCGCCGAAGCATGAAGCTGAATTTGCACGGCCACCGCGAAGGCCAGGCTGCGCGCGAGCGCCGTGCAGTCGCCGTCGTCCGACGCGAGCCGCCGCTCACCCTCGCTCTGCTCGCGGCTGTCGATCCATTCGATCCGCGCTTCGGCGCGGTTGGCGACCTTCGACACGTTGACCCGCAAGCGCTGCTCCGCAGAAGCCGCGAATGGATCGTAGCCGAGCTGGCGGGTGATGCTGGCCCGGAGCTCGGGTTCGCTGGGGCACTGTAGGGTGGGGTCGGCGTCGTATTGAAAAGCCAGGCGAAGACCGGGCGCGGGTTCGGCAACCCCGTGTCGGCAGTAAAGGGCCAGCGCCAGCGTGAGCCAAAGCTCGCGGTACTGGCTTGGTCGAGGCATGCGCGGTCGATTGTACGGCAGCGCGCGCACCCCTGCGCACATCAAACAGCAATTGCGAGACGAATCAGGGCGTCAGCTAGCCTCGCGCTTCTCCGGGCGCGGGCGGGGCTGTCGTCGCTCCCTTCAGTTCGGGCAGGTGAGCATGACTTCGGACGTGGCCCATTTCGGCTGAGTGTTACCGCCGAACTTCGCCACGTAATTGCCGACCAGATCCTTCGAGGTCGTGCCGGTGCCTTCGTCGAAGTTGTAATAGACGACCAGGCCCGTCTCTTTGCCGGTCAGGTGCTGGCCCATCGTGGTCTTGATCTCGGCGTCGCTGCGCGCCACGCTCCAGATCCGAAGCTCGTCGATTTTTCCGGTAAATCCACCGTTGCCGCTGAACGTCGGCGAGTAGCCGATACTGAGCTTCGACGCGGGTGTCGTCAGGGAGACGTTGATGGTCTTCTGTCCGGCGGTGACGCCGTTGATCACTCCACGTAAGGTCTTGCTCGGCGCATCCCACACCATCGCGAAGTGGAACCAGCCCGTCTCTTTGACGGTGTCTTGGGGCACCTTGAAGGTCGTGTCGGCGCTGCCGTTGTTGTAGACTTGAACGTTCGGGTACGGGCCGTCGCCGAAGTCGATACCGAACGCGCCTTCGCGCGGGCTGGCCGAGCCGTACTGGTAGAGGTGGTGCTCGTTGCGCCACGACTTGGCCACCGTGTAGACCCACATCTCGACCGTGCGCGACGCGTTTCCTTGGGGCAGCGTGCTGATGCTGGTCTCGGTGTCCATTTGCGTGTGCGCATCGCCGTCGAACTCGACCGCGTGACCCGCGTCCGGGCAGGCCGCCGCTCCGCCGCCACCGCCGCTGCCACCCCCGCCGCTCGCCCCAGCCGCCCCTGCCGCCGCGCTGCCACCGCTCGTGGCGGTTCCGCCACCGCCTCCGCTGCCACCGCCGCCTTGGCCAGCCGCCGCGCCACCGCTTCCTCCCAGGCCTCCCTGACCGGCAGTGGAGCCGCCGGAGCTCGAGCCGCCCGCATTGGTTCCGGCCGTGGACGCGCTGCTGCCTCCGATGTTGGCCGTTCCTGCGGTGCCAGTCTGGCCTGCGCTGCCCGGCCCGGGTGTGGGGGCGGCAGGATCACTACAGGCGGCCAGCACGGCGGCGCAGCCGCAGGCGTGCAGCATTTTTCTGAGCATGTTCTCGCTATTGCCGGGAGCCCTGCGAACTTGTCATGCGGAGTGACGGGTGCGCGGTGCCCCCCGCGCGTTCTGGGGTTCCGGGCCGGCCTCGCAGAAAAGAACGCTGTGGGCGGCTGGATAGGGTGAATCGGCCGCCAGCCGCAAATTGCGTAACAAGTGTCGAGGGGCCGCGACAATCCCCGACATGCTGTCGAAAGCATTGGGACGCTGCCGGCCGTACTGGGCCGTCGCGCTAGGCTGCGTAGCTTGCACCGGAGAAGTCGCCAATAAGGGCACGCCCGGCATGATGCCCAACAGCGGCGGCGGCAGCCCCGCCGTCGGCTCGGGCGGCGCATCATCGGGAGGCGGCGTCACCGTGCCGGTGAATCCAACCCCGGAGCAGTGCGCAGCCGTCGGCAAGGTCATGCCGGGGCAGTCGCCGGTGCGGCGGCTCAACCGCGTCGAATACAACAACACCGTTAGCGACCTGCTGAAGGACGACTCGTCGCCGGCGACCTCGTTCCCGTTGGAGGAGCAGAGCGCGTTCGACAACGACGCGAACGTCCTTCGCGTATCGCGCTTGCTGGCCGAGGGTTATCTGGGCGCGTCCGAAACCCTGGCCACCACCGCCCTGGCCAAGCCGGACACGTTGCCCTGCGCGGCAACGGCCGCAGCCGGTGACACCGCCGCCCAGGAGCAATGCGCGGGACAGCTCATCGACACGTGGGGTCCCAAGGCTTATCGGCGCCCGCTCTCGGCCGACGAGCGCAGCCGCCTCTTGGGCACGTTCCGCTCCGCGCGCGCCTTCCTCGATTTCAACGCTTCGGCGCGCACGGTCATGCAGACCATGCTCATGTCGCCCCAATTCTTGTACCGCATCGAGTCGGGCACGCCCGTCGACGGTAACCCCGGCGTGCTCAAGGTCGACAGTTGGGGCTTGGCCTCGCGCCTCTCGTATTTCTTGTGGGCGTCGATGCCGGACGACGCATTGATGAAGGCGGTACAAGACGGCAAGCTCAGCACCGCCGCCGACGTTCGCCGTGAAGCCGAGCGCATGTACGGCTCGACTCGCAGCCGGGCCATGGTCCGTCGCTTCACCCGCTATTGGCTGGACCTGACCAACGTCGACCAGCAGGGCAAGGACGCGACGCTGTTTCCGGACTACACGGCCACTTTGGGCTCGCTGATGCGAACGCAGACCGAGACGTTCGCCGAGCATCTCTACTTCGACGGCGGCGGGACGCTCAAGGCGATGCTGACCGCGCCCTACACCTACATGAACCAGCCGTTGGCGAAGTTCATGGGCGCGACAGGCCCGACCACCGACGAGTTCGAAAAGGTCGAGCTGGATCCGACCAAGCACTCCGGCGTGCTGACGGAGCCGGCGTTCCTTTCGTACAACGCCACCGTCGACAAGACTCACCCGATCTATCGCGGCGTTTTCGTGATGAGAAAGCTGCTGTGCGCTCCGCCGCCCGATCCTCCGCCTGGCATCGTCGACAACACCGGTACCGTGACCGATCCCAACGCGACGCAGCGTGATCGGTTGGCGGCCCACCTCACCGGTCCCACTTGCGCCGGTTGCCACGATCTCATCGACCCCATCGGTCTCACTTTCGAGAACTTCGACGCGGTGGGGCGTTGGCACGATCTCGAAAAGAGCGGCAAGCCGGTGGACGCCAGCGGCGCTCTCACCCAGACCGACGTCGACGGGCCGGTGGCCAATGCCATCGAGCTCACCAAGAAGCTCGCCGATAGCGCGCAGGTGCAAAAGTGCGTCACCGTCAATTGGTTCCGCTACGCAAATGGACGTGGAGAAGTCATGAACGATAGCTGCTCGATTGCTAAGGTCGCCGACGCCGTCGCCAAATCCAACGGTGATCTACGCGAGCTGGTGCTCTCGCTCACGCAGACGGACGCTTTCTTGTATCGAGTCGCGCCGGAGGTGATGCAATGAACGTCGAGTCGAAGGTTCGTCGTCGGTTGCTGTTGGCGGGCGGTGGCGCGGCGGCGCTGTTGCCTTGGCTCGAGGTGTTTCGCAGTGGTCGCTTGCGGACGGCCGACGCTCAAGAGCAGAGCCCGATCAAGCGCTTCATGGTGTTCTTCTATCCGGGTGGCGTCATTCGCGAGAAGTTCTGGCCTACGGGCACGGAAACGAACTTCACGATGCCGTACATCATGGATCCGCTGAAGGACTACAAAGACAAGCTTTTGATCATGGACGGGCTCGAGCAGCGCAACATGCTCGACGGCTACGGCCATCCGCACATTCGCGGCATGGTGGGTCTACTCACCGGCAAAGCCGTCATTCAGGGTCCCTACGCGTTCTTCTTGGGCGGCTCGACCGATTTTGCCCAAGCGCCCTCGATCGACCACATGATCGGCAACAAGATCAGCGCGGGCTTGCGCTTTCCGACCTTGGAGCTGGGCGTGCTCTGGCCGACGTTCGGCACCGGGCCGTCGCCGCAGAACACGATCAGCTACTCCGGTCCGGGGCAGCCAGCCCAGCCGACCGCCGATCCGTGGAAGGCGTTCCAACGCATCTTCATGGGCATCGGCCCGGCCGACATGAGCGGGGCGGACGCGGCGGCGCTGCGCTTGAAGCAGACCCAGCTCGTGCTCGACTCCACCTCCGCCGAGTTCAACGCCGTGATGCCGTTGTTGGGTGCCTCCGACAAGGCGCGCCTGGACGAGCATCTGTCGCGCTTGGCCGAAATCCGGGCGAGCTTGACCGCGCCCGGCGGCGTAGGGCCGTCGTGCTTGCCGCCCACCGGCATCACTTCGGCGGACACCATTTCGTACGAAACCGGCGGCGGCGAAAGCCATCAGACCATCGCCGCGGCGGCCAGCAATCGCATGCCGACGATCAGCAAGCAGATGATCGACATGGCGGTCATGTCGTTCGCCTGCGATCTGACCCGCGTCGCCAGCATTCAGTACACCGACGCCGCGTCGCGCGCGTGCTTCCCCTGGATGAACCTCAACGAGAATCATCACTTCTATCAGCACGACGGCGGTTTCCAGCAGCAGCCCTGCGCCGACATCACCCACTTCTTCTTCGGCGAGTTTGCCTACTTGCTGAAGCGCCTGTCGGAAACGAAAGACGGCGACAAGACCTTGCTGGACACCACCGCCATCCTGATGTGCAGCGAAATTGGCGACCCGCCGTCGCACGATCACAAGCGCATCCCGTTCATTCTGGCCGGTGGCGCTAGCGGCTCGTTCAAGACGGGGCGCTTCTTGAACTTCGGCGGCAAGCCGCACCACGGCTTGCTCGTTTCATTGCTGAATGCCTACGGCATTCCCGATACGAGCATTGGCGACGCCAAGTACAACATGGGCGCCCTCACGGGCTTGGGCTGATCGGAAGGCCCTGCCGTTCGCATGAACATGAAAAGCCCTTTGCTGTGGTGCACGCTCGGTTTCTTGGGCGTGGCGGCGAGCTTGGTCGCTTGCACGCAGGACGCAACGTTGCCGGAGGGCATGGCGGGCGCTCCGTCCAGCGCGGGCTCGGCCTCCGTCGGCGGCACCCCGAGCAGCAGCGCCGGGACTACGTCGCTGGGTGGAGGCTCGGGCACGCCAGCGCAAGCCGGTATGGCTGGCATGGCCGGTACGGCCAGCACCACCGCCGGTAGCGGCAGCGGTGGGCAGAGCGGGCAAGCGGGTGCGGGCGGCGCAAGCGGAGGCGCCACGACCGGCGGCAGCGCGGGGAGCGCGACCGGCGGTGAAGGGCAGAGCGGCGGCGGAGCCGGCGGCGGCTCGAGCAGTCCTGCGGTCGAGCTCAACGGCGAGAGCTGGACCATGAAGTGCAGCAAACCGGATACCGCTGCGGACGCCGAGAATCGCTGCTACCTGTTGCCACCCGGCCAAGACCAATGTGGCTCGGGCTACACCTCGGTCGACAAAACGCTGCATTTCGGCGGCACTCCCGGCACCACTTATCAGGTGACCATCCGATTTCAGGGCACCCATGAAGCGGGCGACTACCAGGGCGGCACCAAGCAGGGCCCCAAGGGTGAATTTCTGACCGGGGCGACTCACATCAATGGTGGGTTACACACCTGGTTGTCGATGGAGGTGTCGTCGCCCGCCGCCACCTACAACCCGAATGCCGGCGGTGGCGCGGGCTCGGTGCAGGTGTACGACTACACGGCCACGATTCCGATCGCGGGTGGCGCCACCGTGCGCTTGAAGGCGTTCGACATCGACTGCTTGATGCACCGTTACTGCCAAAACAACGACTACAAGAATTGTAAAGGTTACGTTCTGCCGCCCATTTCGCCGGCCGCGAGCCCCATCGACGGCTCCTTCTTGCAAATGTCGGTCATGAGCGTGACACCGATGTAGTTTCGGCAGATCGCACGCCTCAAATTGGGCGATGCAAAGCGCGGCCTCAGTGCATCTACACTAGAGAATGTCAGCCCCGCCCGTTTTGCGAACCCAGCCTCGATTCTCGTTGCAGTGGACATTCCCGGTCGTTGCCTTGGCCGTGGTGGTGGCGGCTTGCGGTTCGGGTTCGGGCAACGGGCCAGCCGCCGGTGCTGCCGGCGCTGCCGCCACTGCCGGCGCCGGTCCTTCGGCAGGTGCAGGCACTGTCGGCACGGGCGGGACCTCGAGCGCTGGCGCGGGGGCTCCCGGGAGCGCGGGTGTCGGTACGGCTGGCGGTGGCGCCAACGCCGGTGCCGGAGGAGGCCTTGCTGCCGGCGGTAGCGGCGCCGGTGGCACGATGGGCGTGGGTGGCGCGGCGGGTGGCGCTCCCGACAAAGGCTACTTCGTCTCGCCCACGGGCAGCGACGACGCGAACGGGTCGTTGGCTGCGCCTTTCAAGACGCTGACCAAGGCTCGCGACTTCGTGCGCACCGTCAACGCGAGCATGACGGAAGACATTCACGTCTACCTGCGCGGAGGGACCTACGACATCGCGGCGACGGTCGCTTTTGGCCCCGAGGATTCGGGCAACAATGGCCACACCGTCTTCTACGAAGCGTATCCGGGCGAGACGCCGGTTCTGAACGGCGCGACCCGCGTGACGGGCTGGACGGTGCACAGCGGCAACATCTACAAGGCTTCGCTCAATCGCAAGACCAAGCTGCGCAACCTGTACGTGAACGACGCGCGAGCGTTGATGGCGAGCAAGACCATTGCCGCGCAGGGCGGCTACGGCACCTACTCGGTCACCTCCGGGCAGGCCAGCTGGGCTTGGGCCAGCGGCAGCAACAGCGACGGCGTCAAATACCTTGCCGCAGATTTGCCGGCGATTGCTGCCAACAAAGACGATCTCGAGATCGTCAACGGCACGACCTGGAACGAAAACATCGTGTGCGTGCGTGACGTGGTCACCACCAGCGACAACAACCGCGCTTTGATGTTGCAACAACCCTACGGAGCCATCGCTCAGCTTCCGGGTTGGAGCGCCGGTTTCAGTGTTACCGGCAGTCATCGCGTGTTCAACGCTTTGGAGCTGCTGAACGCGCCCGGGCAATTCTACTTCGACAAGGCGGCCGGGACTCTTTACTACTACCCGCGCGCCGGCGAAGACTTGGCGACCGCGGACGTGGAAGCGCCCGTCGTCGAAAAGCTGCTCGATATCGCCGGAACCTCTACCACCAAACGCGTCAAGAACATCACCTTCCGCGGCCTGACGTTTCAGAACACGGACTACAACCTGTACACGGTCGCCGACTCACACGGCAAGGCGACGGTGCAGGGCGCGACCGTGTACGTGGCCTACGGCGACGGCAACTGGCACAACAGCAAGTACGAGATCAACGACACGCTGCCGGGCATCATCAACGTCAACAGCGCCGATGCCATCACCATCGCCGACAGCGTGATCAAGCACGGCGGCTCGGAGGGCGTCTCGCTCATCAACGACGTCGTCAACTCGAAGGTCGTCGGTAACTACATCACCGACATCGCCGGCAGCGGTATCACGGTCGGGCACCCCCAGCACGTGTACATCGGCGACGGGGGCACGCACGCCAAATACTCGAAGGACGTGGAAGGCGTCTGCGCCAAAGACACCATCAGCAACAACGTTCTGTACGACGTCAGCTCGGTGCCCGGCTTCGGCGGCCACGCGGGCGTGACCGCGTTCTTCGTCGACACCCTGACCATCACTCACAACCACGTTCAAACCACCGCCTACAACGGCATCAACCTGGGCTGGGGCTGGCGCAACTTCACCGATTCGACGACCTGCAAGAACAACGTCGTCAACGACAACCGGCTGATCAACACCTTGAGCCGGCTGCATGACAGCGGAGCCATTTACACGATTGGGCAGATGCCCGGCACCACCATCAACCAGAACTACGTGAAGGGCATCCCGCCGGCGACCTCGGGCCCCACCTACGGCCTCCACAACGACGAAGGCAGCGCGTTCATCACCGAGAACGACAACGTGCTCGACATCGACCCCGGCGTGAAATACACGATCAACTGTGAAGACTTTGGCGCCAAGCACGATTTGACGATCTTGCGTACCTACGCCACTGTCAGCAAAATGGGCGCCAATCCGCCCATGAGCACGATCGACCCGCCGGTCGCGGTGTCCGACAACGTGTGGGCCAAGGCTCAGTACGAGACGTGCGTCGGCTCTGGCGTCGAAGATTCTTACCGTGGTGTGCTGCCGGCCGCCTTGCTCGGGCCGGCCGACTACGTGTTTCCCGCAAGCCGTGCCGCCACTGCCGCTACCGACAAGACCCTGCTCATCCGCAGCAGCGGCAACGCCGGCAACACCGTCTGGCTCGCAGCGGCGGGCACCACGCAATTTGCCGAAGGCGCAGCAGCCACCAAGGCAGCCGGAGACGCGACGTCCATCGCCCTTCCGACCACCGCCGGCAACTACCGGCTGCATGTGGTCGACGGGACCGGGAAAAAGCTCGGTGAATCCAAGGCGCAGCTGCGTGTGAAGTAGCGCCACCCCTTCGAGCAACGCCGCCGATGCCGCCGCGGCGTTCAATATCATCACAAAATCAGGCGGCCCATAGCAATACAAGGCGGCGACATGAATCTCTTTAATAGCGCGCTGTTGAGGCTCATCGGCTGTGGGCTCGTGTTCGCGGCTTGCAGCGCCGACTCGGTCGACCCGTCCGGTGGCGGCGGCAGCGGTGCTATCGGCGCGGCGGGTGCGGCGGGTGCCGGCACCGGCGCCTCCTGCGGCAACGTGACGCCTTGTGGCGGCAACGTCGTGGGTAGCTGGACCGTTAGTGGTTCCTGCCTGAAGCTCAGCGGCGAGCTCGACTTGGGCGCGCTCGGGGCGGGTTGTCCGACCGCGCCCATCAGCGGCTCGCTGCAAGTGTCCGGAACTTGGACGGCCAACGCCAACGGCACTTACTCGGACAAAACCGTTACGACCGGCGACGCGGTGTTCGAGCTTGCGCCCGCTTGCTTGCTGATTTCATCCACGCCGGTAAAGTGTGACGGTGCGGGTAGCTTGCTCGGCGCGGGGCTCGGGTATTCGTCGGTTGTTTGCACGCCCAAGGCCGAAGGTGGCTGCAGCTGCGCTGCGACCATTCATCAAGAGGGCGGTCTCGGTCTGCCCTCGGTCGCGCCGACTCACGACGGCACGTACACGAGCGCCAACAATCAACTCGCGCTCACCCTCGACGTGGGGGGACCGGCGACGTACCCGTCTTGCGTCGCCAGCGGTGTGCTCACGCTGAGCCCGCAAAGCGTTCACCCCACGATGAGCGGCACCATTACGCTGCAGCCATCGACGGGTGCGGGTGGAGCCGGTGGCTCGGTCGGCACGGCGGGTAGCGCGAGCCAGGGTGGGTCCCCTTCCGCCGGAGCCGCCGGGCAAGGCGGCACGCCCGGCGCCGGTGGCAGCTCGGGCGGCAGCGTGGCCGCGGGCGCGGGTGGCGCGGCGGGCGGACCCACTGGCTCGGGCATGGGGCCATGCGACATTTACAAGGCGGCCGGCAACCCGTGCGTGGCCGCCCACAGCACCGTCCGCGCGCTGTTGGGCTCCTACGCCGGCAAGCTGTATCAGGTGCGAAACGCGGCGGGCGCCACCAAGGACATCATGCCGAAGGCGCCGGGAGGAGTCGCCGACGGAGCCTCGCAGGACGCGTTCTGCTCGGGGACGACCTGTGTCATCACCGTCCTTTACGATCAGTCGGGTAAGGGCAACGACCTCTGGTACCAGGGCTCCACCATGGTCCCCGCCTCGAACGTGAGCGTACCCGCCAAAGCGACGACCGAAGCCCTCACGGTCGGGGGCGGCAAGGTGTACTCGCTCTACATCAACCCCAACAACAGCTATTGGGTGGACTCTTCGAAGTCGGGCATCGCGCTCGGCGCCGAGCCCGAAGCCATGTACATGGTCACCAACAGCAAGCACTTCAACGGCGGCTGCTGCTTCGACTACGGCAACAGCGAGGTCGATCGCAAGGCCGACGGCTCCGGCGCGATGGACGCGCTGAATTTCAGCAGCATCACCGCTTGGGGCACCGGCGCCGGCTCGGGCCCGTGGGTGATGGCGGATCTGGAGTACGGCGTGTTCGCGCAGAACAACACGATGAAGAACCCGAACGACCCGTCACAAACCGCAACCTACGTGACGGCCATGCTGAAGAACGACGGCACGAAGGAGTTTGCATTGCGTGGCGGTGACGCCAGCACTGGCAAGCTCAGCACTTACTACAAGGGCGGGCTGCCCGGCGGCTGGAGCCCGATGAAGAAGCAAGGTGCCATCGTGCTTGGTAGCGGCGGGGATTGTTGCAAGCCCGGTGGTGGCGCGAACGCCAGCGCGGGCACGTTCTACGAAGGGTGCATCGTCACTGGCTATCCTACGGATGCCACCGAGGACGCGGTTCAGGCCAACATCGTCGCCGCCGGCTACCGGGCAAGCCAGTAACTCGTACAAACAGGTGGCGCGCTACGTTCGTTTGGTGCTGGCCGAGAGCAAGAATGCCTGGTGGTGCATGGGCGAGCTATCGGTTCATCGCTGAAGGCGGCGCTGAGTCGCGGCCGTGCGACGACGCGCGGAACCGCGAAGCAAAGCGGCGAATGCCCAGGCGGCAAGACCCGTCAGCATGCTCGTCTGGCCGGGCGTGGGCCCGAAGCTGCAGCCGCCGGCGCTCTGAGCGGTAGGGTTGGCGGTGCCAGCCGCGGGCGGCGGTCCGGCGTTGCCGGTGGCGGGGGTTCCACCCGCGTTGACCGCACCGCTGGCGCCTGAGGACGAGCCTCCGGCGCTCGCACCGGCGGTGCTGCTGGTTCCGCCGGCGTCTTGGGGCATGGCTCCGGCGGGCCCGAGCGCATCGTCGGCGGTGAGCGAGAGCACCGCAAAGCCGTCGATGAAGCTCACGTTTTGCGCGGAATGCGTCGACTTGTTCTTCGGCGATGCCCAGTTGCCGGTAGCCCAGCCAGCGGGCACGCTGGTGCCGTCGAAATCCTCGCGCCAGTCGGCGGTGAAGGCGCCCCCCTCGTACTTGGAGAACTGTACCCAATCCAAGTACTCGTGAACGGGCAAGATGGCCGGATTGAAGTTGCCGCCGAAGCTGGCGTCCCCGGGCCACAGATTGAAATGCAATTGCATGCCACCGCTCGCGTTGTCCGCGAACGCCTGAGCAGTGGCGCCCGTTTCGCGGCGAATCTCCATGCCGTCGATGCGCCAGACGATGGCGTCGGGTGTCCATTCGTAGGCGTAGGTGTGGAAGGCATCGCACAGGGCAAGGTCGAGCGCGTGCCGCTGACTGTGATTGGCCGAAGGATTACCGTAGATTGGATTGGTTTCGAGTCGACAATCCGCCCCGACCTTCTCGAAATCGAGCTCGTTCCAGAAGGTGCCGGCTTGCTCGGAGCCGCTCTTCCACAGAAAAAACGAGCTTACGACCCCGTCACCGGCGGCGAAGCGAACGCGCGCTTCGACTCGGCCGTAGCCGTAGGCCGCGGTCGTGTACAATTCGGCGCTGCTGGTGGCGGCGGCCACGGGCGCAACAAGGGAGACGGCCAAAAAAACCAGTGCCTTCGGACATTTTCGCATCGTGAGACGAGCCGCGCAGTCGACGATTGGTACGTGCGAAGGCCGTCCCTCAAGGTAACTGCTGGGTATGGGGTGATGTTCGCGTTTCTTGGGGAAACTGCCGGGTACCCCGTCTCCGGCAGCCTCACTTCTGCCGGCGCATGGCGTCGGCCAGCCGCCTGCAGTAACGTAGTTCGATGCAAGTCGCCGCGCGGCGTGCGATCCAGCAGGATTTCTTGCCACCGGGTAACCACGGGGCTTTCGTGTGGAAGTACTCGGAGCCCATCGGTGGGCGACGGCCCCGGCATTTTCACGCCGAGCCGGAGCTGAACTTGGTCGTGCGGGGCTCAGCCACCTTCGGCATCGGTGAAAGCGTGGTCACGGTGGGCACGGGAGAGCTGGTGGCTTTCCCTTCCGCCCAAGACCACGTCTTGCTCGAGTCTTCGTCCGATTTGTACTTGTACGCCATCGGTCTCGACCCCGGCTACTCGGCGGAAGTGCTCGGTGACGAACCGAGCCTGCCGCTTCACGTGCGCCTGCCCGACTGCGAGCTCGGGCCCGTCGTTGCTCGCGCGGTGGACATCGTGGACCGTCCACGCGCCGGTCAGTTGGGGGCCGAGCTGTGGCAACGCCTACACTGGCTGGCGCGCCACGCCACGCCGCGCTCGGCGCGCGCGACGCACGTCCACACGCGGCGCGCGCTCCAGCTCATGCGCGCCGCTCCCGACCTGACCTTGACCAACCTGGCGAAGGCGCTGCGTACCCACCCGACCGAGGTCAGTCGCCACTTTCACCGCGACATGGGCATCACCCTGGTTCGTCACCGGACGCGTCTCAAGCTGCTGCGCTTCATCCAGCTCGTGGACTCGCAAGCGACCGAGCTGATGAGCGCCTCGGCGTCGGCCGGTTTCGGCTCTTATTCCCAATGCCACCGCGCCTTTCAGGCCGAGCTTGGCTGCAGTCCTCGCCAATTCTTCGCGGCAGGTTTCCGCGAGCAGATGCAGCGCGCCTACACCGACGAATCGCAGCCGGTCGCGTTTCGATAGTAGCGGCGCGAGTTCTTCGCGCGCGCTCCGTTGCTATTGCCAATTTTTGCGTTGTGGGTTTTGCCACGGAGAGGCGCACAGCACGCAGTCGTTGCCGTAGAAGTAGTGTTTGCCGCCCGCATCTTGGTAAATCCAGTAGCGCAACCAAGCAACGATGGCCGGCCGCTCCTCGCCGCCGCCGTTGCTCTCGATGTACGGGTGGTTGGCGCCTACCAGCGTGGCCAAGAACGTCTGCACCTGCGAAGCGTCGTAGGTTTGCTGTTGCAGCGGCATGCCTACGGTGTCGAGCGTGCCCGTGGTTTGGAGCATCGGGCCGTGCAGCGCCGCGGTCGCCTTGTGACCGTGGATGGAGACGACCGTGAACACGTGCGGATCTCCTCCGAGCTGCACCGCCGACGTGCCGCCAACCGAAAAGCCCATCGAGACCGCGTGATCGATCCACAGCTTGCCCTGGTAGATGCCGGGCATGCCGTTTTGCTGCACGATCCAATCCAGCCCGTCCTGCAGCGATTTGAGGTTGGCGGCGTCGCCGGGACCGCCGTTGAGCACCGGCGTGCCAACGACCACGAAGCCGTGTGACGCGAAGTTGGTCAGCATCGTCGTGTGCACCGTTACCGCTTGGCCGATGCCCGGACCGAAGATGATGGGTGCGTGCAAGAACGCGTTCTGCCCCAACGGATCCGGGCGGAACACGGTGTACTTGCCACCGGGCCCGACGTTGCTCTCGACCTTGGTCGTGAACGGCCCTTTGTCTTTGTAGTCCGTGATGGGGGGGAGCGTGGGACCGCTCGTCGACCCCGCGGCACCACCGTTCGCACCGGCGGCGCCAGCCATCCCGCCGCCGTTCGAACCAGCCGCGCCGGCCGCACCGCCACTGTTCGCACCAGCGGAGCCAGCCGCGCCGCCGCTGGCCGTCCCTCCGGCTCCGCCTGCGACGGAGCCGCCAGCGCCGCTTGCGGAGCCAGCCGCGCCCGCGCCACCGCTCGTCAGCGAACCACCGGATGACGGCGCTTGCCCGGCGGAGCTACCGGCGCTGGCGAGATTACCGGCCTGACCAACGGAGCTGCCACCGGCGTTGGGACTGCCGTCAGTGCCGTCGGGGGACCCAGCGCAGGCCATGGCGAGCGGAACGGACAGCAGCAGAATGACACGAAGGCCGCTAACGGCGAATGGTGCGTGGCTCATCACCTAGAGAAGTGACGCGGCGAGCGGTCTTCGACCAGCTAAGTTGAGGGAAGCTCGCTTACCAGGTACTCGGACAAGAAGGGGTGGCGACCGGCCCAGGTGGTCACGCGGCTCTTGGCGCGGGTGAACGAACGTCGGGCGGTGGGCATGGACACTCCCAGAGCCTCGGCTACCTGCTCCGTCTCCAACCCCGCCGCGAAGCGTAAGACGAACGCACGCCGGTCGCGCTCGCACAAGCGCTCCAGCAAGCAGCGAAAATGACAAAAAGCGTGATTCGCGGCGGGGTCGGCCACCTCTCCAATCACGTTTGCCGCTTCGGGCTCATGGCTGACGAACAAGCCCTCGCGCCTGCGTTTTCGCCGCAGCTCGCGCCCCAACGTGCGCTTGACGACGGTGATGACGAAGATGCGCAACGCTTCGGGATCGCGAAGTCGGTGAATGCCGCCGAAGATGCGGAGAAAGGCCTCTTGCTCGAGGTCCTCGAGATCGGCGTCGGGGCCGAGCCCTCGTCGAAACCAACGCCTGACGAGCGGCGCGAACCGTTGTCGAACTAGCTCGGCGGCGTCAGGTCGCTGCGAAAGCAGCCCCCGAGCCAGGTCGGCGTCGGTGTCGACTCGGCCGCCTTCGCTGGGGAAGACCGACTCGCTGCTGAGCGTGACCAAAGTGGAGGCCTCGCTGAGTAGTGGCGAGCGCCTACCAACTCCGTCACCGGGGCGAGAATTTTCGCACCCCGGGCGTGGAACTCTCGGAGCCCGTGCGGGCTTGGGGGCATTTCTGGAAAAACCAGCACGAGCGCAGAAACTCTGACGCTTTCGAGCCTGGTGGGTCACCGCCTGGCGTCTGACGCAAGCGTTTCTGCCGCTTCCGTCGGAGCTCAGAACTGCGAGAAGAACTTCCAGATGGCCTTGGGCTCTTCGGACCAGGGAGCGTGCGCGCCAGGGAACTCACACCAGAAGGTCGGTACCATGCAGCCCTGGTACTGGACGCACGGGCTCGGGGACACCGGCATGGTCTCGGTCCCGCATTTGTTTCGAGCCAGGTACTTGTCGCGCGCGGCGCGCCCGCGCGCCGTGGTCACGAAGTCGTCCATGTCACCGTGAAAGGCCATGATGGGCAGCGGACGGGTGTACGTCTCCTTGTGCGGAATGACTTGGAGGTCACCCGAGCACGGAGCGATGGCGCGGAACACGTCGAATTCGTAGCCAACCGTGTACGACATCATCCCGCCGAAGCTGAAACCGGTCGAGAAGATGCGGTCGGAGTCGACGCACAGACCGGCGTTGATCTTTGCCAACATGGCCGTCAAGAACAACATGTCGACGTTGTCGACGTTCCACCAACCGACGCCGCTCGCCTCGCCGTTGCCGCCATTCAAGCCGTCGGCGGCCACGAAGATGGCGCTGCCCTCGGAGAGCGACTTCAAGCCGTTGTAGCCGCCGTTGACCACTTGGCTGGCGGAGCCACCCAACGGATGCCAGACGAATATCAGGCGATACTTCTTGTTGGTGTCGTAGTTCGCCGGCACGTCGAGCACGTATTTGCGCATGGCGCCGCTGATGGTCTCGGTGAAGTTACCGCTCTTGAGCGGCGACGCCGAGCCGCACCCGGGGCTGCCTTTGCCGGAAGCGCCTCCGGAGCCGCCACCGCCACCGCCACCGCTCGACGCGCCCGCGGCACCGCCCGACGACGCGCCGCCGCCCGATGACGTGCCGGCGGTCGATGACGTGCCGGCGGTCGATGACGTGCCGCCCGTGCTGGTATTGCCGGCGGTGGTAGCTCCGCCGCTGGTGGTGCCGCTGCTCGCAGCGCCGCCGACGGACGCTCCGGCCGTAGCCGAACCGCTCGCGCCGACCATGCCTCCGCTCGAGCTTTGACCGGCCGAGGCCGTCGAGCCGGCGCTACCAGTGGGGTTGCCGCCCGCGCCGTCGTTGCCGCTGCCGCAGCCGAGCGCCGGCAGGACACCAGCGAGCGCAGTCACCAAAATTGGCAGCGCGAAAGCGCCGCGCCAGCCTTTGCCAAAGGACTCGTTCAGGTATGACATGGGGTTTTCGGGTCCAGGGTTGCGCTGGTCAGGGCGTGTCGCCGTCGCATACGAATCCTCACTTCAGCACGAGAGAGTAGTTAAGCGAACCCGCCGGGCGCCGCTCAGCTGGCAAATCGGTCCCCCCGACCACGCCAAAACTATCCAACGTCGATGGACCCCTCGGTCGACACGTGAACTGCGCGGTTATTCCAAATTAGCACGCCGCGTTTCCAAATCCGACCTGCAGTCGCTCTGTAGCCTGAGCTCGACGTCTGGCGGTCGGGGGCGATCGGTTGACAGAATTGGCGCCTCGCCGGCAACTCTTAGCTAGTGACCCAGTCGCCGAACCCAAAGAATCGAAGCCACGCGAACCATGGCGAACGGCTGGCTTCGTTCGTGGCACGCGCGCTCGTGCTGGTGGGTTGCGTTGCCTGCACGGATGCCGCATCTCCGAATGGCTCGGCTGCTCAAGCCGGTACCTCGAACGCGAACGGAGGATTGGCCGGCGCAAGCAACGGCGCTGGTGCCGGTAGCGGCGTTGGTGGAATCGGCGGCATGAGCGGGGGCGGTGGCGGCGGCATGGCCGGCAGTGGCACCAGCGTGGCCGGAGCCACTGTGGCGGGCACGGGCCCCGGAGGTGCTGCCGGCGCGGGTGGTTCCGCTGGCGCTTCGGGCGGCAGTGCGTCCGGCTCGGGCGGTGGCTTGCCGATGGCCGGCACCGGAGGCGGGGGCGGTTCTGCATCGCAGGAGCCACCGAAGGTCGTCTTGTTCGACGGAAGCGATCTTTCGGCGTGGGAGTCGCGCAACGGAGGTGGTGCAGCGCCCTGGACGGTGAGCGACGGCGCCATGGTGGTCGTGCCGGGTAGCGGCGACATCCAGACTCGTCAGGCATTCGGCGACATCCAACTACACGTCGAGTTCTGGATCCCGCAAACGCCGGCCAGCAACGACGAGCAAGACCGCGGCAACAGCGGCATTTACTTGCAAGGTCGCTACGAAGTGCAGGTGCTCGACTCCTATCAGCACCCGCTCGATGGAGCGAACGACTGCGGCGCCATCTACGAGGTGAAGAACGCCGACGTGAACGCCTCGCTACCCGCCCAGACCTGGCAAACCTACGAAATCACTTTCCGTGCGCCGCGTTGGTCGGGGCAAACCAAGACTGAAAACGCGCGCATCAGCGTGATCTGGAACGGGCAGCAAGCACAGTCCAACGTCGAGGTGCCGGCACCAACGCGGCTCGGAGATGCAGAGGCCCCGCAAGCGACGCCACTCCGCCTGCAAGATCACTCGCACGGGGTTCGTTACCGCAACATCTGGCTACGAGAGCTGTAGCCGCCCGCGTTCTCGGCAAGATCTCGAGGCGTAGCGCGAGTCGAATCATTCGCCCCACCTGGGTGGAAATGCGAGGCCGCTTGCGGTATGTGTTGGGGTTGGAAAAGTGCGGGATGCCCGAAGAGAACGAACGCCTCCTCCAAGCGGTCCGAGTCGGACACATCGGCATCTTCGAGCATGACCACGACGCCGGAGGGATCTTCTGGTCGCTGGAGCTGCGGCGAATGTACGGCTGGGATGCCGAAGAACCGGCCACCTTGCCCAAGATCTTGGCGCACGTTCATCCCGACGACATCGATAGAGTCGTGGCGGCGGTCCGTCGCGCGCACGATCCCGAGGGCGACGGCACGTTCGACATCGAGCATCGTATCGTCGATCGCCGTGGC
>Ga0207667_10002821_pt1 | contig 21552 bp, 21 predicted proteins | sample KBSCornC52_FD_184301 | JGI IMG/M metagenome (GOLD analysis project Ga0207667, IMG submission 184301) | Corn rhizosphere microbial communities from Kellogg Biological Station, Michigan, USA - KBS Corn C5-2 (SPAdes) (version 2) | ecosystem: Host-associated > Plants > Roots > Rhizosphere > Soil ...
ACAGCACGCGTGCGGGATCGTCGGCGCACTTCAGCAGCTCGCGAAAGCGCTGGTTGGAATGGACGACGATGCCGTCGCGGTCGATCACCGCGGTCAGCGCCGAGGGCGTCTCGACGATCGCTTGCAAGACCTGGCGCTCGGCAGCAACGAGATTGGCCGCCTCCGACTCCGCGATCAGGCGGAGCGCACGGCGGGCCGCCAGGATCGTCAGGCCGGTCAGCGCGAGCGCGATGGCCATGACCAGCAGGTTCCGCGTCCACCACTGGTCGAGGTAGGCCCTTTCGCCCACGACGACGGCGACGAAGACCGGAAAATCCTCGACCGTGCGCACGTCGACGATGCGGGTCTGGCTGCTGCGCGCGCTGAGCGCCGGCGGCTCGGTCACCAGGACCGGCTTGCCGATCGTGCCGGCCTTCAACAGCCTGTAGGACGACGCGTTCTCGTAGCGCTTTCCCAGCAGTGTCTGGTCGGCGAGACTGGTCGCCAGCAGGGTGCCATCGGCGCGGAACAGCGACACCCAGCTGTCCGCGCCGAGCGCGACCTGTCGGAAGAAATCGGCATAGAACTTCGACTCGAGGCCGACGGCGACGACCCCCACGATCTCGCCGCCGCGTGAACGCACCTTGCGGCCCATGAAGAAGCGGTGGTTGCCGTCGGAACTGCCTTCGTTGGCGGCGGTCAGGGTCGTGGGCGGCGCGTCGGGCGCCATCACCGCGCGGAACGAGGCGTTCTCGGCGAGGTTCGCCATCATGGCAGGATAGCCGCGCGTGGTCAGCAGCACGTCGCCATCGGGCGCCAGTGCGAGCGCCACGCCGATGTGACGCTGGCCCACGATGCGGTCGCGCATCACGTCGTAGAACGACCGCTGGACCATGGCCGCGCGGAACTCGGCGGCGCTCGTGGCGTCCTGCGCCGTCACCCAGTCGACCATGCTGGACAGCACGAGCTCGGCGGCGCCCTGGGTCTGCTTGACCTGGGCGGCGACCGTCAGCGCGATGTTGTCGGCCGCGACCTTCCAGCCGTCGACGGCGTCGCGGTAGCTCTGCCACATCACGCCGGCGGCCATCGCCCAGACCAGCGCAAGGTGGATGGCTGCCATGACGAAGGGGCGGCGGCGGTCGGCCTGCCGGGCGGCCTCTACCGCCGATTGTGCGGGAGCGGCCGGGCTCCGTATTCCGTGTCTGGCGTTTTCGGCCGGAATCGTCATCGACCTTGTGCGTCCCCGTGGCTCTTGCGCAGTGTACCGTACAATTGGCAGCCTATGCGGCGACCGAACGGACAAACACATCCAGTTTGGATATAATCCGCCGCCGTGGAGCAACCTCATGCCCGTACCTGCAGATAGTGGCGTGACCCCCGGCGTCCTCGACGTCCTGGTCGTCGACGACGACGTCGACGCGGCCGAGGAACTGGTCGAGTACCTCTCCAAGGCGACCCTGAGCTGCAAATATGCCGCCGATGGCTGGGCGGCGCTCGGCCTGCTGACCGACGGCTGGCGGCCCAGCGTCGTGGTGTCGGACCTGCGCATGCCCGAGCTCGACGGGCTGGAGTTCGCCGAACGCCTGGCCAAGCTTGCCGACGGCGACCGTCCGGAAGTGATCTTCGTCAGCGGCAACGCCGAGTTCGACGACGCCGTCGAGGCCATCAGACTGGGCGCGCGCGACATGATCACCAAGCCGGTCGACGGACCCAAGCTGATCCGCGCCGTCAAATCGGCGTTGCTGATGCGCCAGCACCGCCGCCAGGCCGCGCAGCCAGTGCCGCCGGTCGCCGAGGCGCGCAAGACCGCGAACGAGCCCAGCCCGTCGGAACGCAAGAAGGCCGCGCTCAACGATCTGCGCTCGATCCGCAAGGTGCGCAGCCAGTATTTCCCCTCGACCCTGTTCTCGGACCCGTGCTGGGAGATGCTGCTCGATCTCTACGACGCGCGCCTGGCGTCGGCCGAAGTCACGGTGACGAGCCTGAGTGCCGCGTCAGGCGTGCCGTCGACGACGGCGCTGCGGCGCATCGAGACCTTGCAGGGCCACGGCCTCATCGAACGCCTGAGCGACGACGAGGACAAGCGCCGCACCATCATCCGCCTGACGATGGCCGGCCTCGAGGCGGTGGAGAAATTCTTCGAGACCTATCTTGGACGTCGCAGTGCGTGATCTCGCGCCTGTCGCGCACGTTTTGTGCGACACAGGTATTTGTTTTGGTTTGTTGACGGCCAACGCGTGCGAGTCTGAATTGGAGCTCGCAACATGCCGCTCCGTGTCCTCCTGATCGACGACGACGACGATCTCCGGGTCGAGATCCTCGAATATTTGCGACGCCGGCGTCACGATGTCACCGGCTGCGCCTCGATCGCCGAGGCCGGCGATGCGGTCGCGCGCCAGATCGCCGCGGCGCAGCCGCCGCAGGCTGTGATCTGCGACCTGCATCTCGCGGACGGCAACGGCGTCGACTTCTACCTCGAGACCGCGCCGAAGCTCGGCGCCGCACGCTGGCTGCTGATGTCGGGCGACGCCGACACCGAGGCGCTCAGCGACAGGATCGGCGAGTTCGGCCGGCGTTTCGAATTCCACATCGTCGAGAAGCCGGTGTCGCTGCGCGTGCTGAACGACATGCTGGAGGGCAGGCCGCCCGCGCGCTGACGGCACCGTCAGCCGCGGTCGAGCCTCTCGCGCACCCGCCGCGCAAGATCGATCTTGCGGAACGGCTTGGACAGGATCTGCGTGCCGGGCGCCACCTCGCCGGTGCCGAGCACGGCATTCTCGCTATAGCCCGACATCAGCATGATGGCGATCGCGGGCCAGCGCCGGGCCACAAGCGCGGCCAGGGCCGGCCCATCGAGGCCCGGCATCACGATGTCGCTCAGCATCAGGTCGAACGCCGCACCGCTTTCCAGCATCTTCAGTGCCTCGGCGCCGCCGTCGGTCGCGGTGACGGTGTAGCCCAGGCTGCGGAGCTGGCCCGCGACGGCATCGCGCACCTGCGCATCGTCCTCGACCAGCAGCACGTGCTCGCGGCCGCGCGGCAGGTCCATGGGCCGTTGCTCGGGGCTGTCGACGCTCGGGCCGGCAATGCACGGCAAGTAGAGACGGATCGTCGTGCCGTGGCCGGGCTCGCTGTAGACCCGGATGTGCCCGTTCGACTGCTTGATGAAGCCGTAGACCATGCTGAGGCCGAGCCCGGTGCCCTTGCCCACGGCCTTGGTCGTGAAGAACGGCTCGAAGACCTTGGCCACGATGTCGGGCGCCATGCCCGTTCCGGTGTCGCTGACCGCCAGCATCACGTACTGGCCGGGAACCGCGCCGGGGTTCTGCCGCGCGTAGACCTCGTCGAGCTCGGCGTTGGCGGCCTCGATCAGCAGCCGCCCGCCGGCCGGCATGGCGTCGCGCGCGTTGACGCAGAGGTTGAGCAGCGCCGCCTCGAGCTGGGCGCGATCGATGTTCGCGGTCCACAGGCCCTCGGCGAAGATCGCCTCGACCTCGATGCGCGTGCCGAGCGTACGGCGCAGCAGGGCTCCGACGTTCGACACCAGCTCGGTGAGGTCGGTCGCCTGCGGCCGCAGCCGCTGCTTGCGCGAGAAGGCGAGAAGCTGGCGCGTCAGCTCGACGGCGCGCTGGGTCGACGTCGCGATGCGGCCGACGTGGGCGCGCTGGCCGGGCGACAGGACTTCTTCGTCCTGCATCGCCTCGACATTGGCCAGGATCACCATGAGGATGTTGTTGAAGTCGTGGGCGACACCGCCGGTGAGCTGGCCGACCGCCTCCATCTTCTGCGACTGGCGCAGCATGTCTTCGGTGCGCAGTTCCTCGGACACGTCGTCGAAGGCCAGCACCATGCCGCGCAGCCGGCCGGCCCCGTCGTGCAGCGGCGCCGCCGAGCCGCGGATGTCCGGCTGGGCGCCCGCCTTGGTACGGCACCGCAGCATCTGGTCGCGCACCGTCTCGCCCGTCGCCACGCGCGCGAAGAGCGCAGTGTGCTCGGCCTCGCCGCCTGGGGTGGCCAGCGGGAACGACCGGTCGAGCACCTCATCGGCGGCGTAGCCGAACATCGTCTCGGCGGTCCTGTTCCAGAGCATGACCCTGGTGTCGGGCGTGAGCGCCACGATCGCCTGTGAGGAGGCGTCGATCACCGCGCGCAGGGTGGCGGCGGACTCGGCCGTCGCGCGTTCGGCTGCGACGGCGCGATCGCTCAGCGAGCGCGCCAGGCGTGCATGGATGGCCCGCGTCTCCAGCAGCAGCATGGCCAGCACGAAGCCGGCGGCGGCGAGGCCGTAGAAGCGGCCCCAGTAGAATCCGAGGTCGAAGCGCTTTTCATTGAGCGCTGCACTCAGGCCGACGTCGCAGCTCCAGGCGACCATCGCCACCATCAGCCAGAGGTCGAGTGCGCAGAGGCGGCGGCGCCACAGGGTCGCCAGCGCCAGCAGGTTGAGGCCCCACACTCCGAGGATGAGCGCGCGCATCGCCCCGGTGTAGCTGTTGTCGGCCAGCAGCAATGTCGGCAGCAGTGCGTGGCCGACCGTCGTCAGCAGCACGAAAAGCACGACGGCGAGCGCCGTCGCCGCGATCGTCGCCAGCAGGACGAGACCAGGCGCGCCGACCGGCCGGTCGTCGTCGCGGGTGAAGGCATAGGCCATCACGAAGAGGGGAAAGCCGCCGTGCCAGAGCATGTAGAGCCAGACCGTCGTCTGCGGTCCGGCGCCCATCAGTCCGCCCGGGGCGAACAGACCGGGAAACGACAGCGTGTGCGGGACGACGGCGAGCGCGGTGAACAGGTAGCCCGTGCCCAGGATCAGCAGCGAGCGCGAGCGCAGGATCGAATACTGGCCGTAGATCACGACGGCCGTCGCCAGGTCGCTGAACATCAGCGCGGCCTGGTAGGCCGGGATGAAGGCGGGCAACGGCGCGAGCGGCGTCGTGGCGAACGGCACCAGGGCCGCGAACACCGCCACCGACAGCACGATGAGCGCCAGCGCGACGCGGCTGTCGCGCGGTGTTGGCGGCATTACCGAGAGGAACAACCCTCGCTGACCCAGACTTCTGTCTTCGACGCCGACCATCAATCGTCCTTCGCGGAAAAGGAACATAGCATAATGACTGCAAACTCTTAGGAGTGCGAAGATGCATATCTACCCGCGTTATAAGTCTCTATTTGGGCGCGCGGCCGCCAGCGGATCACTGTCGCGATCAGACAACGACTCCGAATCGGAGGAATCGAATCGACGCCGAATCACAAGTGATCCGGCGTCTGCCACGCGCGGCCGCCGCCGACCTCTCCACAACGGAGAGAATCTGCCCGCCACATCGGACGTGATCTGAAACGACTCTTTTCGAGCGACGTGGTTTCTAGTGTGCGTCGGTGCATTTCACCGCACGTCATTCAAAGGACCTTCGATCATGTTCGCCACCGCATGCACCGCCGGCCGCATCCTGGCTCTCGTGATGGTCCTCCTCGGCGTCACCTCGCAGGCCTTCGCGGGCTCGCCCCAGCGCACCCGCATCGACGCCCTGCCGGACGCACTGCGCCACACCGCGCCGATCGCCGGCGTCGAGCCCATGAACTTCACCGCCGAGGCCGTTCCGGTCGGCCGCTTCGCGCGGCCGGACGCCCGCCCCACGACGACGCCGGTGATCACGCCGGCCTCGCACCAGCAGATCATGGCGCTCACTGATCCGAAGGTGCTGCACAGCCTGCCGGGCAGCCCGTTCGCCCAGATCTTCGCCGCGATCAAGCCGATCGCCGCGCCGCTCGATGGTCAGGTCACCCATACTTCGTCGGACGTGCTGGTCGCCTCGGCCGGCAACTGAGCGGGCAATTCCGCCTGCCGCTTCAGCCCATCTTGCCAATCCAGCCGCTGCGTTGGACGCTGGCGGCATGCCTGACACCTCACACCGTCCCGCTCCCCGCCAGCTCGATATCGCAATCGTCGGCGGCGGCCTTGCCGGCCTCTATGCCATCCATCGCCTGCGCGGCCTCGGCCTCAAGGTGCGCGCCTACGAAGCCGGGTCCGGCGTCGGCGGCACCTGGTTCTGGAACCGCTATCCCGGCGCGCGCTGCGACGTGGAGAGCCTCGAATATTCCTACAGCTTCTCCGACGAACTGCAGCAGGACTGGAAGTGGCCCGAGCGCTACGGCACCCAGCCCGAGATACTGAAATACATCAACCACGTCGCCGACCGCTTCGACCTGCGCCGCGACGTGCAACTGAACACGCGCATCAAGACCGCGCTGTTCGACGACACGACAAACGAATGGACCTTGAAGACAGAGGCCGGCGAGGAGATCCGCGCGCGCTACGTCGTCATGGCCGCCGGCAACCTCTCGACGCCGCGGGTGCCCGACTTCAAGGGCATCCACGACTTCAAGGGAAAGTGGTACCACTCCGGCCTGTGGCCGCACGAGGGCGTCGACTTCACCGGCAAGAAGGTGGGCGTGATCGGCACCGGCTCGTCCGGCGTGCAGATGATCCCGATCATCGCCCAGCAGGCCAGGCACCTCACCGTCTTCCAGCGCACCGCCAACTTCAGCCTGCCGGCCCGCAACGGCCCGATGGGCGAGGAGAAGGAGCGCGCACACAAGGCCGAGTATCCGGCGCGCCGCGCGGCGGCGATGGACACGCCCTTCGCAATCGGCGGCTATCCGAAGCCGACGCAAAAGACGCTCGAGGCCACGCCCGAGGAACGCGCCCGGATCTACGAGGCCAAGTGGGCCGAGGGCGGCTCGATCAGCTACCTCTACTCCTACACCGACCTGCTGGTCAGCAAGGAGGCCAACGACACGGCCTCCGAATTCGTGCGCAACAAGATCCGCTCGATGGTGAAGGACCAGAAGACAGCCGAGCTGCTGGCGCCCAACGACCATCCGATCGGCACCAAGCGGTTGTGCCTCGATACCCACTACTACGAGACCTACAACCGGCCGAACGTGACCCTCGTGGGCGTGCGCAGCGATCCGATCCAGGAGATCACCCCCACCGGCGTGAGGCTCCAATCCGGCGCCACGCACGATCTGGATGTCCTCGTCTTCGCCACCGGCTTCGACGCCATGACCGGCGCGCTGAAGGAGATCGACGTGACGACCAGCAGGGGCGCCGCCCTGCGCGAGCACTGGGAGGGCGGCCCGCTCACTTATTTGGGCCTGATGGTCTCGGGCTTCCCCAACATGTTCGTCGTCACCGGCCCGGGCAGTCCCGGCGTGAAGACGCAGATGATCGCGTCGATCGAGCAGCACGTCGACTGGATCGCCGATGCGATCGACCATCTGGGCAAGCACCAGCTCGACCGCATCGAGCCCACGCCCAAGGCCGAGATGGACTGGGTGCACCACGTCAACCAGGTGGCCGACGGCACGCTCTATCCGCTGGCGAATTCCTGGTACATGGGCGCCAACATCCCGGGCAAGCCGCGGGTGTTCATGCCCTATGTCGGCGGCTTCGACCGCTACAAGAAGCATTGCGATGCCGTGGCCGCGCAGGGCTACGAGGGCTTCTCGCTGTCGCGTCACGAAGCAGCCCCCGCGCGCGCCGGCGCCTAGGTGCACTTCGTCCATCACCGCATCGAGGCGGCGCAGCGCGCCTGGGCGGCCGTGGCGCAGCGCCTGGCCAGGACCGACCTGGCCGGCGGCACGCTCTATGGTGTGTGGCGCAGCCAGATCGGCCGGCCGCGCGACGAGTTGCAGGCGATGACCCTGTGGCCGCACGAGACCCGCGCCGCAGCCGCCGAGCGCGCGCTGCTGGGCGGCGCGGCCGACATTCGCCACATCTGCAGCCAGGCGCTGGTGCCCACCCTGCGTCCGACCGGCACGACACCGCCCGTGCGCCAGGGCAACTACGCCTTCCGCTGGTTCGCCACGCCCCCGCCCCATTGGCCGGAGTTCCTCGATCTCTGCACCGCCGCCTGGCCGGGCTTCGAGGCCGCCTACGATTCGCAGGTGATCGGTCTGTGGCAGGCGACGGGCGACCGCACCGATTCGGGCGAAGAAAAGGGCGGTGACGAGTCGAGCGGCGCGGGCATCCATGCCGGCGTGCGCAGCCTGCTGATGACGCGGCGGCCCAACCTCGCGATGTGGGAGCGCTCGAAGCTGCCCGCCGGCGCGGCCGAGGCCGAGGTGCGCGACAAGCTCAGCCGCCGCTACGACCTCTGCGACTGGACCGTCGTGTCGACCTCGACCCTTCTCACCGCGACCGACACCCAGGACACCGCGCGCTGGACGTGACGCCCGCGGCCGCCTATGTGACGGCCGAAATGCCCACCCTGCGCACGCTCGACGCCCTCGAACGCGAGGGGCTCGTCACGCCCGATCCGCGGCTCGCCGCCGCGGCCGAAACCATGGCGATCGCCCTGACGCCCGAGATGCTGGCGCTGATCGACCGCCGCGACGTGGCCAACGATCCGATCGCGCGACAGTTCGTGCCGTCGGCCGCCGAGACCGTGATCGCGCCCGAGGAGCTTGCCGACCCGATCGGCGACGAGGCGCGTTCGCCGGTGAAGGGCATCGTGCACCGCTATCCCGACCGGCTGCTGCTGAAGCCGCTGCATGCCTGCCCGGTCTACTGCCGCTTCTGCTTCCGGCGCGAGAAGGTCGGTCCCGGCGGCGAGGCGCTGAGCGACGCCGAGCTCGAGGCGGCGCTCGCTTATATCCGCGCCCAGCCCGGCGTGTGGGAAGTGATCCTGACCGGCGGTGATCCGCTGATGCTGGCGCCGCGACGGCTGCAGGCGCTGATGGCGGCGCTCGACGTCATTCCTCATGTCGCGGTGATCCGCATCCACAGCCGCGTGCCGATCGTCGAGCCGTCGCGCCTCACCGACGAGCTGGTGGCCGCGCTCTTGCCGCGCCGCGCCGCGCTGTGGTTCGGCGTGCACTGCAATCACGCGCGAGAACTCGCACCGCCGACGCTGGCGGCGCTGCGGCGCCTGGCCGACGCAGGCATTCCCCTGTTGGGCCAGACGGTGCTGCTGGCCGGCGTCAACGACGACGTCGACACGCTGGACCAGTTGATGCGCGCGCTCGTGGCGGCGAGGGTAAAGCCCTACTACCTGCACCATCCCGACCTGGTGCGCGGCACCGGCCACTTCCGGGTGCCGATCGCGCGTGGCCAGGAACTCATGCGCGCGCTGCGCGGCCGGCTGTCGGGCCTGGCGCAGCCGACCTATGTGCTGGACGTGCCAGGCGGCCACGGCAAGGTCCCGGTCGGTCCGGGTTATCTCGGCGACGATCCCGATGCGCTCACGGTCGAGGATGCCTTCGGCGGCCGGCATCCCTATCCGGGCTGAAGCCTCCCTCTCCCGTCTCGGCCCCGTCTCGGGGAGCAATATTCAAGTCGACACCAGCGTTTCCTCGCCGACGGGACCGGGCTCCTCGACGGTCAATTCGACCTGCTGCGGGCCCGCGTGCTCGAAGACGAGTGTCACGGCGAGCTTGGCGCCGCGTGCGAGCGGCGTCTTCAGGCCGGTCATCAGCAGGTGATAGCCGCGCGGCTGCAGGGTGATCGTGCCGCCGGCGGGGATGGTCAGCCCCTGCTCGCGCGGGCGCATCTTGATGTCGGGTCCCACCACCGTGACGGCGTGGATCTCGATGGTTTCGGCCGCCCGGGTCGAGGCCGACACCAGCCGGTCGGGGGCGCTGCCGGTGTTGGTCACGGCAAAATACCCACCGCCCACGCCGGCCGTCGACAGCGCCGCGCGCGCCCAGGGACGGCCGAACTCGAGCGTCATCGCGCGCGCTCCATTATTAGTTTTTCTCGCATGCCGCCCTTGTCTACCGGAGCCTATCCAACGAAGACAAGACCGCGATGTTCCGTCGCCGTCAGCGCCGCGACGCGGCGAGGGCGGGACGGCCCGATCGGGTCTGCGGGGCGCTCAGCTCCTCGACCAGCCACTCCTCGAACGCCTTGGTCTTCGGGCGATTGACCGAGGATGGCGGACAGACGAACCACCAGGCCTTGCCCGAATCGACGATCTGCGGGAACGGCTGGAACAGGCGGCCCTCCGCCAGCTCCTCGCGGAAGAGCTGCGGCGGGCCGAGCGCCACGCCGGCGCCTTCCATCGCGGCTTCGACGGCGATCATCGTCGAGTCGAAGGTGAGCACGCGCTTGGGCTTGAAATCGCCCATGCCGACGGCGCGCAGCCAGATCGCCCACTCCGGATCGTAGGTCATGTCGATGAACGGCACGCGCTTGAGATCGTCGAGCGTCTTGACCTTGTCCTTGTAGCGCTTGCCGCACAGCGGGGTCAGCACGTCGGAGAACAGGCGGGTGGCGTGGAGGTCCGATTCGGGCTGCACGGCGAAGCGGATGGCGCAGTCGAAATCCTCGCGCGCGAAATCGACCCGGCGCAGCGCCGTGGTCATGCGCACCTCGATCTCGGGGTGCTTGGCCTGGAAGCGGTGCAGCCGCGGCGCCAGCCAGCCCAGCGCGAAGGTCGTCACCAGGCTGACGTTCAGGGTGCCGGAGTTGGCCTTGCGGCCGACCCGCTCCAGCGCGTTGGTCATGCGGTCGAAGGCGTCGCGCAGGTCGGGCAGCAGGGCCTGGCCCTCGCCGGTGATTTCCAGCCCGCGCGGCCGTCGCACGAACAGCGCCACGCCCAGCCGCTCCTCCAGTGCCTTCACCTGATGGCTTACCGCAGCTTGGGTCACGTGCAGCTCCTCGGCGGCATGCGTGAAGCTTGCGTGACGGGCGGCGGCCTCGAAGGCGCGCAGCGCGTTGAGAGGCAGTTGAGAGCGGCTCATTTGTGGCAAGTGTGCATAGTTTTTCTATGCCTCCCCCGAGCTTTCATCCTTTGCAGGTTGGGCAACCATACAGCAAATAGAGGCAGCAAACGAGGTCCAACGGGGCAATTCGGTCCCAGTCGCCTCAAACGGAGCTAAGTCATGACGACCCTGTCCAGCGCCCGGGCCGCCGCCCGCGCCGAACTCCCCTCCTTCTCCGTCGGCCGCGCCCTGGCGCTGGTTGCCGGGACGGTCGTGGTGGGCGTCGAGGCTCTCATGACCCGAGCTGAATTGCACCGTTCGCGCCGCCAGCTGGCCGAGCTCGACGACCGCATGCTGCGCGACATCGGCATCGACCGGGCCCGCGCCCGCTTCGAGGCCGACAAGGGCTATTGGGCCTAACCGGTCCTGCGGTACCGGGCCTGAACAGGCCCGGTAACAGGCCAAATTCAGCAACTTCCGGGTCGGGAATTGCCGGCGGGCGCCGGATAGAGCAGGTTGATCGCGGTGCCTACATTGGCCCCATGACCCAACACTCTCTTTCATTCCCCCACGTGGCGCTCGCCAGCCTCTCCCTCCCTGGCCTTCCCGACCCGGAAACCTGCTGGCAGGCCGTCCAGAAGCGCGATCGCGCCTTCAATGGACGGTTCTGGTTCTCCGTCAGATCGACCGGCGTCTACTGCCTGCCGTCCTGCGCGGCGCGTCCGCCGCTGCGCCGGAACGTGACCTTCCACGCCTCGCCCGAGGCCGCCGAAGCCGCGGGCTTCCGCGCCTGCAAACGCTGCAAGCCGCGCGACTGGCAGGTCGACGCGGGCCTCAGCAAGCCGGTTGCCCGCGCGACCGAGTTGTTCGCCGCCGCCGCCGACCGCGATACCCCGCTCTCGCTGGCCGAGGTGGCCCGCAAGGTCGGCCTGACCGCCAATACCTTGAGCAAGCGCTTCGTGGCCGAACTCGGCGTCAATCCGCGCGACTGGCTGGTGGCCAAGAAGCGCGAGCGCTTCCGCAAGGCCCTGCGCGCGGGCGAATCGGTCGCCGGCGCGCTCTACGGCGCGGGCTACGGCTCGCCGAGCCGCGTCTACGAGCACAGCGACAAGGCGCTGGGCATGACGCCCGCGACCTATGCCAAGGGCGGCGCGGGCGCGCACATCGACTACACCACCGTCGAGTCCGACTACGGCCGGGTGCTGGTCGCGGCCACGCACAAGGGCATCGCCGCGGTGTTCCTGGGCGACAGCGACCGTGCGCTCGAGAAGGAACTGAAGGACGACTTCCCCTCCGCCGACATCGCGCGCAACGACGGCGCACTCGGCGCCCGCGTGAAGGGCGTGCTGGCCCGGCTCTACGGCCGCAAGCCGACCGCGCTCGACGCCCCCGACGTGCCGCTCGATATCGTGGGCACCGCCTTCCAATGGAAGGTATGGAAGGCGCTGACCGAGATCCCGGCCGGCCAGACCCGCACCTATGGCGAGATCGCCCGGCGCATCGGCGCGCCCAAGTCGGCCCGCGCGGTCGGCCGCGCCTGTGCCACCAACCAGGCATCGGGCGTCATTCCCTGCCATCGCGCGGTCGGCTCGACCGGCGCGCTGACCGGCTACCGCTGGGGCGTGGCGCGCAAGGAGCGGCTGCTGGCCGACGAACGCCGGCGCAGCAGCACGTAGAAGGCGCCGCTGCCGCCATGGCGCGGGTGGGCCGACCGCACACCCGCGATCAGCGCGCGATTGTCGTCGCGCTCGAGCCAGCCCGGGAACTCCGCGCGGATGCGGCCGCCGAACACGCGGCCGCCCTCGAGGCGCATGCCCTTGCCGGTGACGATCAACACCACGCGCCGTCCCTCGGCCGCCGCGGCGGCGAGAAACCGCGCCACAGCCCGCTCGGCGGCGAGGAGCGTCATGCCGTGCAGGTCGAGGCTGGCCTCGGGCGCGCGCTTGCCGCGCGCCAGGGCGCGGGAGACGTCGGCATCGAAGGCCTGTGGCAAAGGTGAGGCCGCGACCCCGGCGGGCGTCGGCGGCTTTTCGCGCGGTGCCGGCGGCGTCTCGGCCGGCGATGGCGCGGCGGGCGATATGCGGGCGGCCTTCGCCGGGCCACTGTCCTTGAGACGTTCCTTGAGGCGGCCCTTGAGCGGCGTCACCGCCGCCATCGCCGCCGCGAACAGATCGACATCCTTGGCCATGCCAATTCGTGTAGCCTTGGCTCCGACGCGGGTCTACACAGCCCGCCATGGCGACCGCTCCCCAAACTCCCAGCCAGCAGTCCGATCCCGACCTGCAGACCGGCCTGCAATACCTGCGCGCCGGCTGGTTCGATCGCGCCGAGCCGCTGTTCCGCTCGGCCCATGGCCGCTACGGCGACCGGCCCGACCTGCTTCATTGTCTGGCCGTGTGCCTGTCGCAGCGCGGCGCGCTGGGCGAGGCCGCCGACCTGTGGCGCAAGGCGATCGCGCTCGATCCGCAGGAACCGATGCTGTCCTACAATCTTGGCCTCGTGACCCGGCGCCTGGGTCGCCTCGACGAGGCCGCCCGGCACTTCCGCGACACGGTCCGCCGCGCGCCGACCCATGTCGAGGCGCGGCTGGCGCTGGCGGCGGTCCATATCGACCAGGCCAAATTCGCCGCCGCCGAGCGCGAGCTGGCCGAGGTGGCCACCAACCTCGACCGCGCCCTCGAGCATCCCGACGGGGCGAACCTGCGCCCGGTCCAGGCGCGCACGCGCAACATGCTGGGCCACGTGCTCTATCGCCTGGGTCACTACGACTCGGCCATCGGGGTGCTCGACATGGCGCTCGCCGACGCGGGCGAGGATGCCGGCCGGCGCGCGCAGGTCCTGGGCGACCGCGCGCTCGCCCTGAACGGGCTCGGCCATCATGACGAGGCGGTCGCGGAGGCGCAGAAGGCGCTGGCGCTCGCCCCGGAGAGCCCCAGCCTCAATCACGTGCTGGGCTTCGTCCTGTACTTCGCCGGCAAGGTGTCCGACGCGATCGGGCCGATCCAGAAGGCCGTCGACCTCGGCTTCGCCCCGGCGCTGCGCACCCTGTCGCTGGCCCAGGCCGCGGCCGGCCAGACCGACGAGGCGATTGCCACCCTGCAGCGCGCGCTGCGCCAGAACCCGGGCGATCGCGACAACGTCCTGCAGCTGTCCTATCTGCATCTCGGCAAGGAGCAGTTCGAGACCGCGCTGGAGACGCTGGAGCCCTATCTCAAGGCCAAGCCGGACGACGTGCGGGCGCTCAACAACCGCGGGCTGGCGTTGCGCGGCCTCAAGCGCTTCGACGAGGCGCAGCGCAGCCTCAAGCGCGCCTCGCGCCTGGCCAGCGACGATCCGCTGGTGCTGACCAATCTCGGCCGGGTGCTGGTCGACCTCGGCCGCGCGGCCGAGGCCCGTTCGCTGCACGAGCACGCCTTGCGCGTCCTGCCGGGCAACGCCGACCTGCTGACCCACTATGGCCTCTGCCTTCTCACCCTGGGCGAGAAGGACAAGGCGCGCGAAACCCTCGACGCGGCGCTGGCTGCCAATCCGGACAATCCCGAAGCGCTGGCCGCGCGCACGAGCGTCGACGCATGAGCGAGGGCGGCGAGCGGCTGGCCGAGGTGAAGGCGCGCATCGCCCAGGCTGCGCAGGCCGCCGGCCGCGCGCCGGCGGACGTCACTTTGGTGGCGGTGTCCAAGACCCACGGCGCCGACCGCGTGCGCGAGCTGCTCGACGCCGGCCAGCGCGTGTTCGGCGAGAACCGCGTGCAGGAGGCCCAGGAGAAGTTTCCCGCGCTCAAGGCCGGGTTCCCCGACCTCGAGCTGCACCTGATCGGGCCGCTGCAGACCAACAAGGCGCGCGACGCCGTGGCCCTGTTCGACGTCATCCAGTCGGTCGATCGCGACAGGCTGGCCGCGACCCTGGCCAGGGAAATGGAAAAGGCGGGCAAGCAGCTGGCCTGCTTCATCCAGGTCAATACCGGCGAGGAGCCGCAGAAGGCAGGCATCCTGCCGGCCGAGGTCGATGCCTTCGTGGCCGTCTGCCGGGACACCTACAAGCTGGCCGTGATCGGGCTGATGTGCATCCCGCCGGTCGACGAGGAGCCCGCCCTGCATTTTGCGCTGCTGACCAAGATGGCCGCCCGCAACGGCCTGAAGCAGGTCAGCATGGGCATGAGCGCCGACTACGAGACCGCCGTGCGCCTGGGCGCCACGCACGTCCGCGTCGGCAGCGCCCTGTTCGGCGCCCGCCCGCCTCTTCATGCCTGAGCTTCCCGAGGTCGAGACCGTCCGGCGCGGCCTGATCCCCAAGCTGGTCGGCCGCCGCATCGTGCGCCTGACCCAGCGCCGGCGCGACCTGCGCGTGCCGCTGCCGGCCAGGTTCGCGCAGAAGGTCGAGGGCCGCACCGTGCGCGCGATCGACCGGCGCGCCAAATACCTGCTGATCCGCCTCGACGACGGCCAGACGCTGGTCGCCCATCTCGGCATGTCGGGGCGCATGACCCTGCACGACGCCAAAAGTGCGGCCGAGCATCCGTTCGAGCGCCACGACCACGTCATCATGGAAACCGACAAGGGCTGGCAGGTCCGCTTCAACGACGCCCGCCGCTTCGGGCTGATGGTGCTGCTGGCCGACGAGGCGGTGGCCCGGCACAAGCTCTTCAAGGGGCTGGGGCCCGAGCCGCTCGACGAGTCGTTCGACGGCGCGACCCTCGCGGCGCGCCTCGCGGGACGCCGCACGCCGATCAAGGCCGCCCTGCTCGACCAGAAGACCCTGGTCGGGGTCGGCAACATCTATGCCTGCGAGGCGCTGTTCCTCTCCGGCATCTCGCCGCGCCGCTCGGCGCACACCGTCAAGGGCGAGCGCGCCGACCGGCTGGTGGCCGCCATCAAGCAGGTGCTGCTGCGGTCGATCGACGACGGCGGCTCGACCTTGCGCGACCATGTCCAGCCCGGCGGCGAACTCGGCTACTTCCAGACCCGCTTCAACGTCTACGACCGGACGGGCGCGGCCTGCCCGACGCCGAAGTGCGGCCAGATCGTCAAGCGGCTGGTCCAGTCGGGCCGCTCCACCTTCTATTGCGCACGCTGCCAGCGCTAGCTAGCTAGGGCGGGTTCCGTCCGGTTGATTCCAACCGGACGGAATATGCTCTAGGGACGGCAGATACTCCGGAGGAACCCGTGGCCGCGACATACGAAAACATCCAGACCGAAACCAGGGGCCGCGTCGGCATCGTCCGGCTCAATCGTCCGAAGGCGCTCAACGCGCTTTGTGCAGACCTTGTGCGTGAGCTCGGCGAAGCGCTCGATGCCTTCGAGAAAGATTCGAACATCGGCTGCATGGTGCTGACGGGAAGCGAGAAAGCTTTCGCCGCGGGTGCAGACATCAAGGAGATGAGGGACAAGTCCTACCAGGACGTCTTCCTCCAGGACTTCATCACCGTCGGCTGGGAGAAGGTGAGCCAGGTGCGCAAGCCGATCGTGGCCGCGGTCGCGGGCTTCGCGCTGGGCGGCGGCTGCGAGATGGCCATGATGTGCGACTTCATCATCGCCGCCGACAACGCCAGGTTCGGCCAGCCCGAGATCACGCTTGGTACGATACCGGGCGCCGGCGGCACCCAGCGCCTGCCGCGCTTCGTCGGCAAGGCCAAGGCGATGGACCTGGTGCTGACCGGCCGGATGATGGACGCCGCCGAAGCCGAGCGCTGCGGCCTGGTGAGCCGGGTCGTGCCGCTCGCCCAGCTGATGGACGAGGCGATCGCGGCGGCCGAGAAGATCGCCGGCATGTCGCTGCCGGCCACCATGGTGGCCAAGGAAGCGGTCAATCGCGCCTTCGAGACCACCCTGGCCGAAGGCATCCGCTTCGAACGTCGCACCTTCCACGCGACATTCGCCTTCGACGACCGGGCCGAGGGCATGGCGGCCTTCGCCGACAAGCGCAAGGCCAGCTGGAAACACCGCTAAACAAGGGCATTCCGGCGGGGTTGACCCGCCGCCATACGGTTCGTATAAGCGCGCCCTTCCAGGGGACGAGGATTAGATGGCCAGTCACAAGTCGGCAGAGAAGCGCGCGCGCCAGACCGAGCGCCGCACCGCCGTGAACACCCAGCGCCGCAGCCGCCTGCGCGGCTCCGTCAAGAAGGTCGAGGAGGCGATCGCCTCCGGCGACAAGAAGGCGGCCGCCGCCGCGCTGCGCGCAGCGCAGCCCGACATCCAGCGTGGCGCCAAGGCCCGCGTCGTGGCGCCGAACGCCGCCGCCCGCCGCGTGTCGCGCCTCAACGCGCGCATCAAGGCGATGAGCTGACGCAAGCGTCGCTCTCCGGGAAGTCGTGAACGCCGCTCCGCTCGAGCGGCGTTTTTCTTTTTTGTGGCGGACGATGTCGCAGGGCCGAAAAAAATTTCGGACCGATACGGTGAAGATCGTTTGGTCGGCAATTGGGCGAACGACATACGATTCGCGTTTATCGGAGTGCGACAGCGCGCGGGCGCTAGATGTAGCGAGGCGTCACGAATCACAAGCGCCGCAAACAGCGTTCGGAATCGAATCAAAACGGATGTCAATCGACTCCCCCGGCGAACAGTCTGAATCACGTGTCTCATTATCGTTGTGAATCATTTGCGCTGCCGAATGAGTCTGTCTAAGAGTCGGGACATCGCGACGGGGCGTGGGGCACTGGAACGCGAGCCAAGGCGGGGATGAGGGGCTTCTTCTCCGCCGGAAAAAACGAACGAGGGAGAAAGCCACAGCAATCGACGAGGCGACAGCGCACCATGGCAGTGCCCCACCAAGAGGGCGCGCTCCCGAGAATTTCTGTCGCCCGAGTCTCGCTGTGCATCTTCCGACGATCGTTGGCTCGCCGTCTGTGCCCTGCTTCGGCGAATGAAAAGCGGGGGCCATGTCGAAAGACAACAAGATCGCCAGCACTTACGAAGTGTCTCCCGGAGCCGGCTACGCCGGTGACGTGACACCGAAGACGGCCTGGAAGATCCTGAGCGAGCGTCCGGACGCGGTGCTCATCGACGTGCGCACGCGGCCGGAGTGGAACTTCGTCGGCGTCCCCGACCTCGCGTCGGTCGCCAAGAAGCCGGCCCTGATCGAGTGGCAGGTGTTCCCGAGCATGCAGCCCAATCCCGATTTCGTGTCGGCGCTGAGCGGCGGCGTGGCCGACAAGGAGACGCCGCTGCTCTTCCTGTGCCGGAGCGGGGCGCGGTCGGCGGCGGCGGCGAAGGCCATGACGGCGGCCGGTTACGGCACGTGCCTCAACGTGGCGGACGGATTCGAAGGCCCTCTCGACGCGCAGGCCAAGCGCGGTTCCTCGGGGGGCTGGAAAGCGGCAGGACTTCCATGGAGGCAGACGTGACACGCATCCAAGTGCCGGGCACAGGCAACCAAGAAGCAAGCTTCAACCAAGACAATATCGCGGGGGCCGTAATGGGTGACGAGGGCCGGAAAGAGCTGGAAGCGCACTGGACCCGCGTCTGCGACCGTCTTCGCAAGGAGATCGGCGACAAGGCCTTCAAGACCTGGTTCGGCGAGGTCGAGCTGGGCGAGCTGAAGACGGGCAAGCTCCGTCTCTATGCCCCCACCCGCTTCGTGCGCGACTGGGTCGGCCGTCACTATGGCGACCGCGTGCTGGCCTATTGGCAGGCCGTGATGCCGGACGTGAAGAGCGTCGAGGTCAACCTCGTGCCGCCGCCGGCGCCGCGCCGGCCGAACGAGATCATCGCCGTACCGCCGGTTCCGTCGTCCTCGCACAGCTACCAGCCGCCGATGCCGCGCATGGGGCCGTCGATCGGCCGCGGCACGGATGACCTCTTCCAGGCGCCCGAGGCGCGCTACACCTTCGCCAACTTCGTGGTCGGCAAGCCCAACGAGTTCGCCTATGCCGCCGCGCGCAACATCGCCGAGCAGGACAAGCCGCTGCCGGAGCGCAACCCGCTCTATATCTTCGGCGGCGTCGGCCTCGGCAAAACCCACCTGATGCACGCGATCTGGCACGCCATCCGCGAGCGCGACCCCAAGACCCGGGTGCTCTATCTCACGGCCGAGAACTTCGTGAACCGCTTCATCCAGGCGCTGCGCACCAAGAGCACCAGCCAGTTCAAGGAGTTGTTCCGCAACGTCGACGTGCTGATGGTCGACGACGTGCAGTTCATCTGCGGCAAGGAAGCCAGCCAGGAGGAGTTCTTCTTCACCTTCAATTCGCTGGTCGAGCAGAACAAGCAGATCGTGCTGTCGTCGGAGAAGCCGCCGAGCGAATTGCAGGACATCGAGGAGCGCATGCGCTCGCGGCTCGGCAGCGGGCTGGTCGCCGACATCCATTCGTCGACCTACGAGTTGCGCCTGTCGATCCTGCAGACCAAGGCCGAAACCGCGCGCGTGCCGGTGCCGACCCTGGTGCTCGAGTTCCTGGCGCACAAGATCAGCACCAACATCCGTGAGCTCGAGGGCGCGCTGAACCGGGTGGTGGCGCACGGCCAGATGCTGGGCCGCGAGATCACCGTCGAGATGGCGCAGGACGTGCTGCACGACCTGCTGCGCCAGGCCGACCGCAAGGTCACCGTCGACGAGATCCAGCAGCGGGTCGCCGCCCACTACAACATCAAGCTGGCCGAGATGAGCTCGCCGCGCCGCGCCCGCTCGGTCGCCCGGCCGCGCCAGGTGGCGATGTACCTGGCCAAGCAGCTCACGACCTTGAGCCTGCCGCAGATCGGCAAGCGCTTCGGCAACCGCGACCACACCACGGTCATGCACGCCGTCCGCAAGATCGAGGAACTCAAGGTCTCCGACCTGTCGATTGCAGAGGACGTCGAGTTGCTCAAGCGGCAGTTGCAGGGCTGAGGCCCGGGAGCGAAGTCAAAAGGAACGGGGCCCCGAGGGCCCCGTTTTTCGTTGGCGAATCAGGGCTTAAGCGCCTCAAAATACGGGCGAAATCGCTTCCGGCGGCCGGTCCTTGTGGTATACTCCGCAACCGTTCCGCAATGGTTCTTCGGGGCCGGCGCAACGGGGTGTCTGAACCGCTTTTTTTGGCCCCTGTTATAGCGACCAAACCATGAAATTGACGATCGAACGGGCAGCGCTTCTGAAGGCCCTCGCCCATGTGCAAAGTGTCGTCGAACGCCGCAACACGATCCCCATCCTGTCCAATGTCCTGATCACCGCGCAGAAGGGGCGTCTCAGCCTCGCCGCGACCGACATGGACCTCGCCATCACCGAGAGCGTCGAGGCAACCGCGTCCAAGACCGGCTCGACCACGGCGCCGGCACACACGCTCTACGAGATCGTGCGCAAGCTGCCCGACGGCGCGCAGGTCGAGCTCGAGAGCGCCGCCGACGGCAACAGCCTCACCATCCGTGCCGGCCGCTCGCGCTTCACGCTGCAGTGCCTGCCGCCCGCCGACTTCCCGGCGATGACCGAGGGCGACCTGCCGCACCGCTTCCAGCTGCCGGCGACCGACCTCAAGGGCATCATCGACCGCACGCGGTTCGCCATCTCGAACGAGGAAACCCGCTACTACCTGAACGGCATCTATTTCCATGCCGCCACCGCCGGCGGCACCCAGGTGCTGCGCGGCGTCGCCACCGACGGCCATCGCCTGGCCCGCGTGGAAGTGCCCCTGCCCAAGGGCGCGGGCGAGATCCCGGGCGTGATCGTGCCGCGCAAGGCCGTGGGCGAGGTCCGCAAGCTGCTCGACGAGAGCGACGGCTCGGTCGACATCGAGCTCTCCGATACCCGTATCCGCTTCGCCGCGGGCAACGTCACCCTGGTCAGCAAGCTGATCGACGGCACGTTCCCGGACTACGAGCGCGTGATCCCGACCGGCAACGACAAGGTGCTGAACGTGCCGTGCAAGGAGTTCGCGCACGCCGTCGACCGCGTCTCGACCATCTCCACCGAGAAGTCTCGCGCCATCAAGCTGGCCGTCGCCAAGGGCGTGGTCACGCTCTCGGCCACCAGCCCCGACGCCGGCAGCGCCACGGAAGAGATCGAGGTCGAGTACCAGGACGCCGCCATCGAGATCGGCTTCAACTCGCGCTACCTGCTCGACATCACCGAGCAGATCACCGGCGCCGAGGCGCGCTTCCTGATGGCCGATGCGGGCTCGCCCACCCTCGTGCGCGACGGCGCCGACGAGAGCGCGTTGTACGTCCTCATGCCGATGCGGGTATGATCGCGCCGGCAAAGAGCGCCCTCGCCTTTCCTCCCGACGCCGTAAGCGGCACAGCGCCGGCGCTCCTCGCCGTGCGCCAGCTCCGCCTGACCGACTTCCGCAACTACCGCCAGCTCCGGCTCGACTGCGACACCGCCCCGGTGGTGCTGGTGGGCGACAACGGCGCGGGCAAGACCAATCTCCTGGAGGCGCTGTCCTTCCTCGCTCCCGGCCGCGGCCTGCGCCGCGCCCGGCTCGACGAGGTCTGCCGCCGCCCTGACCGCCGCCCCGATCACAAACTCCCGCGCGAGGAAGAGACGGCCCCCCTGTGGGCCGTGGCCGCCACGCTCGACACGCCCGACGGACGCCTGGCCATCGGCACTGGCCTCGAGCCCGCCCGGACGGAGGGCGGCCTGCCGCGCCGCGTGGTGCGCATCGACGGCCGGCCGGCCGCGAGCCAGACCGCGCTCGGCCACCATGTCGCGGCCGTCTGGCTGACGCCGCAGCTCGACCGCCTGTTCCTCGACGGCGCCGGCGAACGCCGCCGCTTCCTCGACCGGCTGGTGACGGCGCTGCATCCCGAGCACGCCGGCGACGTCGCGGCCTACGAGAATGCCCAGCGCCAGCGCGCGCGCCTGCTGGGTGAAGGCAACCGCGACCCGCACTGGTTCACCGCGCTGGAAGACACGATGGCCCGCCACGGCGTGGCGCTGGCGACCAACCGCGCCGACACCGTGCACCGC